>Ga0272441_10004727_pt1 | contig 24303 bp, 21 predicted proteins | sample SSMProp6N_FD_193582 | JGI IMG/M metagenome (GOLD analysis project Ga0272441, IMG submission 193582) | Marine sediment archaeal communities from Little Sippewissett salt marsh, Falmouth, MA, United States - SSM-Prop-6N | ecosystem: Environmental > Aquatic > Marine > Wetlands > Sediment ...
GCTTGCTGAAAAAAATGCGTAAACGGCTGCGATGGCGCCTAATGACCACCCGCGTCGCAGCCATCGCCCGGACGGTGACGCGTAAGGTTGACCGCTCCGGCAAGCGTGGTCTTTACCTTGATTGCGGCGCCAATCTCGGCCAGGGGTTTGCGTTCTTCCGCCGGTACTTTCCCGATACACGGTTCGATGCCATCCTTATTGAGCCCAATCCGAATTGCGCGGCCAAGCTGCGAGACGGCCCGGCGTCCGACACGGGCGTTGACCTGATCGAAGCCGCCCTGGCCGGGGCGGAAGGTGAGGGAAAGCTCTTCGGCCTCGTCGAGGATCATCGCGGCGTCTTCAGCGACGGCGCTTCGATCCTGGCAACGCATAATACGATATTCTACGCACCGGACGGTGAGCGCGCGGTCACCGTGCAGAAGCCGCGGCTCTCGCATATCATCGCCGAACGCGCACAACGCTATAGCGCAATTGTCGTCAAGCTCGACATCGAGGGGGCAGAATACGAAGTGCTTGAAGACCTCTTCGTCACAGGCGCAATCGGGAAGCTCGATGCCCTCTTCGTCGAGTTCCATGCAAAATTCATGGAGCCGGTGGAAGCCAAACGGCACCACGCCATTGAGGATCAAATCCGCGCCCGGCTAAAAGCCGAAGGCGTCGCATATCTGGAATGGATCTAACGGAAGCGCAAAGTGGAGCTGAAACAAAGGCGGGCCGGCTTCGCGCGCTCACGCCTAAGCGCCAATTAGTATCCAAGCGCGGCGCCGTCTTTGCGGCCATCGGAGCCTGCGGCAAGCGTGCCGTCTTGCCAATCAATGACGATCGCCTGGCCGCCGCCGAAGGGCAGGGGCGCTGGCGCTAGGGTGTGCCCGCGCGCCGCCAGCCCGCGCACGGTATCGCGCGGCAGCCCGCGCTCGACGGTAAGCTGGGCACCCTCGGCCAAAAAGCGCGGAAAATCGAGCGCCTCTTGCACATCCATGCCGTAAGCCAGCATGTTGAGCACCACCTGCACGTGCCCCATGGGCTGGTAATGCCCGCCCATGACGCCAAACGGCATCACCACCCGGCCGTCCTTCACCAGCATGCCGGGAATGATCGTATGCATCGGCCGCTTGCCCGGGGCAATGCAATTGGGATGCTCCGGCTGCAGCACAAACCCGGCGCCGCGGTTTTGAAAGACAACGCCGGTTTCTGCATCGGCAATGCCCGAGCCAAAGCCTTGAAACAGCGAATTGATGAAAGAGATGGCGTTGCGGTCTTTGTCGACGACGGTGAGATAGACCGTATCGCGGTGGGCCGTATCGCCGATATCCACCGCCGGCAGGCGCTGCGCCGGGTCGATGCGCGCCGCCAGTGCATCGGCAAAAGCATCTGACAGCAAATGGTCGACGGGAACCTCCGTGTGCGCCATATCCGCCACATAGGCGTCGCGCGCCGCGTAGGCTAAGCGGGCTGCTTCAACCTGCAGATGCACGCGGTCAACGCCCATCGGGTCAAGCCCGTCAACACCCAAGCGCGTAAGCAGGTTGAGCGCCACCAGCGCGGTGATGCCTTGGCCGTTGGGCGGCATTTCCAGCACCGTGTGGCCGGCATACCGGGTGCTGATAGGCGTTACGTATTCCGCCGCCGTCGCGGCGAAATCGTGTTGCGTGTGCAGCCCGCCTTTAGCCCGCAGCGTGGCCACCAGGCACGCGGCCACCGCGCCTTCGTAAAAACCCGCCCGGCCCTCGGCGGCGATCGCTCGCAAGGTGCGGCCGAGCGCGGGGCTGGTCCAGGTGCTGCCGACCCCGGGCGTGGCGCCGCTGCGCGTATAGAGCGCCGCCATATCGTGGTCGTGCGCCAGCCGCCCGGCCAGCAAGCCCCAATCGGTGGCGATGCGCGGGGAAACGGCAAAACCCTGTTCGGCATAGGCGATGGCCGGCTGTAACAGCACGTCGAGGCCCAACGTGCCGTGGTCTTCGGCCAGCCGCGCCCAGGCATCCACCGCACCCGGCACGGTGACCGAATGAACGCTGGTAAAGCCGATCGCGTCCATGCCTTGATCGGCGAACCATTCAGGCGCCGCTGCCGCTGGTGCGCGGCCGGAGCCGTTGAGGCCAATGACCTGCGCGGAACCGCGCGGCGCGTACAGCACAAAACAATCGCCGCCGATGCCCGTCGACATCGGCTCGACCACGCACAAGACAGCGCTGGCGGCAATCGCCGCGTCCACCGCATTGCCGCCGCGGCGCAATATATCGATGGCGGTCAGCGAGGCCTGCGGGTGCGAGCACGCGCACATGCCGTTGAGGCTGTGGACCGTCGAGCGCCCGGGCAGTTGAAAGTCGCGCATGCCCTCACGCGCCCTGGCCGCGGGGGGCTTGCGATGCCTGGCTCAACGCCAGCACGCCCAGCGCCGCTGCGAAATGCCCTGCGTCTTGCGGCGCTAACCCCAGCCCTGGCGCGATGCGCATCAGCAGCGCCGGCAAAATGGCGAAGGATAGGGCTGCACCAATGACCCAGATACACACCCGCGGCGATGTCTCAAACTTCCACGCCGCAACGCCGGTAAGGCCGATCAGCGTGACGATTTGCACCAGGGCGGTGAAGTGGAGCTGGTCGGTCAACACCGCCACGATATACACCACCACCGGCACCGCCAGCACCACCGTCGTCCAACGTTCCGGCAACGGCCGCACCAAATGCGACACAACGCCGACCAACGCCGCCACCAGCCCCACCGACAGCGCAAACGCCATGACCGTGATGTAAATCGGCGCAATGCCGGCAAAAAACAGCCGCAACACCGCCCCAAGCCCGGCCACGGCAAAGCTCAAAAACGCCACCTGCCAAAAAATCTGCCCGCCGACGCTGGCGGTGCGGATGTGGATGACCGCGTAAATACCGGCACCTAGAAAAAGCCCGGCGCACATGGCCGGCAGCATCTCACTCATGGGGGTTTTCCTTTCGCACGCCCTGGCCTGTACCGCCGGGGCCCGCCGTCATAATCAAGGATTTGATGTCACCGACCGCCCGCTCCAGCGCGTCTAAGCGCCGGGCGATAGCGTCCAGCCGCGTCACAACGGCCACCATAGTCTGGGTATCCATATCGGCCATGCCGCTATCCGGCGCCGGCGTAGGAATGGGCGTTGCAATGCCCGCATGCGCGGCGACGTCCGCCACCGGTGCGTCCAGAACCGCCGCCATCGCCCGCACTTCGTCGGCGGAAAGCTCGCGTTGATCTTTCCACACGGCGGCCAGGTCGATGAGCGGTATATCCATCGCCCGCGCCAGGTCGTTAGGGGTGCGGCCCACTTCCTCAAGCCGCCGGGTAAACCATTGCTGATCGAAAAACAGCGCCACCGCAGCCATGCCCCCTAGCGGCTGAAATCGGGGGTCTGGTTGCCTAAGTCGCCGATGGCATCCCCGCGGGCTGAGCCCAGCGCCGTGCCGCCGTCGCAATCGATAATGGCACCGGTCACGTAGCGCGCCGCATCGCTGGCCAGCCACATGCAGGTTTCGGCAATGTCGGTCTTGGTGCCATAGCCGCGCAGCGCCACACCTTCGGTCACCGCTTGTTCTGCTTCCGGTGTCGGCGCTAAGCGGCGCATGCCCTCCGTATCGGCGATAGGGCCGGGCGATACGGCGTTGACCCGCACCCCGCCTGGCCCCCATTCGAGCGCGAGGCATTTGACCAGCATATTGATGCCCGCCTTGGCGGCGCACACATGCGCTTGAAACATCGCCGGGTTGACCGCCTGCGGCGCGGTAATGGCCACCAGCGATGCGCCGGGGCGCTTGAGATAAGCAAAACACGCGCGCAACACGTGAAAGGTGCCGATGAGGTCGATATCGACAACCACCTTGAAACCGTTAGACGACATGCCCAGCGCCGGCGCCACAAAATTGCCCGCCGCCCCGGACAGCACGAAATCGATATCGCCGTATTCCTCCTGGGTTTTTTGCAAGGCTTTATCGACGCTGGCAAAATCGCGCACGTCGCAGGCCATACCAAAGGCGGTGCCGCCGTCATCGGTAATGGTTTTGACCGCGTCCTGGATTTTTTCGTGGCTGCGCGAAATGAGCACAACCTTGGCCCCCTCGCGGGCAAACCGCTGCGCGACGCCTAGATTGATGCCCGACGAGGCACCGGCAAAAAACGCCACCTTGCCGGCCAGCAAATTCTCCTTAAATGCGTCACTCATGCCCGTTGCCCTCCCATTGGCGGCGTGTCCCGCCCTAAATATCATCCTGCAATATCAGGATGCGGGCCGGCCAAATGCGCTAGTGTTGGCCCGCACCAAAGCAACTGCGCCGTGCAAACGCAAGCTGGGGGCATAGGCCCAAAACATCCACCCTACCGCACGAGGACAACAGCCCTGCCAACCGCCCTTTCAGACGCCGCCAACCGCGACAGACGCAGCCCGGCGCCATCGGCGGTGTGGGAGCGGGTGCCGGTGCCCGCGGGCGTGCGGCCGGCGGATATTTTCGCACCGCTTGCCGCTATACCCCATGCGCAACTCTTAGACTGGCAAGGTGGCGATGGCGTGGCCTATATCTTAGCCGAGCCGGCTGAAACCCTGACCATACCCTTACGCGACCTTGCCCATGGCAGCGCTGGCGGGGCCTTTGCGCGGCTGCAAGCGGCGCTGGACGCGTGGGCCGGTAACGGCGGTCATATCACAGGCGATGCGCCGGTGCCCTTTTACGGCGGCGCGGCGGGTGTTTTTGCCTATGAATTGGCCTACGACCTGGAACATCTGCCGGCGCGCGATGGGCTTGACCCGTTAACCCCGGTGCTCAGCGTTGGGTTCTATGACGCGGTCTTAGCTTTGCCGGCGGCTGAAACCACAGCCGTTATCCTCTCGCCGTGGGATACCGCCCACACCCGCGCCAAGCGGGCGCGGCTGAAACGGCGCATCGCCACCGCCACGGTGGCGCCGCCGCCCTCCCCCATCCCATGCCCGCGACCGCGCGCCACCGTTACGCCCGATGCCTACCGCGCCGCCATCGCCCGCGTCATCGCGCTTATTCATGCCGGCGATATCTTTCAGGCCAATTTGGCGCAGCGCTTTGAGACGGTGCTGCCGGACGGTCTCACCCCCTTTGACATCTACCGGCGGCTGGCCGGTACCACCCCGGCGCCGTTCGCAGCTCACCTCACCTTAGACGGCCGCACTTACATCTCCTCCTCGCCGGAGCGGTTTGTGAAGATCACGCCTGAAGGGGACGTGCGCACCGAGCCGATTAAAGGCACGCGCCCGCGCGGGGCAACGCCGGGGCAAGATGCGCGCCTAGCACGCGAGCTTCTCACCAGCGGCAAAGACCGTGCCGAGAACATCATGATCGTCGATTTGCTGCGCAACGATCTATCAAAAGTCTGCGCCGACCATTCGGTGACCGTAGACGCGCTATGCGCGTTGCATTCATTTGCCAATGTGCACCACTTAATCTCAACTGTGACCGGCACGCTCACCGGCCGAACGTCACCGCTTGCCTGCTTGCGCGCGTGCTTTCCCGGCGGTTCCATCACCGGTGCGCCGAAGGTGCGGGCGATGGAAATCATCCGCCAGGAAGAGCCGCACCCACGCGGCGTCTATTGCGGCGCCATCGGCTTTGTCGGACTTAACGGCGCCATGGATACGTCCATTTCCATCCGTACACTAACCATTGACGGTACGGCCATAAGCTACCACGCCGGCGGCGGCATCGTTGCCGACAGCAATCCGGATGCGGAATATGCCGAAACCCTCACCAAAGCCAGCGCCATACGCGCGGCCTTGACCAACGGCGCACCGGCAGCCTGATGATCCTGGTCATCGACAATTACGATAGCTTCGTCTTCAACTTGGCGCGCTATGTGCGCGAATTGGGGCACGAGACCCAGGTGGTGCGCAACGACGCGCTGACCTGCAGCGACGCGTTAGCGCTGGCGCCGCGCGGCATCATTGTGTCGCCCGGCCCATGCGGCCCGGCGCGCGCCGGCATTTCAACCGCGCTTGCCGCGCAAGCGGTCGCCCACAAAGTGCCGTTCTTAGGGGTGTGCCTTGGCCACCAATGCCTGGTGGCGGCGTGCGGCGGCAGCATCGGCCGTGCGCCTAAGCCGGTGCATGGCCGCGCTGCGCCCGTAACCCATGCCGGAGCCGGCCTGTTTGACGGGCTGCCATCGCCCTTTGCCGCCGCGCGCTACCATTCGTTGATGGCCGCAGGCCCTATGCCCGACGCGTTGCGCATAACCGCCCGGCTGCAGGCGGAGCCGGAGGTGATCATGGGCGTCGCCCACAAAGCGGCGCCGGCCTTCGGCGTGCAATTTCATCCCGAAAGCGTCTTAACCGAGCACGGCCACGCGCTGCTAGCCAATTTTCTGGCCCATTGCGCGCCCCATGAGACGGCCGGGCCGACGCCATGACGCGGTCCCGCATCTGGCTCAACGGCGCCCTTGTGCCCTTAGCCGACGCGCATATTGCCGCCAATGACCGTGGCTTGCTGCTTGGCGACGGGGTGTTTGAAACCTTGCTGGCGCGCCACGGCCACATCGTCCGCGGCGCAGCGCACGGTGCGCGGCTGGCGCACGCAGCGCAGGTGATGCACATTCCGCTGCCGCTTGCGCCGGAGGTGCTGACGGCGGCCGCCTACGACACCTTGGCCGCCAACGCGCTGGCGCACGCCCCGCGCGCGAGCCTGCGCATCACCCTCACCGGCGGCCCGGCAGCGCGTGGCCTAGCGCGCCCGGCGCTGTCCGCACCGACCTTGATGATGAGCGCTACCGCCGCGCCCGCCCCGCCGGCGCAACTGCGCGTTACTATCAGCAGCGTTAAAAAATTGGCGGCCAGCGCCGCCAGCCCGCTGAAAACGTTGAATTACACCGATAATATCCTAGCGCGGCAGGAGGCTGAGGCCGCGGGCACCGATGATGCGCTGATGCTGACGGCGGCAGGCCACATTGCCTGTGCGACCGTCGCCAACATCTTTATAGCCGGGCCGGGCTTCGTGCTGACACCGGCGGAAGACGGCGCAATCCGCGCCGGCATAACCCGCCACGACGTGCTGGCGCTGGCGCGCGGCATGGGCCTTGCGGCGCGCGAAGGCGATCTCTCCATTGCGGCGCTGCACGCAGCGCACGAGGTGTTTCTCACCAACAGCCTGTGGGGCGTCTGCCCGGTTGGGCAGGTCGACAGCACCCGCTTTACCCCCGGGCCGATAACCCGCGCACTCTCCGATGCGCTCGATGCGGCCTGGGCGCCAGAGCAGCCCTAACTTCGAAAGCAGCCCTAACCTCGAGAGCGGCCGTGCCCAAATGAAAAAGAGGCCGCGCGAACGGCCTCTTGTCCAACATTGCCGGGCATAGCTCTGCCACCTACGGGGCGGCTAGGCGTCGTCCTTCGGCTCCAACACCTGGCGGCCGCGATACAGGCCGCTTTTGAGGTCGATATGGTGCGGCCGGTGCAGTTCGCCGGAATCCGGGTTTTCCACGTAAGTGGGCTGGCCTAAGGCATGATGGCTGCGGCGCTGGCCGCGCTTCATCTTGGTGACTTTACTTTTGGGAACCGCCATGGGTACTTCCCTCTTAAGCTGCGCTGCTTGCGCGCATTGTCTCTAACCGGCGAGCCAAGGCCAAGCGTTGAAAATCCAAAACCCACCGGCCCGCACCGCGTCTACAGCGCCGGGCCTCGTTCAGGCGGTGAGCATATACAGGAAGTCGCACGCCCATGCAAAGGGGCATTTGCGGCGCCCACCCCTGGCGACGGTGGCGCCGGCAGCGGTGACGGTGGTAGCGGCGGGAGGCGGTGCATAATGTGCGGCCTGGCGGGCATTCTCCACACTTTGGGCGGTGACGCGGCGCCCACCGCCGATGCCCGGCGCGGCGCCGTCTACGCGATGATGGATAGGCTCACCCACCGCGGCCCGGACGGCGCCGGGTTTTGGGACGATGCGCACGCCGGCATCGCGCTCGGCCATCGGCGGCTTGCGGTTGTGGATGTGAGCCCGGCGGGCGCGCAGCCGATGCACGCCGCCAGCGGCCGCTACATTCTCGCCTATAATGGCGAGATATACGGGCATATGCGCTTAGCAAAAGAGCTGGAACACGCCGGCGCCCGTTTCCGCGGCCATTCGGACACCGAGGTGCTGCTGGCGGCCATCGACCTATGGGGCGTTGAAACGACCCTGGCCCGCGTCCACGGCATGTTCGCGTTTGCGCTGTGGGACCGCCACACCCGGCAGCTCACTTTGGCGCGCGACCGCGCCGGCAAAAAGCCGCTCTATATCGCCACCACCCCCCACGGCATCGCCTTCGCGTCGGAGCTCGGCGCGCTCATGGCGGTTGACGGTTTTGCCCGCACGATCGACCGCACCGCGCTGGCCTTGTATCTCACGCTGCAAACCGTACCGGCACCGTTTACGGTGTTTGCCACCGCGTGGAAATTGCCGCCGGCGCGCACCTTAACCCTGACCCCGTCAGCACCGCCCAGCGACCTCGCCCATACCATCGCCACGGCCCCCGCCTATTGGGATGTTGGCGCGGTAGCAGCGGGGGGCGCAGCAGACAACAGCGCGCGCGCGGCGGCCGCCAACGACCTGGAAACCGTGATCGGCGATGCGGTGGAAGACCGGCTGGTGGCGGACGTGCCGTTGGGGGCGTTTCTGTCCGGCGGCATCGATTCAACCACCGTGGTGGCGCTAATGCGCGAGCGCGCCGGGCGGCGCGTGCAGACTTTCACCATCGGCTTTAACGAAGCGGGCTACGACGAGGCCACCCACGCCCGCGCAGTGGCCCAACACCTTGATACGGAACATCACGAGCTGTATTTGAGCGGCCAAGAAGCGCGCGACGTGATTGCCGATTTGCCGGCCATCTACAGCGAGCCGTTTGCCGATGCATCGCAAATACCCACCTGTCTGATCAGCCGTTTCGCCCGCCAAAGCGTCACCGTGGCGCTGTCGGGCGACGGCGGCGATGAATGTTTCGGCGGCTATAACCGCCACGTGCACAGCGCCCAGATTGCGCGCATACAAAGGGTTTTGCCGGCACCGGCGCGCCGCACCCTCAACGCCCTGACCCGCCTGCTGCCGCCCACCGCCTGGGATCGGCTGCTAGCGCCCTTGGGCCAGCCGCAGGCGGGCGACCGGCTGTATAAATTGACCGCCGCCATCGCTGCATCGAGCCCGGCCGCGGCCTATGCGGGGCTGCAGACGATTTGGCCCGCCGCAGCGCATTTGGTGCCTGGCGCTGACGATAGGGCGGCCAGCTATCCCGGCTTCGTCGCGCCGGCGTTAGACGACGTCACGGCGCGGATGATGCTGTGCGATTTCACGCACTATTTGCCCGATGGCCCGCTGCACAAAGTCGACCGCGCCTCCATGTCGGTTGGCCTGGAGGTGCGCGCGCCGCTGCTCGACACCCGCGTCATCGAGGCGGCGTGGCGCCTGCCGATGGCCGCCAAGATTCACGCCGGCAAAGGCAAATGGCCGCTGCGCGCCCTGTTGCAAAAACGCCTGCCGGCGGCGCTAATTCAGCGGCCGAAACAGGGCTTTAGCGTGCCGATAGATGCCTGGCTGCGCGGGCCGTTGCGCGAATGGGCCGAGACATTGCTGGAGGAACGCGCGCTTGCCGCCGACGGGCTGCTAAACCCCGCACCCATTCGCACCGCCTGGCAGCGCCATCTATCCGGCCGCGAGAACCGGGCACAGCAATTATGGGCGGTGCTGATGCTGCAAGCGTGGCGGCACCATTGGATGACACCGCATAGCCAGAGGCGGGGCCGCGCCCATGGCTGAGCGCCGCCGGTTGCTAATCGTGGTCAACGAAATCGAGTCCTTCTTCAATCACCGCGCCCCGCACGCCGCCGCCGCGCGCGACGCCGGCTACGAGGTGCACATCGCCATGCAGCAGGCGGCCGCCGCCCGCGCCCGCGACGCATACGGATTTACCTTTCATTCTCTGCCGTTGACGCGCGGCCTTGGCGCGCCGTGGCACAATATCGCCGCCGCCTACGCGCTGCGCCGCTTGCTGCGCGCTATCAGGCCAGCGCTGGTGCACGCCTATACGTTGAAGCCAGTGTTGGTGGCGGGCCTTGTGTGCCGCAGCGCCGGTGTGCCCTTCGTGGCGTCGATCACCGGCACCGGGTCGTGGTTCGTCGCAACCCGGTGGCACGAGCATGCCGTGCGGGCGGTGCTGTTGCCGCCACTTCGGCTGGCCACCGGCAAGGCCGCGCAGGTCATGGTGCAAAACCAAACCGATGCGGGCCTGGTGCACGATAGTTTGCGCGTGCCCCCGCCGCGCATCACGTGCACCCGTGGCTCGGGCGTTGATCTGAGCGTTTTTCACCCCGCCGCCACGCCCGCGGCGGAGCCGGTGCAGGTGGTTCTTGCCGCGCGGATGATTGCCGATAAGGGCATTAGCGACTTCGTGGCGGCGGCCCGGTTGCTCACCCAACGCGGCGTTGAGGCCCGCTTCGTGCTCGCCGGCCCGCTTGATCCGGACAACAAACGGCATATCTGCGAGAATACCCTGGCCTGCTGGCAGGCCGACGGCACCGTCACCTGGCTCGGCCATGTCGACGACATGGCCGGCCTATACAGGCGCGCGCATATTGCCTGCCTGCCGTCTTACTACCGCGAAGGGCTGCCCAAATCGCTGCTCGAAGCCGCCGCTTGCGGGTTGCCGGTGGTGACCACCGATACGCCCGGCTGCCGCGACGCGGTGATCGACGGGCAGACCGGCATTTTGGTGCCGCCGCGCGATCCCGACGCGTTGGCCGCAGCGCTGATGCCGCTGATCGCCGATGCGGCCTTACGCGCGCGCTTAGGCGCGGCCGGCCGCGCTTTTATGGCGGCGGAATTTTCCACCGCAACCGTGAGCCACCAAACCCTGAACGTCTATGCGCAGGCGCTAGCGGCAACGGAGCGTGGCTAAGCCGCAATGGCCCGGCGCACGCAGGCGATGATGCGGTCTTGGGCCGCCGCTTCTAGGTAGGGGTGCATCGGCAGGCTCAATACCTGCTGTGCCACCGCCTCCGACACCGGCACCCCGCCGGGGCCTGTGGGATAGTGCTGGTATGCGGGTTGCGCGTTGAGCGGCAACGGGTAGTAGATCTGCGTCGGTATCTGCTCGCTGGCGCAGCGCGCACGCACCGCGTCGCGGTCTGCAACTTTGAGGGTATATTGCGCCCATGCGGACTGGGCACCGGCGCGCACCGGCGGCGTGTGCGCCACGTCGGCCAAGGCCGCCGTGTAGCGGTCAGCCACGCGCTGGCGCGCTGCCAGCTCATCGTCGAAGATCGCAAGCTTCTCCAGTAAAATCGCGGCCTGGATCGTATCCAAGCGGCCGTTCATGCCGATGCGGATATTGGTGTAGCGGTCATCGCCGGCGCCGTGGTTGCGCAAGGAGCGCAATATCTCGGCCAGGTCTGCGTCTTCGGTGAATATCGCGCCGCCGTCGCCATAGCAGCCAAGCGGCTTGGCGGGAAAAAAGCTGGTGGCCGTTGCATTCCCCAACGTGCCGACACGCGCACCATCGAGACTGCCGCCAAAGCTTTGCGCGCCATCAGCCAGCAACAGCAGGCCTTCCGCCGCGCACAGCGCGCGGATGGCCGGGTAGTCGGCCGGCTGGCCAAACAGATCAACGGCGATGACGCAGGCAGGTCTTAGGCCCATGCCGCGCGCGGCGCTGATCGAGGCCGCAAGGTGCTGCGGCTCGATGGTGAAGGTCTTAGGGTCGACGTCCACGAAAACGGGCGTTGCCCCCAGCCACGCCACCACTTCCGCCGTGGCAATGAAGGTGAACGCCGGCACGAATACCGCATCGCCCGGCCGCAGCCCTTTGGCCATCAGCACCAGCGCTAAGGCATCGGTACCATTGGCGCAGCCGATGACCTGGCCGGCGCCACAAAACTGCCCCAGCGCCGCCTCGCAGGCGGCAACCTCCGGGCCGTTGATGAATTGCCCATGGTCGAGCACCCGCGTGATCGCCGCATCAATGCGGCCGCGAATCCGGTCGCGCTGGGTGGCAAGATCGATAAAGGCAATGGCATCGCTCATTCGGTCATGTCCTGCTGTCCTCATGCCGGTCATTAGGCCTGCCGGCGGCGGGGCCTGCACGCGCGTCTTCCTTAGACCGCGGCACCCACCTTGCGCAAATGCCCGGCGCAGCCCCTTGCAATCCGCGCTGCTTGGCGGCACACACAGGCCTTGGCGCGCGAAGATCCCGCCGGGCCCCGCACCACGCATGAAGGACCGCACCGCATGACTTGGCTGGTAACCGGCGCTGCAGGCTTTATCGGCTACCACACGGCCACCGCGCTGCTGGCGCGCGGGGAGAGCGTCGTCGGGCTGGACGATCTCAACGCATATTACGACCCCACCCTCAAGCAGGCGCGGCTGGCGCGCTTGCAAGCGCAGGCCGGCTTTACCTTTGCGCGGGTCGATCTTGCCGATGACGCAAGCCTAGCGGCGGTGTTCGCAGCACACCGGTTTTCGCGCGTCATCCACTTAGCGGCGCAGGCCGGCGTGCGCTACGCGATGGAGAACCCCAAAGCCTATATCTCGTCCAATATTGTCGGCTTTCAAAACCTTATCGACCATGTGCGCGCGCAGGGTACGGAGCATTTCGTCTATGCCTCCACCAGCTCGGTCTACGGCGCCAACACCCATATCCCCTTCGCCACCGGCCAGAACGTCGACCACCCGGTGAGCCTCTATGCGGCGACCAAGAAATCAAACGAGCTTATGGCCCATTCCTACGCGCATCTGTATGGGCTGCCGAGCACCGGCTTGCGGTTCTTTACCGTCTATGGGCCGTGGGGCCGGCCAGACATGGCGCTGTTTAAATTCGTGCGGGCAATTTTGGCGGACGAGCCCATAGAGGTCTACAATGAAGGCCGCCACCGGCGCGATTTCACCTATATCGACGACGTCGTCGAGGGCGTTTTGCGGGTCGCCGCCAAGCCCGCCGTCGCCGACCCTGCGTTTGATGCCGCCACCCCCAACCCGGCCACCAGCAATTGCCCGTGGCGCATTTACAATATCGGCAACAACCAGCCCGTGGCGCTGATGGATTTCATCGCCACCATCGAAACGGCGCTTGGCCGCACCGCGCGCAAGACCATGCTGCCCTTGCAGCCGGGCGACGTGCCGGTGACCTATGCCGATATTAGCGGCCTAGAGGCCGAGTTCGGCTTTGCGCCCACAACGCCGATCGGCGACGGGGTGGCACAGTTCGTGCGCTGGTACCGCGGCTATTACGGCGTTTAAGCAGCCGGCGCGCCGCGCAGGCCTTGTAGCCAGGCGGTCATGACAGCAGCGATTTCAGCGCCTTGGTCCTCTTGCAAGAAGTGGCCGGCTTTCTTGATGGTGGTATGCGGCTGGCCCTTGGCGCCCTTGAAACGCCGCGCAAAAACCTTGTCCTGGCCGGCGGTTACCGGGTCGCTATCGGAGAATACTAGCAGCACTGGAATGTCCAGGGTTTCCAGCGTCTTCCAGGCGCGTGCGCCTTGCGCCAGTTCGCTGGGCACCAGCCACGGCATCGAGCGCGGGCCGGCCATATAGGTATCGTTCGGAAACGGCGCTTCGTAGGCGGCAACTTCCGCATCGGTAAGGGTGTGAAGCGTGCCTGACTGCACCGTCGCGCCGGGGTTGAAGCCGGGCGCATAGCGCGCATGCGCGATCCACGCGGCAAACCCATCCACATCCGCCATGGTCGGCACGCCGTCGCCCTTGCGCCAGGCCTGAAACCGCATCATCCAGCGGCCGATGACCGACATGGGAAAAGCCGCGGACGGCAGGCCGGTATTGCCGGCGGTGATCGAGGCAAACCGCTGCGGTATTTCCGCCACCACGCGCAGGCCGATAAGACCGCCCCAATCCTGAATGAAAAGGTGGATGTCGGTGAGGTTGAGCCCCTCGATGAAGGCGCGCATCCACGCAACGTGGCCGGTATAGCTGTGCGCTGCCTTGGCGGCCGGCTTGTCGGACTTGCCAAAGCCGATCAGGTCAGGCGCGATGACTCGGTATCCGGCGGCGACCAGCGGCGGGATCATGTGGCGGTATAGGTAGCTCCAGCTTGGCTGTCCGTGCAGCAGCAGCACCACCGCACCATCGCGCGGGCCTTCGTCGACATAGTGCATTTCCATGCCCGGGGCGACGGCCCGATAGTGCGGGGCAAAGGCATAGCCGGGCAGATTGTCAAAACGCTCCGGCGGTGTGCGCAGGACGGATGAAGAGGTGTGTGTGGCCACGGAGGGTGGGTCCTTTGGTGTGATGTGCGGGTAGCGACGGCGATGCTTGGCGATGACGCCCGCCTTTGCGGCGACAGGTCAAGGGGCCTGGTATGGTGGGCGAGGCGGCGTGCGCCGTCAACACGGCCGCCGGTGCTGCCGGTGCCGCCAGCGGCGATGCAAGACGCCCGGCCCTATGGCGTGGCGGCCCATGCCTTGGCGGATTTGGCGGATTGGCTAAACTGTGGCCGAACCATATATGCACTCTTTATATGCAGCCTCGGGGAGGGGCGTGAGATGCACGATCTCGTTGTCAAAAATGGCCTCATCTATGACGGGCTGGGCGGCCGCCCGTATGAGGCGGATATCGCCATCGACGGTGCAGTCATTACCGGCATCGGCCGCGACATTGCCGGGGGGCGCGACGAAATTGACGCGCGCGGCCAAATCGTAACGCCGGGGTTTGTTGACCCGCATACCCATTATGACGGCCAGGTCACCTGGGACCCGTATTTGCAGCCCTCCACCTTTCATGGCGTTACCACCGCGGTGATGGGCAATTGCGGCGTCGGCTTTGCGCCGTGTGCGCCCGACCGCCACCACTGGCTGATCGGCCTGATGGAGGGGGTAGAAGACATTCCCGGCACGGCGCTGTTTGAGGGCATCAAGTGGAACTGGGAGAGCTTCCCGCAATATATGGACGCGGTGGCCGCCTCGCCGCTGGCGCTGGACGTGGGCCTGCAATTGCCGCACGGGGCGCTGCGCGCCTATGTGATGGGCGACCGCGGCGCCCGGCTGGAGCCAGCCACCGACAACGACACCGCCGCCATGGCGGCGTTGGTGGAAGAAGCACTCGACGCTGGCGCGCTGGGCGTTTCAACCTCGCGCACCGAAAAGCACCGCGACAAACACGGCGCCCACACCCCCACCTACAAGGCGGAAGATCAAGAGCTTATGGGCATTGCCCACGCCATGGGCCGGGCCGGTCATGGGACGGGCCAGGGTAAGGGCAAGGGCGTAATCCAACTGATTGCCGATTTTCGCGACGTGGATGCGGAGTTTGCCATGCTGCAACGCATGGTGGAGGTCTCCGGCCGGCCGATGTCGCTGACCATCGAGCAAGATGACCGCCACCCGGATATCTGGGTCCGGGTGCTTAAAAAAATCGAAGAGGCCAATGCCGCCGGCCTGCCGATGCGCGGGCAAGTGCCGCCGCGGCCGACCGGCGTGCTGATGGGCTTAACCGCCACCTTGAACCCGTTTTTGCTGTATGCGGCCTGGCAAGACGTCGCCAACCGGCCGCTCGACGCCCAGGTGCGCACGCTGCAAGACCCGCACTGGCGGGCCCGGCTCTTGGCAGAAGACGTGGCGTTTAAGCCGGGCGAGCTATCGAGCTTCCTATTCACGTCGTTCCACAAGATGTTTGCCTTAGGCTCACCGCCCGATTACGAGCCGGCACCGGAAACCAGCGCGCAAGCGATGGCCGAGCGCGCCGGCAAAGACCCGCGCGAAGTGGTGCTGGACCTGATGGCCGCCGATGACGGCAAAGCGCTGATCTATTTTCCGCTGTTCAACTACGCCGCCGGCGACCTATCGGACGTGCACACCATGCTAACCCACCCCAACACCGCCTTCGGCTTGGGCGATGGCGGGGCCCATTGCGGCATTTTGTGCGATGCGAGCTTTCCGACGACGCTGCTGACCCATTGGGGCCGCGACCGCATGCGCGGGCCCAAGCTGCCGCTTGAATGGATCATCAGCGGCCAAACAAAACGCACAGCGGAGCTTGTCGGGCTCTATGACCGCGGCGTGCTGGCACCGGGCATGAAGGCGGATGTCAACGTCATCGATTTCGACAATCTAACCATGGACAGGCCGGAAATCGTCTACGACCTGCCCGCCGGCGGCAAACGGTTCGTGCAAAAGACGCACGGCTATACGGCCAGCATCGTCTCCGGCGCCATCGCCTTCCGCGACGGCCAGCCGACGGGCATTTTGGGCGGTAGGCTGATCCGCGGCAGCCAGCCGCGCCCTACCGCCGCCACCCTCCCAACGGCGGCCGAATAAGCGGCCGCGAGATCTGCCAGCACACGAGGACACAGGATGACCGACACCCTATTGCACGAACTATCCCCCGCCGACGTGAAAGCGCAAATGGACGCCGGTGAAGCAGTGGTGATCGATGTGCGCGAGCCGCATGAATATGGCGCAATCCGCATTCCCGGCGCGCTGAACTACCCCCTATCCACCTTCGACCCGGCGGGCCTGCCGACCGGCGGCAAGCTTGTGATCCTGCAGTGCGGCGCCGGCAAACGGTCGGCGATGGCGGCGCAAAAATGCTTCGATATGGCGGGCGCCAGCGAAGCCACCCATATGGCCGGCGGCCTCGGCGCCTGGAGAAAAGCCGGCCTGCCGGTCATTGAGACCGACACCGGCGAGCCGTCCAAGCCCTAATAAAGGGACAATCGGCAGGCAGGACCGCCACGCTGCGACCCGGTCACACGGTCAGCGGTCCGTGCGCGATCTTCGGCAATACCAAGCGGGATACGTATTCCGCTTCTTGCGCGTGCGGGTAGCCGGACAGGATGAAAGCGGAAAAGCCCATGTCGCGGTACATGGTGAGCTTGGCCACCACCTGATCCGGATCGCCGACAATGGCGGCCCCGCAGCCGGAGCGAGCGCGGCCGATGCCGGTCCACAAATTGGCCTCAACGAAACCTTCATCGTCGGCCACGTCGCGCATCATCGCTTGGCGGCGCACGCCTTCGGACGCGGCGTCGAGCGCCCGGGCGCGCAGCTTTGCGCCTTCCGCCGCATCCAGCTTCGACATGATATGGCGGGCGTGGGCGCGGGCCTCGTCTTCGGTTTCGCGGACGATGATGTGCACCCGATAGCCGAATTTGAGCGTGCGGCCGTGGGCGGCGGCGCGCGTGCGCATATCGTCAACCAGCGCTTGCACTTTGTCTTGGGTATCCGGCCACATTAAGAACACGTCGGCGGCCTTGGCCGCCACCTCGCGCGCGGCCGGCGACATGCCGCCGAAATAAAACGGCGGGCATGTGCCGGAGACGGTGCCGATGCGCATCGGCTCAAGCTGCATTTGATAATGCGCGCCGTCGATATCCACCGGCTGGCCGTTCAGCAGCGTACGGATAATCTCCATGGCTTCTAGCGTGCGCGCATAGCGCAGCGCGCTGTCCATGGCCTGGCCGGGCATGTCGGAAGAGATGATGTTGACGGTCAGCCGGCCGCCGAGCATTTGGTCCAAGGTGGCGATTTGCCGGGCAAGCTGCGGCGGCCACATTTCGCCGCAGCGCACCGCTAGCAGCAAGCGCATATTTTGCACCGTCGGGGCGATGCCGGCGGCGAACGCCACCGGGTCGATGCCCAAGGAATAGCCCGACGGCAGCAGAATATTGTCAAAGCCGCCGGCTTGCGCCGCATCGGCGATTTTCTTGCAATGGGGAAAGCTCGACAGATAGGCCGGGTCTTGGCTTCCTAAAAATTCAGCATCATCGTCGCACAAGGCGGAGAACCAGGAGATTTCAACAGGCGTGCTGGCAGGCGATGGCATGGGCGGTATCCTTTTAGGGTGACGGCAGGCTTTAAGGCAGCGGACTAGGGCAGCGGTTGGCCGAGCGCTGCCTGATAGACCGCATACCATTGCGCGCGGCTCATCGTCACGTCCACCGCCGCCATCGCCTCGGCGATGCGCGCCGGGGTCTGGCTGCCGATGATCGGTATCGGCCGCGACGGGTGCGCCAGCACAAAGGCAAGCGCCGCGGCCGGGCGCGAGACGCTGTGGGTTTCGGCGACCGCATCGAGCGCGGTGATGACATCGGCAAGCCTTGTGTCGGCGGCCGCGCCTGCATCGGCCATCAGGCGGCCGCCGGCAAGCGGGCTCCAGGCCAATGGGGTCATGCCGCATTCCATGCACAAATCGAGCACGCCATCGGTGACCGGGCTGATGGCCAGCGCCGAAAATTCCGGCTGCTGCGTTGCCAACGGCGCGTCCAGATGCGCCTGCACGGCGCGGGTTTGCGCCGCCGTGTGGTTGGACAGGCCAAAGGCGCGGATTTTGCCTTCGGCGCGCAGCGCCATCAGCGTTGCGGCCACCTCGGCCGGGTGCGCTAGCAGGTCCGGCCGGTGTATCTGATAGAGGTCAATGACGTCGGTGCGCAGGCGTTTGAGCGAGGCTTCGCAGGCTGCGCGCAAATAGGCGGGGCTGCTGTCATAGGGGGTACCGGGAATAATGCCGCCTTTGCTGGCGATCACCATACTGTCGCGCAAGGACGGCTGCGCTGCCAGGACGGCGCCGAACAGCTCTTCGGCGGCGCCAAACGGCATATCGTTATCCAGTCCGTAGACATCCGCGGTATCGAACAACGTCATGCCGGCGGCCAGCGCGCTTTCCACCTTGGCGGTAGCCACCGCCTCGCTAGTGCCGGCAAACCGCCACATGCCGTAGGCGATGGGGGCTACACTCAAGCCGCTGTCGCCAAGGCTGCGGCGGCGGGGCGGCGGGGGCAGGTCAGACATTTATTTCCTCTCGCGCGTCGCTTAAGACTGCTGCTTTACCACAGGCTGGAGGGCCACGGTATGAGCCAAACGATCCGCTATGCGATTATTGGCGCCGGCATGATGGGCAACGAGCACATCCGCAACATCGCCATTACCGATGGCGCCGAAGTGGTGGCCGCCGCCGACCCGCACGCAGGCTCACGCGATTGGGCGCGCCTGACCATGGACGGCCGGCCCATCGCCCTTTACGCCGACCACCGCGACATGCTGGCAGCGCCGGACGCGTTCGACGCGGTGATCGTGGCCACGCCCAATTTCACCCACCGCGCGGTGCTCGAAGACGTATTGGCCACGGGCGCGCATGTGCTGATTGAAAAACCGCTCTGCACCACGCTTGAAGATTGCCAATGGGTGGCAGGCGCCACGCGCGGCTATGGCGGCCTTGTGTGGATGGGGCTTGAATACCGCTGGATGCCGCCGGTGACGCGCTTCCTCGACGAGGCGCGCGCCGGCGCCGCCGGCGACATTAAGATGCTCACCATCCGCGAGCACCGGTTTCCGTTCTTACGCAAGATCGGCGATTGGAACCGCTTCAACCGCAATACCGGCGGCACGCTGGTGGAAAAAAGCTGCCACTTCTTTGACCTGATGCGCCTGATCACCGGCGCGGAGCCGCGCCGGGTGATGGCGTCGGGCGGGCACGACGTCAATCATTTTGACGAGCGCTATGACGGCGAAACGCCGGACATCATGGACAATGCCTTTGTGATCGTCGAGTTCGACAATGGGATGCGCGCCGCGCACGAATTGTGCATGTTCGTCACCGCGCTAGAGCAGCGCGAGCACCTCACCGTCACCGGCACCAAAGGAGCGCTGGAGGTGCTGATTCCGCAAGGCACGCTGGCCCATACCCGCAACACCGGCAACGCCACCACCCGCACCACCATCGATGTCGACCAAAAAGTGCTCGAGGCCGGCTACCACCACGGCGCCTCGTATTATCAGCACTTAGCGTTTCAAGAGGCAATCCGCACCGGCAGCACGCCGTTGGTCACGGTGGATGATGGGCTGCGCGCCGTCGCCATGGGGCTGGCCGCCCACCGCGCCAACGACGAAAAGCGCGTCGTCGACATGGCCGAGTTCGGGCTGTAGCGGCCTGCTATAAGCGGTGGGCGTCGTCCGATAAGGCGTCCGGCACCGCGGGCGGTCTTACTCCGCGAAAGCGTCTTCCCAACTGCCGCGGGTTGAGGCTTTGGAATATTCGGTGGCGCGGTTTTCAAAGAAATTGGTGTGCTCAATGCCGTTGAGCATCTCGTCCATCCACGGCAGCGGGTTTTTCTCTACCGTATAGATCGGCTGCAGGCGGAGCTGGCCTAAGCGCCGGTTGGCGATGTAGCGGATATATTGTTTGACCTCATCGCCCTCCAAGCCCTGCACGCCGCCCATTTCAAACGCCAGATCGATGAACGCGTCTTCGTGGTGGATGATGGTTTCGCACGCTTTGTAGACGTCGCGCTGGGTGGTGTCGTCCCAGCATTCGGGAAACTCATCCACCCAGGTGCGGAACAGCCGCAGAATCGAGTTGCAATGCAGGCTTTCATCGCGCGCCGACCAGGTCACCACCTGGCCCATGCCCTTCATCTTGTTGAAGCGCGGAAAGTTCATCAGCACCGCGAAGGAGGCAAACAACTGCACGCCTTCGGTAAAGCCGCCGAACACCGCCAGCGTCTTGGCCACGTCGGATTTGGTCTCGACGCCCCATTCCTGCATGAAGTCGTATTTGTCCTTCATCTGCTGGTATTTGAGGAAGGCTTCGTATTCGACCTCGGGCATGCCTAACGTGTCGAGCAAATGCGAATAGGCGGCCACGTGGATGGTTTCCATGTTGGAGAACGCCGACAGCATCATCAGCACTTCGGTGGGTTTGAACACGCCCATATAGTGCTTCATGTAGCAATTGTTCACTTCCACATCCGCTTGCACGAAGAAGCGGAAAATCTGGGTCAGCAGATTGCGCTCTTTGTCGTCAAGCTTGTGGTGCCAATCTTTGACATCCTCCGCCATCGGCACTTCTTCCGGCAGCCAATGAATGCGCTGCTGGGTCAGCCAGGCTTCATAGGCCCAAGGATAGCGGAACGGCTTGTAGGTGAGGCGTTCGTCGAGAAGGGTCATGGCACGTCCGAGTCGCTAGCGAAGAAATGCAGACCCCATACATAACGCGAACCAGGCGGCGCGCACACCACATTATGTGGTCTTTAGGGTATTTTATTACCACAAATTGTGGTTGATGACGCTAAAGCCACAATATATACCGGTCGCCCCGCCACCAGGCGGCTATGCCTATCCCGCCAACCGGTCAGGCGCTAGGGCGCGCGCGATATTCAAGGCGGGCGCATGGGTTGCGATCAGCGCCTGCTCGACCAGGATGCGCGATAGGTGGGTTTTCGATGTCAGATTGACGTGGATCTGCGACGCCCCGGCGCGCATGGCGGCCTGCACCAGCCCGTGCTGGCGTAGCTGCGCGCCGATATTATCGGCCTCGCCGATGTAATGGGCCATGTAGTCGCCGCCGATACCGGCGGACGCCAAGATATAGACCCCTGGCGCTTGCAATTTCTGCGCATCGGCAATCGACAAAACGAAAAACGGCGTGCGCTCGCCATGCGCGTGCCGCCACCAGCACAGCCGCGGTCCGGTCGAGGGGGCATCGGTAAGAGCGTTGGCGGGTGCCCGGGACATGGGGTCAGACCTATCGTTGCAGTGTGCTATCGGCGCCTAGCTATTGCCTGGCCCTACTGGCAAGCCAAGCATTCGTCGTAGTCGTTGGTCTCCGCCGGGTTGAGCGCAACCGCCGCGCGTGCGGCGCTTTCAGCGGCCGCCGCCAACGGCAGATCGTCAAGCTGGCGCAACGGCAGCTTGGCCACATCGGGCGTTTCGGTGACCAACGCCTTTTCCTCGCTCTTTTCGGCGCGCTGAATGGACAGCGACCGGCAATAATACAGCGACTTCACGCCGCGCTTCCACGCCAGCATGTGGATCTGGTGCAGATCGCGCTTGTGCACATCCGCCGGCAAAAAGATATTGACCGATTGCGATTGGTCCACGTGCTGCGACCGGTCGCCGGCGTGTTCCACTACCCAGCGCTGATCGAGCTCAAAGGCGGTTTTAAACACGTCTTTTTCGTCTTGGGTCAAACAGTCCAAATGCTGCACCGAGCCGCCATTGATGGTGATCGACGACCAAGTTTCCGCGTCATCGCAGCCCTTTTCGGCCAAAAGCTGCTTTAGATATTTATTCCGCACACTGAACGAACCCGACAAGGTCTTGTGCGTATAGGCGTTGGCGGCAAAGGGCTCGATACCCGCCGAAGTGCCGCCGCAGATAATCGAAATTGAGGCAGTGGGGGCAACGGCGGTCTTGTTGGAGAAGCGCTCCATGATGCCGTATTCGGCGGCATCCGGGCACGCGCCGCGCTCATGCGCCAGCTTGACCGACGCCGCCGAGACGCCGTCATCGATATGCTTGAAGATGCGCTTGTTCCATACCTTGGCCATCACGCTTTCAAACGGGATCATTTTCGACTGGAAGTACGAATGCAGCCCCATGACGCCGAGGCCGACGGAGCGCTCGCGCAAGGCGGCGTAGCGGGCGCGCGCCATGGCATCCGGGGCGCGGTCGATGAAGTCTTGCAGCACGTTGTCGAGGAAGCGCATGATGTCTTCCAAGAACATCTCTTCTTGCGACCACGCGTCGAACTTCTCCGCGTTGACGGACGACAAGCAGCACACGGCCGTACGCTCTTCGCCTAGATGGTCCAGCCCCGTGGGCAGGGTAATCTCCGAGCACAGGTTCGACATTTTGACGTTGAGGCCGGCCAGCTTGTGATGCTCGGGGATGGCCTTGTTCACGTGGTCGCCGAACAGCATATAGGGCTCGCCGGTTTCAATGCGGGCCATCAAAATGCGGATCCACAAATCGCGCGCCTTGACCGAGCGGATGACCGCGCCGTCCTTGGGGCTCAACAGCGCCCATTCTTCGTCCTGCTCGACCGCGCGCATGAATTTGTCGGAGATCACCACCCCGTGGTGCAAATTGGGCGTCTTGCGGTTGGGGTCACCGCCGGTGGGGCGGCGCAGTTCAATGAACTCCTCAATCTCCGGATGGCTGATATCCAAATAGACCGCCGCCGACCCGCGGCGCAACGAGCCTTGCGAGATGGCCAGGGTGAGCGAATCCATCACCCGGATAAACGGGATGATGCCGGACGTCTTGCCGACGCCGCCGACCGTCTCGCCGATCGAGCGCAGATTGCCCCAATAGGAGCCGATGCCACCGCCTTTGGCGGCTAGCCACACATTCTCGTTCCACAGGCCGACAATGCCATCGAGGCTGTCGCTCGCCTCGTTCAAGAAGCACGAAATCGGCAGGCCGCGCTCGGTGCCGCCATTGGATAGCACCGGCGTCGCCGGCATGAACCACAGATTGGAAATGTAATCGTAGATGCGCTGGGCGTGGGCATCGTCGTCGCCATAATACGAAGCGACGCGGGCGAACAGATCCTGAAAGCTTTCCCCCGGCATCAAATAGCGGTCGACCAGGGTCTCACGGCCAAAATCGGTCAAAAGCGCATCCCGCGCCCGGTCCACCTCGACCCGGCCGCGCTTTTCAAACTGAACTGCCTGCGTCTGAAACATGATTTTTTCCCGTTCCCCCTCGCTCCGACCCCGATCGACTGCTCCAGGCCGCTAAAGCCCGCGCCCTAAAAGTATGCCCCAGGCAATGACGCCGCTATGCGGGGACGCCGCTATGCGGGCTGGATGCTCGGCATGCGGCCTATAAAAGCCACTGCCTGCCGTCTTCTTGTCTCTGCCGAAAGGCCTGCTCTACAGGACACCAATACGAGATATAGTATCTGGGGTGGCCAGACCGTCAAGTGATTGTGTCGCAGCGTTAACCAAAAAAGACCGCCGCAACGCCATTGACAGATCAACAAATCACCGCTCCGCCGCGCGGTTAACGGATATGCGCACCGGAGAAAATTTTACCGGTCGCCATAAAAAGTTAACAAGAATACCATATGGCGCGCTCCTAAAGCGCGCTCACACCATATATAGCAGCATCCCGGCCCCCTAAGCTTGATCGCCTAAGCGCACGCTGCGGTGGCAATCCTGCCAATCCGTGCCACACTGCATGGGATGCGGTTACCGCCCCACAGCGTTGGACAGCCCATGCACGATATCGCCCCCCGGCGCCGCCTATACCCTGAGATTGCGCCCTACCGCACCGGGCGGCTGGCGGTGTCCGATGTGCACGCGCTTTATTTTGAGGAATCGGGCAATCCGGCCGGCAAACCGGCGCTGGTGCTGCATGGCGGCCCGGGCGGCGGGTCGAACCCGACCATGCGCCGCAGCCACGACCCAGCGCATTATCGGATCATTCTGTTCGACCAGCGCGGCTGCGGAAAATCGACGCCTTACGCAGAGCTGCGCGACAACACCACTTGGGACCTTGTCGCCGACATCGAACGGTTGCGCCAGCATCTCGATATCGAGACCTGGCAGGTCACCGGCGGGTCGTGGGGCTCAGCGTT
>Ga0272441_10004729_pt1 | contig 24295 bp, 21 predicted proteins | sample SSMProp6N_FD_193582 | JGI IMG/M metagenome (GOLD analysis project Ga0272441, IMG submission 193582) | Marine sediment archaeal communities from Little Sippewissett salt marsh, Falmouth, MA, United States - SSM-Prop-6N | ecosystem: Environmental > Aquatic > Marine > Wetlands > Sediment ...
GTCACTCTCGGCAGTAGCCTGGTTCTTTATGGCGATACCGTCATTTTGTTCTGCGCGATGGCGAAAAAGGAAGACTCGCGCGTTGTCGCTTTTGACACGAACAGCGGCGATATTAAATGGGAGAGAAAGTTCCCACACATGCAGTTCGGACACAGCACGCCCTTGATTATTCAGGTCGATAACAAGCCTCAGATGTTGCTTTTGGCTTCAGGCATGAAAGAAGCGGACGACGCGCTACAAAGCCTTGATCCGACCGACGGGAAACTCCTTTGGTGGTGCCGGGGCGAGGGAGATGCCTCGTCGCCGGCCTATGGGCGGGGGCTTGTTTACTTTGACGATGGTCGGGGAGGTACCGGCGTCGCCGTCGATCCGACCGGTTCGGGCGATGTTTCCGAGACGCACATCCGCTGGACTATTCGACAAAGAGGTGAAGCCTTAAGTTCACCCATCGTTGTCGGAAATTACCTTTATCGCCTGCGTACACCCGGCTTCCTGCAGTGCTGGGATATGGCGACAGGCAAAGAAATTTATTCCGAACGTCTGAAGGACATATCGAGCAACTGGGCCAGCCCGATTGCAGATCCCAAGGGGCGCCTGTTCTTTGCGAACGCCGGAAAGAGCTATGTCGTTCAGGCGGGACCCGCATTTCGCATCCTCGCTACTAATGACCTTGGCGACGGCAATCACCCATCCCCCGCGGCGGCAAACGGCAAACTGTTCCTCGTCGGAATGAAGAACATCTACTGCATCGGCGCCAAGAATCCTCAACCATCCAATTAGCCCTTAAGAAATGGAGCGCGAAATGATGAAGGCCTTTTATTTCGGTTTACTTATGCCGGCGCTGGTGGTAGGTGTGGATCGTCGTTCGACCGAGTTCGTCCGTATCGAACGGCTCTCAGAGCGTGTGCTTCTGGCCTACTGGATTGGAACGGGGCGATGTAATCTGACCGCCATTCAGTCGCAAAAGGGCCTGGTGGTCATCGACACGGAGATGTCACCACGGATCATGGCGCCGATCAAAAAACGGATTGAACAAGTGTATGGCCGGGACGATTGGGCGTATGTCATCAACACGCACGCTCACATGCACCACGCCAGCGGCAATAGTCTGTTCAAAGGCGCGACGATCGTCGGGCATGAGAACCTGCCCGAAGACATGCAATGGCTCAAGGATAAGCAAACGAATCCCGAACGCAAACGCAAAGAGCTTGACCGTGCCGCCCAAACCCTTCATAATCTGCGGGCCGTTCTATCCCGCGTCAGGGGAAATCGCGTCGCGACCCGGGCTATTCGCGGCGAGATCCGGTTCTGGCAATTATATACCCAGGATTTGAAAGAGGGTTACGAAATAGTCAAACCATCACTTACATTTGCCGATAAGCATACCCTGGACTTGGGTGATCTCACGCTGGAACTCGTGTTCTTCGGTAGGGGGCACAGTCTCTCCGATATTCTGATTTACATCCCAAAGGAAAAGCTGCTCATCACGGGTGCGATTGTCTATCAGCGCCGCCAATTGCCCGAGATCGGCGAACAAACGGACATGCAGGACGTGAATCGCTTCATGGCGACCCTGGACTTTTTTCTTGCCGAGGACGTTCAGATCAACCATGTCATTCCATCGCATAGTCCGCCACTTGTTAAACGCGATGTGATCCCGGTCCGGGATTATTACGAGAAGATGCTCACAGGCGTCCGAGCGGCCCGGGAGGAAGGGTTGTCCCTCTCGCAAGTCATGGAGCGTTTCTCGGTGCGAGCGGCATTTCCCCACTTCTTCGAACCACCGCCCGGTGAGTGGAACCATGGCATGCAGGAACGCAATTTAAGAAACCTCTGGCGTATCCTGGATGAGCAAAGTCAAAAAGAACGTTAGATCCGATTTAAGCGTTCTTGACGCGATCGTTGCGTATGGATATCCTATCAAGAAAAGGAAAAAATAATGGCGGACAAGCACTATCCTTTCGAGATTTCTTTAGCTGAGTGGTCCTGGCATAAAAGGCTGTTCGGCGAGGCCGAGCCGAAAATGGACCACCTCGATTTCATCACCGAGGCTCATGCCCTCAGTATCAACGCGGTCGAGTACGTCAATCAGTTTTTCATGGATAAAGCGGAGGATACGAAGTCTCTGGCCGAGATGAAAAAACGCGCCGACGATCTGGGTGTCAGATCGGTTTTGATTATGTGCGACGACGAGGGCCATCTCGGCGATCCCGATGCAAAGCAGCGCGCCCAGGCCGTTGAGAACCACTACAAATGGGTTCATGCCGCCAAGTATTTAGGATGCCACTCGATCCGGGTTAACGCGTACTCGGAAGGCTCATATGACGAGCAGCTCAAATTAGCTGCTGACGGACTAAGACAACTTAGCGAATACGCCGCGGGGCATGAGATGAACGTCATCGTCGAAAACCATGGCGGCCTGTCGTCCGATGGGAATTGGCTGACGAGTCTGATTAAAACGGTGGATTTGCCCAACTGCGGGACACTGCCCGACTTCGGCAATTTCCCGCCGGAGACCGATCCCTACGAAGCCGTTGAAATGATGATGCCGTACGCCAAATCCGTCAGCGCCAAGAGTTTCGACTTCAACGAAGAGGGCGATGAGACCACTATCGACTATCGCCGGATGATGAAGATCGTTCTCGACGCCGGCTACGAAGGCTACGTCGGCATCGAGTACGAGGGCGAGCGACTCAGTGAAACCGAGGGTATCGTCGCTACCCAGAAACTCCTGGAAATCATCCGCACTGAACATGCAAAGTCTTGAGTGCCGATTCAGTATCGGCCTGCCATGTTACTCAGGCAGATACGGGCATTTCTTTTCAGGCCGTCCAGACCTAATCGTTTGATAACAGAGTCTGCGAATTCCGCATGAAATGACTCCGGGCTCATATCCAGAATCTTTCGGAGGCTAAATTCCGCTCTATCGGAATAGAACTTGAATTCGCTGTTCATACATGGCGGTGCCTTGCGTTGATAGGGACAAACACGGATACATTCCTCACAACCGAAAAGCCTGTCACCGATCTTTTGGGCTAGTTCCGGTGGAATCGGGCCTTTATGCTCTATCGTCAAATAATTGATACATCGGCCGGCGTCGAATTGCCCGTCGGGCCGCAAAGCACCGGTTGGACAAACCTCGATACACTTTTTGCAGTCCGCGCAGTCGGCTACGATCTGTTCATCAGGTGGAAGTCCCAGGCGGGTGATGATCTCGCCTAAGAACATCTGACAGCCACGTTTGGGATGGATGAGCATGTGGTTCTTTCCGATAAAACCCAATCCGGCTCTGACGGCTAAGGCCCGCTCCGCCACGGGCGCCGAGTCCACACAGACTTTGAACTTCAAGTCGCCCCCTGCAATGGTGTTTATAAAATCAGCGAGCTTAAACAATCGTTCTTTTATGAACGGATGATAGTCTTCGTACTGGGCGTACGTGGCAACTTTGCCTGTTGGCTCCTCTTGATGAACCGGCTTGGGTTCCTTTTGCGGAAGCGAAAAATTAAGGCCAACGACAATGACCGATTGTGCATTCTTCATCAGCTCGGTCGGATTGAGACGTTTCGACAGATTCTTATTCATGTACTCCATCTGGCCCGCGTAGCCGGATTCGAGCCATTCGGTCAGAATGTGTGCCTGTTCGGTCTCTATCGGCGAAGCGTCCGTCATCCCGACCAAATCGAAGCCTAATTCAATCGCTTTTTGTTTGATAGCCTGGGATAGATTCATAAAAGCTATTATACACAATCCGGCTGCACTTATTTAGAGGCTCTAACAAAATCGAATATACCTCCAAAGGTTGTTTCTTGATGGAACGGTAGAAAATCGTAGCGTTCGAGCTGTTCTTGACTTGACGGGACGTAAATCGAAAGCCCGAAGTGATGAGAATTGTTGGAGAATCCCGACCCTTTTGCGGCCTTGCCGGCGATAAGGTCTTCTTCGCACCAATCCAAGAAAGTATCGAGTTCTCCACTGACAATACCATTGTTGGATGAGTCAAGAGCCTGAAAGTAAGCCTTCATATCGTAGAACTTCTCATCTTCATACTCGAATATAGGGGAACAGGATTGCGGCGGATTTAGTTTCGTTTCTCGTTCGAAAGACTTGAGAACAGGCGTGAGCTTTTCCGGGAGTTTTTTGAGTTCGTCATTGCTCACTAAAGTGTATAAAGTGTAGTGCTCATCTTCCCGCATGATCGTTTCGGCCAGGACGTCGCCTGTCATATTGGGATCATGAGCTGCCGACGCGATCGTTTTCGTGTAGTATGTGTTGGGCGCTCCTACGATGACGGGCGAGGCCATGATGTACTCGCCCGCTTCCAGAAAATTATAAAGGTTTTGGAGGGTTGCGCGACCGCATTGTTGCAGAAATAGAAGCCTTACTTTTCCTTCTACTTCTTTATTGAAATCGGCAGCAATCGTCCCCGCCTCCGCAGCGGGAAGCCATTTTTGAGAATTTGACGTGACGCTCCCATTCCGACTTTTGAACGGCCTGTCGTCGCGGCACATGTCACTTAACCTTCCGCCGTGGTTGAGAAAAACGACACAGTAGTTTCTGGCCTTCCACTTGGCCTGCACCCATTTAAAATACTTCTTCAATTCTGCCGGGTCGGCACTATTTTCACTCTCAAGAAATACTTCTTTCCTTTTTGGTTTTCCAAAAGATGGGTACATCGCGATTCGCTTCATGCCTCTGCGGTCCGCATAATCGGCCTGGACCACTACGGCGATCTTCGAGTTGATGATTCCCTTCTTCAGATCCCTGAGAATCGTCCCGGCGTAACGATTCAGATCGTTGTCATAAGACATGTAATAGATAAAGACCCACTCATACGTGCTTTCTCTCAATAAGACAATACCTGCCCCTACAAAAAGGATGAAGACCATTATTAACAATAGTCTAAGATGATTTCTTCGGTATCGCATATCGCGTCTCTCTTGATACCCTTACCGTTTGGGAATCCGTATCATAGCATCTATATGGCACAAAATCACGCTCTTCTCGCGTTTTGTTTCTTGAGATAAACCCGGCAAGGCGATTATACTAACGTCATGAAAAATTCAGAGAACAATCAGCCTCGTATTATCGGCGTTATCCCGGCTCGGTATGGCTCCTCTCGCTTCGAAGGCAAAGTGCTGGTGGATATCGCCGGGAAATCCATGATTCAACGGGTGTACGAGCGCGCCCGGCAATCGAAAACACTGGATGAGCTTCTCGTGGCCGTTGATGATCCGCGAGTGCAATCGTGTGTGGAGGCATTCGGCGGCAAAGCCATTCTCACCGGCGCAGACCATCAATCGGGAACGGACCGAATCGCTGAAGTCGTCGAGCCAAGGCCGGTGGACATCGTCGTGAATATCCAGGGCGATCAGCCGCTGCTCGATCCGAACATGATCGATGAAGCGGTCCAGCCGATGATCGACAATCCTGAAATTCAGATGTCCACGTTAAAAAGGGAAATAGATAAGGACGAATTCGACGATCCCGGCGTGGTGAAAGTCGTGGTGGATGAGAATGATTTCGCGCTTTATTTCTCACGGTCGCTCATCCCCTATCCGCGATACGATGAGAACCTTCACGTTTACGAGCACGTCGGATTGTACGTTTATCGTAAGGATTTTCTCCTGAAGATATCGAAGATGCCGCAGGGATATCTGGAGAAGCTGGAATCGCTGGAGCAGCTTCGCGTCATGGAGAAGGGGTATAAAATCCTGGTCGTCGAGACGAAAACGAACCGAACGGCGGGTATCAGCGTCGATACGCCCGAGGATCTCAAGAAGGTGGAAAAAGTCATGAAAGGCCAAGGCAATGGTCATTAACAAAAAACCGATTGAACAACTCTACGAAGATCTGCCGGCTGATACCAAGGAAATGCTGGATCGCGCTATCGGAAGCATCGTCTCGGCCAAGAAGGCCGGCGGCAAGGTGGTCGTCGTGACCGGCAGCGGGCCCAACCTCCACGAAGGCGTGACAACGCTCATTGCCGAGTTGATTCACAAAGGCGTCATCGACGGGGTGACGACCAGTTCGGCAGTCATCGCCCATGAAATGGCCGGGTCGCTTGAAGAAGTTAAAAGAGTGGATGGCCTAAAATTAGGATTTACGGAGAAAATACTTCCTCGCGGTAATATCTTCGAGGCGACGTTGATGTCACCCGATTTTCTGGAAGAACTCAAAAAGGAAATGCTGATCGATACGGCATTGCTCGAAAAAGTGCTCTCGCTCGACGGAAGCATTATCATCAAAGCGGCCGGGAATATGGCCTATCCTTTGGGATTGCGTACGGAGAATTTGGCGAAGGAGATTTTGTTCATTGCGAAAAGCAAGGGGTTCTCTTTCGAGCAGGTCGCCGGGGCGGGGGCCGATCCTCACACGATGCTCGGCGCCGCTTACGCTAAAGGCATCCCGATTCTGGTCACGATACCGCAGTTAGTTGGTGGCGGAATGGTCGGACTGGCTATCGGGGATTCCATTTCCCTTACAGAAAGGGCGACGAAAGTCGCCCGGATGATCCAATCGGCTGACGTCATTATTGAATCCGCCGTAGCCCTGACCCAGGAAATTCACGATGGCCCATTCGAGACTTACACCGGACACGGCCTCTGGTCCCAATGGGAAGGTTATGACACGTATAGCCTCAAAGACAAAACGTTGATCCGCATCGATCTCGATCCGGCTTTGAAAAAAGCGTGGGAATTTGAAAAACAGTCGAGCCAGGTGCAAGACGCGATCGACAAAGGATTACCCAAAACCAAACTGATGTCGATTCCTTTCCGAATGGAAATGTCCGGCTTCGCCCGGCTGGAAAAGAGCATCCCGGTCGTGGCCGATTTAGGTGTCGTCTGGCCCATGATGGCGCTTCGCCTGGAAAAGGAGCTTGGACTATCTCTCGATTTCATCTCCTACCCGCAACAAAGCTCGGAAGGACAAGCTATGCGGAAATGGATCGTCGAAAACGTTTCGCCCATCGTGAAGAAGAAATTGTTTCAATAGAATTGAATGAAGAATTCCAACATGATCAGAAAACGCCTTTTACACTTAATTCTCATCCCGGTCCTACTGCAGATGTTAGGGGGCTGTTCTCACGCGAAAGAAAACTCTCCCGGCGTTGTGCTGAGCGAATTTATATTTGAAGAAGCTCCCTTCGCCCAGTGTCACGCCTCGACGATCGCCGAGACAAAGCACGGCCTGGTTGCGGCGTGGTTCGGCGGGACTCGAGAAAGCGAGCCGGACGTGGGCATTTGGCTGTCTCGCCGCGGATCGAGCGGATGGTCGCCCGTGGAGAAGGTGGCCGACGGTTCGGAACTCTCGGGCAGAAAAGTAGCGTGCTGGAATCCGGTCTTGTTCCAGCCAAAATCGGGTCCGCTCATGTTGTTCTATAAAGTCGGCGACGACGAGCCGGAATGGTGGGGCGAATACAAAACCTCCGGTGACAGCGGCAAAACGTGGTCGAAACCCGTTCGGTTGCCTGATGGATTCCTGGGCCCGATCAAGAACAAGCCCATTCAACTGCCGGACGGTTCGATTCTGAGTCCGTCGAGCATTGAGTACTACAGGAAGAACCGGGAGGTGTGGCAGGTGCATCTCGAACGGTCCGAGGATATGGGACAGACCTGGGAAAAAATCGGTCCGCTCAACGAGGGTAAGAAGATTAATGCCATTCAACCCTCGATCCTGATTTATCCCGATGGCATGATGCAGATTCTCTGCCGGACGGAACGCGCAGGCCGCATTTGTCAGGCGTGGTCCCACAATATGGGTCAGACATGGAGCGAAATGAGTCTTACGACATTGCCCAATCCCGACGCCGGGACCGACGCCGTCATGCTCAACGATGGAAAGGCCTTGCTGGTGTACAATCATAGTACGTCAAATCGCGAGTTCCTGAACGTGGCGGTATCCAAAGACGGGAAGAAATGGTACGCAGCGCTTGTGCTCGAAAACCAGCAGGGAGAGTATTCTTATCCCGCAGTGATTCAGACATCCGATGGATTGGTCCACGTCAGCTATACCTGGAAACGAAGGCGAATCAAACACGTTGTCCTCGATCCCACGAAATTCAAATTGAAGGAAATCCACAACGGAAAGTGGCCAAAGTGACAAGATCTCACCGGTGGTTTCCCAGGTAACGGATGACAAATGGATAGGATTCTGGTAGCATGGAGGTGAGTGGTTATTGAGCTATTATCCGTCGTAACGAGCTGAATCAAACGTGTTAACAGAGTAGAAAGCGAATGAAGATGGCATTGAATTCGAGTCTTTTACCAAAACCGCTACGAGGTATCATTCCGCCCATGATTACGCCGTTGCTGGATCGCGAGACGCTGGATGTGGCCGGCCTGGAACGGCTGATCGAGCACATCCTGGACGGCGGCGTACACGGTCTGTTTATCTTGGGGACAACCGGCGAAGCACCCAGTCTGAGCTATCGCGTGCGCCACGAGTTAATCGATCGTGCCTGTAAACAAGTGAACGGGCGCGTGCCCGTACTGGTCGGCATTACCGATACCTGCTTTACGGAGTCGATCCACATTGCTAACAAAGCCAAAGAGGCCGGCGCCCAGGCGGTCGTACTGGCGCCGCCTTATTATTTCCCGGCCGGGCAGGCGGAATTGCTGGAGTACATCGAGCATTTGATGCCGGAATTGCCGCTGCCCTTATTCCTCTACAACATGCCAAGCCTCACCAAGGCGGTTTTTGAACCGCAGACCGTTCGCGCGGCAGCCGACATTGACGGCATCGCGGGTTTAAAAGACAGTTCCGGCGATATGGTTTATTTCCACCAGCTCCAGGTCTTATTAAAAGATCATCCGGATTTTGCGCTTCTGATCGGCCGGGAGGAGCTTTTGGCCGAGACCGTTCTATTGGGTGGGCACGGCGGCGTAAGCGGTGGAGCAAATTTTTATCCGACGCTTTACGTCGATCTTTACAACGCAGCCTGTGCGCGCGATTTGTCAACCGTCGAAGCGCTGCATGAAAAGGTCATGCAAATTAGCAATGCGATTTACCAGGTCGGGCGCTATGGGTCGAGCTATCTCAAGGGGCTCAAGTGTACGCTGTCGTGTCTGGGCATTTGTAGCGACTTCCTGGCTGAGCCGTTCCACCGTTTCCGAAGCACGGAGCGCGACGTGATACGCAGGCGTCTGGAAGAGCTTGGGATTGTGGAAAAACAATAAGAAGGATTTTCAATAAGGTCAACGCCTATGTTAGGAAGTTTCGGAGTCATCGACATCGTCATCCTGGGGCTCTACGGCTGCATCTTGATCGGGATGGGGCTTTATTATAAACGCAAGTGCAACACCGCCGATGAATTCATGGTGGCGGGCCGGTCGATCCCCGCCTGGGCGGCGGGCCTGGCGGTGATGAGCACTTATACGAGCAGCATTTCGTATATCGCCACGCCGGGCAAGGCATACTCAAGTAATTGGCATACGTTCATCTTTTCCCTGTGCATCATTCCCGTCGCCTGGTTCGTGTGCGAATACGTCGTGCCCTATTATCGGAAAACAAAGCTCATCTCGGTCTATGAGTTTCTCGAAGACAGACTCGGTTCCTGGGCCCGGATTTACGGTGCATTTTCTTTCGTACTCTTTATGATCGGTCGTATCGCGGTCATTCTCTATCTGGCCAGTCTTTTGTTGAATACCTTTGTCCCCTGGGGAATTGTCCCCGTCATCATTGTCCTCGGCGTCATTACGATCGCCTACACCTTCCTCGGTGGCATGGAAGCCGTGATCTGGACGGATGTGATGCAATCCGCTGTGATGATCGTCGGCATCATCTTTTGCGCGGTCATGCTAACCCGGGATGTTTTCGCTCAACCCGAATATTTGATCCAGGCCGCGTTTGACGCCGACAAATTCAGCCTGGGCAGCACAAAATTCAGTTTCGCTTCACAACAACATGTTTTCAACCGGTCCATCTGGGTTATGATTATCTTCGGCGTTACGGAGAATTTGAGGTCTCTGATGGCCGATCAGAACTGCGTCCAGAAGTATTCCTCCGCCGCCAACGAACGGCAGGCCAAAAGATCGATCTGGATCGGAATGCTGATCTATATTCCTTTGACCGCCATCTTCCTCTATATCGGAACGGCGCTGTTCGCTTACTACTCGCCGGGCGGCCATCCGCTCGGTGAAAGCATTACGAAAGGCGACGATGTTTTCCCGTTCTTCATTGCCACGCAACTGCCGGTCGGACTCAGAGGTCTGGTCGTCGCGGCGATCTTAGCGGCGGCGATGAGTACGGTCGATTCCAACTTGAACTGCTCGGCCACCGTATTACTGCTGGACTTTTATAAACGCTATTTCAATCCGAACATCGGCGAACGCGGGAGCATCGTGTTCCTCAGAACAACGACCATCGTCTGGGGGGTACTCGGAACCGGCTTCGCCATCCTGATGATACAAGCGCGAAACATTCTCGACGTCTGGTGGCAAATCTCCGGTATTTTCGGCGGGGGCGTTCTGGGTGTCTTTATTCTGGGGATGCTTCGGATCCGGCTACGTCTGTGGCAAGGGCTCGTGTCGATCGGGATCAGTGTCGGCGTGATCTCCTGGGCGACGTTTGTGCGCGAACCTTTCCTTACGAAGCTCAACGTGCAGATCCCCGATTCGTGGAGCTGGATTGTCTGCAACATGGACGTGGTGGCTATCGGTGCGGCCGGGACGGCGGCGATGATGATCGTGGCGTGCCTGTTCGGCTTGCTCAATCGAAACAAAAATATCTCAGCCTGAGAAATCCGAAGGAGTGCCTAATGCTTCTCAATAAACCGCAATGGTGGGGCAAGCCCCACCCTACCATTCTCGCCGCCGCTCTGGTTCTATTCGCCTACATGGACGTCTCGGCATCCGGCAAGACGTTAATCGAATGGGATTTCAGCAAAGGAGTGCATGGTTGGACAGCAAACAATAAAGTCGAGGCCCTTTCGTTTTCTTCCGAGGGACTGACCGTCAAGTGCACGGGCGACGATCCCTGGATCGAAGGGCCGACGGTGGACCTGCCCGGCGAACCGATGACCCGCGTTAAAGTACGAATGAAATCGAACGCGGATGCGTCGGCGGAACTCTTTTATGGCAGAGTATTCCGGGCGGGAGATTCCGTTCGATTCACCGTCCGAAACGACGGACAATGGCATGATTACTCCCTTGTCATCCGTGACACGCTCGGTCCCGGCACGCGTTTCCGCCTCGATCCCTGTGTGGGGCCGGGTGACGTTATCGTCTCATCGATCATGGTGGAAACCATCCGCCGAATAGCCGTTCCCTCTATGGAAAAGCCGGGGAAGCTGGACAAAGCCTCGGGTAGTGAAGTTACAATGAAGTCGGGAAATCTAAAATTCGAGCATTACGGCAACCGGTGGGGTAATTTCGCATTGACAGTTAATGATGTGGAAATGGCCGCTGGATATGGCGGTGAGTTGATTGGTTTTCTCCTTGATGATCAACCTGAATGGCTTCATATGGACAACGCCACAGTTACCTTCAGTAAGCCATCCGGGCGCAACGGATTTGTGAGTAAAGCGATCATCAAAGACCGCCAAGGCGCCAAATGGCAGATCCGCAAAATCGTCAGACCGTCCAGGCAACCTGGAGCACTTGTCGTGACAACGGAACTGAAAGTGAACAGGGACAGGGACATCGTGCACATTCCCTGGTTCACGATCTTCCCCGGGCTCGGAACCTTCGGCGAAGGAAAAAACCAGGGTGTATTTGCCGGACTGGAATATCTTTGCGACGAGCCCAGCAGCAGCACGGCGGATATTGACACGTCGGACCACGTTCGCCGGGTGCCCGATCCGATCAAGATCACGTTTCCACTGATGGCGATTGCGCATGGCGGCCGCTATATCGGCGTCATCTGGGAGCCGTCCGAGATGGTCGCGGCGACGTTCGATTCTCCCGACACAATTTACCATTCCGGGGCACACGTCATGGCCCTGTCGGGACCGGGGATCGGTGAACACCGCTTTGAGAACGATCCTGTCGCTCATTCACCCGTACTGCTCGAAGCGAACAAACCGCTGAGAATGACCGTTCAAATCATCGGCGGCAAGGGCCAAACGATCATCCCCGCGATCAAACAGTACGTCGCCCTGAAAGGATTGCCGGCCGTGCCGGAATTTGAAGGAGGCTTCGACAATGCCGTCGATCTACTGAGCCGCGGCTGGCTGGATTCCCAAATCAACGAAGAGGGTCTTATTCGCCATGCGGTCTGGGGCAAGAATTTTCCCGCCGGGCCGGCCGCGGACGCCGCAATGTACATGGACTGGCTTGCTAACCAAACCGATAATGGAAATCTCCACGAGAGACTGATAAAAGGTAAAGACCGGATTCTGGCCAAAATCCCGCCGGGCCGGCCTTTTTCAAGCAGCGTCTCACACGCGCATTTGCCCACGGCTCCGCTTATTTTCGGGCGCACGGTTGAATTCGTGCATCAAAGAGTCAGCGCCGCGTCGCGCTTACTCAATAGTTTCGATGAAGATGGCGTCAAATTGTATAAGCCCGGAAAAACGGATTATTCAAGAACGCACTTCGCCAGGCATGCCAACGGTCTTTCCGGCCGCGATATGGTTAGCATTCTGGAGGGCGTTGTCTTGGCGGGAGATAAGGAACTTGCGAATAAAGCGCTTCAGCTACTCGACAAGCAAACCGCCCTTTATGCCGGCACGGTTCCGCGCGGAGCGCAAACCTGGGAAGTGCCGCTTCATACTCCCGACATCCTGGCCTCGGCCCATATGGTCAAGGCTTATACGCTTGGTTACATGATTTCGGGCAACGAGAACTATCTCGAACAGGCCCGGTACTGGGCGTGGACGGGAGTGCCCTTCGTATATATCCATCCACCGACGCCCGGCCGGGTCGGGGCCTATTCGACCATCGCGGTCCTGGGTGCGACCAACTGGAAGGCGCCGTTGTGGCTGGGCCGGCCCGTTCAATGGTGCGGATTGGTTTACGCTTCAGCCCTGCACCTACTGGCCCAATACGATCCGGACGGACCCTGGGAACACATCGCCAAAGGCATCACGGCGACCGGCCTTCACATGTCCTGGCCTTTGAGCGACCGTGAGCGGCACGGATTATTGCCCGACTTCTTCGATTTGATAGCTCAAATCGCCGACGGCCCCGCGATTAATCCCGGAACGGTCCAGGCCCACCTGCCGGAACTTTATGACAAAGGGAAATTATACGATGTGAAAAAGCTTCCCAAACGTGGCTGTTTTGTTCATGCGCCCTGTTTGATAAGCAACATCCGAGTGGACGAAGATTGCATTACACTCACCGTAGAGGGTTGGGGCAACAAGAGATACAGGGTTGTGTTTTCGGGAGTTGGAAAAGAACCCAAAGAAATCCGTACTGGAAAAGCTAAGCTTAATCCCGATGAGATACAGTATTATCGTGAACGCAAGCTTCTGATCCTCACCCTCCAGGGAAAATCGGACATCCTGATCCGATAGAAAGCACACATGCTCAACCTGCGGATCTCAACTGCGCATCCGTTCCAGATTCGAGAGATTCAGATGAAAAACCTTTTCTGACACCCTCGAAGGTGACATCGCTGACGTCTTCAAAATACATCTCATTGAATGAAAGGCACTCGTACGTTCTTAGGCAAGAACTTCGTAAAGAAAGCCCGACGCGGTGGTTGGGCGGCCCGTGGTTGATAAGGAGCTCAAACTCGGCATCCGACTGGATGGATTGAGAGTCTTGTCCAACTGTAACGACGGGGACGTCGACGGCGGAATAATTCAATCCGAAAACGATTGTGAGAACAAGTCTGGTAAGTAGAAACTTCTTCATCTCCCCCTCCTGCAAATCTTTAAACTTTCCGCTCACTTTGGATATTTATTCTATCACATTAACAGATAAAAGTCAAGCGATTATGACGGCAATTCTCCAGCAGATTGGAAACTATTTTAAGAATAGCCTGAACAACTCGAAAACGAAATCATTTCCGGACTCGCGCAAAAATTCTCCAGTCACAATATGATTAAAAAATGGCGGATAAATCCCACCGGAATCTCAACAAGCTTGTCAATAAGCACCGAAGAGATTACTATTAACGCATTCCTAAAATTGATGAGGTAGAAAACAATGGCAGAAGACCTTATTGGTATCATTGGTGGAACGGGGCTGGGCGATGCGCTCGCCGAGCATATCGAGCACGCCGAGCGTCACGAGATGGACACGCCGTTCGGCACGCCGAGCGCCGCGATTCTGGTCGGCACGTTCGGCAAAAGAAACGTCGCTCTTCTAAACCGTCACGGGACCGGGCATACACTTTCACCCAGCGAAGTGCCGTTTGCGGCGAACATTTTCGCCTTAAAAAAACTCGGCGTCCGTACGGTGCTCAGCAGCGGAGCCGTCGGCTCGCTCCGGGATGAGATCGCCCCGGGACATTTGGTTATCGTCGATCAGTTTATCGACAAAACCTATAAACGCACGGGCAGCTTCTTTGCCGGCTATGGAGCCGTGCATTGCGAGTTAGCGGAGCCGGCCTGCGGACACGTTCGGCAAAACCTTATCGACACGGCTAAAGAGATGAACGTGACGGTACATCCCCAAGGCACTTACATCTGCATGGAAGGGCCTCAGTTCTCCACGCGGGCCGAATCGCTCATGCACCGCGCCTGGGGTGGCGACCTGATCGGGATGACGGCGATGCCGGAAGCGAAACTGGCGCGGGAAGCGCAAATGTGCTATTCACTCGTGGCCCTGGCCAGTGACTACGATTGCTGGAAGCCGCACGAAACCGGGAAAAACAAGCAAACGCTGCTCGAAGAGATCATCAGCAACCTGAAAAAAGCCACGCAGAATTGCCTGGAATTGATTGAGGCCGCTTTGACGAGCGAGCGAGAATTCGTCAGCGAAGATTGTCCCTGTCGGAAAAGCCTCGACCTGGCCGTCTGGACCGACCCAGGCGTCATCAGTGAGATCGAGAGGGAAAAGCTGAAAGTGCTTTTCGAATAGCCTGAAGATAAGAAAGGACGATCCAATGAAAAGCCAAGCAGTATGGGCATCCATGTTAATCGTTGGTTGTACTGCAATATTCATAACCGGCTGCGGTCCCAAAGAACCGCCCGGTGTCAAACAAAGCCGGGCCATCGCCGCGGAGAATATCGAGTTGAGAAAACAGATCGAACGATTTAACCGGGAAATCGAAAGCCTCAAAGAGCAACACGAAAAACAGGAAAAGCTCCTTGCGCAATGCGAGCAAGACAAAGACGCCTTGAAGAAAAAAGCTCAGCAGAATATCCGAAGCCAGGTGGCCCCCGTCCTGGACGCTGTGGTGAATGAGACGGCCAAACTCCGAGAGGAAAACACCAAACTCAAAGCCCAAATCGAGCAGCTTCAAAAAGAAGCTGACAAGTAATTCTTTTCTCAATCAACATTTTGTTACCAAGCCGGCTGAGCATACTTTTTGGACGGTTTTTACACAATCACGCGATTTTTCCTGTGGATTCTGCTTTTGCATAGCGGCGGCGACGAGACCGACGAACATCGGACTCGGCCTGAGCGGTCGTGAGGTCAGGCAGGGATGGGCCTGGGTGCCGCAGAAATACGGATGGGAAGGCAGTTCCAAGATTTGCATGATCGGTTGATCGGGGGCCTTGCCCGAAAAGACCAGCCCGGCTTTCTCCAACTGCTCGATGTAGCGCGGATCGACCTCGTAGCGATGCCGGAATCGCATTCTGACCGTCTCTTTCCTGCCCAAAAGCTCCCAGGCCATCGTCTTGGCTTTGATCTCCACGTCCCGTCCGCCGAGACGCATGTTCCCGCCGAGCCCCTCGATCTTTTTCTGCTCCGGCAGCACACTAATCACCGGCTCGGAACATTTCGGATCGATCTCCGTACTGTTGGCTTGTTTCAATCCACAAACGTTACGAGCGAATTCGATCACCGCCATTTGAAAGCCGAAGCACAGCCCAAGATAAGGCAGATTGTTCTCTCTGGCGTATCTGATGCAGGTAATTTTGCCCTCCGCGCCGCGCGTGCCGAAGCCGCCGGGGACGATAATGCCGTTCACATTATCGAGCGCCTCGGAGACGTTTTCGTCCGTGAGGCTGGTCGTGTCGATCCATTTGATTTTCACGTCGCAGCCCAGAGCAATGCCGGCGTGTTCGAGGGCGTTGATAATCGACGCGTAGCTGTCGCGAACGGAGGTGTATTTGCCGGTAATGCCGATCGTAACTTTGCTCTTGGCCACACCGATCTTGTCCGTGAAATCGCACCATTGCGCCCAGGCCTTGCGTTCGTTTCGCAGGTTGATTCGATCCTCAATCCGAAGCAGCCGGGCCACCTCGAAATCCAGGCCAACCTCTCGGAGCATCGCCGGGATCATATAAATGCTCGCTGTATCCGGCAGGCTGATAACCCGCTCGAAGGGCACGTTGCTATAGACGCTGATCTTCTGGCGGACCTTTTCCGTAGCGGCGGTCGCGGCCCGGCACGCGATAATATGTGGCTGAATCCCGCATTGCATAAGCTGCTTGATCCCTAACTGGGCCGCCTTGGATTTCTGCTCGCCTAAGGTTTTCGGCTCTAATATGTATGTCAACGCCACGAAACAGCTACTGTCCGGCCCTTCCTCGTAGGCCAGCTCGCGCATCGCCTCGATATAGTAAGCGTTTTCCAGGTCGCCGACCGTGCCGCCGATCTCGACAAAGACGATATCGGCTTTGGATTTCATAGCCAACTCGCGCAGCTTGAGCTTGACCTCGCCGGTAACGTGCGGGATCATCTGAACGTCCCGGCCGAGATAGTCGCCGTGGCGTTCCTTATTCAGGACGGAACTGAAAATCTGGCCGCTCGTGGCGAAGTGCGCCTTGCTCAGATCCTGATCGAGCATCCTCTCGTACGTACCTAAATCCATATCGCATTCCATGCCGTCGTCGAGTACGAAGACCTCGCCGTGCCGAAACGGATTGAGCGTGCCGGAATCGACGTTCAGATACCCTTCGAGCTTGATGGGCGCGACCTTGAGCCCCTTGTCCTGCATCAGTTTGGCCAGACAGGACGAGAAGATTCCCTTGCCCAATCCGCTCATCACCGTGCCCATCACGAACACATACTTTGTCTTTCCCCTCTTATACCCCTTCGGCACCGGCGAGAAAAACTCACTCTCCGTCGAAATATCACTCACCGAAGCTAATAAGTCTTTTTCCTTCGTCATCAATACTCCTTCATATTTCTTTTGCCGCAGAGAACACAAATTAAGGTAGGGTGGGGCTTGCCCCACCATTATCAAATGGGTGGGCTAAAGCTCACTCTACAATTTCTATTGAGGTTTCCATCCCATTTCAAAGTTCACAATATCATCCTTCGTTCCATACAAACCATCGTGACCGGCCGAAAGTAGAATAAACGTCTCTACATTGTTCGGTTTGCTCCGAGTTGTGTCCTTGTAATCCTTGATTATTTCATAAAATATCTTCGGATTCTCATACATTGGATGTTTCACGCCCGGCTTACCCGGAACACCAAGAGCCAACAGTGCGTGATTATCTTTATAATCGTAGATATTATTTGGATCATCCGGATCGTCGATGTTATGAGCAGTTTCCGATGTGTTCGCCTTATAGTAGAGTATCGGTATGCCGGTTTTTTTGCCGGTACCACGGAGTTTAACATGTCTAAACACATCACATAAGACAAAGTGATTTGGCTCGAAAGGTCCTGTATTACCCTCTCCAAACAAATCAGCCATCGTGTATGCATTAGCGCTCTCCAGCGGCAAGTATGGCCCTTTTCGGGCAATCAAACTGTCACTGATCTCTTTGGAAAACATACCGGTTTCAACCGGATAGAGCACTTTACGCATACTGTCCATACCGTCACTCCTGAAAACTGAATCCGGATGAACGCCCTGCAAGTCCCGGCCCATCACCGCTTCGCAAAGCTTCATCGCTCCGCAATAAGATTTGCCATCTTCATCTATCGCATCAGATGGTGGATAACCCTCGAACTCACTGCTGAAAAGCTCGACCGCGGTATCGATACTCTTGAGTTGAGCCTTTTGCTTGATGTTGATCCTATATATGTGATGACCATTACGGTAAGGAATAGTCAACAATATGACAAGACAAATGAAAACAATAAGCAACACGGTTACAAGCACACGTACGATAGAAGAACCCTGGGCTATGATGAAACCCCTGCTTCGACCCGCGGAGCTATCCGGCAAGCTCGAATATAAAGTTGACTTGGATTTATTCCTCATGGCTTTGCACCCTTATGCTATAAAAATTCAAAGTTCACAATATCATCCTTCGTTCCATACAGGCCATCGCAACCCGCTGAGAGCAGGATAAGCGAAAGTAGGGTGGGACTTGGCCCACCAATCTCAAAGCAGTAGCCCAAGGCCACACTACAATTTCAAAATGTTCTCCTTACGCATATTTTTTCTTTTTTCGACAACCTGCACATAGTTCATCTTGATTTACCCTTACTTTACTTTGTAACGAAGAACAAAGAGATAAAAGATAATCCTCTGTATTGTGATATTTAGTAAATATCCCTTTGCATTTTGAGCAGATGTCAATATTTTCACTCTCTTTTTCGTTTGGTAAAGCAAGGAAAGCCTCATGTGCCATGCTATCTAAAGCATCCCACCAACATTCTGGTGTATTCAGCAAACTACTCGAAGGTCTATAGGCAAGAAGATTTCGACCTTTTGTTTCTTTTTTGTATGGAACATTATGTTCTTGAAAAAAGGAATATTCACCTGACTTTAATCCCACTGATTGATATTCTGTCAGCCTTTTCCCAGCTTCCTCAGAGAGCACAAAACCAATCCAGTCCTGACCATCAGCCAACTCATAAGCTTTTATGAGTGCACGGCCAAAGAAGATGCCATCTTCTTCATCAGCATAGAACTTTCCGACATGCAAACATCCCCGCATCGGAAAGTGCGGTAACCTTTTTCCAGTAAACATAGCTCTGAAAAAAAAAGCCGAGACTCCTCTTATACTTTGAAACGAATCCATAGAATCATTTTCTGTATAAAATATGAAACTATCCGAGAAAAACTTAAATCTACAGATAGCATTAAATTGTTCACCTTCCTTCCGGGCTTCCTTGAGTTTATCTCGAACAAACTCAACGGGAAAGCTTTCTACCATATTGCTAAAACCAAGTATATCGAAGTATGCAAGCCAGCAATTACCATTAATTATTTTATTATTTTCCATCCAAATTATTTCTCTGCGCTTTCTGAATCCTCTGTGGTTATGTCTTCTTATATCTCTTGACAAACTCTGCGTATTGTTCGGGGGTGTCGATACCGTCACAGGTGTGTTCGACTTTTCCGACTAAGATGCCGTAGTCGTTTTCGATGGCTCGTAATTGTTCGAGTTTTTCGAGTTTTTCCAGCGGGGTTTGTGGCAACGACGTAATCTCCAATAAGAACGACTTGCGATAGGCGTAAATTCCGATATGGCGAAGGTATTGCTTCACGTCTCCGACGCCGGATTTATCTCTGTCGTAAGGAATGGGTGAACGTGAGAAATAAATTGCTTGTCCGCAGTTAGCATTTAGCGGATAGCGTTTAGCGTTTAGTTCTTTCCTATCCGCTCTACGCTGTACGCTCGACGCTACTATGACCTTGACGATATTCGGGTCAGTTACCTGCTCAACGGTTTGGAATTCCGCTGCGAGCGTTGCCATTAGATAATCGGGATGGTCAATCAATAGCTTTGCTAAATAATCAATATTGTCGGGATCGATCTCCGGCTCATCACCCTGGAGATTCACGACAATGTCATTAGCGTTTAGCGTATAGCATATAGCATATAGATTTTCTTTATCGCCACTATCCGCTATCCGCTGTCCGCTATCCGCTATTTTACCGACGGCTTCCGCGATGCGGTCTGTGCCGCTCTGATGCTCAGGCGAGGTGAGAACGCATTCGGCACCGAAGGTCTTCGCGGCTTCGACCACCTTTGGGTCGTCGGCAGCGATGAGGACCTTCTCCGGCAATTTGGCTAAGCAAGCCCGTTCGTAGGTATGTTGGATGAGATATTTTCCCGTATCTTTGGCGAGAACTTTACCGGCGAATCGAGTCGAACTGTAACGCGCCGGTATGACCGCTAAAACCTTCACTCTTTACTTTTGCCTTTACGTCACCAAAGCTTTATCACTTCTGGGCGAGTTTACCTCATTCAGGGATTTTAGAACCACGATGCCTGTGCGGCCTAAAATTCCAACTGGGCACTTATTTTAATATGAAAATCGCCCCCCGTCAACACGTATGATGGGAAAATTCGTTTTTATTGACGATCCGCGATTAAATCTTTATCATTATCCCGAAAATTAAATGTAAAAGGAGCCAAAATCATGAAACAGATTATTGGAGCACTTGTCCTTGTCGCTTTGATTGTGGTGCTGACTACCATCGGGTGCAAGCAAAAGAACGAAGCAGAAGAAAAGTCCGGGAAGATTCAAATCGCCGTTATTCCGAAGGGAACGACGCATATTTTCTGGAAGTCGATTCATGCCGGGGCGGTCAAGGCCCAGGAAGAACTCAAAGCCGGGGGTGTGGATATCGAAGTGATCTGGAAAGGACCGCTCAAAGAGGACGACCGCGAATCGCAAATCCGGGTTATGGAGGACTTCATCACGCGAGGCGTTACCGGGATTGTGCTGGCGCCGCTGGACGATGCGGCTTTGCGCATGCCGGTCAAAGACGCCGTCGCGAACGACATCCCCGTCGTCATCATCGACAGCGGCCTAAAAAGCGAAGATTACACCAGTTTTGTTGCGACGGATAACTACATCGGCGGAAAAAAGGGCGGCGAACGCCTCGCCGAGATCCTCGGCGGTAAGGGCAAGGTCATCATGCTGCGCTACCAGGAAGGCTCGGCCAGCACGATGAACCGCGAGCAGGGCTTCCTGGACGTGTTGAAAGAGAAATACCCGGAGATCGAGGTCGTCAGCGCCAGCCAGTACGGCGGCGCCACCACGGAGAGCGCCTACACCGCCAGCGAGAATCTGCTCTCGCCATTACGCAAACCCGACGGGAGCCTGACCATCGACGGCATTTTCTGCCCGAACGAATCCACAGCTTTTGCGATGTTGCGGGCGCTGGAAGACGGCGGCTTTGCGGGCAAAGTTAAATACGTCGGTTTCGACAGTTCCGACCGGCTCGTCATGGGCCTGAAGAACGGTTCGATCCACGGACTCGTTTTGCAAGACCCGATCAATATGGGTTATCTGGGCGTCAAAACCGTTGTCGCTCACCTGCAAGGACAAAAGGTGGAAAAACTCATCGACACCGGCTCGGCCGTGGCGACGCCTGAGAACATGGACGATCCGAAGATCAAGAATCTGCTGGAGCCGGACTTCAAAAAATGGCTGGATCAATAGACGCACACGAACCCGTGATTCGGCTCCAAATGCAAGGGGTCTCCAAGCGCTTCGGGGCGACCGTCGCGCTGGAGGACGTCGGGATCAAAGTCGCCGCCGGCCAAGTGCATGCGCTGGTCGGCGAGAACGGGGCCGGCAAGAGCACGCTCATGAAAGTGTGCTCGGGGGCCATTAAACCCGATGCAGGCCGGATGGAATTGGACGGCGCGCCCTATCGGCCCGGCAATCCTCTCGAAGCCCGGCAGGCCGGGGTGGCGATGATCTATCAGGAATTGTCGCTCACGCCCCATCTTAACGTCCAGGAAAACATCATGTTGGGCATGGAACCGACAAAGCTGGGCGTGGTGCGCTGGAAGCAAGTCCGGGAACGGGCTATCGAAGCCATCAAAGAATTCGACAATCCGGAATTGACACCGGATGCGAAAGTCAGCAAATTGTCGGTCGGCTCGCAACAATTAGTTGAAATTGCGCGGGCCTTAGCCATCGGCTGCAATGTGCTGGTGTTGGACGAGCCGACGAGCAGCTTGACGCAGCAAGACGTGGAGCGGCTCTTCGAGATTATCGGCCGGCTCAAACAACAGGGCAAGGCTATCGTCTATATCTCGCACTTTATCGAAGAAGTCAAGCGCATCGCCGACCGCGTCACCGTCCTGCGGGACGGAAGGGTCGTCGGCACCAGCGATGTGGAGGCGATTACACCCGACGAGATCGTAGCCTTGATGGTCGGAAGACAGGTGGAAGAACTTTACCCGCGCTCGGAACGGAAACCCGGAGAGGTCGTTTTAGAGATTGAAGATCTGGCCGGGGTGGAAAAGCCCACTTCAGCGTCTCTGAAACTGCGGCGAGGGGAAGTCTTAGGTATCGCCGGACTGGTGGGCGCGGGGCGAACGGAGATGTTGAGGAGTTTGTTCGGATTGGACCCGGTTAAAAAGGGCCGGATTCGATTGGGCGTGTATTCGGGGCCGGCATCACCGGTCAGACGCTGGATGCAAGGGGCGGGTCTGCTCAGCGAGGATCGAAAGGAAGAAGGTCTTGCCCTTGCCTTGAGCGTGGCGGATAATGTCACGCTGTCTAAACTGGATGGCTTTGGCCCGTTTCGGTTTGTTTTACCGAGTCGCCAGGACAAGGCCACCCGGCGATGGCTACAAAGATTAGACATTCGTTGTCGCGGTCCCCGGCAAACCGTTGGATCTCTATCGGGCGGGAATCAGCAAAAGGTCGCACTCGCTCGATTGCTTCAGCACGATGTGGATGTGTTGCTTCTCGACGAGCCGACTCGCGGTATCGACGTCGCGGCTAAAGCGCTCGTGTATAAGCTCATCAACGATCTGGCTACCGGCTCGGAAGCCGAGGGCCGGGAGCCTAAGGCAATATTGATGGTCAGCAGCTACCTGCCGGAGTTGATGGGTGTTTGCGACCGCGTGGCGGTCATGTGCCGTGGGAAGTTGGGTCCGACGCATCGCATCGATGAAGTGAACGAACACGAATTGATGTTACAGGCTACAGGCCAGGAAGTATAAATAAAGGAATCACGAAATTCTAAACTCTAAATCCTAAACAATGTTCCAAATTGCTAATATCCAATGACCAAAATGCGACACAGAGCTCTGCCGTTTTGAACGTTTGAATTTCGGTCATTAGGATTTGTTTAGGATTTAGGATTTAGATATTAGGATTTGAAGTATGGAAAAATCTCAATTCTTCAGTAATTGGCGAGGCTGGCTCAACACCCTCAGCCCGGTCCTCGCTCTTTTTGCCGTGTTCGGACTGTTCGTGCTCATCGCTCCGTCCAGCTTCGCCTCAGCACGCAATATGGAAACGATCGCCCGCCAGACCGCCATTGTCGGCGTGGCGGCTTTGGGGATGACAATGGTGATTATCTCCGGCGGGATCGATCTGTCCGTCGGCTCGATTGTCGCGCTGAGTACGGTGGTCATTGCCTGGCTTCTGCGCTACACCGGCGCCAGTCCGATCATGGCGGCGCTCGGAGGCGTAGCCGCATCGGCCTTGTTCGGGCTGATCAGTGGAATCTTAATCACCCGGCTGCGCGTCGTACCGTTCATCGTGACTTTGGGCATGATGCTCGTCGTCCGCGGAGCGGCCAAAGGTATCGGTCAGGAGCAGAAAATCGACGTGGACCCGGCCCGGTTAGCCTGGCTGGACGATTTGCTGGCGACGGTCCCGCAAGAGCGAAGCTGGATGCTCCTGCCGCCGGGTGTATGGATGATGATCTTTTTAGCGATAGCGATGGCTGCTCTGCTGCGCTACACACGGCTGGGCCGGCACACGTTTGCCCTTGGCTCGAACGAACAAACGGCCCGATTGTGCGGTGTGGCCGTCGAACGCGTTAAGGTATTGGTTTATACGCTCTGCGGAGCCTTTGCGGGCTTAGCGGGATTGATGCAATTCTCCCGCTTAACGGTCGGTGATCCAACCGTAGCCGTAGGGCTGGAGCTGAACGTCATCGCCGCGGTCGTCATCGGGGGCGGCAGCCTGAGCGGCGGCGAAGGCTCGATCCTCGGCACCCTCGTCGGAGCGTTGATTATGACCGTGATTGCCTCCGGCTGCACACAGAGAGGCTACCCCAACTGGGTCCAGGAAATTATCACCGGCGGGATCATCGTGATCGCCGTAGCGCTCGACCGATTGCGACATCGACGGACATCGTAATCTCGGCGCTCGATGCCAGATTCTCGATTCTCGCTGGGTGGCAGACTCAAGGCCGTAGGTTCTGATCCTGGCTGGGAATATCCATCCCCAAGCTTCGCTTGAGGCTGCCACCCAGCATGTTTTTGCTGGAAGGACTTAACCCAACTTTCACGGTTGAGCGTTAAAAACGACTTTTTTACAAAATCTTTCGGCAGTGCCGGGCTGTTATGAACGATTTGGATCTCAGATCGTGTGTGGTGCAGACCTTGGGGGTTGAACCGGTG
>Ga0272441_10004730_pt1 | contig 24292 bp, 14 predicted proteins | sample SSMProp6N_FD_193582 | JGI IMG/M metagenome (GOLD analysis project Ga0272441, IMG submission 193582) | Marine sediment archaeal communities from Little Sippewissett salt marsh, Falmouth, MA, United States - SSM-Prop-6N | ecosystem: Environmental > Aquatic > Marine > Wetlands > Sediment ...
ACTGCCCGGAGGAACGATACTCTGGAAAATGTGATGAGAACTGGTACGATAGACGGGTCAGGGCTCTTAAGTTGAATGAGGTTCTACCAGTTTAGAAGAGGTGACATAGGTTCACTGAGCCTTACAAATGGTATTCCTCGACATTCCCCCAATATGCCGCAAAAAAAGAACGAATATGCGGATAATCAGAAGTGCATCTACATGTATTTACGAAAAGGGTTATATATTTCACCAACGTTGGCCAGAATCCGCCCCGGTAGTGCTTCGGCAACCGTCCTTGACGGTTACCTTCGTGCTTGCAAACCCAACAGGGTTTGCAACCATAGCGCTCCGGTATCCAAAAGCATCCATACGCCCCGGTAGTGCGCGGGTAACCAACTGCGTTGGCCACCCTTGTGCTCCGCAAGCCTCCGGCTTCCGGACCATAGCTACCGGTATCCAAAAGCATCCATACGCCCCGGTAGTGTAGCGGTCTATCATCCGGGCCTGTCGAGCCCGGGACACGGATTCAAATTCCGTCCGGGGCGCTTTTTCTCTTTTCTGTTTTTATCTGTTTACGAGAAAAAGTGCCCGTGGTCCTCAGACAGAATTGACGGGTGATGGTGTCTATCTGAGAACCCGGGGCGCTTTTTAGCTGATAATTGCCATATCGATTAGAGGTAATTCTGAATGAGGACCGCAAGCAAGCTGAGTCGATGCCAACGGATCGAAGGTTGCTGCGGGTCCTCAGACAGAATTGCCGAAAACTGGTGTCTATCTGAGAACCCGGGGCGCCTACTTTTTAAGTTTATTCTGAATGAGGACCGCAAGCAAGACGAAGAGAAACATGCAATTGGAGGATTGCTGCGGGTCCTCAGACAGAATTGACGGGTGATGGTGTCTATCTGAGAACCCGGGGCGCCTACTTTTTTATTCTGTTAAAGCCCCGGGCGGAATTGGAATCGATGTAATGCCCGAGGCCAGAACGGTACATCTCAAGGCCATTACAGAAATTCAAATTCCGTCCACGTCAGAGTCCTGGATCGGGATTTGAACTAGGTAATGCTCGTTGAATTACTATACGATAAAAGACCATTACAGAGGTTCAAATTCCGTCCACGTCAGAGTCCTGGATCGGGATTTGAACTAGGTAATGCTCGTTGAATTACTATACGATAAAAGACCATTACAGAGGTTCAAATTCCGTCCACGTTAGAACCCGGGGCGCCTGGTAACATTTTTTCAGATATGTTTTTATATGTAACTTTTGCTGTGAAAAACCCATGAAGTTTGTCAGGTCAGTTGTACCCATATTGCTTGTGACACTTCTTTTAAGCCCGGCCATCCCGTCTGCCACTTCCCTCAACGGGGCCATGGAATGTCACGATCATTTCGTGGCATCCGACCCGGATACCAGAGAGATCGTTGGCAAGGAAACCGGCGGTGACATCACCGGTGGAATGGATGATCCCAACAGCTACACGGAACACTTTGCCGACGTGGGCAACAACCCCATTATTCATGATAATGACACCAGCACATTCGCTATAAACGTCATTGAGGATGATATTCCAGACATCCTCTACCGTGTGAATATTTCCGTTTCCCTTTCGCACCCAGACCTCTCCGAGCTCAGGATATCAATAACAGAAAGCGGCACAGAACAAAGGAAGGTCATATTGAGAGAACCGGGACAGATGAGCTCCGGTTTTTCAGGTGATACCACCCTGTTTTTCGACTCCACCATGCCGGGTCCCGTGGGAAGGGCGCTGGAGAATTCCTTTGTAAACAAATCCGGGAGTTTTGAGTGGATTCTCCAAATAGAGGATACCGTGGAGGATGGCTCTGGTGGTGGTTCATCCGCCGATGGAAACAAGTTAATCATGTTCAGGCTACGGCTTTTCCACTATCCGAATGATCCGAAAACGATGCTGGTGGACCCACACAATGACGTTGCGCAAAACATAACGGGATGTAAATCTCCCTGGATAAACTGGACCGGCGAATGCGACGTGGACCCTCACCCCAGACTCCTCTACCACGTCAAGATCAGAAAGATCGGAGAGGGAACGATCGATTGGGTGACTTCCGACTCTCCCGGGCTGAAAATGGAATTCAACCACGGCAATTCCAGTATGGTTCTGATATACAATGATACAACGATCCGTTTCATGGATGTGAAATCACCCATGGGTACCTATCATCTGTCGGTGGTGACCTATGACGGCATTAAGCTGTCCAGGGGAATATTTAGCGACATGTTCTATATCCAGAACACCATACCTGATAAACCGGAGGTTTCCTTGGTCCCGCAGGTGGCCAGGGCAAAAGACAATATATCGGCAATCATCGAACGACCATCGATGGACCCTGATCAGGGAGATCCGGTTTACTACATCTATCAATGGCATCTCAACGACCAGCCCGTTGAAGCAGTCACGGGTGATACCTTACCTGCAGACCTCACCCACAAGAATGACAGGGTGATGTGCATTGTACGGGCGTCGGACGGTTTCGAGGAGGGGGAACCGGTCACTTCACCGGTGCTGACCATTGAGAACTCCCCTCCAACGATCAGCTGGATCGAACCCCGGATGAACGTACAGGTAACAAACACCATCATGCTGGAATGGGCAGGATGGGATCCTGACCACCAGGACAAGCTGAGCGTGGACCTTCTCTATCACCCTGTGGACGACCAGGCATCCGTTAAGGTCATTGAAGAGGGACAACCAGGCACCGGTTCCTACCAGTGGGACCTGTCCGGTGTTGAGAACCAAAGGTCCTATTTTGTGGTGGGCAGGATATCCGATGGTGAGGAGGAATCCATGGCGACCTCTCCCGGTGCTGTTGAATATAAAAACGACGAGCCCACCTTGGGTTTACTATCCCCATCAGAAACTCAAGAGCCGGCTGACGATAAGTACACAATAACCTGGGATGACGGCGACGATGGCGATGGGGCCGTGATATCGCTATTCTACCTGCCCAGTGAATACAGTTTCATTTATCCTGATGGGAGCGGGTCCTCATCCGATATGGGAACCGTGGACGGTTCATCATCCGACGTGTTCTCCCTCAATCCCAATCTTATGATCATCATTGAGAATATCGCCCAGGAAGACCCCGCAAACCAGCATGATTGGGACACCTCCAACCTTCCCCCGGGGGAATACAGGGTTATCGGGTCAATAGATGACGGGATCAACCCCACATTGTGGAGCGAGCCCCAGGGAACCGTACTGGTATCCCATGGAGGAAGGCCAAGCCTGAAGATTATCGATCCGGACGGACGGGACGATCAGGCCGATTCCCAGTACATCATCCATTTCCAGGCGGACGACCCGGATTCGGAGGCCCAGATCAGGCTATTCTGGGACATTGACGACAGGGGATATGACGGCACCGAGATAACCGGGGAGCCTTTGACAGAGGGATATGAAAACACCTACACCTGGTACACTGGGGACATGGCCGAGGGGAGCTACTTCGTTTACGGGTCCATATCAGACGGTCAGGAATGGGCCGGCAACACGGAGATATTCTCCGATTACAGCCAGGGACCGGTGTCTGTCAAGCACAGCCAGACCAACACGGCACCCACGTTCGAATTCACCGTTCTTGGGGAATCGGACGAAACCGCTTCCACCGCTTGGAAGGTCCAGTGGGAGGCATACGATCCCAACGATGATGCGTCCATATACATCTTCTACGACGAGGACGATAGCGGCTACGATGGCACCCAGATCACAACGGAGACGGAACTTGACGGTACCGGGTCGTTCGACTGGGACCTTACGGGTTTCAATGACGGCGATTCGTTCTACCTCTACGCCATCGTGACCGACACCAAGGATTCCACCCAGACCTACACGGATCACCGTTTGATAATCGATCACGGCGAGCTGGACAAACCTGACCCGGTCTCGCTGCAAACACCCGAAGAGGTCGGTGACAGCTGGGTCAAGCTCAGCTGGACAGAATACACAGGCGATGATTTCTTGGAATACCAGGTCTTCGTTATCCAAAAGGACAAGGTCCTGGGTGCAGGCACCCGTTCGGAACTGGAGGACTTCAACGCCAACGAATGGATGAGCAGGACCCACAACCAGGATGCCATCTTCGATCGGGAGAAGACCGAAACGACCGTAGATGGCCTGTCCCCCTCCACCAACTACGTGGTTTTTGTGGCAGTTATGGCCGACTCGGAGCTCAGAAGTCCGTCCAACGTTTTCGAGATCAGGACCACCGACAGCGGTACGAACCAACCGCCCATCGCCAGCCTGCCATCGACACACATGGTGGTTACCGCGGGCCAGACCATGACCCTGAACGGGGCCGGGGAAGACCAGGACGGGGAAGTATCCCTCTACGAATGGAACTTTAACGGGGAGTCCGACCAGTGGGTCTCCACATCTTCTTCCACGGTTGAACACACCTTCAACGAACCGGGAACCTACACGGTGCTTTTCAGGGTCCGGGACAACAACTTCGTTGCCTCTGAACCGATCACAATGACTGTGGATGTCCAGGGAGGCGGGGACGCTGTGGAGGGAGAGGGAGAGAACGACAATGCGGAAAAGGATGAGGACGAGGAATTCAACTGGGATCTTCTGGACATGGTCATTGGTATCATAATCGTGATATTCACCGGCATACTGGGTATCATCCAGTACAATCGCATGAAGAAGAAGAAGAAGACATTGAAGCAATACCTGGCCCAGCTGCGCGGTATCTACAACAACTACCGGTACGACCCGCCACTTTGTGAAAAACAGCTGGTGGCCTTCAAGGACCTCATATCCCGGGACTTTGAAAAGGACCGCATAGAGGAGAACCATTACCTCATTCTGGACAAGAAGGTGGATGACCGGATAAAGGCCACCCGCAAGGAGATGATTAGAAGCTCCACCGGTGACCTGCCCGGGCCCGTCACCAGGTCACTGGAAAGGACCCTGGATGACGGCAGGGTTTCCCGGGGTGAGATGAAGACCGTCATGGCCACGGTAAGGAAATCCCCCGAGGTCTCCTCGGAGGACGAGGCTGTCCTGCGCAGACATCTGATGGAATGGATGAAGAGGGACAGGGGCATGTCGTACCCCAGGGAACTCCGGGAGGAGATCATGAAAGGTCGCATCAAGAGCCTTCCCCGGGAGGTTGAACTGGAGGTCCGGAGCATGCTGGATGACGGTGTTGTTACCCGGGATGAATACAACCGGTTCAGGGCGAGGCTGGAGTCCCAGAGCGGCATGACAGATGCGGATAAAAGGTCCACCCGGGACCTGGTGGCGGCCTGGATGAGAGAGGACAAGAAGGGCAGGCAGGCTTAAGCTCATTAAGGAAGTGGACCATTGACCCTGTCAATGTCAGGTCCATCCGTATTCCTACTGGACGGTTACATCGACGAGCCCTCGGCCCTGGGGGTGCCGCCGTATCTATCGCCCCACGCCCGTTACATCGCAGGTGCCGCCTGGGACCTGGACTGCCGCTTGGATTATCGAACCGTTGACCAGTGGCGCACGGACCCGGAAACCCGCAACGCCATGGAAATGGCAGACCTGCTGGTGGTCCTATCCGGGGCCCTGGTACCGGGCAAGTACCTCCGGGGAACCCCGGTGTCACTTCGGGAGCTGGAGGATATTGGCAGTGCATCGGTGTCCAAGGTGCTGGGTGGACCCGTTGCCCAGTCATCATCCCTGCGGGAACGGCTGGCCAAACTGGAGGGGTCCTACGACCGGATAGTGGGCGGCGACCTGGACGCTGGGGTCCACGATCTGATAACATCCGGGGACGCCAGGGGCAGACGCCGGAACCCCGATGAGTGGGGAAGATGGAGTATCAGGGGTGCCGATCTGGTCAGCATGCACCCGGATTTCCCCCTCCCCCTGACCGTGGAGGTGGAAACCTCCAGGGGATGCGTTCGTTACATCTGCGGCGGATGCTCGTTCTGCACCGAACCGGAGTTCGGAAGGCCGGTGTTCCGATCCCCCATGGAGGTGGGCCGGGAGGTGGAGGCCATTTACAAAAACGGCGTTCGATCCATCCGGCTGGGGGGTCAGTCATGCATTTTCTCCTACGGTACCCGAGACCTGGGTAACTCCTCCACACCCCGACCTGACCCCCGGGCGGTCAGCGACCTGTTCGAAGAGGTCAACCGGGTTGCCCCGGACCTGAGGATGCTTCACGTGGACAACGCAAACCCCGCCATTATCTCCAAATATCCTGACGAATCGAGGCAGATAGCAAAAACGCTGGTGGAAAGGTGCACATCGGGGAACGTGGTGGCCCTGGGAATGGAGTCCGCCGATCCCTCAGTAAAGGAGGCCAACAACCTAAATTCCACACCGGAACAGGTCATGGATGCGGTCAAGCTCCTCAACGAAATTGGGGGTGAGAGAGGTCCGTCTGGTCTTCCGAACCTTCTCCCTGGTATCAATATCGTCATGGGACTGGAGGGTGAAAGTAAAGACACGCCCCGGTTGAACATGGAGTTCTTTCAGGAGGTTGATCGTCGTGGGCTGATGCTGCGCCGGATCAACATTCGACAGGTGATCCCTCACAGACGGCCCTTCGGCGGCGGAATATCCCACTCGGAGTTCATCAAGTTCAAAAAGAGGGTGCGGGAGGAGATAGACGGTCCCATGTTAAAGCGGGTGGTCCCTGAAGGGACTGTTCTTCGTAACGTTTACCTGGAGGTGTTCCGTGACGGGCTCAGCCTGGGGCGGCAGCTGGGTTCGTACCCACTTCTGGTGGCCCTTCCCTACCCCACAGGGCTCGACAGGTTTACGGATGTGTGGATCACCGATCACGGATACCGGAGCCTCACCGCAGTTGAACACCCCTTCCCGATCAACACCGCCGGTCTCAAGGCCCTCCAGGCACTTCCGGGGGTCGGGAAGAAAAGAGCGGCCCGGCTTGTCAGGGGCAGACCATTCGATGGGTTTGCAAAGTTCCTGGAGGCCCTGGACGATCCTCTGGTTGGAACGTCTCTCCGGGGACATCTGGACCTGAACGGATCAGGGTCGTCCCCGTGATTCTCCCTTCACCACGGCCGCGGCCATGAGATGGGCCACTCTTATGGGCTCGGGCACCGCGCCCTGTACAACTGACGCCTTGATAAACCGTCTGAGCTCACCGGGTTCTATTCCGGAACACCTTCCGTGCAGGGTGTGTCTGCCCAGGCGGGTGGTGTACCCCCTGCCGGATGACATGATATCCAGGCGCTCCTGCCAGTTGTCGAAATGTCCCTTCAACGCCCTCTCCACCGCATCATGGTCCGGGGGCTTCCGGGACACCGTGGCAACAGGGATCCGGGTGATCGCATGCAACTTCTGGATATCCACCACGTTAAACCCCCCCAGAGCACCGCCGTCTATCATGATCAACCTGCACTGGTCCCGGTACCTGGACCCATTGACCATACCTGCCATAACTGCGGTCGAGTCCTTCCCATCCACCTGAACAGAACCGGTCATCACCGCTTCCACGTAATTGGGCAGCCGCATGACCACCCCGACCACCGGCGCGATCCCTTCCCTGAATCGGAACGGACCGTCATCGAATCCCAGCACCCGGGTGTGGGGTTTCAACCCATCACCACAACCGTCATCACAATCTTCACCACGATCTTCACCAAAACGTCATCACATTCATCACCACAGCCATCACACTAACCGTCGACACCGCCATCACACCAACCCTCACCACAGTGAGAGCTTCCCGGTGATCCGATCTACCTGCGCCGCGGGGCCCGGGCCCACCCCCAGACAGGTCACGGTTCCCGGGGGCACCTCTGTCATCCCGGCATCGGTTACCATGTAAGTCGTGATATCGTGCTTTTTGGCCAGGGCCTGCAGATCCCGCAGCTCATCCAGGTCGAATCCCTTGACCACCACCTTCTTCTGCCCCTCATCGTACCAGGGACGGAAGTGCTTTGTTCGATCCTTCTTGGCCTTCAGGGCACAGCTGACGGCGGCATGGGCCACCTGGACCGCCAGCTTTCCCGGTGACAGGTTGATGTCCGTCCTGACCACTATCACCATCTTGTGGTTGAATCCCATTTTTCCACATCCGGTCCCTACAGGTTGGTCTTCTTCCACGTCTCGCCCAGTTTGCGGGCCCGGTCCATGTCAACCCGGCGGATGATTCGGAGCTCGTCCCCCTCGTCGGCTATGGCCTCCAGGGGTATCTTGTAGAACTTCATCTTGGACTTGACGATAAGATATCTGCCGTCCACACCGATGGACTCACCCAATCGCTTGCCTCCTCCATCCAGCACGAAACGGGAGAACATCTCATCATGAGGATCCTCCATGATCCACTTCATATCCTCCTCTACGGCCCCACCCTGTTTTGCCCTTTTTTTGATCTTTTTGACCTTCTTGACCTTCTTGGATTTCTTCTTCGGGGAGGCTTTCACAAGCAGAAGGGTGATGAATGACATGAGGTCGGACCGACCTGGGGGAAGTGGCTGCATCTGGTCACCTGATCGCTACGAGTTCAACCTTTCAAAATCCCTTATACTTTACGGAATTGGGGGCCTTGGGACAAAATTAATCTCTTTCTACTGAAAGATGCTCGATGTCAGCGTTTAGAAGTTCGATCTTTCGCACATGTACTTCAGCGTTGTATTCATGTAGAAATGCCACAATGACATCCAAGTCCTCCTCTCTTATGACAATAACACCTCTGATTAATCTGCGATATGGTATATTATCAAGTATGCCGGCTCTTCGATATCGATATTTACCACCGTGCGAACTTGTATCTTGACCATAGAACCTCTTTTGGAATTTGGTATAGACTCTATTTGGAATTCCTGTCGGAAGATGGAATGCTATCATATATCCCTGCATTATGGGCATAATGTGCCCATAGGTTTATAAACCTGTTGGCGCATTCAGACGTGTGAACATAAAGCAACGAGGTGAGGATCTTCGAAAGATCATCACCCAGATTCGAGAAAAAACAATAGAGTACGATGAGAGAGAATCACCGAAAACAAACTGGACAGATTACGATCAGGCCCAAATTGCTGAGATGGCCAATTATCTTGACAATGTGAGAGATCTTGTCAATGAGGCCAATCGCCGGATAACGGAAAGGACTCCTCCTAGAAAAGAGGACCAGGACGACCACCCATTGATTCAGCTGACATCGCTAAGGTTCTCTTGTTACAGGAATATGCTCATTCACCCAACAGAGTTGCCGAAGGACTCTTACTTCTCTTTCGGGAAAAGCTTGGCATAAGTCAACATTTTTCATATAAAACCATAGAGCAGGGATATGATCGAGAACCTGTAAACGAGATTCTTGATGAAGTCGATCGAATAATAAACGAGTGTGTGAAAGGAAAGGAAACCGCTTTTTCTTTCGACGGAACTGGGCATAGTACAACCAATAAAGAGAACTATGCGGCAACTCGCCAGAAGCAAAATTCGAAAAAGAAAACGAAGGGCGAAAAGAAATCGGGGAAAAGGATGTCTGATGATAGTTTTCCGCTTTCAAACCCAACCAAACAAAAGGGATTCACACCTGCTTCAACAACTTCCGCTACACCTTGAAAAAGGGTAGATCGGAGCTGAAGATATACGAGCTGGCCGAGCTGGTGGCCAAGGCCATGGCTTGAGTAAGATCGTTTTTTAGACAGCATATTGCTGCCCGTGAGATGATGCTAGAAAGATTGTTTCTCTACATTATAAATACAATAATCCTCCATCGTTAAACCTACCCTTGAAATCATCGATCCACGATGGGGAAGAGCCTTTGTATGAATCAAAAAAGAATGAGTTCTGGCATAGTCCTGGTATCGGTCATCCTGTCCATATTTTTCATCTTTCCTGTTGCAGGTTGTGAGACATCTGAAACCGGACCCGTACCACAAGAAGGGGCGTCACCCACTCCGAGTATGCCCGCCACACGTTCTCCACCGGATTATTCCTCGCCATTTTGCGTATTCAACGATCTTTACTTCAACAGGACAAGCAGCCAGATCTCAATGGAAAGGGCCCTGGAGTTGGGCAACCATGGCACAAGGCTGCTCGTTCCCTGGTACGCTGTAGAGCCCACCGACGGGGTTTTTGATTTCACCTTGATGGACGGGTTGGTGAATAGTCATCATGATGTGATGATTAAGCAGTTATGGACAATCCAGTGTAAATCCGAGTGGGGTACCAGGGCCCCGGGAGGCCCGGAAGTAAAGGACTCCAGCCCACCACTTGACTATACCAAGTACGAACGCTTCGTCACCACCGTGGTGGACAGGTACAAGGGCAAGGTGGCGTACTGGCAGATCGAGAACGAGGTGCTGGATAACACGCTGTACGATTCGCCGTTTTGGAACGGCACAAAGGAAGAATACATCGATATGTTAAAAACCGCCTATTCGGCTATCAAGGCCGCCGATCCCGAGGCATTAGTGGTCCTGTCCGGGTTTCAACACGGGCTTTTTAAGGTCATCGATGACGGCGACACCGATGCAAAGATGTTATTTGAGTATTTCATGGAACAGGGAAGGAATCACTTCGATGTGGTGGATTTTCATCAGTACTTCAAACACGATTCAGTCTATTCTATTGTCAGGCACATCAAAGATGCCATGAAAAAGTTCGGTTATGAAAAACCCATGATCTGCACTGAATCGGGTGATCTGGACCTTCGGCTGTTCGGCGAGCACCTGAGTCACCTCGAAGAACCCATCCCCGTTATACAGGAGCTCCTGGAAGTGGAGAACGTAACCAATTTCATCTTGCAGATACTCCCGGAGGGTCTCACCGAAGAGGAATGGATAGACCTGGGTATTTTCTTAAAAACCGACACCGGATCAAGGCCCATACTTGAGCGATACCAGGCAGAAAACCTGGTAAAAAGGATCGCTCTCACACTTTCTCAGGGGGTGGATCAGATCTATTTTATAGGCATTCAGGACTTGCCCAAGGAAAATGCCCCGGATTGGTTCTGGCCCCAGATGGGCATGTGCGACCTGGATGGAAGAAGAAAGCCCCATTTCTACACGTACCAACTCATCATTGACCGTCTGGTAGGGATCACGAAAGTGGAGGATATCCCCATCGGGCAGGATAAAAAGATGGTCCGCTTTTCACTGGAAAACAGTGCCCCTGTCTATATTCTCTGGAGCAACGACACGACGACCGTTGATCTGACGGATCACATGTTAAGCGACAAGGTTGGGATCAGCCACATTGTTACAGAACTGGCTGCGACCAATGCTCCGATCCGGCCTGACGACGAGATCGTCGCCACGGGTGTTGTGCCTGTGGGAGTCACTCCGATAATCGTTCAAGAGCCCGATGTGAAATTGAGGATCGAACCATCAGACATCATCCTTTCTAGTTTTACCCCGGTTGCAGGTGACCAAGTAACCGTGAATGCCACGGTGCACAACCTGGGCACGGCGGGGATCAGGGGTGTGATGGTGAGTTTTTCCGTGGACGGGATAGAGCTGGCAAACATCACCTTGAACATTCCCGGGGGATCATCTTTTGTTGCATCGTTTGGGTGGACCTCCCTGGAAGGGGCGTATGATATAGGGATGGAAGTCGACCCGGGAGGGGTGTTTTTCGAGCCGGACCGATCGGACAACAACGCGTCCATCCAGGTGAACGTGATGCCAAGAAATGAACGCCCCATCTTGACCCCCTTCCCTCCCGATCCCACTCAGATCATAAACGAGACCGAATCGATGAATTTCACGGTGGGAGTTTCGGATGAGGACGCAGTCAATTCCACATACGAATGGACACTGGACGGTATCCCGGCATGGAACCGATCATACTACGTTTACAACCCGGACCTTGACGATTCGGGCAGCCATTACCTTAACGTCACCGTAACAGACAGCGGCCTGCCGCCCCTGGCGGCCACCTTTCAATGGGAGATCACGGTGCTCGATGTCCAGCATCCCCCCACCATCGTCTCCTGCTCGCCTCCGGGTTTGTGGTGGGTTCAGGAGGCGGAGGAGGGGTTCGTCAACTTCACCATCCAGGCCTTGGACCCTGACGGGGACGAACTGTCTTTTGGGTGGTTTGTCGATGATGTCCAGGTCGGGATGGGCCATGAACCGTTCTACCTGTTCTTCATCAACTACACATCAGCAGGCGTGTACAACATCACCGTTGTGATGGACGATGGGACATACACGGTGCCTTACACATGGATTATTCATGTGAACAACACCAACAGGGCGCCGAAGTTTGAGGGTTTTCATCCATCGGATGACCTGGTTGTCGAACTTAACTCATCCATTACGTTCAACGTATCGGTTCTGGACCCGGATGGTTTTGACACCCTTGGTTTCAAGTGGTATGTGGACGACCAGCCGGTGGATGGTGTAAACACGGATCACTTCACCTACAAACCGACCGATTCGACCACGGGAACGGTAGAGATTAGGGTGGATATAACTGACATGGGTGACGAACACCTCTTGCATATCTGGATGTTAACGGTCGTTGCCGATGATGCATCCGACGGGGATGACGACGACACCGACAGTGATGAGGATGGCGATGGTGATGGCGGAGATGGCGATGGCGACGGTGACGATGGAGACCATCATGACGATAGCGGAGAAGAGGGTGACGAAGGATCCAATCAAGGCGGGAAAAGCTCCCGCACATTGTGGCGGGTGGCTGCGATCCTGGCAGTTATAATCGTCGTGGTGATCATACTGTTTTTCATGTTAATGGGAAAAAAGAAGGCTGTTCCCCCTGGTGATGTTGTTTACCCGGCAAGAGAAGAGGAGATGCAACGGTATGATGCCGACACATCAGTCGATAATCAGGGCTACTCTGCCAGGCATGAAAATTTCGCCCCTTTGCCAAAGCAAAAGTGAGATCGAACATTTTCATCGGGGTGACCCGCGACCACTTCGATTATGAGCTCGTTTAACTTCCCTTCCATCCAATTGAGATGGTGTCCGGTGGTTTGACCGATCGTCTTACCAGGTTACTTCCTTTATCGCCATTGCCTTGTCAGATGATGTACGACGTATAGGATATCTGGAGATCATAGAGGGAATCGAACCTCATTGGCCCAGGAAGGGGCCATGACCGAATTTTGTCCCAAGGCCGGAATTGGGAAAAAAATTCAGAGATGGTACTGATGGCACTCCACCCGGTTCCCCACAGGATGATGGGAAAGGGTTTGTCTTATGGGTGATGCCCGGGGATATGTTAGGGGGACCGGGCAGTTCGGAGACCGGGCAGTTCGGAGACCGGGCAGTTCGGAGACCGGGCAGTTCGGAGACCGGGCAGTTCGGAGACCGGGCAGTTCGGAGACCGGGCAATTCGGAGACCGGGCAGTTCGGAAACTGGACAGTTCGGAAACTGGACAGTTCGGAAACTGGACAGTTCGGAAACTGGGCAGTTCGGAAACTGGGCAGTTCGGAGACCGGGCAGTTCGGAGACCGGGCAGTTCGGAAACTGGGCAGTTCGGAAACCGGGCAGTTCGGAGACCGGGCAGTTCGGAAACCGGGCAGTTCGGAAACCGGGCAGTTCGGAAACTGGACAGTTCGGGTATATGTTCGATTGGGACGTTCTCCCCTATTTTCCCTAATTCACCGATCCGATCACGCTGGATATGGTTTCCTCATAGGAATGGTTTATCGGGCAGTCGAGGGTGTCCATGGAGAGGAGATTGCTCCTAATATCCTCGCTGAGCACACTGTTGATCGACCTGTCACCCTTGATTTTGAATAGGGTGCTCTGGTAATCGCTGAATCTGCGGTAGGCGTTCAGGCTGACCATCTCCATGTCGTTGGATATGGTGAATATGTGGGGTACCGTATCCAGGTACTTCGATACCGCCTTGTTCCTGACACCCTCGCTGGCTGCCGGGTCCAGGATCAGATGGTCCATGGACAGTATCTCGAATCCCAACCGGTCCAGGTTGAGGACGTTGAGGGTCCGGATAACATCCTCAGACTCGAAACGTTTTCTCAGCTTTGCGATCACCTGCCTGGTGGTCTTTATCTTCTCCGCTATCCTGCTGTCAGGCAGGTCGGGGAAGTCCACCAGTCCCTTGAGGACCTTCTTCTCGATCGGGCTCAGCTGGTCGATGCTTCCGGGCCGGGTTTCCTGAGGGCGGTCGCTCTCGCCCATCATGTTGCCCAGGTCGGGGTAGGTCTGGTTGAGTATGTGGGAATAATCGAAGTAGTTGTTCAGCTGGCTGGTGGCCAGTGGGAAGAACACGTGTTTGGTGCCCTGCTCGGATCGGGTGCTCATGCTCTTTAGCTCAGATTTGAAGCCTTCCACGTTGCGGGTGGCCTCGGTATAGTTAAGGTTGATTCCCAGGGCCATGACGTGCCCGGGCGTGGTGAGAAGATAGGATACTCCCTTGAGATCGCCGGCCATTTTCTTGACGCCGTCGTTTACAGACCCGGGGTCGACCGGGTTGATCTCGGCAAATGATATGGTCATCAGTTCATATCCAATGGTTGCAGGGTTGGGGACACGGACCGTGGTGAAAAAACCCCGTGAACAGAGACGTTTCTTAATCGCCGTGATGGTGGATATCTTGAGATCTATTTTCTCAGAAAGCTCCCGAACGTTCATTAAGGGGTACCTGACAAGCCCGTAAAGCACCAGTTTCTCGTTTGTTGATATCGTGCGATTGTTCATGTCTCAAACACCCCTGAATGACTTGGCGGTGTTGTCCCGTTGAGAACCGTGGACACCGTAGGAGGGTCTTCCAGAATTTGCGGGCCCGGTTGATTGTGAGGGGGAACTGGGTCCGCCTTTCCCTCCAATTTCACTGATTTTCTGAAAACTATATAAACATTTGTATCTGGCCTTGATTTTTCATAAAAACGATGGGATTATTTTATCGGATAGATTGTAATGTGCCCTCTGTAAACATTTTTTACAAAGATATTCAGCGGTTTTTTATCTTTTTGTTCACCGAATTCTCCGGACTATTTAAACCCTTTATCAAAAATATACCCAATTTGCCTTAAAAATGCAAAAAAAACCACTACCTTTGGGACCAGTTCTTGTCCAATAGCCCAAAACCCCATAAGGCACAGTTTCACGTTGACAACGAGATGTACCGGAACCATCAGACGACATCGGCTAGATCGGAAACATGGGCAACTTCGGCGACATCAACCGACGGATTCCCTACTACCAAGACCTTCCCTGGTACGGACTGCCAGGCCCGAGGAGAAGGAGACCATCTCTTCTTGGACCATGTGGGCCCGTCCCACTGCAACCAGTCCATCGTCCGGGTCCACGATTGTTACCTCATCCCCCGGCCGGATCAGGGGGTCGCAATCCATAACGAAACGGGAGAACACGTTCTTTCCGGTGGCGTTGAAGGCGGATGCCTCCTCCGTCACCACCACCCGGTGCCGGGGGCTGGCTGTTTTGTCATGTAACATCACTGCACCGTCCCATTTGAGGGTGAACAGCCCGTCCAGGGCCCTGAGAGAAAGGATGTGTTTTCCATCCAGGTACACGTTCTGCATCCTGCGGGTGGATCGGGATCGCACGACCCCCAGACGGTCGGGATCGAAAACCTTCCAGCTCCCGGGTCCGAACTGCCAGTCCAGAACGTGGGCGATCTGGTATAGCTCGTAGGGTGTGGGTTTCTTACCCTTCATTATATCTGTTTTGACATCGGTGTTGTATTTTGAACTTGGGATTTCTCCACTTCCTTTCCCGACCTGCCTGTACCTGTCCCAGGCTTCGGCCCGGTACCGATCAAGGCCCTCATCGGTGGTCAGGGGGAACACGGCCTGGGAGAAGGGATAGGTCTCCAGCAGTCCCGGCGGCAGGGGGCCAAGATGACTCTCCACCATGGGAGGAAGGTTTCCACCACTTAGGGCCCTTTCCAGCTCCTCCCTGACGTGGCGAGGCGACATCCTGCGGAGCTCTATTGCGTTGTCCGGGTCCGCCGGCCAGTTACGGTGCCAGGCCATATCCGGGTCCATCACCCTTTTTTGATACCTGATGAACTCGGCCCGGTGAAGTGATAGTGATGAGGTCACCATGAACCTCTTTCTGGAGGTGGACGCATGGTGTTCAAGTTGCTTTCCATGATCCCGAAGTCGTATCAGCGCCTCCGCAAGCGACGGGTGTGACCCGGCCCTCTGGATGACCAACTCCCATATGTTCCCCTGGCTTATGTGGGACCGCACCCTCTTGAGTTCCTCGAATGATACATGCAGATTGTGCCGGGCCAAGACAGCTGTCCTGTCCCTTTCGTTCAGGTCAAGCAGTTCCCGGGGAGTGGTATTGATGCAGTTCGGGCAGGAACAGGGAAGCTCGCTGAGATCCTCCAGATGGATGGTGCCCTCCACGGTGAGCATCCGACCGTCCCGGGCGAACTTGATGTAAGCGGAGGAATCGAACAGGTCGCATCCCAGGGCGGCCGCCAGGGCAAAGGCGGACGGATGTCCAGCACCGAAAAGGTGGACGGGCCTGCCCGGGGCAAGTCCCCGTTTGGCCCCCATTATTATGTCCACCAGATCGGAGTAACGCATCCTCTCCATCACGGGAACCACCCCTCCGATGGGGAACACGGCCCCCTGGAGCGGGGATATGGCCCTGGCGCACTCCTCCCGCAAATTGGGGTGCCTTCCCCCCTGTACGGTGATGGCCAGTCCCATGTCCCCCGCCATACCAGCAGCCTGCCGGGCCCGCCGGACGGTCTCCTCCATCTCGGCCCTGGCCTTGTCCTCATCCGACGTGGGCAGGGTGAACACGTCCAGGATGGTGCCGATGTCGGTCCCTATCTGTTTTTGAAAGGCGATTATCTCCTCCGGGGCCACTTCCACGCCATTGTATACATAGCTCTGGAACGTGCCTGAATCTGTCATCACCGGACCGTCCCAGCCCAGAAGGCCGTGGACCCCATTTTCCACGGCGACCTTGCGCAGTTCGTCATGGGAACGGATGATGTAGGAATTGGTGATGAGTATCTCGCAGCCGAAGGATTCTGCCAGTTCATTCGGGGGAATGATGTTCTCCCGGGGGTTGATGACCGGCAGCAGGGCCGGGGTGTGTACCTTTCCGTGAGGGGTTGTGAACACCCCGCACCGGGCCAGCCCGTCCCGGGCCATCACCTCGAAAGGATAGGGGTGCTGGGGTCTTTCCTCGCCGGCCATGAGAACGTCCCAGCCCAAAGGCCCGATTTAAAACCATCGCCCGGTCACTGTCCATATCATTGTTTGGCACAAAGAGTTGTGTAACCCTTCTTCGATATGGGTTAGTCAACCCAACAAAAACCCACGAAAAAAGGGCGACTCACTATGATCGTAGAACAAGCAGAAGTATATTTGGATTAAGAGCGCCGACGCGCTCTCAAAAAGAGCCTGAGTATGTGAGAAAGTTGTATCAAGCAGTGGCCGGAACACTGGCCCCTGAGCCATATCACATAAAACGTGTGGTTGCTGCGGATGGCATCCGTACAAGACTTCGGCATTTCTACCGGATCCTGAAACGATCTAAAGAGTACGCTATCCCCGGATTACGTCATAGAACATCTCGTCCACGGGCCTTCCCTTGAATCGTGGATAAATATCTGTAAGATACCAAGTGGGCTTCAAAAAGGCCTTAAACGGTTCTTGACCCATAGATCGAACAGGTCCAAGTGCCTGAAAAAGACCAACCACTAAATTGAGGTCCATGTCCATTATTACAACAGTGGAAGACAACATAGAGGTATTGATGACTGCCCGGAGGAACGATACTCTGGAAAATGTGATGAGAACTGGTACGATAGACGGGTCAGGGCTCTTAAGTTGAATGAGGTTCTACCAGTTTAGAAGAGGTGACATAGGTTCACTGAGCCTTACAATGAGATTACGAATTGTTAGATTTTTATGCTACCGGGTCCATGGACACCCGACCGGTCAAACCCGCCCGGCCCCAATGATGCCATGCATTTGACGGCCCGGGGGGCAGATCGGACATTGGGGACGTTCCCATGATGGAATTTAAAATAAAGCTTGATTCAGAAGAGATGGATTTCATTGAAACGTCGTTGGAGGTTGCCCGCAAGACAATCACACCAGAGGTGTTCGATCGTCTGGGATGGGACGATCGGGAAGAGTTCCTGGGCGATGTGCTCCGATATGGTGTTTACCTGATGGGACAGGATCCCCTGGCTTTCGTTCGGACGGTGAGGGACATGAAGGATCCCATCTTCAAGACCTCCAATACCGAAGAGGAACTTCTCCAGCGGTGGGAAAAGGGTTACGCCTGATGGGCGGATCGGATCTCCGGTCCGGTTCTCCGATCTGCTGAATCTGCGTTGGTGAAGGCCGGTCGAACAGACCTGTGGTCTAAACCAGTTCCGCCTCGGCCATGGCTGCCTGGATGTAATCCCTTTTAATGTTGTAGTACCGGGAGAAACCCGGGTCCTTCTGCCGTATCTTGGGGTATATCTGGAACAGTCTGTCCAGGCCGTTGTCGATGTAATCGTTGCGGGTGATCTTCTTGGGTTTCCGACCGGTGACGTGGACCAGCCATTTGACCGCCATTATACGGTTGCGTTCCTCGTACCAGAACCCCTTGGGAACGTGGGACATCTCCCAGGGAAGAAGGTTGAAGCCAGCTTCCCTGAGGGCGTAGTGGACGTTGGGGACGTTATGAAGCACCGCTTCGATCCCAGCCTCCTTGAAATCCCGGCTGACAATATCCTTGGGGTCCTTTCCCGAGCCCTTCACCATACTTCGTACTTCCCTGGCCCGATTTCTCGGTTCCTGCCAGTACCTGGGAGGTCGTTGGTTGGCCTCGGTCTCATCGTAGTCGAAACCCGCATCCACGAATGCCTTTTTCCGGTTGCCGTAGTAGACATGGATCATGTAGACCAGGTTGGCCCTCTCCAGCTCTTTTTGGGTGATCTTCTCAGGGGGTTTGCCGAGATCATCGACGATCTCCTTGAGGGCTGCGATCCTGTTGTCCCGGTCGAACCAGTGACTGGCCCTGACCTTGCCCGACAGTTTCATCTTCTTTTCATCTTCCCCCGATAGAAAACCGGCCTCTGCCAGGGCCCTGGCAACGGCGTTCGGGTATTCCAGCAGGTAACCGGGAGGTGTTTCTATGATCCCTGTTTTTTTGTAATCCTTGCACTTCTTCGGGTTGTACATGGCCAGGAGGGTTGCCAGGCCGTTGTCAACGAAGTCTTCCCGGGATATTTCCGTAACGGGTTTTTTCATTTTTTCCACGAGCCAGCTCACAGCGGAGACCCGGGTTTCCATGCCCTCCCACAGTCCCATGGTGGATTTCTTGACCTCCCAGGGTTTGAGCTCGAAGCCCGCTTCCCTGAACAGTCGGTATTTGGGGCCGTATCGGGTTATCACCGTCCCGAGCCCGTGGTCACGGAAATCCTTCACGGTTATGTCGGAAAGGGGTTTCTTCAGGTGCTCGATCATGTCCCTTACCGCCCTGGCCCTCACGTCCCGGTCCGCCCAGTTGTGGGCCCGGGCCTTTGACGGCTTTGAACAACCATCCCCGTAACCCGTTTCCCTGATGGCGGTTTCGTGGGAATTGCCGGTGTAGGCGAGCATGTCCGTCAGTCCCGCGTTTTTGAAATCCTTGAGGGTTATCTTTTTCGGGTCCTTTCCCGATTCCTCCACCATCATCCTGACCGCCGCCGAGCGAATGGATTTCTTCTTCCACAGTTCCCTGGAGGCAGGCGGGTTGGCCATGACGTATTCGAGCACCGCCCTGGCGGGAGAGCCCGAGTGCTGGGCAAGGATTCCGGATAGTCCGTTTTTGATGAAATCACTGGCGGTTATCTTCTGGGGCGGTATTTTGTGCTGTTCTACCAACCATTCCACGGCCTCCAGCCGGTTTTGGGGATCCTGCCAGTATCCCCTGGGAACCCTGGAACCAGACCAGGGCGGGTTGGTTTTGATATCATTTTTTCGGTTTTTTCGGTTCATGGTAAACGTCTCAACATGCATTTTTTTTTGGAAAATGTTAATCGGCGGAAGTCCTACTTGCCCGATAACCTGATCACTGTGTACAGTGAGAGGATATCTTACCTATCGTTAATTATCCGACTTTGCATTGGAAATTGTTGATATATATTTTTCGTTGTTATCCAGTGCTTTTTTGTATCCAGGGTTTTGCTTCAGGTGATAAAATGCCATGTCGAACGGGAAGATGAGACCGTCGGGTACTACCCTTGGGGTTGATAACATCGACATCGTTTTATTCGGAATACAAAACCATGATTGCCGTGACCCGTTCCATCGGATTTGGTTTGCGTGCCTGGTTTGCGGATTTGGTTTGCTGGTTTGGTTGGCGGGTTTGATTGGCGGGTTTGATTGGCGGGTTTGGTTTGCGGGTTTGATTGGCGGGTTTGGTTGGTGGGTTTGATTGACTGGTCGTACCACCGTGCCGATCCATCGAGGTGTGACGCGGGTGCGGGGGCAAGTGTTCCTGTGGCAGAAGCAGTGTTGTCCGTTGACCGCCCTCCCGTCCGTTGGCCCCCCTCCCAAAGCTTCTTACCTTGGCGTCTCATACCCGCATCGGGGGGAAACATTCCTTGGAGATAGGGATAGTCGGCAAGCCCAACGTGGGGAAGTCCACCTTCTTCACATCGGCCACCATGACCACAGCAGAGATAGCCAATTACCCGTTCACCACGGTGAAACCCAACCGGGGGGTTGCGACCGTGAGGAGCCCCTGCCCCTGCAAGGAGCTTGGCGTGGAGTGCAACCCTCGAAATTCCCAGTGTCTCGATGGAACACGGTTGATCCCGGTGGAATTGATCGACGTGGCGGGTCTCGTTCCGGGAGCTTCCCAGGGAAGGGGAATGGGAAACCAGTTCCTTTCCGATCTCACCATGGCCGAGGCCCTGGTGCACGTGGTGGACGCCACCGGCAGCACCGATGCCGAGGGAAATCCCTGTTCAGCAGGGGAACGGGACCCGGAAGATGATATCCGATTTTTGGAGGACGAGATGTCCCTGTGGATGAAGGGGCTGATGACCAAGGACTGGGGCCGGCTGTCGAGGCAGATCGAGCTGGACGGAAAGAAGCTGGAACGATCCCTGGCCGAAAAGTTTGCGGGGCTGGGAATAGCCGAACACCAGATATCCCGGGCACTGCGCAAGAGCCAGCTGGGTGGAAAGCCTTCCCAGTGGTCGGAAGACGATCTTCTATCCCTTGCCCGATACCTCCGGGAAAGCGGAAAACCCATCATAGTGGCCGCCAACAAGTCGGACGCGGCCCCGCCTGAGATCATGGACCGGCTGACCTCCCGGGATGGCCGGGTGGTCATACCCACATCCGCCGAGGTGGAACTGGCCCTGCGCCGGGCCGCCAAGAGCGGTCTTGTCCAGTACCTGCCCGGAGGTTCATCCTTCGAACTGGTCCAGCCCGATCGGCTGAGCCCCGCCCAGAGGCAGGGCATGGAAAAGATCCGCACTTTCCTAAAACAAGCAAAAAATACAGGTGTGCAGCAGTGCCTGGACAAGATAATTTTCGAGGTGATGGACCGGATAGTGGTGTATCCGGTGGTGGATGATACCCATTACACGGACAACGATGGAAGGGTGCTCCCCGACGCCTTCCTGATGAGCAGGGGGTCAACCGCCAGGGACCTGGCCTACCGGGTCCACACGGATTTCGGTGACCATTTCATCCGGGCCATTGACGCCCGGACCAAGCGGGTGATCGGGGCCGACCACGAACTACAGGATCACGATGTGATCCGAATAATAACCGATGCGTGAAGGGGGGACATGTCCTTGGAGGAAATAGAGGAAAGCTGGGATCTGCGGCTCTTCTCAGGCACCTACTCGGTTGAGGGGTCTTCTCTGGTGATCGAGCTCTTCGGAAGGACCCGCGATGATCGGTCGATCACCGTTCGCTGCAGGGATTTTCTGCCGTATTTCTACCTGGCCACCGATGACGCCGGGGTGATATCGGAGCTACGGGAGGACCCGGAGGTCGTACAGGTCCAGCCCATGAAACTGGAGGTCCGCGGCCGGATGACCCCCTGCCTGAAGGTGGTGATCAAGTATCCATGGAAGGTCCCGTCCTACCGCAACCGGTACCGGAGGGACATGCAGGTTCTGGCCGCCGACATACCCTTTCATCTGAGATTCCTCTACGATCTTGATCTGGGATCATGCGTTCGGGTCCGGGGTAAGTTGGAGGGATCTGAGAGGGTGCTGGAACGATACACCACCGATCTGGTGGTGGCCGCCGAACGGGTGGAGACCTGCGAGGATTTCAAACCTGCCCTGAAGGTGTTGAGCTTCGATATCGAGAATTCCATATCCTCCGGGGAGATATACTGCATATGCATTGCCCTGCGGGACACCACGGGCGGTGAACCGCGCCACCACAGGATATCCGGCCCGGAGGCCGAGATAATCTCACGGTTCTGCGAGATCGTCCGGGATGAGGACCCGGACCTGATCACCGGTTACAACATAGACGGCTACGATATACCCCACATCCTCAAACGGGCCCAGGCGCAAAAGATGGGTGAACTGTTCTTGGGTCGCAACAGGACTCCCTTAAAATCCGTCAGCGACCGGTTCTGGCGTCTGGCGGGCCGGGTGGTTGCAGATGCCTGGTGGAACGTCAAGAGGGAGGTACATCCGAAAAAAGAGACCCTGGCCGCCGTGTCAAGACAGCTTCTGGGGGAGACCAAGCTGGATGTGGACCCCCGCAACATAGACAGCGAGTGGGCCGCCGATCCCGACAGGGTGATGGATTACTGTGAAAAGGATGCGGAGCTGGCCCTTCGAATAGTGGAAAAACTTCCCACCGTAAGGAAGGGAATGGAACTCGCCCACGTGTCCAGGCTTCCTCTGGACGACGCCATAAACGGCCGCACCAGCCTGTTCATAGATTCCATAATGATCCGGGAGGCGGATCGGAGGGGGTTAGGGGTCCCATGTACCCATCACACCGGAAAGGACGACAAGATCGAGGGGGGGTACGTCCACGAGTTCAAGCCCGGGCTGTACAAATGGATAGTGGTCTTGGATTTCAAATCCATGTACCCGTCCATAATAATCTCCAATAACATCTGTTTCACCACCCTATCAAACGAGGGATCCATCCGATCGCCCACCGGGATAGGGTTTGTGGACCCCAAGGTCCGGCGGGGGGTGCTGCCCGATATACTGGAGCGGTTGATGACCCAGCGGGACGAGGCAAAGGCTAAGATGCGTTCCGCCCAGTCCCGGGATGAGAGGGATTACTACAGCGGACTTCAGGAGGCCCTGAAGATACTGATGAATTCTGTGTACGGGGTGTTTGCCTCATCGTTTTACAGGTTCACTGACCCCCGCATAGGTGAGGCCATAACCGCCTTTGCCCGCAAGAACATAAAATCCATAATATCGGAGCTCCAGCAGGAAGGGTTGGAGGTGGTGTATTCCGATACAGATTCAATTTTCGTAAAAAGCCCCGAGGAGGGCCTGGAAAGCGCCGTGGAGTTCGGCGAGGGCCTGTCAAAACGTTTTTCCAAAAAGGACGTGTTGCTGGAATTCGAGAGCGTGCTGAGATCGCTGTTCTCCCACGGGGCCAAGAAACGGTACATCGCATCGGTGGTCCACCCCAGCGAGGAGAGGTTGGTCCGGGGTTACGAGACCAGGCGCACAGATTCCTTCGATTACCAGACCGAGGCGTTGGAGCGGTTGTTCGACGCCGTGCTGGAAGATGACCAGGATGGCGCGGTCCGCCTGGCCCGGGACTCGGTGGTCGCATTGCAAAAAGGGGAGGTGCCGGCGGAAAAGCTGGTGATATCCCGCACAGTTAAGGAAGAGAAATATTACAAGGACCCGGACCGGATGGCCAATGTCCAGGCCATGAAGAAGCTCCAGGAGCTGAACTACGATGTAGTCCCTGGCATGAAGGTGTCCTACGTGGTCACGGACTCTGGGCAGGTTCCCCAGGTGGTGGAACCCTTCATCGACGGTCGCAGTTTCGATCACGAGCCCGATTACGATTACTATTCCCAGCGGGTGGCCATGTCACTGGCCCGGCTGACCGAGGCCTTCGGCTGGGACGAGAGGACGCTTCTATCGGGGTCCGTGCAGCAATCGCTGTTCTCCGGGGATTACGATACAGTACCCGGCGACGAAGGGGTGAAACGGTCGCCGTCACCAAAGAAGAAGAAGGCCAAACCCGAAAAGAAGGGCGTCAGTCTGGACGATTTCTTCTGAAGGTGGGTCAGAAAGCCTGGGTCAGAAAGCCTGGGTCAGAAAGCCTGGGTCAGAAAGCCTGGGTCAGAAAGCCTGGGTCAGAAAGCCTGGGTCAGAAAGCCTGGGTCAGAAAGCCTGGGTCAGAAAGCCTGGGTCAGAAAGCCTGGGTCAGAAA
>Ga0272441_10004731_pt1 | contig 24291 bp, 17 predicted proteins | sample SSMProp6N_FD_193582 | JGI IMG/M metagenome (GOLD analysis project Ga0272441, IMG submission 193582) | Marine sediment archaeal communities from Little Sippewissett salt marsh, Falmouth, MA, United States - SSM-Prop-6N | ecosystem: Environmental > Aquatic > Marine > Wetlands > Sediment ...
TATCGCGGGCCTGCAAACAGTGTCCCCACGCACGTGGGGGTGAACCGACACCGGCCGCCCTCCAACATCGCAGACTCTAAGTGTCCCCACGCACGTGGGGGTGAACCGATGCCTACCCAGGTCATCGCTCAGTCGCCTTTCAGTGTCCCCACGCACGTGGGGGTGAACCGGGTTCCTTGCGCACTTAGTCATCACGTCCGGTAGTGTCGGCCGTCGAATCCCCTGGTCTGCGGCTACCCCCCCCCCTGCCCAATTTCGCGGAAAAGGCCGCGCACCGAGCCAAACGGTCTGCGCCGGGCGCGCCCCAGGGATTTTGCCCGCCTACCCCCAGGCCTTCGGGGTGTCCACAAGGCGCGGTCAGGGGCAACCGGCGGCGGCGTCTCGCAGGCCGTCCGTCCGGGGCCGGATCGGGCGCGCGACACTCGCGCCGCGCGCGACATCAACACTCGTATATAGGAGAAGGGCTTAGGGGAAAACTGCGCCACAGATTCGGCCGTTTTCTGTCGCGCCGCAAACGTTTTGCGTGTTGCATGAACAGTCGTATATCCACAAAGGGCTTAGACGTCAAACGTGCGACAGATTCCGGCGTTTTCCCTGGCGCGCGCAACATCCTGTCACCGCGGCCTGCCCCACTGCCGAAGCCCGGCACTGCCGACCATTGACGCCGGGCATCCGTGCAGAATGTCCGAACGTATTCAGGACAAGGGCTTAGGCGGAGAATGGCAGGAGAAGTACCCCTTTCCTGTCAACGGCGAACGGCAGTTTCGCTTCGCTTCGCCAGACCCGGCGTCCCGTTTATCTCCCGTTTAGAAACGGCTCGCACGGTCTGCCTTGCCGGGCTCCGGTCGGCGTGCCCACGTTGTTTTCACGTTGTAAAGCAACGCCCCGCGTCCGCCCGTGGCCAGCCTGTACTGACCGCTTGCCCCGCAGCCGTCGGCCTCGGCCGCCCCTGTTCTTGCCCTGATAGACAGGCGCCCCCCGGCCCGTGGCCCTGTCCGCCAGCACCGCGTGAAGCGTCTGCCTGCCGGCCAGCGGCACGGCCTCCGTCGCTGTTCTTGCCGCTGCATAACAGCGAAGCCGCCTCGGCCCGTGGGCCAGCCCGGCCCGGCCACTATCCGACCGTTACCCCCGCGTCAGACCCGCGCATTTTCTACGCTTATTCTATGCTTTGGATCGGGCCGCGCGGGTCGGCCTTTGGCTGCTTTCACGCTGTTATTGGCTGTCGCTCTGCCGGCCCGCGCACGGGCGTAGGCGAAAGCGCCGCCTTCTACACCGAATCTACACCTTGCCAGGCGCGTCACGTCCTTGGCGCGGCCTCGAACGTCACGTCGTCGCCTTCTGCGGCGCAGGGCGTTACCGGGCGAGCGCCGGGCGTTGCATCCGGGACATAGGTTCTCTTGACGTAGGAGGTCCGGCGCTGGAGGAAGGCTCACACGTCCCCGAAGAGAGCCAGCCGATGCACACAGGCCGTGTCGGTCCAGCAGCGAAAGCCTCACAGACAGCAGCCTGTGTTTGGACTGGCCGGACCGGTATCATAAACGTGAGGTGCGAAGACAGGCCGGGGGTCCGTTCTAGGCCGCTTCAAGCCCGGCGCCCAGCAATGGCGCGATAGCAGTGATCTTCTCAAAGCGACTCGTGATCTGGAGGCGACAATGAAGGGGCTGGCGCTAGCCTTGTCGGTGATGTGGCTCGTGTGGCCTGGGCAGGCTTGGACGGACGGAGCCGCTGCGAGCGGGCCGAGTTCGCCCGCGACGGCCGCATCGCAGCCATGGGGGCCGTTCAGCAAGCAAGGCACGACCAACCTTCAGGCGGTGATGACGCTGGCCCGCAAGGCCCCGCCGCTACCCAAGGCGGACGGGAAGGTTATGCGGGTCTCCGACGCCGCCGGCCTCCGAAAGGCCGTGACATCGGCCGAGGCAGGCACGACCATCCTGCTGGCCGACGGGCGATACCGTATCGAGCGCCTGGTCATTCGCCGAGATAGGCTGTCCCTGCGGGGCGAAAGCGGCGACCGGAACAAGGTCGTCCTGGACGGCGGAGGCCGGCTCACGCGGATCGTCGTCATCGAGGGGGGTAAGGACCTGCTCTTCGCGGATCTGACCGTGGCCAACTCGATGGAATACGGGATCTTCTTCTGCGGCGACGCCGGCTCGCAGCGGCTGAAGGTGTACAATGTCAAGTTCCAGAACTGCCTCACCCGCGGGCTGAAGGGCACCGACGCCGCCAAAGTCCGCGACAGTTGGACGCGCAAGCACCCACCCGAGAAGGCGCAGCAACTCCGGCCGACCGGTGGCCAAGTCCGTTACTGCCTGTTCGTCAACGACCGCGCCAGCCCGCGGCTGGACCTGTACCACGGCGACTACATCGGTGGTATCGACATCATGTCAGCCAAAGATTGGACCGTGGCAGACAACGTCTTTGTCGATATCCGTGGGCAGCGGGGCGGTGGGCGCGGGGCCATCTTCTTCTGGGTCAACGGCGAGAACGTCACCGTCGAGCGGAACCTGATCATCAACTGTGATCGAGGGATATGCTTCGGCAATCCTGCCACGCCGCTTGGGACGCAGTGGCACGTAACCGGCGGGATCATCCGTAACAACTTCATCGCCGGCGGGGCCAGCGAGGGGATCGAGGTCAGCCGGGCAAAGGACGTACTGGTGGCGCACAACACGATCTGGATGCGCCGCCCCAAGGAGCGTGCGGTGCGGTTCCACGTGGCGACGCCCGGGTGTCGGCTGGTCAACAATCTCATCCGCGGCTCCGTGGAGTCACCGGGCGAGAACAAGGGCCAGGGGAACATCGTGGGCGAACTGGACGGCTGGTTCAAACGTCCCCAGACCGGCGACCTGCACCTGACGGACAAGGCCAGCCAAGCCGCTGGCAAGGCCAAACCGCTGGGCGAGGTCCGGCAGGATTTCGACGGCCAGAAGCGCCAAACTCAGCCTAATGCGGGCGCCGACGAGGCCGAACGTGAACGGGGCCGGGTCAGCCGCTAGGGACTTGGAATCCGATCCCACCAGTCGTCCGGGTCGCTGACGCTGAACGCACTGTAGCGCGGCGCGCGCGGCCCGGGGGCCGAATCGACTTTGGGGCTCAGACCGTCATTTGCCCCCCTTTCCGGTCGTGCAGCGGCCGCGCCGGTTCGGCTTTGGCGCAGCGGAGTCCAGCCCTTCGGCCTTGGACGGCGCGGCGACCTCCCGGCCGCCCGGCGTAAGACTGTTCGGATCCAGCCTTACCGCACGAGGTCCGCATCTATGCCTTACTGTGTGGGGATGGGTTTCCCGTCGTCTAGGAAAGAGGAGTTGAATCACTGCGCATCGGGTGACTCAGTCGCGGGCAGACGCACGTTAACCCGGGTGCCGCGGCCAACTTGACTCTGTAGCTCTATCTGGGCGTCGAGTCTCTCCGCGGCGTGTTTGACGATCGCCAGGCCCAGCCCCGTGCCGCGTGTCTCGGCGTCTCCGGCCCGGGACGTGTCCACCTGGAAGAATCGCTCGAAAACGCGGTCATGCAGTTCGGCCGGGATGCCGAAGCCGGTGTCACTGACACGCAGCAGGACACGATCCTGGTCTCGCTGGAGAAGGCACTGGACCGTCCCACCCTCGGGCGTGAACTTGATCGCGTTGTCGATAAGATTCTGGAGGATCAGCCGGACCAGCGTCCGGTCGGAGGTGAACCGCCAGGGCGGCTGCTCTGCGGCGATGCTCAGCGACACGCCCTCGGCCCGGGCCTGGTCGGCGAAGCGATCCGCGGCCCAGCCCGCGAGGGAGTCGGCGTCTATCTCCTCGAGTTGCAGTTGCTGCTTGGACGTCTCGATGAGGTGCAGGTCCAGCAGGTCGTGGGTCATTTCCTCCAGACGCCCCGCGTGGCGATGCAGGATCGCCCTGACCTTCTCAAATTCCTCCCGGTCGTCCGGGCCGATCGAGGCCAGCGAATCGACGGCGGCTCTGATCGTCGCCAAGGGGGTGCGCAGTTCGTGGGAGGCGTTGGCGACGAACTCGGTCTTCACCGCGGCGATCCGCGCCGCGGCCGTGACGTCCCGCGCTACCAGCAGGACGCGGATGCCTTCGGCAGCGGCGTCTGCCACGCCGACAGCGTGTAGATCGACGGTCCGCTGTGTCCCTTCGACGTCGATGCCGATTCGCCTGCTGACGGGCTGGCCGGTCCTTTCCACTTCGTTGAAGGCTTCCACCACGTCAGCGACACGGACGACTTCCTGGAGGTTGTGGCCGGTGGCGTCGACGTCCGCGGCGCCAAACAGTCTGCCGGCCGATGCGTTCATCAGCGCGATCCGGCCGCCGCTGTCCAGCGCGATGATGCCCTCGCGCAGATTGCTCACAACGGTCTGGAGGTCCCCGCGCTGGGTGGCGATCCGGCCGATCTGCTCTCCGAGACTCCTGCGCATCTCGTTGAGGGCGGTGCCGAGTTGGGCCAACTCGCGAGGGCCCGAGACGCTGGCGCGGCTCGAAAGGTCGCCCGAGGCGATCCGGCGCGCCGCGCGCGAGATCTGCCTCAGCGGCGAGTACCACAGCCAGCTCAGCATCGCCGCCAGCACGATGGCCACGGCCGCCGCGACCAACGCCGACCAGAGCAGCGCGCTGCGAATGAGGCCCGTGCCCTCCGCGATCGCGCGAACGGGCATGGCCACACGGACGACCCCGACGGCCCGATCGTCTTTCAGGATCGGTTCGGCTAGGTATCGATACGCCACACCGACCGTTTCGCTGGACCGCTGATGCCGCCCGCGTCGCCCCTTCAGGGCGCCGAGGACCTCGGGCCGATCATCGGTCATGTGGTTTTCCATCGTGGCTGGGTCGGCCTCGCTGTCCCCGAGCACGCGCCCGTCGGCGTCGATAATGGTCAGCCGCAGCGGCGAGCCCCGGCTCAATGCCTTGCATTCGGCGTCGATGCGCCGAGCGTCGGCCGGCCAGAGGTTCTCGAAGTGGCGCCGGGCCATCCGGACCACTTGATCCTGGTGGGCTTCGGTGGTCCGTCGGTAGTTGGCGTTGAGGTGCCGGTACGAGGCCAGTCCCGCGACGCAGACGATGACGACAACCAGCAGCAGGTTGCCCAGAAACAGCCTTGTGAAGAAACTATGACGTTGCGTCTTCATCGATCAGGAGTCGATAGCCCACGCCGCGGACGGTTTCGACGTAGCGGCGGGCCCGGCCCAGTTTCCTTCGCAGTGCGGCCAGGTGGACGTCAATCGTGCGATCGGTGACGACGGCGTCCTGGCCGATGGCGTGGTCGATCAGGCGGTCGCGGGTCAGGACGCGCCCCCGCCCCGCCAGGATGGCCGCCAGCAGACGAAACTCCGTCAGGGTCAATGCCACCGGCTGTCCGTCCACCTCGACCGTGTGGCGATGCGTATCCACGCGGATCGGGCCGGCGGTGAGGATGCCGCTATCATCGGAGGCGGCCTGCTCGGCCCGCCGCAGCACGGCCGCGATGCGCGCGACCAGCACGGACATGCTGAACGGCTTGGTCACGTAATCGTCGGCGCCGAGTTCCAGCCCGACCACGATGTCGGTCTCCTCGCTCTTGGCCGTCAGCATGATGATGGGGACGTGCTTCGTTCGGGAATCGTGCCGCATTTCGGCGGCCACTTCCGTGCCGGACATCTTCGGGAGCATCAGGTCCAGCAGGACCAGGTCGGGCGGATCAGCGGAAATCTTCTCCAGCCCCTGCAAGCCGTCGCGGGCCACGTCCACGTCGAAGTGCTCGCGCCGCAGCCGCGTGGCCACCAGATCGGCCATATCCCGCTCGTCTTCCACCAGGACAATGCGCCGCTTGGACATGGCTGCATTCTAACCGGCCGGCGCCGCCGGACACAACGCGGGCTTGGAGACTTAGCGCGATCTTAACGGCGTCTGAAGGCTCTCTTGAGGCTTTGCCGCCAACATGATTGTGAAGGAGCAACCCGGGCAAACGGATGCGGAAGTTCACGACATCTTTGCACCGTCTTCGCGAGGCCCTGCATCTGGCCCCGTATCAGAAGGGGCCGAGCCCTGGCACGTCCGCAGGGCAGATGACGGCCAATGATCGGACGGAAGGAGATGACGAGATGGCAGACAAGTGGCAGTTAACGATGTGGGTGGCGCTGGCGGGGATCCTCGGCGGCGCCGTGGACGGCGCCCCGGTGGCCGAGCGGAAGGCCAGGTTGCAGATCGAGGGCTCCACGACGGTCGGGCCGATCGCCGACGCCTTCGCCGAGGCCTTCATGAAGGCCCACAAGGGCGCGGCCATCACGGTCAAGAAGACCGGCAGCGGGGACGGGGCGGCGGCCCTGGTGGACGGGCGGTGCGACATCGCCACCATGAGCCGCTTCATGAAACCCGCGGAGTTCAAGAAGGCGGTAGACAAGGGCATCATGCCGGTCGCCCACGTCGTGGCGATGGACGGCGTCTGCGTGATCGTCCACCCGTCCAATCCGGTCAAGGCTCTCGCCGTCAGTCAGGTCAAGGACATCTACGCCGGCCGGATCACCAACTGGAAGGCGCTCGGCGGGCCGGACAAGCAGATCGTCTTTCTGACTCGGGACACCTCGTCCGGGACGTACGAGACTTTCCACAACCTGGTGATGAAGAAGGAGAAGATGTCGGCCAAGGCCGAGACGGTCGGCTCCAACCCCCAGATGCATGCCCGCGTCAGCACGACCGCCGGCGCCATCGGCTACGTCGGTCTGGGCTTCGTGGACAGCAAGGTCAGCGCCCTGAAGATCGACACCGTCATGCCCACCCGGAAGACCATCGCCTCGGGCCAGTACCCCATCGCCAGGCCGCTGTTTCTGTTCACCAACGGCTATCCGAAACTGGGAACGCTCCTGCACGCGTTCGTGACGTTCCATCTGAGCGAGAAGGGCCAGGAGATTGTCGAGGCGAAGGGCTTCGTGCCGCTGACGGAGTACTAGCCTCGACCCGCCCGTGACAGAAACGACCGGAACACGCCGTGGCGCGAGCATACCGGAAGAGGCAACGGCGGCCGATTTCGATCGGCCGCTGTTGCTGACCCCCGGGCAGGATCTGGCCGGCTTCATCACCCGCCTGGCCGGCAAGGCGCTGTTCACCTCCGTCGCGTCGCTGACGATCCTGGCGGTCCTGCTGATCTTCGTATTCGTCGTTCAGAGGGCCTGGCCGTTCCTGTCGTCCGGCGGCGGCGGGGAGATGATCGCCGGCAAGGACTGGCATCCCACGCACGGCGCGTCCCGCCAGTTCGGGGCCCTGTCGATGTTCTACGGCTCGGCCGTCGTGACGGTCGCGTCGATGCTGATCGCCGCTCCGGTCGGACTGCTGGCGGCGGTTTTTCTCAGCGACATCGTTCGCTGGAAGGCCCGGCAGATCGTCAAGCCGGTCATCGAGATCCTCGCGGCCATCCCGTCTGTGGCGATCGGCTTCTTTGCCGTGCTGGTCGTGGCGCCGTGGCTCCAGAACACGTGGGGGCTGGACACCGGCACGAACGCCCTGAACGCGTCGATCCTGCTGGCGGTCATGGCGGTGCCGACCATCGTGAGTATCTCCGAGGACGCCCTGACGGCGGCGGGGCGCGACCTGCGTGAGGGCGGCTACGCGCTGGGGGCAACCCGGGCGGAGGTCCTGGTGCGGGTGATCGTGCCGGCCGCCCACAGCGGCATCATGGCGGCCGTGGTCCTCGGAACCATGCGCGCCGTCGGCGAGACCATGCTCGTCTGGATGGCCGCCGGCATGAGCGCCCAGGTTCCCGCCGACTGGTGGAACCTGACTCAGTCCGTCCGAACGCTCACCGCCACCATCGCCCAGGAAATGGGCGAGGCGCCCGAGGGCGGCGTGCACCGCTCGGCCCTGTTCGCTCTGGGCGCCGCCCTGCTGGCGGTGACCTTCCTGTTGAACATGGTCAGCGAGCATTTCCTGGCCAAGGCCAAGCGAGCCGCGAGGGGGAAAGCCAAATGAGGCGGTTCCTGAGAGCGGCCTTCGACAAGTGCTTCACCTTGACGGCGGGGACTTCCGTGCTCCTGATGGCCGCGGCGCTCGTCATCATCCTGGGCCCCATCCTGTACCGGGGCCTGGGCGCGGTGTGCTTCCGGGCGACGGTGGAGTGGCGCAAACTGCAGTTCTACGAGCCCCTGTTCGCCCGGGGCGACCGGCAGCAGATCGACCGGCAGGTCGAGCGGACCGAAGCCGCCCGCGCGGGCGTCTACGACATCATGGACCGCTTCTCGGCCCTGCTGGAAGCCGAGCCGCAGATCGACACCGTCCGCCGCCTGTACCGCCAGTTCAAGACGCAGTTGCGGAACCGCCAGGAGGCCGGGCGCCTCACCGGGCGGCAGCGGCGGCTCCTGACGCGGCAGGGCAGGGAACTTCGCGATGCCCTCACCGAGGCGTATGAAGCCGTCGACACGCGCGTGGCCGACCAGCGCCTGGCCACGGTGCTGGCGTCCGATCAGAAGGAAGCCCTGTCCGACACGGTGCTTCGGGCCTACTTCGACCTCGCCGCGCAGCGCCGCGGCCTGGTCGGAAAGGTCAGCCTGCCGTGGCTGCGGGCGAACTACCCGAACGTGTCCGACACGTCGGACCTGAAGGCGGAAGTCGAACGGGTCTTGAAGCAACTCCGTCTCGAGGTGCAGCGGCAGGTCGCCGACGGGAAGACGACGGCCGGCGAGGCCGAGAGGATGGAACGGGCCGCCGGCCAGGTCGGCCGAGCGCTGCGGGCCGCCTTTGAGAGCCTCGACCTGGACCAGAGCCTGCCGCACCTGGCCGCCGTCGAGCGCCTGCGGGCGGACAACCCTCTTGAGGCGTCCGCCGATCTCAAACCCCTGGCGGCGGGCCTGTACGACATGGCGCCGGCCTACAGGCGGTTTCTCGAAGGCCACGACCTGGCGCGCGTGCGAAGCCGGTATCTGCCGGCATACCTAGACGTCAAGAACCGGATCGCCGTTATGTTCGGCCCGCGCCCGGGCGCCAGGCCGGAAGCGGCCCTGGCGGAGTTCTCCTACGGCACGACGCGCTGGGACCAGGCCCGCCAGCGGCTCGACGACCTGGTGTACGAGACCCGATGGCAAGCCTTGGCCGACAACAAGGTCAGGCAGGCGGTCCGGACCCCGCGGGCGGAGACCTTCCGGGGCACGGAACTGGCGAAGGTCTTCCCGCTGCTGCAGCGCGATTTCGAAAAGATGATGGCCCCGGAGTTCACCATCTACTGGCGCTACTTCACCGACGACTGCACGCCGGGACACCTGTTCGGCGGGGTGGGGCCGGAGATCGTCGGCACGCTGCTGCTGACGGTCCTGGCGATGGTGCTGGCCCTGCCGATCGGGGTCGTCACGGCGGCGTATCTGGTCGAGACCGCCGGCGATAACGTGTTCGTCCGCGTGGTTCGCACCTGCATCAACACGCTGGCGGGCGTGCCGAGCATCGTCTTCGGCCTGTTCGGGCTGGCGTTCTTCATCCTATGGGTCCCCGCGAACATGCCGTGGCTGGGGATGCGCCCGGAGTCGAACATCCTGGCCGGCGCGCTGACCTTGAGCGTGCTGGTGCTGCCCATCGTCATTCGGGCCTCCGAGGAAGCCATCCGGTCCGTCCCCGCGACCTACAAGGAGGCCTCGTTGTCGCTGGGCGCCGGCGGGCTGCGGACCTTCCTGACGGTGACCCTGTCCGCAGCGCTGCCGGGCATCCTGACCGGCGTCATCCTGAGCATGAGCCGCGCCGCCGGAGAAACCGCCCCGATCCTGTTCACCGCCGCGGTCGCCTGGCGCAAGGGCATGCCGGAGTCTCTGGCCAGGGGAGGCACGCGGGCGCTGTCGTACAGCAGTTACGACATGGCCGTCAGCGACCGGGTGGCGATGGACGCCCCGCACAATCAGTACGGGATCGTCATGGCCCTGATCGTTCTGGTTCTGGTCCTGAACATCGCGGCGATCCTGGTCCGCTCGCGCGTTTCGCGCAGGCTGCGCGGGCAATAGCGGAATCATGACCATGCCCACACCGGGACAGGCCGAAAGAGCAGAGGATTCAGAAATGACGATGGTCAACGCCCCAACCGTGGATGCCAAGCAGACCGGCCGGAGCCAGCGGCCCGGCGGGCGGATCAAGGTCCACACCGGCCCGGCACGTGCCGCGGAGGCGTCGTGCGCGTGCCCGCTGATCCGCTCCAGGGACTTCTGCCTGTTCTACGGTTCGGCCGTCGGTGTCCGGGACATTACGATCGACGTCTATCCGTGCTCCGTCACCGCAATCATCGGGCCCAGCGGGTGCGGCAAGAGCACGTTTCTGCGAAGCATCAACCGCATGAACGACCTGGTCCCCGGCGCCCGCGCCACGGGGCGGCTGGAGGTCAACGGCCAGGACGTCTACGACAAGCGCGTCAACCTCCCGAACCTCCGGCAGCAGGTCGGGATGGTCTTCCAGAAGCCCAATCCGTTCCCCAAGAGCCTGTACGACAACATCGCCTTCGGCCCGCGGCTGCAGGGGGTCCGGAAGCGGTCGCGCCTGGACGAGGCGGTCGAGCGGTCCCTGCGCGACGCGGCCCTGTGGGGCGAGGTCAAGGACGACCTGAGGAAGTCCGCCCTGGCGTTGTCCGGCGGACAGCAGCAGCGGCTCTGCATTGCCCGAGCGCTGGCGACCCGGCCGAAGGTACTGCTGATGGACGAGCCGTGCAGCGCCCTCGATCCCATCGCGACAGGACGCATCGAAGAACTCATCGCCAAACTCAAAGAGCAGTACACCATCGTGATCGTCACGCATAACATGCAGCAGGCGGCTCGCGTGAGCGACCGTACGGCCTTCATGTGCCTCGGCGAATTGATCGAGTACGGCCTGACGCGCGACGTGTTCACCAACCCGAAGGCCAAGCAGACCGAAGACTACATTACCGGCCGGTTCGGCTGAGATGGAGAGGCGCCATGAGTGAACTCCAGGCCCGTCTGGACAGGCTCGCCCTTCGCCTGGATCGCATGGGCATGCGCTGCGAGCAGGCCGTCATCGACGCGGTGGCGGCGGTCCGCAGGAGCGACATCGACGCCGGTCAGGCGGTGGACGCCGGCGACGCGGTGGTCGATCGCGAGGAAGTCGAGATCGAGCAGGAGTGCATCCGGCTGCTGGCGCTGTATCAGCCCGCGGCCGTCGACCTACGGACGATCTGCACATTCATCAAGGTCAACAGCGACCTGGAGCGGATCGCCGACCTGGCCGCCAGCATCGCCCGGCGGGCCAAGCGCGTCGCCCAGGACAACGTCGCCCTTGACGAGTATGAGGCCTTTGAACATCTCGCGCAGGCGACTCTGGACATTCTGGGCCGGACCGTCAGAATCCTCAGCAGCGCCGAGGTCGCCTCCGCCCGGAGGATCATCGACGCCGACGCGCTCATTGACAAGGGCTACGGGCACCTGGTCCGGTCGGTCCTGGAGGACGACGCCCGCGGGGACCGGTCGCCCGAAGGCGCCGGCGCCGCCATGACCGTCATTCAACTGGCCAAGGCCCTCGAGCGGATCGGCGATCATTGCACCAACATCGCCGAGGACATCATCTTCCTGCGCACGGGCGACATCGTTCGGCATCGTTCCGCGCAGGAACCCACCGACCAGTCGCATCCGGCCTGACACCGGTCCGGCTCAGGCCGCGTGCTGTCAGCCCCAACATCTAGGGGGTCAATCCGTTTCTTAACAGACACTTAGCCTTCTGCGCACGCTCCGCTTACCCAAGCGGCGGTACAGTGTTTACGGTGACGCTGCTGTCGGCAACGCCTACGGAGCGAACGCATGGAGATGCAAACAGAAACGGACAGAGCGGACGGAACCAGGCGCCGGCCCGGGCGCGCCAGACGGATGGCCTGGAAGGCGGCCAACGGGCTGTCCCTGGGCGGGCTGTGGCCCTGGCCGCTGCAGCCGGGCTGGCTGCAGCGCCCGCAACTGGCATTGCCCCTGCGCGGGCTCGGCGAGGGATTCCGCGGAGCACGCCTCGTCCACATCTCAGATCTCCACTGCGGCCCATTCGTGCGGGATCACTTCCTGTGCCGCTGCGCTGACGAGATCAACGCCCTTGAGCCGGACTTCGTGGTCGTCACTGGCGACCTTGTGACTGTCCCCCGCCGTAGGTACACCCAGCGCGTCGCGAAGGTCCTGTCCCATCTGACCCCCCAAATCGCCACGTTGGCGGTTCTGGGCAACCACGACTACGGCATCTGGCATCCGGTCATGCCCAGCCGGTGGGACGCCGCAACCGACCTGACCGCCCGCCTGGAGGATGCCGGCGTGATTGTCCTGAACAACGAGTCGCGCGACTTCTTCCGAAGCCGGGCGGCTGTTCAGTTCGTCGGGGTCGAGGACCTATGGTGCAGCCGTCACGATCCGGCGCGGGCGTTCAAATATACCCGCCCAGGCGTGCCCACCGTCGGGCTCGTACATAACCCCGACGCTGCGCCGGACATGGCGCGCCGGGGCGCCCAGTGGGTCTTGGCCGGACATACTCACGCGATGCCCAACCGCCATAACCGGTTCCACGGCACGATCTTTCCTACCCGGCACAGGCACTTCGTCGCCGGACGGTACGCCTTGGGCGACAGCAACAACCTCTACGTCAACGCCGGTCTGGGGCCGGCCCGGAGGTTCCGCTCGTGGCAGCGGCCTGAGATCACGGTGTTTGCCCTCCAGCCGGCGCGAACGGGTGAGCCGAAGCCGGCCCGCCGGCGCGGGCGGTCGGGCGCGGGCGCCCGACCGCGGGGACAGTAGCCATGCAGACCCGGCAACACATCGTCTGGAAGGTCAGGACCGTGAAGACGTACCCCGAGGCCCGCAACCACCTTCTCGTGGGGCGCGTGCTTGAGCGGGACGCGGCCTGCGTGAGCCTTCTTTGTCGAACGTTCCATTTCGGCCGGCTGGTCCGGCGGGTCCGGGACATCACGGTCGGGCCATTGGGCAGACGAATCATCCCCTGGGGACGGATTGAGGTCATTAACGAGCTGCCGGGGGGGCTGGACTTCGAGCAGGCTGTGGTGCGCCTGGACAAGGCCGGCAGTCTCGTCCTCTCCGACGGCGCAGGCACCTGCGTCCTCGTGTCCGCAAAAGACCGGGCCGAAGCCACGCTGGAAGGGCCAGACACCTGACGCACCCGAGTCCATCAACACGGCCAGAGCGAGCCATGCAACTGTCACTGATTGTAACCGAAGGCAATCCGGGCGAATACCGGGCTCGGTGTGGTCGCCTGCCCGGATGCGTCGGCAGGGGCGCCACTCCCAAGCAAGCGGTTTCCGAGTTTCTCGAAGCCGCCAAGGGATACCTCGCCGCGGCGACTGACTTCGTGCCCGCCTGGCTGGAGAAAGACGCCGCCTGCGCCGCTGCGCAATGGACCGGCCCCGAGCCCCTCGAGCGGGTCAGGACGCCCGTCCGTACTTAGCGCAAACCTCACGCTCTCCTTGCACCTCGTTGACTCCCCCTTGCGAGACTCCCGGCCGACAAGGGCTGCCCGGGCGGCCGAGGGTTGGTCCCTCGCCGAGCGGGGCAATCTCATGGGAAAGGAATGCATGATGCGACGAGGCCACACGCTGCTGTTGGCCGTGGTGATCTTGGCGTCCGCAGCGCCTTTGTGGGCGCAGGCGACGGACGCCGACGACCTCAAGACCACCGTCGAGGCCCTCAAGGCCCGGATTAAGGATCAGGATCGGCGGATCGCCGAACTGGAGTCCAGCCAGTCCGGTTCAACCGCCGAGGCGCGACGAGCGGCGCAGCGGCAGATCATCAAGGAGGTTCTCGCGGAACTCCAGGCCGACGCCGACAAGCACCCCTCCACGCTGCCCAGCTGGCTGGAAGGCCTGAAGTTCAGCGGCGACTTCCGCCTGCGATACCAGGGCGATTTCTACGACTGGGGTCCGACCGACGACGCCGACCGCAAGGACCGAAACCGGGCGCGGTATCGCCTGAGGATCGGTCTGGTCAAGGCGTGGCTGGACAAGCAACTGGAAGTGGGCTTCCGCCTCGCCAGCGGCAGCAACAACGATCCGACCTCGACCAACGAGACCTTCAGCGGCAACTACTCCACCAAGCCCGTCTGGATCGACCTGGCCTACGCCAAGTACTCGCCCAAGGCCGTCAAGGGCCTGTCGATCACCGGCGGCAAGATGAAGAACCCCTGGCTGATGAACGAGATCTTCATGGACTCGGACGTCAACCCGGAGGGGTTTTGGGTCGCGTACAAGGCGCCCCAGTTTGGTCCGGTCAAGCCCTTTGCCGGCGCGGGATACTTCATCCTCCGCGAGAGTTCCGGCGGCTTCGACACCATCATGTACGGCGGCCAGGCCGGGATGACCTGGGATATCGCCAAGGACGTGGCGTACACATTCGGCGCGTACTGGCAGGACTACGACCACTATGACACCAGCGGCGCCAATCCCCGCGGCAACGACAACCCCGTGACGCTCGTGCCCGCCTTCGGCGTCGTCGGACTGACCAACGCCGTCCAGTTCCGGGTCCTTGGTCAGCCCGTCAAGGTCTCCCTCGACTGGGCGCACAACTGCGCGGAGCAGGATCCCACGGCCGAATATGAAGACGACCACGACGCCTTCTACGCCGGCGTGAAGGTCGGCAAGAACAAGAAGGCCGGCGACTGGTCGGCCAAGTACTCCTTCGGCTACGTCGAGGCCAACGCCCTGCCCGGACATTTCGTCGACTCCGACTTCGGCCACGGCAACCGCATGGGTCACGTTATCGGAGGGCAGTACAACATCCTGGATTACCTCACGGTCGGCGTGAACGTGCTCTTCGTCGAGCCGATCTTCAGCCCCACCACGAACGCCAACTCGAGCGCCCTGGAGGACCAGACGGTCACGGTCCAGGCCGACCTGATCTGGAAGTTTTGACGACGGCGAGTTGCCGGTGCCCCGGCCGCCCCGCTTGGAGGGACGGGGCGGCCGGAAGGGAGGCTGCCAATCCCGGCCCAGAGGAGGCCCGAGCGATGGTGCGGATAATGGTCGAAGCCATGGCGGGAGTTTTCGATGTGCTGGCCCTGCTGGCAGGAGCGGCGGTGTTGTTGATGGCGGCCACGCGCAGCCTGTGACGCGGCAGGGGGGACAAATCCCACGCCGGACCTCCCGCCAGCCGCTCACCGGGTCCCCCAAGGCGAGGCCCTGGCGATCAGTAGCCGGGCGACTTTGGCCCGGTCGGCCGGTATCAGTTGGGCAATCACTCCGGCTCGTTGGTCGGCAGCCAAACCGGCCAGGAGTTCAGCGATCACTTGCAGCCGATCCGCGCCGCCTGAGCCCTTTTCGGCGGATTCTGCACCGGAATCCGCACCGCCGCCCTTGGGGGGATTGCCTAAGCCTATGGATCGGCCGCCAGTTGGGGCCGCAGGTTCGAGTCCTGCAACGCCCATCCTGCTTCGCTCCACGGGCAATCTCTCTGCCGAAGCGGCCGGCTTGACGCGCCCCGGGCCGGATGCAAGCATAGGGGGGTTCTGTTGCGCGGTCCTGAATAGGGAGCAGGAGCCATGACCCGTTCCAATGCCATCGCCCGAGCCATGATGTCATTCTGCATCACGGCCCTTCTGGCTCTCTCTCCATCGGCCGCGGAGGTCGCGCCAGCGCCGCGCGGCAGGTGCCAGGCCGTGCGCGTCGCCAAGATGCCGAAGATCGACGGGACGCTGGACGATCCGCTCTGGGCCAAGTCCCCCGTCCTGGTGCTCGGGCCTTCCCAGACACGGCAGCCGGATCAGGCCAAGACGACCACAGCCAGGGTCCTGTTCGCCCCGGGGCACATCTGTATTGCGGTGCAGTGTCTCGACCCCGACACCGCCGCCCTCAAGGCCGGCGCCAAAGGGCGCGACGGGGCGGTTTGGATGGACGATTGCGTGGAGGTGTTCGTCAGCCCGGACATCCTGAAGTTCGGCTACCTGCATGTCGCGGTCAACCCGCGCGGGGCGGTCTTTGACCAGCGTTTCCGCGGATTCATGGGCGACGCGCGGTTCAACACCAAGGCCCGGATCGCCTCGGCCGTCCAGAAGGGAAAGGGCTGGACGGTCTCGATGGCCATTCCGTTCTCGGAACTCGAGGCGGCGCCCGGCGAGAGGCAGACCTGGCGGCTGAACGTCACGCGGACCGAGCCGCGCGCGGGGCGGGAATCGTCCTGGGCGGCCCTGGCCGACGAGGATTCGCATCGGCCCGACTGCTTCGGATTCGTCCGCGCCGTCACGATTCCCGCCGGCGAAGGTTGGAAGGGGCCTTCGCGCCGCCCGGTGGCGGACAGCGGCATCCACGAGGGGGATTTTCCCAAAGACATCCTGACGATGTACCAGTGGAACTTCGACACCGAGCGGGACTACCTCTGGGAAGGCTTTCGCGAGACCCGCAGGACGTGGAAGGGCTCGGCCGGGGCGGCGCGGGCGCCCCGGAGCCTGGCGCTGTCGGCTTCGCTGTCCGGCGCGCTGTGCCGCCTGCCCTCGTCGGTCGTCCGCCGGTACGACCACAGCCGCCTGACGCGCAACCGGTACTTCGGGCTGGCCTATTACGTCGAGGACATCTCGGACCTGACGCTGACGTTCTACAACGCCTCGCAGCACGTCACGATGACCACGCGGATCGCCCCGGCCCGGCAGAAGTCCTGGACCCGCGCCTGGTTCAACCTCCTTCACAACGTCTCCGGCGGTTCGCCCTTCCCCCGCCGGGTCCGGCTGGGGGACCGCCTGACCCAGGTCACGATCCAGGGCACGCCGTCCGGCAAGAACCCGGTGCTGATCCTGGACGGCGTCTCCGTTTTCGAACGCCAGGACGTGGATGTAGCCATTCCGAAGCCGCGTGTCTTGCCGGCGACGGCGTACAACCGGGTCGGCATCAAGGTGTTCACGGCCGGCGACGCCGGGGCGGTCAAGGCGACGGTCCCCCCCCTGCCGGGCGGGAAGGACCACGCGGTCACGTTTGTCTTCGATCACCCCGTGCGCCCGCCCGCGGACCTCTGGGAAGCCAAGGCGCTGGCGAAGCACGGCTGGAAGGGGACCTGGCTGCTGCGGGGGCACGATGCCGAGGCCGTCAAGAGGATTCCCGAACTGGAGAAACTCGGGATGGAGATCGGCGGGCTGCCCGCGTCCGCCTACGACCTGAACTCGTACAGTTACGCCCGCGACCTGGAGGAGGCCGTTACCGGCCGGCTGGCGCTCGCCAAGGTGGTGTCCGGCCCGATCCTGTCGTTCGAGAACTGCGACGACACCCGCCGGCAGAGTTACGTGCCCTTCTGGGCCGGCACATTCTGCATGCGCGCGGCGCGCGACGCCGGCTATCTCGTCCAGCCGACGTGGGGCAAGTATTGCTACCTCGATTACTATCCCCGGCTGCACTGGTACCGCGACGTCGCCACGGCCGCGATCCAGTTGTACGCCGACCGCCCGGGCCCGGCGGCGCCGCAGAACATCTTCTTCGGCCGGCCTCACGAGGCCTACGGGTGGGAGGAGAACTACTCCCAGCCGGTGACCGGCTCGCGCGAGTTCTACGGGAAGATCAGCGAGTTCCAGCGCGCCGCCGGCGCGACGCCGGCCAAGTTCAACCAACTGCTCCACCGCATCCGCTACTGGGACCTGGGCAAGGTCGTCGTCATCAAGTCGCTGGGCCTCCGGCCGGACGCCCGGGCCGGCTTCGAGCAGGTGCTGAAGGGCTATTCCGGCAAGAAAGGCGTCTGGTACGCCACCCTGGGCCAGATCGGGACCTACGAGTATCTCAAGTCCCGCTGCCGCGTGGTCCCCGACGCGTCCGCGACGTCGCCCGGACAGGTCGGGCTGGCGCTGGAGATGGCGGACTACCGTTCCGACTGGGTCCGGCAGAATCTGTCCGTTTCGTTGAAGGGCGACGCGGCGATCGAGCGCGTGGAGGTCGAAGGCCAGTCCGTGCCGCTGCGCAAGGGCGCGGGCGAAACCGGCTTTGACATCCCACTGGAGTTCCTTCGCCGCGAGGTCCTGCGGGCGAGCCTGTCGGGCAAGCGCGAGGTCATCACCGCCCCCGACGCCGAGGACGTCACGCTGAGCCTGAAGAATCCCTCCGGCCAGCCCGTGGCGGTCGAGGTGCAGTGGACGGCCCCGCCGGCGTGGGGCTGGAAGATCGCGCCGGCGAGACAGCAAGGCGCCGTCCGCCTGGCCGTGGGCGAGTCGAAGAGCCTGTCGTACCGCCTGACGACCGGGCGCGAGTCGGGCTTCGGCGTCTGGCCGCTGACCGCCCGGCTGAAGATCGCCTCGGCCGGCGGGGCCGTTTACCAGCACGTCACGCGCGAGGTCGCGGTCGCCCCGCGGGTGACGGCCGACGTCCTGCCGTACCTGCCCGTGTTTCTGCGCCCCGGCAGCAAGATCCGCGTGCAACTGGTCCTGGACCGCTCGGCCGAAATGCCCACCCACCCGTACAGCGCGTTCGAGGGCAAGCGGACCATCCCGCGGTTCGTCTGCCCGTCCGGGAAGAAGCCGCTGCGAGGCACGGTTCGGGTCCCGTCGCACCCGGCCTTCAAAGTCTCCCCGCCCCAGAAGCGGGTGGAGATTCCCGCCGACGAGCCCGTGCAGATCGATTTCCTGGTCGAAAACGTCGCTCCGCCCGCCGACCCGCAGGTGCCCTTCAAGTTCCTTCCCCGACTCGAACTGGAGGGCGCGGGTCGTGTCGGGTTGGCCCTGGACGCCACGGACGTCTACGTGGATGGAGGGCTGGACTACAAGCCCCTGGACGCCCGCGGGCTGGTCTTCTACGCCCCGTTCGACGGGAAGGGCGATGCCCGGTGCGTCGGCAGCCGCCGATGCGTGCTGCGGAAAGACATCGACAACAACCCGAAGGTCCAGCCGAAGCCCCCGACCTGGGTGCCCGGCAAGAAGGGGCAGGCCCTGGCGGTCTCGGCCGCGTGGTACTACGCCGAGAAACACTTCAACGCCCTGGAAGGCACCGCCCTGTTCTGGTTCAAGCAGCCCAAGGCCACCAAGGCCGAGCACTGCGGCATCCTGATGGTCGGCGGAAACGTCACGGGGTCCTGGTACATCTGCCGACTGGTCCTTCACAAGGGGAAACTGTCCTTCAGTTACGTCTTCCTCGGCAACGAGGAGCACGTGGTCGAGACGCCCTGGCCGGGCGACGAGGAGTGGCACGCCGTCGGCGTCGTATGGAGTTCCTATCGCAAGTGCCTGCAACTGTACGTGGACGGGAAACTCGCCGCCGAGGCAAAGGCCGGCCCCGGCCAATGGCTGATGATGCCCCTTCAGTCCGGGCGCCACTTCCGCGATTTCCCCGGCTGGAAGTATTACTACAAGTCGGAATACGAGGGCACGCTCCGCGGGGCGGACCTGGAGGTTTTCTTCAAGTGGAAGGCCAGGCCCTCGGCGATCGACGAACTGTACCTCTTCGACCGGGCGCTGCCGGCGAAGGACATCCGGCGGCACATCGACGATGGGAATTGACCGCTGAGCCGTCGGCGCGGGGCGACGTAGGCGGCGATAGGGGCCCGGTCCTGGGCCTTGCCCGCGGCCGGGGCGGCGAGCGCCGGCTTGCCATGCTCGCGTGAACCGGCTATGAAGTTCAGTGGTCCTGCCGATCGGGCGCGTCGCGGCAACCGGCGACCGCGCCCCCGGCCGGCGGGCTTCGCGCACTGTTTGAAAAGGAGCGTCCCGTGGGTATCGAACTCCGCAAAGACTGCACGTACAGCCTCCTGGTTCCGACCAGCATGGGCGTCCGCCTGACGCCCGCCGACGCCCAGCCGATGCATTGCAGCCGAACCTTCACCATGCAGGCGACCAGCGCCGAGACCAACGTCGCCTCGGTTTCGTCCTATCTCGGCCTGCCGGTCAAGGTCCTGACGGCGTTCGTCGCCGGCAGCCCCATCGCGCGGTTTATCAAGGACGACCTCGCCGGCCGGCACATGGACGTCGAGGGCCCGGAGGTCGACCAGGGCGGGCCGTGGGGCTATCGCCACCAGTTCAACCTCGCCGACAGCGGGCTGGGGTCGCGGGGCCCGCGGGTCCACAACGACCGCGCCGGCGAGGTCGGGCGGACGCTGGACGTCAAGGACTTCGACCTCGAGCGCATCTTCGGCCGGGAAGGCGTGCAGATCGTCCACCTGTCCGGGTTGATCGGGGCCTTGTCGCCGGAAACCAGCCGCTTCTGCCTGGCTCTGGCGCGGGCGGCGAAGAAGCACGCCACGGCCGTTTCGTTCGACCTGAACCACCGCGCGTCGTTCTGGAAAGGGCGCGAGAAGGAACTGACCGAGGTGTTCGCCGAGATCGCCGGCCTGGCCGACATCCTGATCGGCAACGAGGAAGACTTCCAACTCTGCCTGGGCATCGAGGGCCCCGAGGCGGGCGGGCAAGACCTGGCCGCGAAGATCGCCGGCTTCAAGGGCATGATCGAGCGGGCGAGGCAGCGGTTCCCCGCCGCCGGCGTGTTCGCCACGACCCTGCGCGAGGTCGTCAGCGCCAACGCGCACCTGTGGGGGGCGATCCTGGCCGAGGGGAAAAACTGGTACGTCGTCGAGCCGCGCGAGATCGGCGTCCTGGACCGCATCGGCGGCGGCGACGCCTTCGTCGGCGGGATGCTCTACGCGATCCTGAAAGGCTGGGCGCCCGAAAAGTGGGTCCAGTTCGGTTGGGCGACGGGGGCGCTGACCACCACGCTGCTGACCGACTACGCGACCCCTGCCGACGAGGAGCAGGTCTGGAGCATCTGGGAAGGCAACGCCCGCGTCCGCCGTTGAGGCGGGCGGGCGCGGCGCCGGTCACTTCGTCGGGCGAGACGACGTTGTGGGCTGGAGCGACTGACGCTCGAGGGTTCCGTCGGCCTTGAAGTGGAGGTACTGGTAGCGAACGGCCTGCGGGGACAGGTGATTCACGGAGAGGGACACGTCGTATTTCGCCCGGGCCGGATAGACCCCGTGGGCCTTGCCGGTGCGGGTCCAGAGGCGCTTGAAGGCCGGGGCGTCCTTGCCGGCTTCCGGATCGTTCCGCACGTACCGCTCCAGCGTCCAGTCCTTTGCCGTGACCTTGGGGCCCACGGGCCGAATGCGAAGCAGTGCCAAACCCGCGCCCGCCGGTAGAAGGGGCTGGACGCGCTCGTCTTTGGCGACCGGCATGGCCTGAACCTTGCCGGCCGGGTCGACGAGGAACCATTCGACGCAGCGGGGCGGATACTTGTCCGGCGCCAGCACCACATCAACGTAGGGCTGGTGGTCCAACTCGACTGCGGCCAGGGGCTCGTCCGACACGACGACCCGCAGGTCGTGGAAGAAGCGCTTCCGAGCCTCGTCCGGCATGGCGGGCAGCAGGACATTGGCCGTGACGTCGCCGCTTCGGTCGTAGAACGTGACGACCCGGGCCTCGGTCTGGGGATGGAACGTCAGGCTCACCGCCCATGTGTGGCTGGGGCTGATCGCGAATCGGCTGTGCCGTTGCGGGCGGAGGACCTTTTGGATGGCGCCGGTTTCCCCGCCGAAGACCAACCCCACGCCTTGGTCCGTCTTGCGGAAGACGATGGGGCGGTCCTTCGTCGGCTGGGCCGGCTGGGGCGGAGGGGTCGTGCGTTGCGGCGCCGCCGGCCGCCCGCCGCCGCAGCCAGCCAGCGCCATCACCAGTACGGCAAACGCCGGATGCCTCATCGGATCGCTCCCACGTGACGCGTTGTTTGACGCATGTCCCCCGGCCGAGTTCCCACGTCGCGTCGCTCTGGCCCCGCCACGCGGACCGCCGCTGGCGTCGGCGGGGCCGATGGGGCATAATCCTCCTCCGGACCATTGCCCTTGGAGGTCATCGTCATGCCCGCCGGGCGACCTAACGTCATCGTCATCCTGTCCGACCAATTGCGGCGCGACGCCCTGGGCGTCTATGGCGACCGCAACGTCCGCACGCCGCACATCGACCGCCTCGCCGCGCGCGGCACGCGCTTCACGGCCGCTTGTTCGACCTTCCCGCTCTGCGTGCCGTTCCGCTTCTCGCTGATGACCGGGCAGTACGCTCACAGCCGCTTCGTCCCCGCCATCGAGTGGCGCATGTCGCCGGCCGAGCGGACCCTCGCCGACGAGTTCAACGACGCCGGATACGAGACCGTGTACCTGGGAAAGTGGCACCTCTACGGCGACCCGTGGCACGTGCGGGACGCCGCCGGCGGGCCCGAGTACGACCACGGGCTGAAGATCAACCTCATCCGCGTCCCGCGCGACCACCAGGGACGTTTCGCCAAGTGGTACGGCTTCGAGATGCGGAACGACCCGATGGACACGTACTATTTCGAGGACGACGACCCGACGCCGCGCCCGCTGCGGCCTTACCAGACCGACGGGCTGTTCGACGTGGCGATGGACCACCTGGCCGCACGCGACGCGGGGCGCCCGGTGTTCATGATCCTGTCCATCGAGCCGCCGCACCCGCCGTACGTCGCCCCGCCCGATTATGAGCGCCGCTGGGCCGGGCGCGAACTGCACCTGCCCGACAACTTCATGGCCCCGATCGACGCCGGACCGCTCAGCGACGAGCCGATTCACGAGGGGCTCTTCGCCGCCACGCACGGGCGCGAGGCGATCCTCGCCCAGCGCCGCACCTACTACGCCATGATCGAGAACCTCGACGACAACGTCGGGCGCCTGACGGGCTTCCTCGAGGCCCGAGGCCTGGCTGAGAACACCCTCGTCGTGCTCGCCGCCGATCACGGCAGCAACCAGGGCAGCCATGGCCTCGTCGAAAAGCAGTTCCCGTTCGAGGAGTCCGTGGGCATCCCCCTGATCGTCTCGCACCCCGGGCGGGACTGGCCCGCGGACCGGGCTGTGGACGAGCCAACCCACACCGAGGACCTGTTCCCGACGCTGCTGGGCCTGGCGGGCATCAGCCCGAAGGCGCCGACGCCCGGCGTGGACCTGGCGCCGCTGGTCCGCGGCGAGACGGAAGACCTCGGGCGCGAGGGCGTCCTGCTGGAGTTCGTGGACGAGACGCGGCGCGGGGCGGCCTTTCACGAGAGGCTCTGGCGCGGCTTCCGCACGCGGCGGTTCAAGTACACCGTCCTGGGCGGGCCCTCCGGCGGGCGGCCTTGGCAGTTTTTCGACCTCCAGGCCGACCCGTACGAACTGACCAACCGCGTGGACGACCCCGCCTGCGCCGACGAGGTCCGCCGGCACCACAAACTGCTGGCCGAGGCCATCGTCCGGACGGGCGACCACTACGTCTTGTCGGAAGCCTTCGGCGTCGAAGGGGTCAATCTGTGGCAGCGGTAGGCCCGCGCCGCGCCTCGACGGCGAAGGCGGCGAAGGCCTCGTCGGCCAGCAGTTGGCGCGCCAGGGCGGCGTAGCCCGGGCCGAGGGGATGGCTGGCGTCGGCGTACAGGTCGGCGGGCAAGGGCGCCGGGGCCAAGTGCGGGACGCCGCGTTCGGCCAGCCAGGCGACCAGGCCGCGCTGAATCGCCTGATAGCGCCGCCGGCTGGGGGCGGTCAGGATGTGCTCGTTGAACGGGCCGAGAAGGACGAACACCTCGTTGCCGCGGGACCGCAGGACCGTCACCGCCCGCCGGAACAACCGCCACTGGAGCGACCCGCCCAGGTCCACCCACGGGAAGTCCGCCTTCTCCTCGCCCGCCACCCAGGGCGGGGGCCAATCGGCCGGCAGGGGCGCCGGGGCAGGCAAGCCGCGCTGAAGGGCGGCTAGGGGACTGTCGTAGGGGTGTTCGACAGTCCACCACGGCAGGTCGGCGTTGCCGAAGTAGGCCGCCTGCAGGTGCCCAGCCCACTGGCGGAACGGGGTCGCACGCCACGCGGCCACGCCCAGGCGCTCGGAAACCGACGCGTCGTAGCATCGGAGGTACGGGACGAACTGCGGCACGAGGCGCGGGTGGTTGAAGCGGATGGGCTGCCGCCCGGACAGGTCACGGTCGGCCGTCGCCAGCCAGAGGGCGTTCAGGTGCAGAACGACGCGCCCGCCCCGTAGGGGCGCGGCGTGGCGTTCGATCAGCCCCGCCAGGGCGGCAGGGTGCGCCCCGTCCAGGCCGAGGTTGGCGAATCGCCCCGGCCCGGTCAGGGCGTTGAGACGCCCCGACAGGGTCATCTCCGGCGCGACGTACTGGCCCCAGATCACCGAGTCGCCCAAGACGGCGATCCGGCCCTGGCCGGCGGCGGTGCGGGCGTATCGGCCGAAGTGCCAGTAGTCCTCGCTGAGGGCGTGGGGGATTCGGTAGTCTGCGCCGGGGTCGAACGTCTCGGCCCGCTCCCACAGCCTCGGGGCCGCAAAGGCGACGGCCGCGACGATCAGGGCGGTCGCCAACCAGCCCCGCCCGCCGAGGGCGACGGGGCCGCCTGCCTGCTCACCGCAGGTAGGCAAGCCGGGTGGTTCGGCGTGCGGTGCGGCGCGGGTTGTC
>Ga0272441_10004732_pt1 | contig 24287 bp, 21 predicted proteins | sample SSMProp6N_FD_193582 | JGI IMG/M metagenome (GOLD analysis project Ga0272441, IMG submission 193582) | Marine sediment archaeal communities from Little Sippewissett salt marsh, Falmouth, MA, United States - SSM-Prop-6N | ecosystem: Environmental > Aquatic > Marine > Wetlands > Sediment ...
ATTCAGGATCATTAAAACAAGTACTTGATCTTGCCCCGAATGCAAATGTTGTTGGTAGTGGAAATGCCATAAGATATCTTAATGATATGTTTGATATGCCCTTTAAGAGCATGACTGTGAAAGATGGGGACGCCCTGGACCTGGGGAACAAAAAAATACGGTTTATTTCTGCACCCAATTTGCACTGGCCCGATACCATTTACACATACCTGGAGGAAGACAGATTGCTCTTTACCTGTGATTCCTTCGGAGCGCATTATTGTGATGACAGGTTATTTGATGATATGGTGGGTGATTTCGATGATGCTTTCAAATACTACTTTGATGTTATTCTGAAACCTTACAGTAAGTTTATGCTGAAGGCCATTGACAAAATCAGAGAGCTGCAAATTGATACTATATGCACGGGTCATGGTCCTGTGTTGAGGTCTGATTGGAGAAAATACGTTGACCTGAGTGAGAGATATGCCAGGGAATATCTTGATCTGGTGGCAGGTGATCAGAAAAAGAGGGCTCTTATAACTTATGTATCTGCATATGGATATACAGCTGAGATGGCGGAAGCAATAGCCGAAGGTATTAGGAGTGAAGGTAGTACTGAGGTTCAAATTCTGGATATTGAGAATATTGAACTTGGCGACCTGGAGGCCGAAGTGGTTAGATCAGATGCTCTGCTGGTTGGATCACCCACGATTAACCAGAATACCCTGCTGCAGATATATAAGCTTTTTGCTGTGATTAATCCCCTGAGAGATAAGGGCAAGCTGGCTGCATCATTTGGCTCTTATGGTTGGAGCGGCGAGGCTGCAGGAATTATTGCGTCTAATCTCAGGAACCTGAAGCTGAAAGTGATGGAGGATAATGCTGCATTCAAGTTCAGGCCCGGGGATGATAAGAAGTCTGAGCTCGTGTCTTATGGTAAAAACTTCGCCAGGGCTCTCCTGTCCTGAGCGAGTTTATGCTCTATATAATTAATTTAAATCATGAAGATAGTCCCTTTAAAGGATTGGTTTGATGAATTTGAGGATGGGCCTTTGATGATTGTAGGGCCATGTAGTGCTGAGTCTGAAGAACAAATACTTCGAACAGCAGAGGCTGTGGTTGAATATTGCACACCGGGAGTGCTGAGAGCCGGTATATGGAAACCAAGGACTCGACCCGGAACCTTCAGTGGGGTAGGCTCAAGGGGATTGGGGTGGATGAAGAAGGCAAAGGAAAAAACCGGTATGAGGATAGCGGTGGAGGTTGCCAGTCCCCGGCATCTGGAGGCCTGTCTTAATGCAGGTATTGATATCATATGGCTTGGTGCACGTACAGTATCAAACCCATTCTCTGTCCAGGAAATTTCGGAGGCTTTAAAAGGAGTGGATATACCGGTACTGGTCAAGAATCCCCTGAACCCCGATATTGACCTCTGGATGGGCGCAATTGAAAGAGTGAGTAATGCAGGAATATCAAAGATAGCCGCCGTTCACAGAGGATTCTCACCATTCGAACAAACCAGGTACAGGAATATGCCGAAATGGGAAATACCCATTGAACTGAGAAGAAGAATTAAAGATATACCGGTTATTTGCGACCCAAGCCATATATCGGGAGACTCCCGGATGGTGCCCGAGCTGGCTCAAAAAGCAATGGACCTGAATATGGATGGACTGATGGTGGAAGTACATTATAAGCCCAAAGAAGCGCTCAGCGACAGTAACCAACAGCTCTCACCTGCTGAATACTGCAGGATGATGAACGAACTGGAGATAAGATGCTCTAAACCGGAGGATGTAGGTTTTATCAATAACCTTGAAGAATTGCGGAACCAGGTAGACTCTGTGGATCACCAGATAATAGAATTGCTTGCAAGACGTCTCGAGATCGTTGACCTGATAGGTCAATACAAAGCCCGTAATAATGTTGCTGTGTTGCAGATGGACAGATGGCTTGAAATACTGAATACACGATTGGAACAGGCCGGCCTGGCAGGATTGGATGATAGCTTCACAGAGAGATATCTTAAACTTATGCACCAGGAGTCGATAAGAAGGCAAACGATAATAATGCAGGATGGTAGTGAAAAGAAGGGGAAATCAGCTGACGATAGCCCAGATGACTGAAACAATTATGTAAAGTATAATTATCAGTGGCAGAGATGCGAAGCCGGCTCCGGCGATCAACAGTATGCATGACCCGAGAAAAACTATCCTGAGCTCATTACCCTTAAATCTCAGGTGCCTGAACTTGAAAGAAAACATCGGGATGGAGCTTACCATCAGTGATGAGAAAATCACAGTCAGGACGCATAATACCAGCCTTGAATCCAGGAGATTACCTATCAATACGCTGTTCCCATATTCACTTGCAAAGACAAGTGAAATAATAAAAAATGCATTACCCGGTGTGGGCAGGCCTCTGAAATGATCACTTCGGGCTTTATCAATATTAAACCTGGCCAGCCTGATACCCGAAAATGCAGGGATCAGTACGGGGACATACTGCAGGTATTTAGCATAGGCATCAGCCCCTTCAGCCGAGTTGATAAGGCTGTATACAATGAGTCCGGGAGCAACACCAAAACTTACCATGTCAGCAAGGCTATCCAGCTGGAGCCCAATATCTGAATAGGCATTAAGCAGTCGGGCTGCAAGCCCGTCACCAAAATCAAACAGAAGGGAAGCGGTGATAAACCATACAGCAAGCCTGATATTCCCCTGCATAATCAGTATAATTGATATGAAACCTGCAATGAGGTTGAGCAGGGTTAAAGAGTTTGGTATCTGCTTCTTCATGTATGGGTAATGTCCATAATCTATATGTAAAATAAGATAAATTTTATCAATAATCCCAATTTGTCTATTTTTACACGAACTAAAATAATGATGGAACATTTACAGAATCTTAAAGTAGCGATTGATTTCGATGGCACAATAGTTGAACACGCTTATCCAAAAATTGGCAAAGAGAAACTATTTGCTTTTGAAACGATGACCGAGCTGCAAAAACATGGCGCTCTTTTAATTCTCTGGACCTTCAGGGCCGGAAAAGAACTGGATGAGGCAGTTGAATACTGCAGAAAGAAAGGGATTGAGTTTTACGCAATAAATAAGAACTACCCGGAGGAGGAGTTTGATAATACCATAAGCCGTAAGATAAATGCAGATGTTTATATTGATGATAAAAACATAGGTGGATTCCCCGGATGGAGTCGAATCTGGCAGGAGCTGAGTCTTTATGATGAGCTGGAGCTGGAGGCAACACGACGCATGAACAGGGGCAAATCAATTCTTAGAAAACTATTCGGCAGAAAGGTGAAAGATGAGGGACAGATTTGATGAATGTGAATGTCATATAATAATCAATATATTATGAGATATTTTTACCTGGTATATGCTCTGGTTATACTGATTGCTGCTGCCTGCAACGGTTCGGTTAAAACCGCAGGTGAAAAAATAAATAACACACAGGATACTCCCAAAACACTTGCTGCAAGCCTTATTAATATCGAAGAGCCGGCTGATGGAGCTGAATTCAGCTCAGGTGAGGAGATTAAAATGGTTCTTAGCCTGAGAGGCGATAAGGAGCCTGATTCAGTAAGGGTGTTCTTCGATGGAAAGGCCATTATAACACTGCATGATTCAATACTTGAGTACAGTATTGACACAGAGTCGGCCAGGCTTGGTAAAATACCACTGAAGATAATGGCATACGAAAGTGGTAAAAGACCTCAGATCCTGACACATTTTATTAGCCTGAAATCAGATATTAAACCCGGGATATATTCTTACAGGGTGGTGAATGATTATCCCCACGATAAGACTGCCTATACCCAGGGGCTGCTGTATCATAATGGATATTTCTATGAGAGCACCGGACAGGAAGGACAATCTTCAGTCAGGAAAGTTGAGATAGAAACGGGAGAAATACTGAAGATACATAACCTTGAGAGTAAATTTTTTGGTGAGGGTCTGGTGATATACGATGGTAGATTGTTCCAGCTTACCTGGAAGAATAAGGTCGGATTTGTATATGATTTACAGACATTTGAAGAAATACGGCGTGTTCACTATACAACACAGGGATGGGGTCTTGCCAGTAATGGAGAGCAGCTTATTATGAGCGACGGAACCAATAAAATATATTTTCTTGAACCAGAGTATTTTACGGTTGTTTCATCGATTGAGGTTTATGATAATGAAAGACCCGTATGGCAGCTTAATGAACTTGAGTATATCAATGGTGAACTATGGGCAAATATCTATATGACCGACCGCATCGCCCGAATTGACCCATCTAATGGTAAGGTCCTGGCTTATATTGATCTAAAAGGCATCCTGCCTGACAGATATGATCATAGTGAACTGGCCGAGCTTAACGGTATAGCCTGGGATAGTGAAAATAAGCGTTTATTCATTACAGGGAAGAACTGGCCCCGCTTATTTGAGATAGATACCGTCAGACTCCGTTAAGTCCCCGTACTATCCGAATTGACCTTGGGAGAATGTCAAACTCAATTGGCGAATGACCAAGTGATTCACCATCAGCTTCGACATGAATCAGCGGATCAGAATCAATCCTGATTTTTTTCCCGGTATAACCTTCCACCTTGGGGTGATCCAGTATTGTCCCGTTATATAATCTTTTAAGGCTTCGAATTATTTCGCCTTTTCTCATCTTCTTGACCAGTGTAAGCTCGAAAAGACCATCATCAGCAATTGCTTCCGGTGTTTGTATCATTCCACCTCCTGAATACTTGCCTATACCCAGACTGATTGTAAAGGTGTCATTTTTTATCTTCCTTCCATCTATTTCAATGCTGGTACTGGTATGTTTATAAGACAGAAGGCTACGTAACAATGTCCAGAAATAAAGCATCTTGCTACTCCGGCCCTTTTCTTTTTGCCGGTTCGATCGCCTTACAACCACTGCATCGAATCCAAGTCCAGCTATATTAACAAAATATCTCTTGTTTACATCTGTACCGGAGCAGAAATTGATAACACCGGTGTCCTGAAGAAAAATGTTCTCCTCCTTAATCACCCTGATGGCACTGTCATAATCCATCGGGATATTAAACATCCTTCCCCAATCATTTCCTGTGCCTACAGTTATCATTGCCAGGGTTATTTCAGTGGTGGGAATGCTATCCTGGAGGAAAGCCCCGTTTACCACCTCATTCATCGTGCCGTCACCGCCAACAACAATTATTTTACGGTAATCATTTTTGAAGAGATCAATTGCAATTTCAATTGCATGATGCTTTGCTTCAGTAAAATATTTGTTATAAGATATTCCGTGACGGTTTAAAAGATCTGAAATTATATGCCAGTCTTTCTGTCCTTTTTTTCTACCTGCATTCGGATTGACTATTATTTGCCATTCCCCGCTATGATCTGATTTGCCCATATCAATATTATTGGGGTAGTCTAAAATGCTAAAATATCACAAAATCGCGAATATTAACCGGTTTTTACGTCAGAAACCTGTTAATAAAGTGTTGAAAATGGTAATTAAAATGTTTACAATTACATTGCCGATAGGGGATTCGCGGTAGTCATAAATATTAATTTTGAGATTCCCGAACGAATCTATAAATTCAAATATACAAGCAGATGGCGAGGATTATTTCATTGGCTAACCAGAAGGGAGGAGTGGGCAAAACTACAACGGCTATTAACCTGGCTGCCAGTCTGGCAGCACTGGATAAGAAGGTTTTGGTGGTGGATTTTGATCCTCAGGCAAATGCAACCTCAGGCCTGGGTGTCGACACGCGGAAGCTTGAAAACACCATATATGATTGCATAATAAATGATCTTGCACCTTCAAATACTATCATAAATACCGAGATAAAGAATCTGGAGCTGATACCCTCGAATATTGATCTCGTAGGTGCTGAAATAGAAATGCTCAATACAGAGAAAAGGGAAAGCCTGCTTAAGAACGTATTGAATAAGGTGCCTGATAATTATGATTATACACTGGTCGATTGTTCCCCTTCCCTGGGACTTCTTACAGTCAATGCACTCACAGCTTCAGATTCAGTAATAGTGCCTGTGCAATGTGAGTACTTTGCTCTTGAGGGACTTGGGAAATTACTGAATACCATAAAAATAATTCAGAAAAACCTGAACAGATCACTCATTATTGAAGGATTTCTTCTTACCATGTACGATTCAAGGCTCAGGTTGTCGAACCAGGTTGTTGATGAAGTCAGAAAGCATTTCCAGCAAATGGTTTTTGAAACCATTATACAAAGAAATGTTAAATTAAGCGAAGCACCAAGCTACGGGCAGCCGGCACTCTTGTATGATGCTGAATCAAGGGGAGCTGTTAATTACCTGAATCTTGCCGAGGAGTTAATTACTAGAAATCAGGATGGCTCAGACAGCAATGCTGATAACCAGCCGGCATTATAAAAACAGAGCATAATGGCAAAGAAAAAAGCACTTGGAAGAGGACTGGGAGCATTAATCGATGATGCCGAAAGGGAGCAACTTGAGGAAAAGGTTGAAGCAAACCTGGAGATAAGTGTTGATAATATTGAGCTGAATCCTTTTCAACCACGAACACGGTTTGATGAACAATTGTTGGAGGAACTGGCTTCATCAATAAGCAAACTGGGAATAGTGCAGCCGCTCACAGTCAGGGAAAAGGGCAAGGGTAAATACCAGCTTATTGCCGGTGAAAGGAGACTTAAGGCAGCGCTTATTGCCGGATTGAAAACCGTTCCCGCATATGTGCGCACTGCCGATGACCAGGCTATGCTGGAGCTGGCTCTGGTGGAGAACATTCAGAGGGAAGATCTTGATGCAATAGAAATAGCTATAAGTTATCAGAGACTTATAGAGGAGTGTAATCTTACACAGGAAAAACTTAGTGAAAGAGTAGGAAAGCAAAGATCAACAGTAGCCAACTATTTGAGATTATTGAAACTACCTGCGGAGATACAGCTGGGGATAAAGAATAAGCAGCTCACCATGGGACATGCACGTACCCTTATTAGTATTGAAGATGAAGGACAGCAAATAAAAATATATTACAGGATAATTGATGATGGACTTTCAGTCAGGAAAACAGAAGAAGCTGTACGCAAACTGCAGATGAATAATCTGAAAGATCCCGATAAAAACATAAAGAAAAAGAAGCTTAAAGAAGATTTCAAAGACCTCTCAGGTCATCTTTCTCAGATATTCAGCTCGGATGTACAATTCCGGATCAATGAAAAAGGGAAAGGAAAAATCGTTATACAGTTTAACAATACCGAAGAAATGGAGAGGATTTTAGAGGTATTGGATAAACTTAACTCCTAAATTATTTATCTTTACCCTTTGTCATCTGCAGCTATTGCCTGCAGTATTTAAATGACATTTTAAGGAAGGATAATTGAAAACCATCAAGCTCAGCATATTAATTATAGTAATAGCTGTAAATGCCAGCGCACAGGTGATTATTGAATCAGTAGATACAAGCTCTGCAGGCACTGATATGGCAATGGAATTGAGATCATCAACCCGGATTGTGTCACCTGTCAAAGCAACTATGATGGCAGCTGCGTTTCCCGGACTGGGACAGGTGTATAATCGTAAATACTGGAAGATACCAATAGTATATGCAGGTTTCGGGGCACTGGCCTACAGTATTTTTCGGAATTCCCAGAACTTCGATGGCTACCTTGGAGCATACCAGGATATTACAGATGATATACCCGAGACCGTGAGGTATGAAAAATACACGCCCTCGTTTGATTCAGGGGAAATTGACCCTGCTCTGGGAGCTGATAATTATAATCCTCAAACACATAGCTGGGTCACGGATCAAATGTTGAATGCTATCTCATATTACCGGAGATATCGTGATCTTTCATATATTGGGGTGGGATTGTGGTATATCCTGTCGATACTCGAAGCAAATGTAGATGCCTTGATGTCAGATTATGATATAAGCCCTGAACTGAGTCTCAATATAGAGCCGGTACCCCTGAGAAGCATCGATGGCCCTGTTATGGGTTTAGGAGTGAGAGTAACCTTTTAATGTTTTGAAATGAAACAATTATTTATAGCAATCATATTGGTACTTAGTCTGCCTGCCATGGCAGTGAATGATACAATAATTATTAAACCGGAAGGTGGAGAGTTTATCGAAAGACAGCTGGATAGCCTTACCCATATGTGGTTTCTGGACCGTATGACCTTGAATCAGGACAGTTTAGTTTTTAATGAGGATCCTGTTGTCGAATTTCCTGATTCTGTTTACAGGGAGCGCCTTCACAATATCCATTCAGTTGTTAACCTGCCATATAACTCAGTGGTAAGGAATTTTATACATGTATACACAGGCAAGAGGAGGGATAAATTTGAGATCATGCTGGGAATGAGGGAGTATTATTTCCCTATAATAGAAGATATCTTTGATTCTTATGGATTACCCGCTGAACTTAAATATATGGCTGTTATAGAGTCGGCTCTTAATCCCAATGCTGTTTCAAGGGTAGGAGCAACCGGTTTATGGCAATTTATGTACAGTACAGGTAAAGCTTACGGACTAACTATAAACTCAGTAGTGGATGAAAGAAGAGACCCGGTGAAATCAACTCATGCCGCAGCAAAGTACCTGACAGATCTTTATAAGATTTATAAAGACTGGGGATTGGTAATTGCAGCATATAACTGTGGTCCGGGTAATGTTAACAAGGCGATACGCAGATCTGGCAACAGGAAAGACTACTGGGAGATATACTACAGGCTACCAAGGGAAACCAGGGGTTATCTTCCCGGATATATCGCAGCTACATATGCAATGACCTATCACAGAGAGCATAATATCAAACCGGTACCTGTTGATTTCACTGTTGCTACAGATACAATTATGGTTACCAGGGATATACACCTTGAACAATTATCAAAGGTAATGGGAATCCCGATGGCTGAGATAAGAGCCCTGAATCCGCAATACAGGGCCCTGATTATACCGGGAAGAAGCAAACCTATGGCTGTCACTCTTCCGATTAAACACCTTGGCGATTTTATATCGATGCAGGACTCGGTTGCTGCCTACAGGGCCGATCATTACTTTAAGCCTGAACTTAAGAATGCGAGCCCAACCCGTTCGAAATATATCCCACCAAATATTCAGGGTAAATCCAAACTAATATACACAGTCAAAGAAGGTGATAACCTGGGATATATAGCAAGCTGGTATAATGTTGGAGTATCTGATCTTAGATATTGGAATAATATTTACAGGAATCTTATACGAATTAACCAGAAGCTTGCCATCTATGTTAACCCATCAGAGAAGGAATATTATTCTGTTGTGAATAACCTGAGCTTTTCTGAAAAACAGGCCAGGATTGGGAAACCCGCGGTGCAGTCGAAAACGACCGTACAGACAACCGATTCAGGATATACTTATCATACAGTGAGATATGGTGATACAGTATGGGATATAGCTAAATTATATCCCGGAGTCAGTGCAACAGATATACTTAATCTGAATGGTTTGGGCAGTTCAGGCAATATAAGAGTGGGACAAAAACTGAAAATTAAAAAGAGTAGTTAACATAAATCCCTGAGCTAATAATAGCCAGAATATGCGTCCACACAAGACCTTTTTAATCTTCCTGGTCTTAATGGTGTTACTCTATGGACCTGCATTTTTATTTAACAGCCCGGTCAGGATCGCACCAGGTATTTCTATCAGCTGGCCCGATATAAAATCCCGGTACTTTGTTGAAGAAACACAATATTCTGACACCTTATCCGGTAATGATACAACTGTAGACAGCGCTTTTGCCTATCAGGAGAATAGCCGCCTTCAGTCCACGGAATATGAAACCAGCCTGCTATATGATTTTTCAGAATCAGGTCTGCAATCTGAAACACTGGGAGGTAAACTTAAAAATGATACCGACCAGTTCAGGATAATGTACTATGGAGATTCACAGCTTGAAGGAGACAGGATAACCAATAGATTGAGAGTCGGATTAAGAGAAATGCTATCCGGCAGCGGTCCGGGCCTTTTGAGTATCAAACCCCTGGTTCCATATACACGGACAAGCAGTGTTAAGTATTCTGATAACTGGGAAAAATATAATTATCTGGATTACAGGGATGGATTGATTAAACATCGCCACCTGGGACCACTATTGAGCATTACCAGGTTCACTGAACCCGGGCCTGACAGAGCCAGGGTATCAAGTGCATGGTTCAGCCTTGAACCATCAAGATTCTCAGATGCCTCATCCTCAAGGTATGAAAGATTCAGGCTTTTTTATGGTAACCTGGCCGACACCCTGACGATAATAATATCTACCGACCGTGGCCCGGTGATCAATGATACCCTGCACCCTGATCAAGGTGATTGTGAATATACCTGTGAGCTTAATTCACCAGCTTTCATTAAAGTTAGGTTCGAAGGAAAAAGCAGCCCTGATTTTTATGGTTTCAGTGTAGAGAGCGATAAGGGTGCAATTGTTGATAATATACCCAACAGGGGGAGTGCCGGACTCGAGTTTTCGCTTGTCGAAAGAGATAATTTGTCGCAACTGTACGGAATGATCGCCCCTGACCTGATAGTATTGCACTATGGTTTGAATGTGGTATTAAGCACCAGTAAAGATTTTAAATATTATGAGGATGGAATATATAGGCAGTTGTTTAGGCTCAAGGAGGTAAATCCTTCATCGATAATCCTGGTAATGGGTATTACCGATATGGCACACCTTGTTGATAATGAGTTTCAGTCATACTCTAATATTCCTGCCATAAGAGATGCACAAAAAAATGCCGCACGTCGAGCCGGCGTCCTCTTCTGGGATTCCTGGCAGGCTATGGGAGGTTATAACTCGATCATTGAGTGGAGTATGAAAAATCCTCCTCTTGCAGCTGATGATTACACCCACCTCACATACGCCGGAGGTGATGCCCTGGCAGACCTGCTGCTTAAAGATATCCTGAGTTACCAGGTTGCGCAGGAGGTGGGTGTTGTTGAAATGAAGGGTGATACAATTATTGTTTCCGCTGACAGCTCCAAACATGAACCTTATAAATCAGCTTTTAAGCCTGATCCTGTCAAGATAATACACGATATCAAAGCATATGATCAGGGTAAACCATTACTGTTCACGGGTGAGGGGTTCTGGGTATTCCTTCTTATTACAGTATTGATATATAGCCTGATATTTAAAAAGCCATTACTACGCAATTCATACCTCTTTTTGTTCAGCCTGTTCTTTTATTATAAATCGGGAGGGGTGTTCTTCTTCCTGCTTATTATATCAACCCTCACTGATTATCTGGCAGGTATAGTTATATATGCATCAAAGAGAAAATCAATTCGTAAACTATTGGTTTTTTTGAGCCTGCTGGTTAATCTCGGGATGTTGTCATACTTTAAATACACCGGTTTTTTTACAGGCATAGTAAACAGTATATTTAATACCAGCTTTCCTGTTATTGACTGGGTGGCAGCAGTTTCAAACTTTTATTTCGGCACAGGTTTCAATGTTGAAACCATAATCCTGCCGGTTGGTATTTCCTTTTTTACTTTCCAGACAATAAGTTATACGCTTGACGTATACAGGGGTAAAACAAAGCCGGTAAGGAATATTCTGGATTTTGGTTTCTATGTTTCATTTTTCCCTCAGCTTGTTGCAGGGCCTATAGTAAGGGCATCCGAGTTTGTCCCTCAACTATATTCCCCGTTCAGATTATCAAGGAGGGAATGGGGTCATGCTCTGTTCCTTATTATAGGCGGTCTGATCAAGAAGATCATTATATCTGATCTTATTTCAGTGAATTTTGTCGACCGGGTTTTTGATACCCCTTTGCTTTACTCCGGTCTTGAGAACCTGGTTGCCGTTTATGGCTATGGATTGCAGATATATTGCGATTTTTCGGGATACACCGATATTGCCATTGGAATAGCCCTTATGCTTGGCTACAGGTTGCCAGTGAATTTCAATTCACCATATAAAGCTCATAATATCACTGATTTCTGGAGGAGGTGGCATATTTCACTGTCTCGCTGGCTGAAAGATTATTTATATATATCACTGGGGGGTAATAGAAAAGGCCGGATACGAACCAATATCAACCTTATGATAACCATGCTGCTTGGAGGTTTGTGGCATGGTGCAGCCTGGAGATTTGTTATCTGGGGTGGCCTGCACGGTCTGGGCCTGGTTTTCAATAAGCTCTGGATGAAAATATTTCCTGCCAGAAAGGAAGCGGGCAGGTTAAAGCGATTTATATCGGTATTCATTACATTCAATTTCGTCAATTTTTTGTGGATATTCTTCAGGGCCACTGATACCAACCATGTATACCTAATGCTGAGGCAGATATTCATGGATTTCAATCCCGGAAACATGATTGATCTATTTACCTCCTACAGCCAGGTATTTGTAATTATTTTTTGTGGTTACATTCTTCATTTCCTGCCTGTCAAAGTCAAGGAATCATATCGTGGACTCTTTATTAAGCTTCCTCTGACAGTTAAAATAATACTGGTATATATCCTCGCACTTGTTCTATACAATGTACAGTCAGCAGATATACAGCCGTTTATTTACTTCAGATTTTAATATCTACAAATATTCCATGCCGTCGGTGGCTTCTCCCAGGAAGGGTGCGACAGCCCTTCTGTAGATACCCTGTACCCAGGCAATGGCCATGCCGTAATTTGTTACCGGTATACCCTCTTCAATAGCTGGTCTGAGCCTGTTATTTAATTGTTTACGGGTGATCATGCATCCCCCGCATTGAATAACAAGAGAATAATCAGTCACCGGCCTTGACGTGCTGTCGAGCCCTGATACTACATCATATTCTATCTTCTTACCTGTAAAGCTATTTATCCACCGTGGTATTTTAACTCTTCCAATATCGTCACATGACACGTGATGCGTACATGATTCAAGAAGCAAAACCCTGTCGCCGTCTTTAAGTTCTGATATCATTGGTGTACCCCTCAGATAGCTATCAAAATCACCTTTAAGGCGTGCAAGGGCAATACTGAAACTGGTAAGGGGAATATCATTAGGGATTGATGCATCGGCCTTTACAAAGACCTGGGAATCGGTGATGGCCAGGGCCGGCTTTAATGCTGTGCGCTGCAGGAAAGAATCAATCTCCCTTTCCTTGAGCACTATGGCGATGGCGTCATTATCAAGCACATCTCTAATAGCCTGGACCTGAGGTAATATAATTCTTCCTTCAGGAGCTTCAACATCTATAGGAGTAATCATCAGGACAATATCACCCTGCATGACTATATCGCCCAGCAGGGTAGGTGTTTTAAGCGCATGCTCGGGTATTGTTTCTTTGATTAGTTTAATGAGCTCCTCGTAATTATGTCCTGATAATGATGAAAAATTCAAAACATCTTTGCCCGTCCTTTCTCTTATCTTTTCTGAGAATTTAGTGGTAGTTTCTGTAATGTCAGACTTGGTGTGAATGATAATATACGGAGTATCGGTATCAAGAAATCTGCTGACCAGCATATTTTCATTTTCACCCCATAGATTATCACTCAGTACCAGTATAGCCATATCAATTATTTCCAGGGTCTTAAGGGACTTATCAACCCTCTTTTGACCAAGGTCTCCCTTATCATCTATACCGGCAGTATCAATAAGGATCACCGGGCCAAAGCCGGTAATTTCGAACGATTTTTTGACAGGATCGGTGGTTGTTCCTGCATGATCAGAGACTATTGCTATATCCTGTCCTGCAAGTGCATTGATAAGGCTGCTTTTTCCATTATTGCGTCTGCCGAATATGCCTATATGTGGTGTCCTCTCGCGACCTTTCTTCATTGAGCTGAAAAGTATTAGTCATTACTACCTCTTATATCATCAACTGAAAATCCCATTTTCAGAAGGTTGCCTGGTTTAAGTATGTATTCCAGTCTTTCCTTTTTTAAAAATCCTGTATGTTCGCATGCTTTGAAAACATCTGTTTTTTTCTCCTTCATATAGAGAGCAAGCTCCGAAGCTCTGTTATAACCTATTTCGGGAACAAGTGCTGTTGTTATAACAGGGCTTTTTATCAATGCATCAAAAGCAGCCTCCCTGTTAACCTGTAAATCATCAATCAGGTTCAACGACATACTGATATTGGCATTAATAAGTATTTTGAGGCTTTCCAGCATGGTATGCCCAATAATTGGAAGGTAGGCGTTTAGGTCAAGGCATCCTTGTCCCGAAAGATTACTTATCAGGATATCATTAGAGTAGATCTTATGGGCCGTACTTATTATAAACTCGGGGATAACGGGATTTACCTTTCCGGGCATTAATGAACTTCCTAGCTGTCGCTCTGGTATTTTAACCAGTCCCGTTCTGCTCACATCAGCTGACAGAAGGCGGATATCTGCTGCTATCTTTTCCAGATTGACGGCATGAGCCTTAAGAGTGGCATGAACCTCAACCCATTTATCAAGGTTTGATGTAGCATCATTAAGGTTTTCGCTTCGGGTTAGTGGTAATGAAGTTATATGCCTCAGTTCAGGTACAACCTCAATAATAAAGAATCGGGGTATAGAAAGACCGGTACCCGTGGCACCTCCACCCAGGTTTACAACTTTGATTCTCTCCTTACATTTGCTGACCCTCCACCAATCGCGTGATAAGGCATCATTATAGGCACTGAACAATTTACCGAAAGAGGAGGGAACAGCCTCCTGCATTTGTGTATAGCCCGGCCTGAGGATATCACGGTAATCAAGCTCCAGTTGTTCAATTGATTTCCTGAGCATATTTATGGAATCCTCGAGCCGATCCAGGAGCTTCATGGAGGCAATTGTCAGGGCTGTAGGTATTACGTCGTTTGTCGACTGGTAAATATTGGCATTCTCAATAGGATCAATATGCTTATAATCGCCGGGCTCATGGTCTTTATTAACCAGGGCTGCATTGGTTATTATCTCGTTGATATTCATGTTTATGCTGGTTCCGGCACCTCCCTGCATGGCAGGAATAATGAAATGACTGAAATATAGTCCTTCCGATACCTCAATCGCGGCATTTTCAAGTGCATCAATAATATCACCCGGTATCATTTCCAGGGGTGGATTACCTTCATATTTCTTTATGGTGGCCTGTGAGAATTTTCTGTATACCCTGTAGCAGGCCTGCTTTACAAGACCTGTAGCCATATACCATTCCTTTTGAAACGGTATGTCGCCAGGGAAGTTATCTCTCGCCCTTACCGAATTAATGCCGTAAAGAGCTCCATCGGGTATTTTTAACTTACCAAACCTGTCAGATTCAATACGATCCATTAGCTTGTATATTTGTCAGATACAAATTTAGTTAAAAAAAGCAGGTGGATGATCTTCTATATAAGAACTAATTCGTGCAATTAGCTCAAATTCGGGTAATCCGTATTATCAGTTACCGAACCGTGGGTTCACTACGTTATTATAAATAGATCCAAATGAGTAAGTAAGGCCCAGCTCAAATGAATATGAATAACTTGTTTTTAAGGCACGCTGTCTCGTTAAGACTTCCTGTTCCGTGGCATCTCCCTTAACAAGGTTCCGTTGATCGTGAATTAGATTTGCCCTTGTCTCCAGTCTGACAGACAGGCCTTTATATATCCTGTAGTAAATATTGGCTCTGAGCCCAAGATTATTCTGGGAGAAGTCCTGCAGATAGTTTGCCCATGTCATAGAGAGATACCCCGATCCCCATTGTTGATTGAAACCGAGAGAAGCGCTGAGGTAATGCCTTAGTAGAAATTCATTTGTTTTGAAGAAGGTGGTGGTGTCATTATAAACATTATACAATGCATTTATACCATACTGTATCCTGAACTGCCTGCTGAAAGACTCTTCATACGGAAACAGATTATATTCTATCGCGGGCCCTATATTTGTGGCCAGCCTGTAATTATTATAAGTATCACTGGCAATAGAAACCCTACCTCCCGCAGACCACTGACCACCTAAACTTTTTACCAGGAGGCTTTGAATGCTCCAGTTCTCCCTGTATGATTTACTATTGGTGGAGGCGTATTTTGTTTGCCTGTAAGAATATCGTAGGTCAAATTCCATCTTAAGGTCCGGTGTTACCCTGTCAGCTGACAAGGATGTGCTGGCACGTGCTGTCTCATAGTTCTGGTCCTTGTCGAACTCTCCCGATCCACTCAGCCTGAACATCCAGCTATTCCATGGGTCATCCTGTATATTACCCTGTAACCTGTTATTTTCGGTCTCATCAAGACCCTCATCCTCATAAGTGATGTGTATATTTCTGCTCATGGGTGTTCGCGCCACGAATTTCATAAGCCCCATAGCAATTACATTTGATCTTGCTCTTCTTGTTTCGTCGGCCGTTTCATTAATAGGCGAGAAAAACATCATCTTGTCCTGTATGTCTGAGAATTCTGCCTGACCAATAAAATCAATTGTATATTCTCCGCCTCCGCCACCGGTGACTCTTCGTCGAACCAGTATATGAACATCTGCTTCATCCTTGTTATTAACATAGTTGACAAAGGGTATTGTCTGCTTGATATAATTGCGATCACACCACCTGCAATCGAGGAAAACATTCAAAGCTTCGCTGTGCAGATTGCCTGTCTCATCTTTGTCGGGAGGTTTAATGCTATTGTTAACATCCTGGCATATAGCACTATAGCTAAATAAAATAAAAAATGGTAACAGAATATATTTACTCATATCAATGTTTATAACATGAACAAGATCACAAAATTACCTAAATAGCATTTTATTCAGGGAGGTCTGTTGTTAAAAAAAGTTAAGTATTTCGGTATTCCGGTCCTATTTATTGCCTGATATTGGGTGAGCGAATGAAATCACATCTTTCCCGGTAATTTTTTCCGGACACAGGATGATAAGTCTTTCCAGCACATTTCTGAATTCTCTTATATTACCTGTCCAATCTATTTTCTTAAGTTCTTTAATCGCACTTTCTTCGATAGTTCTGAGGCTGACTCCGTAATCATTGCATATTACCATATTAAAATGTTCAGCCAACAATGGTATATCATCGAGCCTTTCATTTAGTTTGGGCACATCAATAAGTATTACGCTCAGGCGGTGGTAGAGATCTTCCCTGAAGGTATTCTTTTCTATTTCACCGCTGATGTTTTTATTGGTGGCAGCGATAACTCTGACATCGACCCTGATATCTTTATCTGAGCCGACTCTTGATATTTTGTTTTCCTGCAGTGCTCTGAGCACTTTGGCCTGGGCCGGCAGGCTCATATCGCCTATTTCGTCCAGGAATATTGTCCCTCCGTTGGCCTGTTCAAACTTGCCTATCCTTTGCTTGTGGGCCGAGGTAAATGATCCTTTTTCATGACCGAACAGTTCACTCTCTATTAGCTCTGAAGGTATTGCTGCACAGTTAACCTCTACAAAAGGTCCTTTTGATCTGTTGCTTTTTTCATGTATCTGATGAGCAACCAGTTCCTTTCCTGTTCCGTTGGCTCCTGTTATAAGCACCCGTGCTTCGGTTGGAGCAATGCGGTCAATCATTTCTTTTACTTTCAGTATTGCTTCTGATTCTCCGACGATCTCGAACTTCTTACTTACCTGTTTCTTGAGGGTTCTGGTCTGTACTATGAGGTTGGATTTATCCATTGCATTCCTCATAGTTATTAATAGTCTGTTTAGATCAAGTGGTTTTTCCAGGAAATCGAAAGCTCCTTTCTTTATGGCATCCACAGCAGTGTCAATATTTCCATGCCCTGAAATCATAATTATCGGTATATCATCTGTCGTTTCGTGGATTTTCTCAAGTACCTCGATACCATCCATTTTATCCATCTTGATATCGCAGAGTATTACATCATAATCATTTTCTCCGAAGAGATCCAGTCCTTTTGCTCCGTCTTCAGCCAGATCAACCTCATGCTTTTCGTATTCAAGCACTTCTTTGAGGGTATTCCTGATTGCTTTTTCGTCATCTATAACAAGTACTTTGGCCATTGATGTTTAGAGGTTTAGTTGTTTGAGGGTTTAGGGGTTATTTAGATGCTTGCAATCCACGCCTCTCATCTAAGTCGAGCTCATCACCCTCGTTTGCTCTGGCAAACTCAGGTGATTTCGGTTGCAATCCATGCCATCGTAGCTGGTAACTCAGCCTTTGAATCTTATCCATTTCCACATCTCTTTATATGATACTTTTTTACCATACATAAGTATACCCACCCTGTATATTTTTGCAGCCAGATATACGAGACCTGCGAATGTTGCTATCAGAATCAGAACAGACACCGCTACTTCCCAGACAGGCACTTCAAATGGTAGCCTGGCCATCATAACAATGGGAGAGGTAAAAGGTATCATTGAGAACCAGAATGAAAGTGAACTTTCCGGGTTTTCCATTGTCCCTATTGCAACGAACAGGGCAAGGATAATGGGTAGCATTACAGGGAACATGAATTGTTGGGTGTCGGAATCTTCATCCACCGCTGATCCAATAGCGGCAAAAACAGATGCATATAGTAGGTATCCGAAGATGAAGTAGAAGAAGAAGGAAGTAAGTATCAGGGGCCAGTTAACATTCATCAGGTTATTAAAGATTTTAGCAAATTCACGTTCCTGTGCACTCAGTTGCATGGTTTGTTCAGCTAAATCGGCATTCTGAGAATCGGCAACCTGGTTCATTACGCTCTGTGACACCTGCTGACCTATTTCTCTTGGGTTATCAGGCAATACGGTTGTCTGAACAATGGTCAGTATACCGAATGAAAGAAGTATCCATATTGAAAACTGGGTAAGCCCCACCAGGGCAATACCTACTATCTTACCCATCATCAATTCGACGGGTTTGACCGAGGAGATAATCACCTCAACAATACGGTTGGTTTTCTCTTCAAATACTCCCCTCATAACCTGAACGCCAAACATAATAACTACCATATACATCAGGAATGCCCCAATATATGCCAGTGCCATTGAAATTCCCGTACTGGTTTCCCTGGCTTCTCCGCTGTCATCGATTTTAATTGTCTGGACCGATACATCGGTTCTTACACTTTTCAGTATTTCACTTATATTTTCAATATTATAAGCGAGCAATTTCTTGTTCTCAATATCCTGTTCCAGTGTTCGCTCAATATATTGAAGAAGGTCCATGGGAGGTTGCTTATTAGAGATAAGCTGTACAGCCTGGGGAACATTGGTTACCACAGGTGAGATATAAAGTATACCGTAATATCCTTCTTCCTCGAAACTGGTTTTCAGCCTGTCGATATCAGCATCTTCCAGGTAGATAAAATCGGCATCCGGCCGGTCTTTTATAACGCCTTTAAACAGGTCGCTTCCATCTTCAATAACGGCTATTTTCTTAAATTCTTTATCCTGGTTTCCCATGATTAAGACAGGAATAAAGAACAGGGCAACAAATATAAGCGGGGTAAGAACTGTCATAATAATGAATGATTTCTTCTTTACCCGTGTGCTATATTCTCTTTTTATTATCGTGCTTACGTTTGCCATGATCGTTCAGTTTGGATTAGTTGTTTTTATTGGCTTCAACCACTCTGATAAATATCTCATTCATTGAAGGAAGGGCGGGGTTAAAGGAGATAACCTGGCCTTTATCTATTATCTCACGAATAATACTGTTTACATCGGTATCCCCGATTGTCTTTAGTCGGTATTTAATTTTACCATTATCCTGAGATGATTTCAAGACCTCGTAACGGCTGCCGGAACTCAGCATGACTTGTTCGCGATAAACGACATCATACTCGTTGGCTGCCCATTCTTCCCTTATGCCCGACAGGGTGCCCTGAAGTATCGATTTTGATTTATCGATAAGGGTAATATGGTCGCACATCTCTTCCACTGATCCCATATTATGGGTAGAAAAGATTACTGTTGCTCCTCTATCCCTGAGTTCAAGGATTTCGTTTTTTAGCAGGGAAGCGTTGATAGGGTCGAATCCGCTAAAAGGCTCGTCAAATATTAATAGTTTGGGTTCATGAAGTACTGTGGTCACGAACTGGATTTTTTGCTGCATCCCTTTGGATAGTTCTTCAACCTTCTTATCCCACCAGTCAATTATATCCAGTTTGGTAAACCATGCTTTAAGCTTGCTCATGGCATCCTGCTTGCTCAGACCTTTCAGGCGTGCTAGATAAAGGGATTGCTCGCCTACTTTCATTTTTCTGTACAGGCCTCTTTCCTCCGGCAGGTAACCAATTGATCCAAGGTCGTTACGTGTAATCCTGTGTCCGTCAAGGATTACGGTACCGCTATCAGGTGCAGTTATCTGGTTTATTATCCTTAATAGTGTGGTTTTTCCAGCCCCGTTAGGTCCTAGTAGCCCGTAAATTGATTGTTTGGGGACAGTCATGCTCAGATTATCCAGTGCCAGGTGATTCCTGTACTGTTTTACTACATTTTCTGTCTGTAATAGTGACATTGATATTATTTTCAAGGGTTTGACAAAGAATCCGTAAATATAGAAAAACAATATAATAATTGCCGATACATATGAATAAGTTTTTGTTAAGGAGGTCAGCTTATCCTGTCAGCTATTCGAAATATGATTTCATACGCTCAAAAAATCCCCTGTCATCTTTGCCGGGATCAGGTGTGAAGGAATCTGAATCCATCATTTTTTCAATTAATTTCTGTTCCTCACCTGTTAATTTTTTTGGGATCCATACGTTCACATTTACAAGAAGGTCACCTTTACCGTATCCGTTCACTTCAGGCAAGCCTTTACCCCTAAGCCTGAGTATTTTTCCTGGTTGCGTGCCCTGGTCTATTTTAATTTTTACCTTACTTTCAACTGTAGGTATTTCAACATTGGTCCCGAGTATGGCCTGCGGCACACTGATGAATAAATTATATATCAGGTCTTTACCCTCCCTGATGAGCTCAGGGTGGTCCTCCTCGTCTATCAGTACTATAAGGTCTCCCGGGACGCCTCCCCGTCTGGCAGCATTTCCTTTTCCGCTTACGGTCATTTGCATGCCCTTGCCCACACCTGCGGGGATATTTATCTTGATAATCTCCTGGTCTTTTACAATTCCCTCACCGAAGCAGGTATTACATTTCTTGGTTATTGTTTTTCCTTCGCCTCCGCATGTGGGGCATGTTGATGTACTTTGCATCTGTCCGAGCAGGGTATTGGTAACCCTTGTTACCTGTCCTGAGCCTCGACATGTACTACATGTTGAATAGCTATTACTGTCAGCAGCTCCTGAACCACCGCATGCAGAGCAACTGACATACTTATTTACTTTGATTTTCTTTTCGGCCCCTTTAGCAATTTCCTGGAGGCTAAGTTTAACTTTTACCCTCAGGTTGGATCCTTTATTCACTCTCTGTCTTGATCTGCTTCCGCCGAAACCTCCGAAGCCACCGAAACCCCCAAAAGCATCACCAAAGATATCACCGAAGGAGGCAAATATGTCTTCCATGGTCATGCCTGCACCACCAAAACCATTTTGGCCACCCAGCCCGGCATGACCATACTGATCATATCTTGCCCGCTTGTTGTCGTCACGCAATACTTCATATGCCTCCGCAGCTTCTTTGAATTTATTTTCAGCCTCCTTATCTCCCGGGTTTTTATCGGGGTGATACTGCAGGGCTTTCTGGCGATACGCTTTTTTTATCTCTTCCTTCGTTGCATTCTTTGATACACCCAGTACTTCGTAATAATCTCTTTTACCCATCCTGTCATTTTTATTCTCCCACTACCACTTTGGAATAGCGAATTATTTTATCATTCAGATAATAACCTTTCTGAATTACATCAACAACTTTACCCTTCTTCTTTTTATCAGTGGCAGGTATTTTAGTGATTGCTTCATGTAGATCAGTATCAAATTTTTTGTCGAGAGCATCAATCTCCTTTACCCCATTCTGTTTAAGAAATTCTCTCATTTTGTTATAAATAAGATCAATACCTTCTTTCATGGCTTTCGAATCTGCGGCTGATTCCATAAGACTCATGGCCCTGTCAAAATCATCCATCACCGGCAGGAGGCTCAGAAGGATGCTCTCACCGGCCGATTTTGTTAGTTCTATCCTTTCCCTCAGTGTTCTTTTGCGGTAGTTATCAAATTCGGCTGATAAGCGCAGGTATCTATCCTGTAATTCTGCCAGTTTTTCTTCCTGGCTTTCTGCTTCTTCATCACCGCTGTCAGCTTCATCCTTCTTTTCCTCTGGATTTTCTCCGGCAGCTTCTTCCTTGTCATTCTCTTCCGCTTTCATGTCCCCAACAGATACCTCTTCCTTTTCATCCATATCTACTGACTGCTTTTCATCCTCACTTTCAGCCTGTTGGGATTTAACCTGCCTGTCTTTATCTTCTTCCTTTCCAGTATTTTTCTTTGCCATATAGATATATTTTGAGTTAATCTTAATGGATTATAACAAATAACCTGCCATACGAAATGTGGGGACAAATTGTCATGTGATAGAATGCGTCATGACATATTTAGTAAAATGATAAACAGGGCATGATGATTGATAAGGAAAATCTGGATCTACGAGTCAGTTAAAAAAAACCAAATCAGTTTTTTTTTGTTTATAGTTAAACAGTGTAAATAATTTGAAGTAAAAATATATGGACTTAGAAGTATTTTTTGAAGAGAATAAGAAAGTAAATGCACGATTGAATGGTTATGTTATACCAACCGATCAGCCAAAAAGGGCTGGTGGTGATGAGTCTGCGCCGGAGCCATTCAGTCTTTTCCTTGCATCAATAGGTACATGTGCCGGGATATATGTAAAATCTTTCTGCGAAAAGAGGGGTATTGATTCAAGCAGGATAAAAATCATTCAGCGTCATAATTTCAATCCGGAAACGAGGTTAATAGACCGGATCGAGCTGGAAGCTGTATTACCTGCTGATTTCCCTGAGAAATACAGGACTGCGGTTATTAATGCCATGGACCTCTGTGCAGTTAAGAGGCACCTGGCCAATCCTCCAACGATCGCAACAACAACAAAAACCGAGGTATAGATTTAGCTTGTAAGATCTTCTTTATTCCCGTGAATCGGTTGATTCAAATATTTTATCAGCTGATTTCGCTATAAAGCCGTTATAAAGATTACCGGTTTTATCTTCATATCTCTGTGCAAACTCATAGTAACAGCATGGTATCGAATATAGGCCCTCATCAAATTCTACTTCAACAATATCGGCAAGGGTGCTCGACTGCTGCAATAACTGCTCCCTGCTTCCCTTTATTTCACCTCCTGATATATTGAGGGAGAAACCGGCTGATTTGAGATATTCATTCAGATCTTCAATAGTGGTATACTTTTTAAGGTGATTAATGAATATGGTGAAATGGTTAGCCCTGAAACCCCATACATACATCCATGCTGCATATTCTGATTCCCCGAGCAATTTTTTGTATACTTTGTAAGACAATGGATGCCATGGTGTCCCGGCAAAGATTAGCTCATCTTCATTATTCAGCGATTCCAATGTCTTCCTGGCAACCATTGCTGCAATTTCCTGAACCTCTTTGCTGAAATCACCGGTTATTAGTTCACTGATAAAAACCTTGGGGGCAAGATTATCTGATTTATGTTCATAATGCCTGGCTCTGAGCTTCTTTTTCTCAAAGCTGTATTCACCTTTCGCTTCATATCCCATTTTTATAAAGATACTGGCAAGGGCATCAATATTGATACCGTCAATATCATACGTTCTGAAAGCAATATGATCATTAATAATTCTCTCTCCCTGGTTTTCGAGCAGAGAATGGATTTTGTGAGCACTGGGATTCAGATCACTGTAGCCAGTCCAGAGCTTCTGTAAAGTGGTTTCAAGGTTCATGATAGTATTATTTTTTTATATATAAGCACAGAACCTTAATAATTGTTCAATAGACTAAATAGCAGGAATAATTTCAAACGGCAGCCACAGCCTCTATCTCAATCAAGACACCGTAATGTAATTTATTGGTAGGCACCACAGCCCTGGCCGGTTTATGTTTTCCAAAGAACTGCCTGTATACCTCGTTAACCTTCGGCCAGTTGTCCATTTCTGAGATATATGCTGTAGTCTTTATTATGCTTTTCTTACCTGAGCCTGAGTCTTTAAGTATGGTCTCAATATTCTCAAGGACCTGCCATGTTTGCTCTTCTATATCGCCCTGAATAAATTCACCGGTGAAAGGATTAACCGGTAACTGTCCTGACACGAATATAAGGTCATTGAATTTTACTGCCTGTGAATAATGACCCCTGGGTTCAGGGATATTAGGAGTTAGCAGTTCTTTTATGCGGATATCTTTTTTCGACATAAAATATATTGTTGAATTGTTGAATCGGGATATTTATCTGTA
>Ga0272441_10004733_pt1 | contig 24286 bp, 37 predicted proteins | sample SSMProp6N_FD_193582 | JGI IMG/M metagenome (GOLD analysis project Ga0272441, IMG submission 193582) | Marine sediment archaeal communities from Little Sippewissett salt marsh, Falmouth, MA, United States - SSM-Prop-6N | ecosystem: Environmental > Aquatic > Marine > Wetlands > Sediment ...
CGAAGTCGATCACACCGCACAAGAAATTCATGAGCGAAGTGTACGTGCTGACGAAGGAAGAAGGCGGCCGGCACAAGGCATTCTTCAATGGGTACCGCCCACAGTTCTATGTCCGGACGATGGATGTTACCGGAAATATTGAGCTGCCGGGTGGCGTTGAGATGGTAATGCCTGGAGATAATGTAAATCTGCAGGTAGAGTTGATTACACCGGTGGCATTGGAGAAGGGATCGACTTTCGCAATCCGTGAAGGCGGCCTGACTGTAGGTGCCGGTAGAATCACGGAAATCTTGGAATAGGTGTAGAACATGGCGAAGCAAAAGATCCGTATCCGATTAAAAGCATATGACCACAGGGTTCTGGATCAATCTGCCAAGCGAATAGTTGAAACCGCGGAGCGTACCGGAGCCAAAATTGTCGGCCCTGTACCGCTCCCGACAAAGATTGAGCGGTTTACGGTAAGACGCTCGACCTTTATCGACAAAGATTCGCATGAGCATTTTGAGATCCGAACACACAAACGTTTGATCGATGTCCTTGAACCGGACTCGAAAACAATCGACACCCTGATGCGGCTGAATCTGCCGGCAGGTGTGGATATTGAGATAAAAATCTAGGTAATATCGGCTCGTATTGTTCGAGCTGTTGAGGTGAGGTAAGAATCCTCTGGTTGATGGATCAATAATCAGGGAATCCTTCAGCAGAAGATTGACTGCTTCACATTCGGGGATGATGCAACCAAGCCCAGGTTGACAGTCCCGTCAAATCTGAACTTGTGGAGACAAAGGATGAAAGGGCTATTAGGCAGAAAAGTTGGCATGACCCAGATTTTCGATGATTCCGGATCTGCGATTCCGGTTACCCTCATTGAAGCTGGGCCTTGTTATGTGACCCAGATCCGGCAGCACAAGCGGGATGGTTACATGGCAGTACAATTAGGTTTTGGTGAAGCGAAACCTTCAAGACTTTCAGGCGGCCAGCTTGGGCACCTGAAGATCAATGATCTTCCCCCGCTGCGCTATCTACGCGAGCTGCGTGTGAAGGATGTGGAAGGTATCAAGGAAGGCGATACGCTAACCGCTGATGTTTTTGAAGTAGGCGATAAAGTAGATGTTGTTGGCACTTCCAAAGGCAAGGGTTTTGCAGGAGCAATGAAACGCTACGGCTTTGGTGGCGGTCCTATCACCCATGGCCAGTCTGATCGTCAGCGTGCCCCGGGTTCACATGGGGCATGTGCGACACCGGGACGAGTGTTCAAAGGCTCCCGTGGACCGGGACACATGGGAAGCGTACGGGTAACCTCACAGAATATTGGCGTTGTGCTTGTGGATCCAGAGCGAAATCTGGTGGGCGTCCGCGGCAGTGTGCCAGGCCCGAAGGGTGGGGTTGTCATGATTAAGGAAGCCCGTAAGCAGAAGACGAACGGGAGCGTACGGAAATGAAGGTAGATGTCGTTAATATGAAGGGCAAGAAGATAGATACGGTGGAGCTCCCGCCGGAAATCTTCGAAGCTCAAGTAAAACAGGATTTGATGCATCAGGCATTTGTACGCCAGATGGCAAATGCTCGTGCCGGCACGCATAAAACAAAGACGCGAAGTGAGGTTGCTGGTGGTGGAGCAAAGCCATGGCGCCAGAAGGGAACCGGGCGAGCTCGTCAGGGTTCACGCCGGGCTCCTCAGTGGGTTGGCGGCGGTAAAGTCCATACCCCGCGACCGCGCGATTACAGCAAGAAAATGCCGCGCAAGATGCGCCGGGCTGCACTTCGATCCGCCCTCTCAGTTAAAGCGGCTGATCAAAAAATCGTAGTGCTGGACAAGCTGGCAATGCCTGAGATAAAGACCAGGGAACTGGCCGGATCGCTGAAAAAACTGGCAGGCGAAAATAGTGCACTCATTCTGATGGCTCAGAAGGATGAGGTCGTTGAAATGTCCGCCAGGAATCTGAGCACAGCAAAAACCTTGCTGGCGAACTATTTGAACATTCGGGATCTCCTTGGTTATGACCACCTGATCCTGCCGCTGGATGCACTGGAAGTTATCCAGTCGTATCTGGGACAGGAAGGAGGCTAAAAAGCGATGAGATCTATATATGACGTATTGCGCCGGCCGCTGATTACGGAAAAGTCCAGCTACCAGAGCAGTGTTCTGAACCAGGCTGTTTTTGAAGTAGACCGCCGGGCGACAAAGGCTGAAATCAAGCGGGCGGTAGAAGAGTTATTTGAAGTCAGTGTTGAGCGTGTAAATGTGATGAATCTTCCGGCAAAACGGACTCGCAAGGGCCGGGGACGGAAACTGGTTACACGCCGATCAGGTTATAAAAAGGCAATAGTCACGCTGGCACCTGGTGAAACAATCGATGTCTTTGAAGGGGTGCAGTAATGGCTGTAAAGAAATATAAACCCACATCCCCGGGCCGTCGCGGCATGACCGGGGCAACATTTGAAGAGATTACAAAATCCAAGCCGGAGCGATCCCTGCTGGTATCAGTATCCAAGCGGGGCGGCCGAAATGTATATGGACGAGTAACGGTGCGCCACCGCGGCGGTGGAAACAGACGCCATATCCGCTTGATCGACTTCAAGCGTGACAAGCTTGGCATTCCCGCCCGTGTTGCTGCGATTGAATACGATCCGAACCGTTCAGCCCGGATTGCACTTCTGCACTACACCGATGGCGAGAAGCGGTATATTCTCGCTCCGCTCGGCTTGCAGGTTGGTGATACGGTTATGTCCGGTCGGGAAGCTGAATTCCGGCCTGGAAACAGCATGCCAATGGTAAACATTCCTGTCGGTACCATGGTCCATAATGTCGAGCTCAAGGAAGGCCGAGGCGGCCAGCTGGTACGGGCTGCTGGTACTTCAGCGCAGCTTCTTGGCAAAGAAGGTAAATACGCATTGCTGCGTCTGCCTTCTGGTGAGGTGAGACGGGTTCGACAGACTTGTTTTGCCACTATTGGTGAAGTTGGAAACCCGGATCACGGTAATATCAAGCTTGGCAAAGCCGGACGCAAGCGGCACATGGGTATTCGTCCAACCGTTCGCGGCTCAGCAATGACCCCGCGCGACCACCCGCATGGTGGTGGGGAAGGCCGGCAGCCGATCGGTATGCCAAGCCCGAAGAGCCCATGGGGTAAGAAGACCCTGGGTAAGAAGACCCGGCGGAATAAGCAGACGGAAAAGTATATTGTCCGTCATCGAAGCAAGAAACGCCGCTGACAGCGGTAATGTAGTGGAGGCGAACAGAAGATGTCGCGTTCTTTGAAGAAGGGGCCGTATGTATCCCCTAAATTACTAAAACGAGTTGAAGAGATGAACCAGAAGGGCGAGAAGAGTGTGCTTCGGACATGGAGCCGGGCCAGTACGATTTTCCCCCAGATGGTTGGTCACACGATTGCTGTACACGATGGCCGTCGCCATGTACCGATCTATATTACAGAGAATATGGTCGGTCATAAGTTGGGCGAGTTTGCACCGACCCGAACTTTCCGCGGACATCTTGGCAGGGAAAAGACAACCCGGGTGAGGTAGGCGAAAATGGCGGAAGTTATTGATGTAAGAGCAAAAGCGCGCTACATCCCGATATCGGCGCAGAAAGTCCGGCTGGTGATTAATCAGATCCGCGGTCTTCCGGCGATAGAGGCAATGGATGTACTGCGTTTCACTCCGAACAATGCAGCCAGACCAGTTCACAAGCTGCTTGGATCGGCGATTGCAAATGGCGAAGAAAATTTTGGCATGAGTCGTGAAGACCTGTATGTATATCGGATTTTTGCGGATGAAGGCCCCACACGCCGATGGCGTCGTTTTGGAGCCCGGGGACGCTTCAAGCCAATATTGCGTCGGCATTCGCATATAACCGTTGTATTACGCGAACACGAATCCGACGAGGACTGAGAGGAAAGGAGAGAGCATGGGACGGAAAGTACATCCCATTGGGTACCGTTTAGGGATCAATAAAACCTGGGAATCACGCTGGTACGCAGAAGGCGACAAGTATGTTGAACGTCTTCATGAGGATCAGGAGATTCGGAATAAAATCCTGACCCAGATTCCCAATGCTGGAATTTCCAGAATTGAGATTGAACGGTTTCCCAATAACGTACACGTAACGATCCATACTGCTCGCCCGGGCATTGTCATTGGACGGAAGGGTGCAACAGTAAAGGACTTGCGTAGGAAGGTCGAGGAATTGACCAGCACGAAAGTCAAGATGGACATTGAAGAGATCAAGAATCCTGATCTTGACGCCCATCTTGTGGCAGTAAATGTTGCCAGTCAGCTTGAAAGACGTATCAGCCACCGGCGCGCCATGCAGCGAGCCGTGCAGAACGCCATGCGGAACGGGGCTATCGGCATCAAGGTTATGAGTTCAGGCCGCCTGTCTGGTTCCGAAATGGCACGTCGTGAGTGGATGCGTGAAGGCCGTGTGCCGGCGCAAACACTGCGCGCCGATATCGATTTTTCCCGGGCTGAAGCGCTGACCACATACGGTCGTATCGGCGTGAAGGTCTGGATTTATAAAGGAGACATCCTTTCTGACGACTCTGAAGAAGCAGAAGCATTGGATGTCTATGTCAGCGAGTAAAACCACACTGGTTGCTCGCGAGTGAAGAGGTGAAAGGATGTTGTTTCCGAAACGCGTTAAATATCGCAAACAGCAGCGCGGCCGTATGAAAGGCAAGGCTTATCGGGGCTCGGATATCGAGTACGGCGAATTTGCTTTACAAGCCGTAGAACCCGGTTGGGTCACTGCCCGACAGATCGAGGCGGCACGTCGTGCGCTGGTTCGATACATGCGCCGCCGCGGCAAGGTTTATATCCGGATTTTCCCGGATAAGCCCGTAACAAAACGGGCGGCGGAAAGTCGTATGGGTAAGGGTAAAGGTGCAGTAGATTTCTGGGTGGCAGTTGTGAAGCCGGGACGTGTGATGTTGGAAGTCTCCGGCCTCTCAGAAGAAGGCGCTCGCGACGCTATGCGTCTTGCTTCCCACAAATTACCTATAAAAACAAAGTTCCTGAAACGTTCGGAACTGGGAGGGTAGAAACGATGAAAGCAGAAGAAATCCGCGCCCTCTCGATGGAAGAGATTCAAGCACGGCTTGATGAAGCCAGAGAAGCATATTTCAAATTCCGGTTCCAGTATGCAACCGGACAGCTTACAGATACTTCGCGGCTGAAATTCCAACGAAGGGAAATCGCTCGCCTGGCGACAATCCTTCGTGAAAAAGAACTTGTAGCAGCCAGCGAAGGGGGTGAAGCATGACAAATACTCGACGAAGACTGACTGGCGAGGTTATTCGAGCCAGAATGCAGAAAACGGTCACTGTGAGAGTGAAGCAGACCAGCCGACATCCTCTGTATGGGAAAGTCATCCGGACTCATAAAGACTATCTTGTTCATGATGAAGAGGGATGCAGGCTTGGTGACAAGGTGAAAATTGTTGAAAGTCGGCCGATTTCACGCCGCAAGCGCTGGGTGGTCGAAGAGGTTTTGCGCAGAGCAGACCTGGAGACTCTACAGGTGAAGCTTGAGGAAGAACGTGAACCTGAAGTGAATGCAGAAGAAGTGGTCATGGAAATGGTAGAAGCTGCAGAAGCGGATGATGATGAGGCCGTGGAGGCGGATCAATGATTCAGCAGGAAAGCCGAGTAAAAGTGGCTGATAACACCGGGGCTCGTGAGATCCTGGTGATTAGAGTCCTTGGTGGATCCAGGCGCCGCTATGGTGGTATTGGTGATCTGGTTGTGGGTACTGTAAAGGCGGCTACTCCACATGGATCTGTGAGTAAAAGTGAAATTGTACATGCTGTGATCGTTCGCACCGCGAAGGAGTTCCGGCGCGACGATGGATCGACCATCAAATTCGATGATAACGCAGCTGTTATTCTGGATACCGATCGCCGCAATCCAAAAGGTACCCGAATTTTTGGGCCTGTAGCTCGTGAGCTTCGAGAGAAAGGGTTTACAAAAATTGTATCCCTTGCTCCTGAGGTCCTGTAGGAGGAGGTTCACGATGAAAATGAAGATTAAACTTGGAGATACGGTTCAGGTCATTTCCGGCCGGGACAAAGGGATGGAGGGAGAAGTTTTAAAGGTACTCCCTCAAGCATCCAGGGTTGTTGTTAAGGGTGTGAATTTGCGCAAGAAACATCAGCGCCAGGTCCAGGCTGGTGGACGGACGATGAATCCCGGAATAATTCAATTTGAAGCCCCGATCAATGTTTCCAATGTGATGTTGATTTGCCCGAGCTGTAAAGAACCCAGCAGGGTTGGAGTCAATCGTGTTGACGGGGAAGCACAACGCTACTGCAAGAAGTGTCAGGCAGTGCTGGATGTATAAAGTAGGGAGCTGAAGAGATGAAACATTATATGAAAGACAGGTTTGATAAAGAAATTGCTCCCGCTCTGATGGAAGAACTGGGTCTGGAAAACCGGATGCAGGTGCCCAAGCTGCAAAAGATTGTAGTCAATGTGGGCGTTGGAGAGGCAATTGAGTCGGCTAAACCGCTGGATGCAGCAGTCAGTGATATGACCCTGATTACCGGTCAGCAGCCGGTGGTTACAAAAGCCCGCAAGAGCATTTCCAATTTCAAACTGCGGGAAGGTCGCTCGATCGGTGTGAAGGTTACACTTCGTGGTTACAGGATGTGGTCGTTTTTCGATCGTCTTGTCAATATAGCACTACCGCGAACACGTGACTTCCGCGGGGTTTCGCCTGATAGTTTCGACGGGCGAGGAAATTACACCCTTGGTGTCCGCGAGCAATTGATCTTTTCGGAAATTGACTATGACAAGATTGATAAAATCCGTGGTTTGGAAGTTACCTTTGTAACATCCGCCCCAGACGACGAACAGGGCTTTCATTTGCTGCGGCAGTTAGGAATGCCGTTCGGGAGAGGCGAATAGTATGGCTAAGACGTGTATGCCAGTAAGAGAAACAAGACGTAAGTATAAGACACGTGTGCGGAACCGCTGCAAACGCTGCGGCCGGCCGCGTGGTTATTATCGCCGCTTTGGTTTGTGCCGCATTTGCCTGCGGGAGCTGGCGTTAGAAGGCAAAATCCCGGGATTGAAAAAATCATCCTGGTAAGCCAACCTTGGAGTTATTGCTATGACGATATCTGATCCAATTGCTGATATGTTGACTAGGGTGCGCAATTCTCTGATGGCTGGTCAAACGAGTGTGATAGTTCCCAGTTCAAAACTTAAAGTAGCCATTGCTGAAATATTAAAATCGGAAGGCTACATTGAGAACTTTGCTGAGGACAAGAGCGACACAGTGCATCGAGTAATCCGCATCAAACTGAAGTATGTAGGTGAACGCCGTGACCGCCGGGCAGTAATTTCCGGACTTGAACGAGTGAGTAAACCTGGAAGACGGGTATATGCCAATAAAAATGAAATCCCGTGGGTTCGCTCCGGTATCGGAATTGCCATCCTTACCACTCCGAAAGGTGTTATGACCGGACAGCGAGCACGCCAGCTAGGTGTTGGCGGTGAGGTAATCTGTAAAGTTTGGTAAGAAGTATGAAGTAACAGCTGGAACGACCCGGTCAGAGAGGCCGGCGGCCGGCTGGATTAGAGGAGGAAGATGTGTCTAGAATAGGACGCATGCCCGTACCGATCCCGGATGCAGTAACAGCAAAAGTGGACGGGGTCGAGGTGCGAATAAAGGGACCGAAAGGAGAATTAACACAGACCTTTCGGCCGGAAATGAAAATAGAAGTAAAGGACGGAGCAATCGTAATCGACCGACCTTCAGATGAACCGAAAATGCGTGCCCTGCATGGTTTGACCCGTGCGCTGATCAATAACATGGTGCTCGGTGTCAGTCAGGGTTTCGAAAAAGTACTGCAGGTTGAAGGTGTTGGTTACCGGCCCGAGATGAATGGAAAAGACCTTGTACTGCAGGTGGGCTATTCCCATCCGGTCAGAGTTGTACCACGAGATGGTATTGAGTTCGAGATTGAAGAGCGGGCTCGTCTGATCCACGTAAAGGGAATCGACAAGCAGGTAGTAGGGCAGGTTGCTGCAGAAATTCGAAAAATCAGACCACCTGAACCATATAAGGGTAAGGGGATTCGCTACCAGGGTGAGTATGTTCGCCGCAAAGCTGGTAAAGCGGGTAAGGTAGGGTAGTTATGGCTAGTAAAACGCGAAATTCCATGCGGAAGAGGCGTCATCTGCGTGTGCGCAAGAAGATATCCGGTACAGCTGCAGTACCACGCCTGAATGTATTTCGCAGCCTGAATCAGATTTATGTTCAGGTAATTGACGACGATGCCGGTAAAACGATTGCCTCAGCTTCGTCACTGGAAAAAAGCCTGTCCAAAGAAATTAATGGGCAGACCAAAACAGAGCAAGCTCGAGTGATCGGGACAACAATTGCTGAACGTGTAAAGGAACTCGGTATCAAGCAGGTAGTCTTTGATCGCGGCGGCTACCGATATCATGGCCGTGTTAAGGCCCTGGCGGAAGCAGCTCGCGAAGCGGGTTTGCAGTTCTAGCAGGCGGAGAGTGAAGACGTGACACAAAAACGAAACCGAAGAGTTGAAGAACGTGATGAACTGGACGAGCGCGTAATTGATATTGCTCGTGTGGCAAAGGTTGTAAAAGGCGGTCGACGCTTTGCTTTCCGGGTAACTGTTGTTGTTGGTGATAACCGGGGCAAGGTAGGAATCGGAACCGGCAAAGCACGTGGTGTTCCTGACGCTATTCGTAAAGCCGCAGAGCAGGCTCGCAAGAATATGCAGAAGGTTTCGCTGGCTGGCGACACCATTCCGCACGAGATGCTGGCAAAACACAGCGGCGCCAAGGTGCTGCTGAAGCCTGCTTCTCCAGGCACCGGTGTAATTGCAGGTGGAGCGGTTCGTGCAGTATTGGAAGCAGCCGGTGTTCACGATATTCTGACGAAATCCTTGGGCAGTAACAACGTTTTGAATGTTGCAACAGCGACATTGAATGGCCTCAAGGCTCTTACGTCGCTGGATGTTGAAGCTGCCAATCGCGGCAAAACAACTGCTGATATCAAACCATTCTGGGAGCGGGAGTGAGATGGCTAAAAGAAAGAAAAAAGGTGCCACGATCCGGATTACACTGGTCCGCAGCCCAATAGGTTATTCGGAACGTCAGAAACGCACCCTTGTTGCATTGGGGCTGCGAAAAATTAATCAAACTGTAGAGAAGGCCGATTCGGATGTGATCCGGGGTATGATCAACCGGGTAAGCCATCTGGTATCGGTGGAGGAGTAGGTGTGATGAAGTTACATGAGCTGAAACCTCGACCCGGATCTACTGCTAAAAGGAAACGTGTCGGCCGAGGTATCTCCGCCGGGCAGGGCAAGACAGCAGGACGCGGCGTCAAGGGCCAGAAGGCACGTTCAGGGTCCGGTGGAAATTTATACCGACAGGGCGGCAACCTGCCTTTTTTCCGGCGGCTGCCGTTCAAACGAGGTTTTACCAATATTAATAGGGTTGAGTATTTTGAAGTAAATGTAGACACCCTGTCTGAGAATTTTCGGAAAAATGCCGTAATAACTCCCGACAGCCTGGTTCAGAAGGGGTTAATGAAGGACCCTTCGATTCCGGTAGTTGTGCTGGGACGCGGCGAACTTGACAAGCCGCTGAAACTGCAGATTCATCGAATCACCAAGGGAGCGCGGGCCAAAGTCGAAGCTGCAGGTGGAACGATCGAATTGATCGAGGGCTGAATCAATCTGAGGCAGGGATAAGGAGCTCAACATGAAAAAATCCCCTTTAAGGTTCTTGTTTATCTCAGCTGATATTCGCAATCGGCTGCTGATCACTCTGGGACTGCTGACGATACATCGTCTGGCAGCACATATCCCGGTGCCTGGTGTAAACCGGGAGGCGATTGCTTCCATTTTTGCCGGGCAGGGTGCAGGGACCTCGATGTTTGGGTTGCTGGATCTCCTCTCGGGAGGAACGGTCTCCATTTTTTCTGTGCTTGCCATGGGTGTTTACCCTTACATTACAGCACAGATTATCCTGCAGCTGTTAACACCGATCATTCCGGCATTGCAGCAGCGGATGGACGATGATCCTCGTGAGGGGCGAAAGTGGATGGAGAAGTGGACGTACTATCTGGCTGTCCCAATGGCAGCACTTTCCGCGTTGGGCCAGATTCGTTTATTCCAGCAGTATGCCACCGATGCTATCCTGGACATGCCGATTGGTTTGAATCTGCCAACCTTTACGATTATCCTGACCATGACCGCAGGAACGATGTTTGCGATCTGGCTTGGCGAGTTGATTTCCGAGCATGGTATTCGTAATCAGGGTTTATCTCTGATCATTTTCTCCGGAATTGTCTCCCGTATGCCGTCCAACTTCGGCCGGCTGCTGGCAGATGAACAAAATCGTATCGCACTGGTACTGATTTCGATTGTAATCATGATTGCGATCGTGTTTGCAATTGTTGTAGTTCAGGAAGGCCGGCGGCATGTGCCGGTTATGTATCCCGGCAGGCGTATGGGCAACAGGATGTCAATGCCTGTAAAAGGGACGCTGCCGCTGATGGTGAATATGGCGGGCATGATCCCGATCATCTTTGCCCAATCCATTCTGACATTCCCGGCTGTTATCGCCCAATTCTTCATCAACTCTGAAACAGTCTGGGTTCAGAATGCTGCCATATGGGCACAGGCGACATTCGGCGGTTCAAGTGACGTTTACTTTATTCTGTATTTCTTAATGGTCGTCATTTTTACCTTTTTCTATACCGATGTGCTTTTCCAGCAGCAGAACTATGGTGAAAGCCTGAAACGTTCAGGTGCACAGATTCCGGGTGTAACCAAGGGCGCTCCAACTCAGCGCTACCTTACCCGTGTGCTGCGGCGGATCACACTGCCGGGGGCGGTTTTCCTCGGCCTCGTTGCAGTCCTTCCGTGGCTGGTGAATTTGCTGATGCCGATTGAAGCATCCCAGTCCAGCGTATTGCTTGTATCATCCGCTGGTTTGCTCATTGTTGTTGGTGTTGTTCGGGATGTATATCGTTCGATTGAGGCAGAACTCAAGCTGCGTGGTTATGACTCCGCAGTCCTGGTACGTTGATTGCGGGATCAGGAAAGGCAGGCGATGACAGCACGCTATTACATTATGCTGGGAGCACCCGGAGCCGGGAAAGGCACCCAGGCAAAAAAGTTGAGCGACAAGCTGGGTCTGCCGCATATTTCCAGCGGCGATTTGTTCCGCCACCATCTGGGAGCTGGGACCGAACTCGGCCTGATGGCTAAAAAGTATATGGATCGCGGAGAGCTTGTGCCGGATGATGTAACCATTGGAATGGTCCGGGACCGCCTGGAGAAGGAAGACTGCGAGGATGGTGCTATTCTGGATGGATTTCCCCGGACACCGGCTCAGGCAGAAGCGATAGAAGACCTCGCCAGCAATCTTGGTGGAGAGGTAGCCCGGGCGCTCTATCTGGATGTAGACAAGGCGCTGCTGGTGGAACGTCTCTCGGGAAGATGGATGTGCCCGGAAGGCCATGTATATCACACAGTTTATCATCCACCAAAGAAAGATGGTGTGTGTGACATCGATGGATTGGAGTTATTCCAGCGAGAGGATGATAAGAAGGAAACTGTTGAACACCGTATCACTGTTTATCTGGAGCAAACAGCTCCTTTGATCGCATATTACCGTGACAAAGGCACCCTGGCTGCTGTTGATGGAGATCAGGGTATCGAACAGGTGCAGCAATCTCTGCTGCAGGAAATTGGTTGAGTGGAGGAAGAATGAGCTGGCTGCGTGGTATCAACATCAAGAGTTCACGGGAACTCGTAATAATGCGTGAAGCCGGCAAGATCAACTCCCGGGCACTGCTTGCAGCCGTGCAAACAGCCAGGCCTGGTGCAACAACCGAGGAGATGAATGCTGCTGCAGCCGAGGTTATAAGTTCATCCAATGCGAAACCCGCATTTCTGGGTTACCCGGGACCTTATCCTTATCCGGCTGAAACGACCATTTCAATCAATGAGGAGCTGGTGCACGGCATTCCCGGGCCTCGGAAGCTTGTTGAAGGTGATATTGTCAGTATTGACTGTGGAACAGTTTTTGAAGGTTTTGTAGCTGATTCAGCACTGACCATTGCTGTCGGTGAGGTATCTGAAGAAGCTCGGAAATTGATGGATGTAACACTGGGTTCCTTATATGCTGGTATCAAGGCCATGGTTGTTGGAAACAAGACAGGTGATGTATCTTCCACGATCCAGGCTTATGTTGAGCAGAACGGTTATCAGGTAGTACGGGAATATACCGGCCATGGTGTGGGCGCAAACATGCACGAAGATCCTCAGGTTCCGAATTACGGAACGGAGGGCAAGGGAGTTGCGCTGCGAAAGGGTATGACAATCGCACTCGAGCCGATGGTATTGATTGAGGATCCAGGAACACAAGTTATGGAAGATCAATGGACGGTGGCTTCCAGCAACAGGCGGATCACTGCTCATTATGAACATACAATAGCTGTCACCGCGAACGGTCCCCTGGTATTGACGGCCATTGAAGAAAGCCTAGACCTGGGAGAGGCGATCCGGTATAATCAATACTTTGCGGGCTGAGAGTGAAGGGCCTGCAGGTTGAAGGAGAAACAGGACATGAAAGTATCTTCCTCAGTGCGGAAGCGCTGTCCGAAATGTAAGATTGTGCGTCGTCGAGGACGCGTATACGTGATTTGTGAAAATCCGAGACATAAGCAAAGGCAAGGATAGGATAAATGGCTCGTATTGAAGGTATTGACCTCCCGCGCGAGAAGCGCATCGATGTTGGACTGACCTATATCTATGGTATCGGTTCGACTACGGCAAAAAATGCAGTTCTGGCTTCAGGTATTGATCCTACGACACGTGTAAGGGATCTGACTGAGGATCAGGTTGCATCTCTGCGTGATTTTATTTCGCAGAACATTACAGTCGAAGGTAATCTTCGCCGTGAAGTGCAGATGAATATCAAACGTTTGATGGATATTGGCTGCTATCGCGGTTTGCGTCATCGCCGCAGCCTGCCTGTTCATGGGCAGCGGACGAGGACGAATGCGCGCACTCGCAAAGGCCCGAAGAAGACAGTCGCGGGCCGTGGACGCCGGCGAGGCGCAAAGAAGAAGTAAGAAATCCTGGAGCTGGCTATCGGGTAGAACGGGAAACCTTCCTCCCGTGCGGCTGCAGTATCGATACGCGAAAACCGGCTCAGGCATTCAAGGCGTGAAATAGAGAGGACTCATGGCAAGAAGACAAACTACAAGACGGACCAGTCGAAAGGCGAAGCGGACGCTTTCTCAAGGGAAAGCATTCATTCATTCGACATTCAACAATACCATCATTACCATCACAGATCCACAGGGCAACACGGTACTGTGGGGAAGTGCTGGTGGATCCGGGTTCAGGGGTTCACGTAAAAGCACCCCGTATGCTGCACGTCTCGCTACAGAGCGTGTGATTGAATCTGCAAAAGACCTTGGATTGCAGGAAGTTGATGTGTATGTGAAAGGCCCTGGCCCGGGGCGTGAAGCTGCCATTCGGGCGATTCAGGGTTCTGGAGTCAAAGTGCGTTCCATCAGTGATGTTACACCGGTTCCGCACAATGGCTGCCGCCCGCCGAAAAAACGACGGGTCTGATCAAGGGAAGGAACGGAATAAAGTATGGCGAAGTATTCAGGACCAGTTTGCAAACTGTGCCGCCGTGAAGGTGAAAAGCTCTTCCTTAAAGGGCAGCGCTGCTACACACAGAAATGTGCATTTGAGAGACGAAGCTATCCGCCTGGCGAGCACGGTCGTGATGCTCAGTTCCGACGGCGGCGGGTTTCAGATTACAGCCGCCAGCTGCGTGAAAAGCAGAAGACACGACGGATTTATGGTGTTTCAGAACGCCAATTCCGCCGCTATTACCGGGAAGCGCTCAAAAAGCGCGGCTTGACAGGTGAAAATCTGCTGCAGCTGCTGGAACGGCGTCTGGATAATGTTGTTTTTCGTTTAGGTTATGCAGAGAGCCGCGCTGAAGGGCGTATGCTTGTAACCCACGGCCACTTTAATGTTAATGGCCGTCGAACAGATGTGCCCTCAATGCTTGTCCGTGAAGGGGATGTCATTGAAGTGCGTGAAGGTTCGCGGGCACGTCCTTATTTCAAGGATCTAAAGGCGCTGGCAGAAACACGTACTGCTCCGGCCTGGCTGGACCGCCAGGTATCCAATTTGAGCGGTCGTATCGTTCAGCTGCCTGAACGGACCGATGTAGATGCATCGATCAATGAAACATTAATTATTGAGTACTATTCACGCTAATTTGTGAATATCGACCTCAAGGCGCGTTCTTGAGGTAATGTGGAGGGTTATCGTGGGCATATCCACCAACATGGTCATGCCGAAAATCGAGCGGGAAGCTGTCGCGCAAAACTACGGGAAGTTCATCATCAGCCCGCTGGAAAGCGGCTATGGAATTACCGTAGGCAATGCCTTGCGCCGTGTACTCCTTTCCTCTTTGGAAGGGGCTGCGGTTACTTCAATCCGAATCAGTGATGTCCCTCATGAGTTTTCGGATATTCCGGGCGTTCGTGAGGACGTCCTGCAGCTCATGTTGAATATCAAACAGCTGCGTGTGATTCTGCACGAAGGTGAATCAGCGAGACTGCGGTTGGAGGTAAAGGGTGAAGGGCAGGTGACAGCTGCTGATATTCTTCCTCCGGCCGAAGTGGAAATCGTCAATCCCGAGTTGTATCTCTTCACTGTGGATGATGATAAAACTCATCTTGAAATCGAAATGACTGTTCAGCGAGGCCGCGGGTATTCACCTTCGGATGAACGCGGGCGTCTGCCGATCGGTGAGCTTCCAACAGATTCAATATTCAGCCCTGTAAAAAGGGTGAACTATGAAGTAGGTCATGCTCGCGTTGGACAGGACACCAGCTATGACAGGCTGATTTTGGAGATCTGGACGGATGGAACCATCCGCCCATCGGAAGCACTGGGCAAATCTGCTCAGATTATGATTGCACATCTGCGCGATATTGCCGGTGTTACCGAAGAAAGTTTGCTTGAAGCCGCTGCCCAGGAAGAGGAACCTTCCATCGCCAGCGAAATCTTTGAAACACCGATCGAAAATCTGGATCTTTCCGTACGTGTCTTCAACTCCCTGAAACGGACTGGTATTACCACCGTGGGCGAGGTTATTGAGATGCTTGAGAAGGGCCCGGAAGCTATGCTTTCGATCAGAAACTTTGGCGAGAAGAGTCTGACAGAATTAAAAGAACGTCTGACTGAGAAGGGTTACCTCGGAGATGACGAAGAAGAAGATAAAGAAGAACCGGCAGAAGGCTGAGTGAGGATCAAATGAGACATCGAGTTGCGGGTAAGAAACTAGGGCGTTCTACCGGACACCGTAAAATGCTCCGCAGGAACTTAATTACAGAACTGTTCCGGCATGAACGAATCAAAACTACACGTGCAAAAGCAGCCGCGATACGCGGCGAAGCGGAAAAAATGATTACGCTTGCCAAACGCGGTAATGCGGCTGGTGGAGCTGCCGCTGTTCATGCACGTAGACTATGTGCGGGCCGTTTAACGGACCCTGAGATAGTAAAGAAAGTATTCGACGATATATCACAGCGCTATGAAGATCGGAACGGTGGTTACACCCGAACGATCAAACTGGGCCCGAGGAAGGGTGACGCAGCAGAAATGGTGCTGATTGAGCTGGTTGAAGAATAGTACGGCTAAAGTACGATGGAGCGAATCCCTGAGGGGTACGCACCAATGTTGATTTACAAATCAAATATTACTTATGACGGCACAGAGTTCCAGGGATTCCAGAGCCAGCGTGATGTTCGAACGGTTCAGGATGTGCTTGAGGAAAGCCTCCGTAAGATTGGCTGGCAGGGTTCACGAATAAAAGCTGCCGGACGCACCGATCGAGGGGTCCATGCCTGCGGCCAGGTCATATCTTTTGAAATGGATTGGCCGCATGGCGTGGAAAGCCTGACAAAGGCGTTGAATGCCAACCTGCCGCCTGATGTTGCAATCTGGAAGACTGAAGAGGTGGGAGAAGGTTTCCATCCCCGGTTTTCAGCCCGGTCCCGGCGCTACAGCTACAGGATTTTCTGCAGCCAATACCGGGATCCGCTTCAGGAAAGATATGCATGGAGGGTGTGGCCTGTACCGGAACTCAGCCTGATGCAGGAAGCAGGAACGATCCTGCTCGGCGAACACGATTTTGCGGCTTTTGGCCGGGCCCCCATACCGGGCGGGCATACCATCCGCACGATATTTCAGGCGGATTGGCAGCAGTCAGCCCAGGATATGAGGCTGGATATCACCGCCAACGCCTTTCTGTACCATATGGTACGCAGGCTGGTTGCTATGATGATCGCTGTAGGATCAGGCAGGTTTTCATGCAGTGAAGCAGCTGCGTTGTTGGAAAACCCGGAAACCCGCTGGGAAGGAAAGCTGGCCCCGCCGAGCGGCTTGTGCCTGGAAGAAGTAAGTTATTCAGATATTGTGAACACGGAAGAATGAACGGTGTATGTTTTTGGAAACACCTGGTAAACAATCAACTCCGTGTTCGGGAGTGTTAGAGTGCAGAAAACCTATTATCCAAAAAAAGGTGAAATCACCACGAAATGGTATCTAGTTGATGCCGCCGATAAAAACCTTGGCAGGCTTTCAACGAAGATCGCCCGTATTCTGCTTGGAAAGAACAAGCCGGAATTCACACCAGGTGTGGAAACAGGCGACCATGTGGTTGTTATCAATGCAGAGAAAATTACTGTTACAGGCAACCGCCTGGACCAGAAATTTTATTATCGTCATTCCGGGTATCCTGGCGGGCTTAAAAAGATCTCGCTGCGGGACCAACTGGATAAATTCCCGGACCGTGTGATCCGGCAATCAGTACGCGGTATGCTGCCGAAGAATTCCTATGGCAGAAAACTTTTGGGAAAATTGAAAGTTTATGCCGGTTCTGATCATCCGCATGAAGCGCAGAAGCCAGAACTGCTGGACTGATCTGCGATAATCGAAAAGAAATCATGAAAGGCGAGAGGTATGGCCGAACAGTTTTATGAAGGTGTAGGGCGTCGCAAGACAAGTACAGCCCGGGTACGGATTCAACCTGGCAAAGGCGAATTCGTCGTAAATGAAAAACCGGTGAAGGAGTATTTCACCCGTACAGGCGACTATAGCAAAATTCTGGGGCCGCTGGATCAGACCGGGTTTGCCGGCAAACTGGATGTCTCCGTAAAGGTAAAAGGCGGTGGTGTTACAGGGCAGACCGGAGCCGTGATGCACGGCCTGGCTCGTGCACTGCTGAAGATGGAACCGGATCTGCGGGCAACGCTCCGTAAACACGGTTTTCTGACCCGCGATTCACGTATGAAAGAACGAAAAAAGCCGGGCCTCAAGCGAGCACGCAAGGCACCTACGTACACAAAGCGTTAAGTGCAAAGCTCTTTTTGCGGAGCATTTTCCTGTTGTGTACTGCACCTGTATAGTTGAATAACAGGCTAATTATGATATAAAAAAACCTGACCGGAGGTATCCATTCTCCGGTCAGTTATTACTTAATGGAATTTGGGCAGCGGAGGAAGCTGTATGTCAGGAATAACCATCGTTGGACTTGGGCCGGGGGATCCCTCCTATATAACACGCGCTGCCTGGGAAAAAATCACCACAACGCAAAAAATCTATCTTCGTACGGAACTTCATCCTGCTGTTCCCCATCTTCCTCAATCGGTGGATTTTATAAGTTTTGATTCGCTTTATGAGACAAGTGACTCATATGAGGATGTGTATGGGGAGATCATTAACAAAATAATCGAACAAGGTAAAGAATCCGGGGTTGTATATGCTGTTCCAGGTGATCCAATGGTAGGTGAAACGACGGGCACCGGTATTATGGCAGCTGCTTCTGAAAACGATATTCCATGCACCATTCTTCCTGGCGTAAGTTTTATGGAAGTATGCCTCCGTGCGCTGCAGCTGGATGCTCTCGACAGCCTGGTTCTGGTAGACGCCCTGGAGGTTATACAACGGAGCTATCCCCATTTTTCTCCAGATACTCCGGTCCTCATTTCACAGGTGTACTCCCGTATGGTAGCGTCGGATTTGAAACTGACACTCATGACGCGATATGACGACGAACACAGGGTTGTATTAATCCATGCAGCAGGATCAGACAAGGAGCAATTGGAGCCTGTACCGCTCTATGAAATCGACCACAGCAAAAAAATTGGATCGATGACAACGCTGTATGTCCCGCCAGTTAAAGAATCAGCATCACTTGAAACTTTTGCTGAGACTATTGCACGTCTCAGAGCACCGGATGGCTGTCCATGGGATATTGAGCAAACACACAAAACTCTCCGCCCTCATCTGCTTGAAGAAGCCTATGAAGCACTTCAGGCGCTTGATGAGGAAGATATGGATGCGTTGAGGGAGGAATTGGGTGATCTGCTGCTGCAGATTGTTCTCCATGCCCAGATTGCTACAGAAAATGAGGAGTTCACTCTCTCGGATGTGATAGCTGATATCAACAGGAAGATTATACGCAGACATCCGCATGTATTTTCAAGGCTTGAGCTGGAGAGTGCCGAAGATGTTGTTATCAACTGGGAGAAAATCAAAGCGGGGGAAAAGAAGGAAAAGAAAGGGAAAAAGGGAATGCTGGATGGAATTCCAGAAGCTTTGCCGGCGCTTTCCCAGGCACAGAAAATTCAAGCGCGCGCCAGGAGGGTGGGATTTGACTGGAGCGATATTGAAGGGGTCCGTAAGAAAATCGATGAGGAATTGACTGAGTTTGATAAGGCGGAAACGCCGGATCAGCAAAAACTGGAACTTGGGGATATACTTTTTTCAATTGTTAATTTATCACGCTGGCTGGGGCTTGATGCAGAGGATGCGCTGCGGGAAACGAACCGGAAATTCAGGTCGAGATTTGGGGCAGTAGAAAGCCAGGCACACAAGACAGGCCGGGAATTACGCGATCTTTCCCTGGAGGAAATGGATAAATTATGGGAAGAGGCCAAACAAAACGAAGAAAGGTAACTCCTGCTGTCGCAGCTGCAATCTTCTTTCTTCATGCGGTGATAATGGCTTGTTCACTCACGGGAACGGGAGGAACTGTTAATGATGGAGATGGGGATACTGTCAGTTCAGTTACCCCTTCAGAGACAGTCAGGCCGGCAGACACTGCAACGATAACCCCCACAGCTACTTCAACACCAACACCCGGGCCCGGCACTTTTTTCGATAATGATCAGTTCTCGGAAGCAGGATATCTGCTTCCCTTGACTGTTCAGTATATTTCAGATGATGAAGCGATACTTTATTTTGAACTGGAAATCCCCGCTCCAGGCTATGTTTTATACAGACAGGAATCTGTTCCAATCTCTGATGCGTCCTTTATACCTCTGGATTCCGGAGAATCGGTTCATCTTCTCACTCTGGATGGGCTGGAACCGGATTCTGTCTATCAACTTGATATCGGATTGGAAGGTGAGAATGGGGTGCTTTATCCTCCGGCCTTCCGTGGAGAGGCCTGGGATACTATATCCACACACACACTGCCTGAGAACCCTGAACGGCTCAGGATTGCCAGCATTGGTGATGCCGGATTCGGTGAGGAAATTACACATCAATTGATTTCCATGATTGCTGATGAAGAGCTTGATTTTGTTTTTTACACTGGCGACGTGGTTACCAACATGTGGGAAGAAGCAGGCGATCCATTTCTATCTTACTGGTTGAAATATTACCAAAATTTCCGTCCGGTGTTGGAAAAAATGACGATCTATCCTGTCCCCGGCAATCATGAGTATGATTACGCAGCGCGCTGGCAGGACCTGCCTTTTTATTTCCACGCATTTCCTGCACATCCAGGGATAGCCCCAGGCCAGCAGGGTTTTGATGGTAACAGACACTGGTATGCCCTGGAGTTTGGCGATATTCAGTTCCTGATGCTGGATTCCGAGACAATCTATGGAGCACCGGGAAGAGAAGAAATGCAGGCATGGCTCGAGGAACGACTCAAAGACGATCGTTTTTCAGTCACTATTCCAGTTCATCATATTCCACCATTTACCAGCGGCATCTACACCGAAGAGGGAATCCCGTTCCAGCAGCTCTGGCACCCACTGTATGTTGAGGCAGGAGTCCCCCTTGTTCTTTCCGGGCACGACCATAATTATCAGCGGCTGTTAGTCGATGGTATTACTTACATGGTAAGCGGAGGCGGCTCCAGTATAACTTATGCAATCGATGAGCTGCTGCCCCAGAACCAATTTGCCCGGAGGATATCCCACTATTTAATCCTTGAAGTTAGGCCTGACGCACTGGAATTGTGGGCAACCAGTTATAAAGGTGAGCAAATAGACCATGTAATCATTCCACTCGACTAGAATATTATCAATCGGGTGAATGCTGTGTAAAAAAAGAATCAGAACCGCCAATAGATAGTCTGTTGGCGGTTCGGTTCATTCTTCATCAGCTTTACATTACCTGTCTAGAAGAGAAGTAATCCAAGGACAACTGCAGTGGCGGTAATCGTAATATTATCCAGATCGTGTTTTGAGAAAGCTTCGACAACAGCAGCTGCGAGGCTTATGATTGCGATTGACAGGAGGCTGGAGGTAGTCGGCATAATTTCAGGATAGTAGCCCATTGTGTTAAACAGCAGTACAAAGACAGCCCCGAAAAGAAAACTCATTACAAACATGCCCAGGGAGCCGATCCAGCTTTTTGAATCATTGAACGGCAGTTTATTACCCCCATATTTCCGTCCCACAATGTCAGCGAATCCATCACCGCCGCAGAGTATCATAAGTGCAAGAATGCCGACAGGTGAATTACGCCAGAAAAGAACTGTTAGGAGTACGAACATAATACCGTAATAAAGCGGGCCGCGAAGAATCTCTTTGCGATCGCCGGAGCGCGACATTGCCTGAACAGCAGCCTCATCCTTCATCCATCCCATACCGACTAAAAAGAATTGTGCTGTTATTGCCAGCGGGATCAGCGATGCAATGTAACGGGCTGAGGGACTGTTACTGAAAAAATTCCAGCAAAGCAGGTAGATAGGTCCGGTTCCGATATGAATAATCTTGCGGCTGAGTTTCTGCTCGATTAAACCCTTGTGGGCAAGAAAATCCACAATTCGCAGCCAGAGCAGTGCCAGCACAAACGACACAATAAGAGCGATCAGGTCTTGAAGCCAGATTTTTTCAAAATAGGATGAAAACCACATGACAACTCCTGTCTGAATTGATGGAAAAATTATGTACAGCCATAATGTGATCCAGTATGCGTAATTTCTTCTGATCCAGTATGAATCAGCAGCAGGTATACAAAGAGAATGGTACCATTATTTTTAAAATTCGTTTACGTGAGATTTATATATTGTTCGAACATGTCCTGATATACTCAAATTGGAGGGATTTGTTCTACTATTAAACATAGTGTTCTTGATGTTTACCGGAGAAGAACAGGAGAGGATCAGGATCCACCACCCGGGGGGGTGTTCTGTACATGAAAGAAAAAATGTGGCTGCTGCTGGTTGATGACAGCATCGAGTATAGCCAGATGATCCAGGCGCTGCTGCAGATCGACGGGGCCTATGGTGTCGATTGGGCTGATTCACTCGATAAAATGCGGCAAATGCTTGATAAAAAGAATTATGCAGCTGTTTTGCTGGATAATAACCTGCCGGATGGTTCAGGGCTGGAAGTATTGCCGGATTTGATTTCACCTGGCAATAAACCGCCTGTAATCATGATCACCGGAGCAGGGGATGAGAAGACAGCTTCGGAAGCAATAAAACTGGGGGCATATGATTATCTCAGCAAAGGCAAGCCTGAATTAATTGAGTTATCACACATAGTCGACCGTGTAATTCGCATGCATGCGGATGTCAGGAAAAAGAATGAGGCAGAAGAGAAGCTTCGTTATCATGCATTGCTGCTGGAACGGCTTTCAGATGCTGTTGTTGTGATCGATTCGGCGGAATTAGTTACATTCTGGAATGACGGGGCAGAGCGGTTGTTCGAGCACGCAGCCGAGGATGCGATCGGAAAGCCTCTTCGGAAAGTCCTGGAGAATAATCCAGGGTTGGATTCATATCTTAATGGCACACAATCTGAGAGTGGTACAGATACTTTTGAGTTGACAGTACCCTCCGGCCACACTGTTTATGTGAGTTTGAATTCAGCATCGGCCCGGATTCCCGAACAAAAGAATTATGGATGTATCCTGGTTTTTCGGGATATTACACCTTATAGACTGCTGCAGGAGGAGCTGCGGAAAACCCAAATGCGATTATTGGAAGCAGCCAGAGTTGCATCTGTAGGAGAACTCGCTTCCAGCATGGCCCATCAAATCCATAACCCGCTTACAACAGTCCTTGGAGAAGCGCAGATTCTTACTCGAACGCTGGATGCTGACTCTGCAGAAGGTCAATCGGCAAAGGCGATTGAGGAAGCAGGATGGCGGGCCGCAAAAGTTATCAAACGAATGATGAAAGTGACAGCAGAAGCGGTATCAGAACGTGAACAATTTGACCTGTCACCAACTATCTATTCTGCAATCGACCTGTCGAAAACAGTTCTGGAAGAGCACCAGATTCGGTTGGATATGTCCATCGAAGCAGGGCTGCCGAAGGTTGCTGTGCGCGAGCGAGACCTGATCGATCTTTGGTTTCACCTGCTGCACCTTGCTGCAGAGTGTGCAAGTGGGGCTGCAGAACCCTGGATAAAAATTTCTGTGTATTTGCATGATAAGACTATTACGGTTAAGATACAGTGCAGTGGTAAATTACAGGCTGAAACAGATGAGCAGGATGGAGACAGAATTCCTCAAAAAATAACCAGCATGGCGATAGGGGAAAATATCATTCAAAAGTATCATGGAATGCTGGATATTTATATTGAACCGAATACAATGGATAAAATCATTGTTCGGATCGATGGAGGAAGCAATACAGCTGAATAAGCTGATACGGCCAGGAGGGCATTCATGGAAGAAGCACATATTCTTGTTGTAGATGATGATGAAATTGTAGCCAGGACAATCGAACGCTCTCTGCGTGCAGGGGGGTTCCAGGTTTCGGTTGTACACAGCGGTGTGGAAGCACTTCAGACTGCTCGCCGAAATCATCCAGACCTGCTTGTTCTCGATGTTCTGATGCCCGGAATGGACGGTTATGAGGTATGCCGCCAGATTCGTAAAGATCCGATTCTGGAAGAACTGCCTGTCTTGTTCCTGACAGCAAAGGGGAAAGAAGAAGACAGAATTATGGGCTTACGAGCTGGGGCGGATGATTACCTCAGCAAGCCATTCAATCTTGATGAGCTTTTCCTCCGTGTTCGGGCTATTCTGCGCAGGGTTAAGAAGCAGGATGAGAAGACAACTGAAAAAGTCGTCGTGCTCAAAGTACGAGAGTATGAATTGGATGCACGCTCATTTCAGGTTGCCGGACCGCGAGGAAAGGTGAGTCTGACACCGGTTCAGTTTGACCTTCTCTATCACCTTATGAGTCATGCGGGGGAAGTCTTTTCACCAGATCGACTTCTCCAGGAAGTCTGGGATTACCCTCATGACACTGGCAGCCCGGATCTTGTACGGGTGCACATAAAGAACCTGCGTGCGAAAATCGAGCGCGATCCTTCCAGCCCGGAATTTATTGAGACGGTAAAAGGGCATGGCTACACAGTAATGCCGGAAGATTCGTGAAAGTGTAGACGGTTTTTCAATGTCAAGTAGTTCAACTTTTCAGGATCAGTCAGCTTCTGCTGAAATGGAAGCCAGGACTCTGGTATCCGGGGCTATTCAGCGAGGAGTAGATTTTCAACAGATAGCCAATTCCACAATGCATGAGATCGCGTCTGTGTTCGAAAAGGCGCAAGTCGGTCTCGCATTAATCGAAGATACATCAAAAAAACTTCAGCCTGTCTGGATCAATGACCCTGGAAAGGGCAGCGGCTTCTTGGAAAAGAAAGGGCCGCTCTGGGAAACCGCTGTAGCGGGGTTCCAGGCATCTGATGATGGGGGAGAAAACTTCGACAGTGTCCGTCAGATTTTTCAGGGCGAGCATAAAATCGGGGTATTGGCCTGTGAACCTGTAGTAATAACCCCGGAAGATTGGCTTACTATCGCGGCAGAAGAACTTTCTCGCGCCGCCAGATTGTTGAACGAAGTCTCTGAAGTAGATCAGCTCAGCAGGAAAATCCTGATACTGAATTCACTTGCAAAGTCTCTATCGACTGCATTGGAAATGGATATTATTCTCACAGC
>Ga0272441_10004734_pt1 | contig 24286 bp, 19 predicted proteins | sample SSMProp6N_FD_193582 | JGI IMG/M metagenome (GOLD analysis project Ga0272441, IMG submission 193582) | Marine sediment archaeal communities from Little Sippewissett salt marsh, Falmouth, MA, United States - SSM-Prop-6N | ecosystem: Environmental > Aquatic > Marine > Wetlands > Sediment ...
AGACGGCGTGAGCTTCTCCCTGCCCAAAGGGGAGGCGCTCGCTCTTGTTGGCGAGTCCGGGTCAGGGAAGACGACGTTGGCCCGAACCGTGCTAGGGCTCTACAAACCTACGTCGGGTGAGGTGATTTTCGAGGGCATGCACTTGAAGCATCTCAATCGCCGTCAGATGCGGGAGTACCGCTCCGACATAGGGTACATTCAGCAGGATCCCTACGGTGCCCTCCCTTCCTTCATGAGTATCCGCGGCCTCCTCGCCGAGCCGATGCGGATCCACGGAATTCGCGACAAGGATGAGCAGAACAAACGGATCTACGAGGTGTTGGAGGAAGTTCGCCTAACGCCCGTTGACGACTTCATCCAAAAGTTTCCGCACATGCTCAGTGGCGGACAGCAGCAGCGTGTTGTCATTGCACGCGGCATGATCCTCAACCCGAAGTTGATCGCCGCGGACGAGCCGGTCTCCATGCTCGATGCGTCCGTTCGCGTGGAGATTCTCAAGCTGCTGCGCAGGATTCAGGAGGCGCACAACTTGGGTGTGATCTACATCACCCACGATCTCTCGACGGTGCGATACTTCGCGGAACGGATCTTCATCATGTATGCTGCCAAGACAGTCGAGAAGGCTCCGGTCGAATCCCTGCTGGAACACCACTTCCATCCGTACACGGTGGCGCTGCTTGCGGCGATTCCGGATCCGGATCCGGAGAATGCGAAGCGATTCCGAGACGTTCCGCCGGGTGAGCCGCCGAACCTCGTGAATCCCCCTCCGGGCTGCAGGTTCCATCCTCGTTGCCCGCAGGCGATCGAGGGGCTGTGCGAAGTGGAGCAACCGCCGGAGTTCCATCCGCTGGAAGGGGTCGAACACTCGGTCGAGTGCTGGCTCTACAAATGATGCGGTTCACGCCGCTGCGCCTGATGCTGATCGGCGTGGTGATGATGGTGTTCTCAGCCGTATCGACGTTCGTGATGGCGCTGCGGTGGATCCCGTCGACACTGTGGCTGAACTTTATCGCCTCGATGGCCTCCGTTGTCGGGCTGACAATCGGTCTGTACGGTCTGTTCCAGATGACGCATCCTCGCAGGAGGTAGCGTCACTCTACGACGAGGACTCGAGACGTGAGTGCGGGCACGGCGCATGCGACGTCGTGCCCGTTTTCTGTTGAGTGTCGCGCGTCTGGCCGGGAAGGAGATTCTCAGCGCCGGCTGGTCTCGCTCTTCGCACCGCGTTTGCGTCCCGCGTGGGTCAGCAAGATTGCGTAGATTCCAAGACGGTTCGCGCCGAGCACGTCTGTCAGTCGGCGGTCCCCGACCATCACTGCCTCTTCGGGCTGAACGCGCAGCCGTGACAGTAGAGAAAGGAAGCTCCCTCGATTCGGCTTCTTTGCGTGATAGATCACGTTCATCTGGGAGACGAGCCTACGAAGAAGCGGATCGCGCGCGATCCGCTTTCGATTGGTGATGACAGCTAGGCGGAAGCCCATGTCTCGCAGGCGTACGAGGAGCTCCTCGCCCCCAGGAAGAAGAGTCGGCGCCCATCGCTTGCGAAGTGTGTTGTCGAGATCGAAGAGGATTGCGCGTTTGCCCGCGCGCAGAAGCTCCTCGAAGTCGATGTCGAAGATCGTGGGTGACGTCTCAGTCGGTCTTAGCAGTTGAAGAGGGTTCATCGGGGCTCTCCTTCTCCAGGGAGGAGATGGTTGAGACGCTACGAAGCCGATCGGCGAGTTCGAGGAACTCCTGCTCCATCCCTGAAGCCACATAGACCTTGTACTGCATCTGCCCATCCTTGATGCGGTACTCGCGACGTACGTTGGCCAATCCATCGTAGGCGCACACGATCGAGTCGATGAAGTGGATCTCGCTTTCTGTGGCACCCAGCCAGTAGACGCTCGCATCCCTCATAGGTTCTCCTCATCGGGCAACGAGCGATGGAGGGCCGCGATCCCTCGGCGAATCACGACCTCCGGATCGAGCCCGCGGTTCACGAGCTCGGCGAGGCTTTCGAGAAGGCGCAGCCCGGCCTGCTCTTCTTCGTCTCGAGTTTGGACGCCGGCGAGCGAGAAGGCCGCCGGAAGTCGACGGAGGATCTTCCGAGCCGCAATCAGCGCCGGATGAGCGAACGGGCGATTGCTCTTGCCCTCCGACGACTTGATGTGATCCCACCGAGCGCAGACCGCTTCGAGGGTACCTGTCGCGTGGCCGAAGACGTGCGGGTGACGGCGGACGAGCTTCTCGGCAAGGCGTGTGCAGACATCGTCTATGGAGAACGCGTTCCGGTCTGAGGCAATCTGACTGTGGAGAAGGACCTGGAGAAGGACGTCCCCAAGCTCCTCGATCAGTAGCTCGTCGTCTTCGGTGTTAATCGCCTCGACCAGCTCGTGCGCCTCTTCCAGAGCGTACGTGCGCAGGCTGCGATGATCCTGTGCCCGATCCCACGGGCAGCCGCCAGTCGGATCTCTGAGCTTCACGATCGCCTTGAGGAGGCGGGTGTAGGAACTGCTCACGCTTCCTTTCACGGGGATAACACCGCGCGCGCTCCGGGCGAGCTACGGGAGCACATCTCCGGAGGTCTGAATCTCCGGGAACTCCAGCGGCAAGATTGGCTCCGGTTCGGTGAGTGCTTGGCGGAGTTCGTCGACCTCATCGGCCCGATATGCTGGATCCTCCTCGGCCATCCGGGCAAGGTCGGCCAGCGCCGCCTCCTCCGCTCCCATCGAGGATCGGAGTCGCGCCAGTTCGATCAGCGCATCCAGTCCCGCTGGGCCCAGCGGCTGATTTGCACCGACACTCTCCTCCACTGTCTCTAGGATTTCCTCGTGGAGTCGAACCAGCGTGCCAGTGTCCTCCGAATGCTCGACCGCGCGACGAAGGTACTCGAGCGCCGTTGCATGCTCGTTGCGCCGTCGGTACGCTTCGGCAATACCCAGGGACGCGTCAAGCGATGCCGGGTCGGCTTCGAGAATGGCCGCGTACTCTCGGATTGCGTCCCGCCACTTGAACTGGCCGGCGTAGATCGAGGCCAACTCCATGCGCATGTCGTTGTCGGTGGGATCGATCTCGACAATAAACTCGGCAATGCGGGTCTTGTCCGCGGCGTCGAACGACCTGGCGAGCGCCGTGTAGAGATTCTCCAGCGCCTCCTCGGTGTTGCCTCGCGCAAGGAGCACTCTTCCCAGCCCCTCGAACGCTTCCGCGGTGTACGGAGAGCGCAGGATGACGCTCTCGAACTCGTCTTCCGCTTCCTCCAACTGCCCGCCCAGGAAGTGGACCAAACCGAGCTTGACGTTCAGGTCGAGGGAACCGCCCCCCTGCAACCCTCGTTCGTATCTCTCGATGGCGACGGCGTAGAACGCAGAGATCGATGCCTCCAGCTCGGACAAGCGGGCCAATTCCTCGGTTGTGGGCGAATCCTTCGCTTCGAGTTCGTCGCGCTCGGCGGCCGCGGCCGCGAGTTGCACGCGCGCAAGATCTCCTTCGGCGATCGCCGCTTTGATGTTCCCGGGGTCGATTGCCTGAATCTGGTCGATCAAGGCGCGAGCCTCATCGATGGCGCCGAGTTCGAGATGGACGTTCACGAGCTTGAGCATCACGCTCGAGTCGTTCGGGCGAAGCTCGAGAGCCTTCTCGTAACGGGCTTTCGCCAACGGATAGTCGCCATTGGCGGCGGCTAGATCACCTGAGGCAATGTGCGCTGCAACGTATGTGTCGTCCTTTCCGATTACCGAAGCGAACTGCTCCTCAGCCGCATCATAGTCTCCTCGATCCAGGAAGAGCTTCCCGAGCAGGAACGTTGCCGTCACGCTGTCGGGGTTGAGTCTGAGAATGCGATTCAGAAAGGCCTCATCGGCTTGGACATCCTCGAGTGCAGCGAGATACGCTGCCAGCGCCGCCTGCTCGTTTTCCTCTACGTCAGCTTTCAGCTTCTCGAGCCTCGCCAGCTGTTCATCGGTCGGGTCCTCGATCGCTTCGAGCTCCGCTCGTTCGGTTGCCGCCGATGTTGCTTTCGTCTCGTAGATTCTTCCGATGTAGTACGGGAGATATGGGTCGCTGGTCTCCCCCTCGTCCAACAGTTGCTGGAAAGCGGCCAGACCTTGATCGATGTCCCGCTGCTGCTGCATGTAGGCGTCAACGCGAGGGAAGGAAACTTCGATGGTGCTGGCCGCATACTGCGCGTCGTACCATGCCGAGAGACGTGCGTCCCTCTCGTCACTCGTGAAGTCGTTGACAACGTCCTCCCTCACTTCCTCGAGCGTCGGCGTGTGCGCGTCCTCCCGATCCGTGAGATGGATGATGTGGTAGCCGAACGACGTCTGCACCGGCTCGCTGATCTCGCCGACTTCCAGGGAGAATGCCGCCTCTTCGAACTCTGGGACCATCGTGCCACGGCCGAACCAATCGAGGTCTCCACCGTCATCCTTCGTGCCTTCATCGATCGAGTAGATGCTCGCCAGTTCTGCGAAATCCGCGCCCTCGTCGAGCAGGGCACGAACCTCGAGAGCCGTGTCCAGATCTGCGACCAGGATGTGCGAGGCTTGAACACGTTCCTCGATGTCGTACAGACTGATGTGGGCTTCGAAGTACGAGTTGAGTTCATCCTCCGTGGGTTCGATGACGCCAGCGACAGACGTCTGGACTGCGTCGTCGATCAGTGCCACTTCGACCTCGCTGCGAATCGTCGCCTGGAAGGCTGCGAGCGAACTTCCCTGCTGGCTCAGATAGGTCTCAAGCTGTTCCTCGGTGATGCCATTGGTCAGCAAAACATTGGAGTACTCCGCGGCGGCGGCTGCATCGATTTCGGACTTCGGCACTCGGAGCCCTCGCCGCTGTGCCTCCTGGGCGAACAGCGTGCGACGGACGACCTCGCTCACGCCGTCGGCCTGCAATTGGAGGCGGAACAGTGCACCGCTTGCCCCTTCGAGCAGCGCGGTCGCGTCTTGACCGAGTTGCTGATAGAGATTCTGATACCGGTTGAAGATCTGGTTCACCATCGCGTCCAGCGCAGCCGCGCCGATCTCCGCTCCGTTGACGCGGACGGCGTAGTCGGGCACGTCACTCGTGTCCGCCGAAGACGAACTGAAGACGCCTGCCTGGTTGAGGCCGATCAGCCCGACACCACCAATAAAGAAAGCAATGACAACGACCCAGATAATCGTCTTCTGGTGACGATGGAAAAACCTAGACATCGCGATAACTCACTCCCTTAGTCAGAATCGGCGGATCCCGGAATAGTACTGAGCCGCCATATGCCGAGCAACAACGCCTCGCACGTCAGTGTGCCGATCAAGCTGTTCCGCGCGAACTCTCCCCCGCTTTCAGGTTGTGGCGGGCTTGCACGGTAAACTGGATTGCCGTTCTCTCTTGCTCTTCGTCGCCCACATGGAGGGAAGCGAAGCTCGGCACGCAATACACGTCCAATCCCCCCGCGGCTAAGTACCCTCGTGCGATGGCGATCGCCTTGACGGCCTGATTCACGGCTCGTGGTCCGATGACCTGAAGCTCGGCCTTGCCGAGTTCTCGAATCCCATTGGCGATGGCACCGGCTACGGCAGTGGGATCCGAACTAGAGGACACCTTCAGCATCTGCATCGTATCGACTCCCGGTCCTCTCCTGGGCTCTACTTCGCGCTTTCGGTGAACTGGGTCTGCCGAATGACGTTCACCTTGATCTCTCCCGGGTAACTGAGCTCCTCTTCGATGGCCCGTGCGATATCGTAGGCCAGCTTCGCCGAAGCATCGTCTCCGGCCCGATCCGGATGGACCATGATGCGAACCTCTCGACCTGCCTGCAACGCGAACGCTTCATGTACGGACGGGAATGATCGGCACAGCTCTTCCAGATCGTGAAGTCGCTGCACGTATCGCTCGTAGGTTTCCTGACGCGCGCCCGGGCGCGCCGCCGACAACGTGTCCGCCGCTTGGATCAGGATAGCCAAGGGCGTGGTTAGCTCGACATCCTCGTGGTGCGCGGCGATCGCGTGCACGATCTCCTTCGACTCCCCATATCTGCGCGCCATGTCCGCGCCGATCAGTGCGTGAGGCCCGTCGACCTCGTGATCGATGGCCTTCCCGATGTCGTGCAGCAAGCCGGCCCGCTTCGCCTTGCTCGCATCGACTCCGAGTTCGTCGGCGAGAATCTTTGCGATTGCGCTGACTTCGAGCGAATGCGTCAACTGATTCTGCCCGTAGCTTGTGCGGTACTTCAGGCGACCGAGCAGCGTAGCCAACTCCGCGTGAATCTCGATTCCCAGATCGAACGCGGCCTTCCTGCCCTCTTCCTTGACGCGCTCTGATAGGTGGGCCTTCGCTCGCTGCACCTTCTCCTCGATCTGTGCAGGATGAATTCGCCCGTCCTCGATCAGCCGCATCAGCGCCATCCTGGCGACCTCTCGTCGGAGTGGATGGAAGCACGAAAGGACAACCATCTCGGGGGTATCGTCGACCAGCAGCTCGACGCCGGTCAGCGCCTCGAACGTCTTGATGTTACGACCTTCTCGGCCGATGATCCGCCCCTTGAACTCCTCCGAAGGAAGGGGGACGGAACTGACGACGTTCTCTTCCACGTACTCCGCCGCGTAGCGTTGCACGGCGGTGGCGATGACATGCGCAGCGCGTTGCTCGCCCTCGTCGCGAGCTCGACGTTCGACTTCCTCGATCTTGCGGGAGAAGAAACGCTGCGACTCCGTCTCAACGACCTTCATCAGATGGTCGCGCGCCTCTTCTTCGGTCCAGCCTGCGACTCTCTCCAGCTGGTGCTTTCCCTCCTCGAGGAGTTTCTCTCCCTCCGTCTTCAGTGAGACCAACGTCTCCTCATCCTCGCGCAGTGCGTCCTCCATCTGCTCCAGCTGTGCGGACTTGTCCCGAAGTCGGTTCTCGCGTGCCAGGATCCGCTCCTCGGATCGAGAGACCTCGTCCTCGCGGCGCTGCGTCCTCTTCTCCAGATCCTCCCGAAGCTCCTGGATCTGCTGCTTCGCCTCCAGCAGGTTTTCCTTCTTGAGCTTGTCCGCTTCCTCGCGAGCGGAGGAGAGGATCTTCTCTTCCTTGTGCTTCCTCGGGATACTGCCGATGAGGAAGCCGATCGCGATAGCAGCGACCACGCTGATCCCCCAGCCGACGTAGTTCAAGAGCACACTAGCTCACTTCCCTTCATCTCTCCATCACTCCCGGTGTCGATCACGCATTATACCCGTCTACCCCCCTCAACACGGAGTGCCGCCGGGAGGAAGAGCAGACTGAACAGGAGAGAGAAACCGATTCCCAGGAGCGCGGAGAGGCCGAGCAATCTCAGCCCCGGCGTTCTTGCTGCGAGGAGGCTGCCGAAGACCAGCATGGTGGTGAGCGATGTAACGATCACGGCGACGGCCGTCACACTGGCGCCTCGCTCGATGGCGGAATCTGGCTGGGTGAGACGCTCCTCGATCGTGCGGTGCAGGATGTGAATCCCGTTGTCGACTCCGATTCCGATCAGAAGCGGCGAGATCGTGATCGAGAGGAAGTTGAAGTCGATCGAAAAGAGGCGCATACCGCCGAGCATCCACACATATCCAAGGAACAGCGGCGTCGCGGCGAGAAGGGCGCGAATCCACCCACGGAGACTCCCGCGCAGGACGAGGAGGATCAGGACCACTGCAAGAGCCGTGGAGAGGTAGAAGTCTCGCTTCATGTACTGCTCGAGACGTTGGGCGACGAACGGCATGCCGAAGTAGTCGTCCGAGAAGGAAGCGGCGAATCGCTCGAATTCGGCAAGCCTCCCGCGATCGTAGATCAGGCGGCTCACGCGTGCCTGGATGACGAAGTCGCCGTCTGGGGTGAGGTACCTTGACCGGATTCCCTCGGGGTAGGCCAGAAGGATATCGCGCAGCAATGTCTCCACTGGTGGAAGATCTCGGACGCCTTCCAGATTCGCGTCAAGGGTCTCAAGCGCTGCTCGGAGCCTGCTCACGCTCGCCCTGGCCTCGCCTGCGTTGAGGACGTCGAGGCGAAGCTGAATGGCACGAAGCTGGGAGAGGACGTCACTACTTGAGAGGGCGATCTCGACCAAGCCGTTGAGTGATGCGCCATACTGGAGAAGGGCGAACTGTGCGAGTAGAGCCCGGATCTCCGAGATCACGGTTCCGCGCTCTGCGAGTGAGATCTCGAGCAGCCCGAGCTGCTTCGCATACGCGCCGATGTCCAGCGAGTTCAGTGTCTTCTGTTGAGCCGTCAGGTCGACAGGTAGGATCCCGACCGCGGAATCAACCGCTTCAACGAGGTCGTGCTGGGAGAGTTTGGTCACGATGTCGCGCAACTCACTCTCGCTCGATGCATAGAACGTGAAAAAGCTCCCGATGCCGGTCGGACTTACATCGAAATCCCGCAGAATCTCGTCCATCACGTCCTGTGACTCTACGTGTGGGACGAGATCGTTGCTGGAGAAGACGAATGAGGTCCTCGCCGCTTGGAACGCCACGAAGAACGTCAAGACGAGAACGATCACGAAGATCGCGCGGCCTCGGCCGGTGACGAAGCGGAAGAAGCCCGTCATCCGCGCCGCGTAGTTGGTGACCGCCTCTCCGCGATGCTTCTGACGTAGGACGTAATGGGAGATCGTGATCAGCGCAGGGAGAAGAAGCAGCGTGACGAGAAACGCAATCATCACGCCCACGCTCGTGATCGCTCCCATCTCGAAGAGAGCCCGTGACTTCGCCGTGAGAAGGCCGAGAAAGACAAACGATGTCGTTGCGGCAGCGACGAATGAGGCGGATCCCTTGTGGAGGATGGAGGCGTAGAGCGCACGGTTGATCGACCGGCCGCGGCTGCGCTCCTCCGCATATCGCGAGATTAGATGGATCGCGTAGTCGATTCCGAGGCCGAGGACAAGCGCGGGAAGAAATGTCGTCACCAAGTTGAAGCCGCCGACAGCGAGCTTCGCCCATCCAATCGTGAGCACAACGCTAATCAGTAGAGGGATCACCGCGACCAGGCTGTAGAAAACGGAACCGAAGGCGAGCAGAAAAATCAGGAACACGCCGATCGAGGAGATCACCGTCGTGCGGACCATGTCTGCGTTCACGACATCGTTCGTCATCGCGTTGAATGGATAGGTCCCGGTCATCCCCACGCGGACGCCCAGCGACGTGGGGTCGGCCGCCTCGATGGCGGCCTGGATCTTCTCCGTGATCAGGCGGGAGTAGGTCACACCGCGCTGCGACGGGAAGCGTGGCTGCACCGTCATCAGCATGCTGGATCTGTCTTTGGAAAGGAACGGCGTAGGCTCGCGAGGTCCGGTGCTCTCCTTTGGGGTGAAGATTCCGGAGAGTTCCTCCACCGCCGCAGTCACTGGCTCTAGCTGACCGAGTCCGTCGAGGACCCGGAGAACTCCATCATTCAGCGTCTCAACGGAATCGAGCTGTGTCCTGATTTTTCCCAGGTTCTCGGAACCGATGGCATCGCTCAGATCGCCTTCGTAGAGGGCATCACTGAAGCCCTGGCTCACCGCATGATACGCGCCGCCGAGACTCAAGTCTCCGGGCAGAGTGGCCAGCTCCTGGTCTCCCACGACCGCACTGCGAGCGAGCTCCACGCTACGTTCGATGCGCAGAAGGTCCTCCAAGTCCAGCTCGAACAGGTGAAGGTACTGGCTGGGGATCTCAGGGGACAGCTCGTGAAGGTAGCGTACGTCGATTAATTCCGGGTCATCGCGAAGGAGGATGGCGATGGCCTCCGCTGCGGCGCGAAGTTTTGCCTCACGATCCTCGTCCGGGATGCTTCGGGGGTTCTCCAGACTGATCAGAAGGGCAATGTAGTCGCTCTGTGCGAAGTACTGTTCATTCTGGCGGTATTCGTCGATCAGCGGGTCGTCCGTCGGCAGAAGGTCAAACAAAGAGCTGCGCAAGGGGATATCGAGTGCGTAGTAGGTGCCAAATCCAGTCAGCAAGGCGAATACACACAGCACCCACCACGCATGGTAGCGTCCGACTCGGAATGCACCTCCAAGCAGCCGCTCTCTCAATGGCTTCATGGTCGAAGGTGGCGAAGCGCTAGCTCTCGACCTCGGCTGGGCTGCTGACCGCGATGTCATATCCGATCAGCTTCGCGGTCAGGCGGACGTTCTGCCCGCCTTTGCCGATCGCGAGAGAAAGTTCGTCATCCGGAACGAGAACCTTCGCCGAGCGTGTCTCCTCATCGAACTCGACTGAGATCACGGATGCCGGTTCGAGGCCGTTCTTGAGTAGCTGAGTGATATCCTCACTCCAGCGAACGAGGTCGATCTTCTCTCCAGAGAGTTCTCTCGTGACGACGCGGACCCTGGCTCCGCCGGCGCCGACGCACGTGCCGACGGGGTCGACGTTCCGGTCGAGAGACTCCACGGCCACTTTGGAGCGGCGTCCCGCTTCACGGGCGATCCTCCGGATGACGAGGACGCCATCTTCGATCTCCGGCACTTCAAGCCGGATGAGCTGCTCCACAAACTCGGGAGCTGCTCTCGATAGCGTGATGCGGGGATCGCCCTGCGTCTCTTCCACGCCGACCAGGTAGGAACGAAGCCTCTGACCTGCATGGTATCGCTCGCCGGGGATCCGCTCCGCTTCGGGTAGGATGGCCTCGGCTTCGCCGAGGTTCACCCAGACGTCCTTCCCCTCGAAGCGATGAATCGACCCGCTGATGATCTCTCCGACACGATGGATGTAGAGGTCGTGAATGATCTCCCGGCGCCGCTGGACGACTTCCTGTCGGATCGTTTCCTCCGCCTTCTTGGTCGCAATCCGTCCGAACTTGGCGAGCTCGATCCGCTCGTCATTGATGAAAATATCGCCCGAGTGCTCGTCGATGTTGACCTCGACGTCTTCCTCGGTATCGTGCTCTTCTTGATACGCGACGGCCAAGCCCTTCCGAATCGCGTCGTAGAGATCCTCTCGGGGGATCCCCTTCTCTTTGGCCATCTCTTCCAGAGCTTCGATGAATTCGATATTCATGATTGCGATCCGTCAGACGTGCGGCTGCCTCAGTCCTTGCTTCGGTGACGCTCGCCAGTCGCCCTTCCCTCCCGTTTCTTGGCCCACAAACAACGACGGCCGCCCCGATCGGCGACCCCCCTTTCCTTTCCCTTCCAGTCCTTCCGGGAACTTCGTATTATACGTGTGCTTCGGCGATAGGACAAACCTCACGCGCTCGAAGGAGGCCTGGTGGAACGGATCGAATCGACGGTCGAGACCGACTCGGATGGAGAGCGACTCGACCGGTTCCTTGCGTCGTCGCGTCCGGATGTCTCCCGCAGTGCGATTCAACGCGAGATCCGCGAGGGTCGCGTGCTTGTCAGCGATGTCGTCGTCCAACGCGTCTCCCATCGGTTGCGAGCGGGTGATGTCGTCCTTTGGAGCCTTCCGAGTCTCCCGATCCTTCAGCCGGCGGCGATTCCGCTCTCGATCCTGTATGAGGACGAGGCGCTGGTCGCGCTCGACAAGCCGGCGGGTCTGGTAGTGCATCCCGGCGCCGGCAGCCGAGAGACGACGCTCGTCGAGGGGCTCCTGGCAACGCGTGACCTTCCGGCGAGCGATGACCTCGCCCGGCCGGGCATTGTGCATCGGCTCGACAAGGCGACGAGCGGCGTGATCATCGTCGCAAAAACGCGAGCGGCTCTTGAATTCCTCCAGCGGCAATTCGCCGACCGAGCGGTCGTGAAATCCTATCTCGCCGTCGTTGATGGGCGCGTCGAAGAGGACGAGGGGACGATTGACACGCCGATCGGCCGCGACCCGACGCGGCCGAGCAGGATGACCGTCCATGCCCGAGGCCGGTCGGCGCAAGCGGAATTCCAGGTTCTCGATCGCCTGCCCGGCCGCTCGCTCCTCTGTGTGAGACCGCGCACCGGCCGCACCCACCAGATACGGGTGCAGCTCCGCTACATCGGCCATCCGGTGGTTGGAGATGAGATCTACGGTGGAGGCGCTACGGCGGACCGCATGTTTCTGCACGCGTGGCGGCTTGCCGTCCGTCATCCGGAAACCGGTAAGGAGCTTCGCCTGGAGGCGCCGATCCCTGGGGAGTTCCCCGTCTACCCCTACGAAGAACTGCCCTGGAGCCGGATCCCCGACAGGGCGTAATCCGCGGCGGCCACGTAGGTCGCTGCGATGGCGGCGTAGAAGATCTCGATGCCGCCAGGCCACCGAACGAGGAGGAAAGCAATCGCGATGAACGCAAGAGCGGATGCCGCCTTGCCGGGCAACTTCGCTTGTTGGACCGCGTCCTTTCGCGCCTTCAAGAGCAAAGCTCCCAGGCCAATGGAGACCTGGGGAAGAAGGAACAGGCCGAGCGCCCAGAGGGGGATATCGCCGAGTACCGTGAACACACAAAGCACGGACACGTAAAGGGACTTGTCGACGATCGGGTCAAGTACCTGCCCCAGACGTGTTACCTCGTCTCGGGCGCGGGCAACGTAGCCGTCGATCAGGTCCGTCGCGCAGGCGACGCCGAACAGCCACCAGGCCGCCCATCGATGACCCGAGGCTAGCAGGATGACGACTGGCGCGATCATCAGACCACGGCTGAGCGTTATCAAATTGGCGAGCGACATGATTCCATCATAAGTTGCCGTGATTCTGTCTACAAACAAGGTCGTGGAAGGTCCATTCTCCCTTGCGTATAATCGCACCCGCCATACGAAAAGGGGGATCTGAACATGAAAAGGCGCGTCATCATCATGGGAGCCGCTGGTCGTGACTTCCACAACTTCAATGTCTACTTCCGCGACCAAGAGGATTACGAGGTGGTCGCGTTCACTGCGACACAGATTCCAGATATTGAAGGACGGACATATCCCCCTGAGCTGGCCGGGAACCTTTATCCAAACGGCATTCCGATTCATCCGGAAGGCAGATTGTCGGAGCTGATCAAGGAGCTGGACGTCGACATCGTTGTCTTCGGCTACAGCGACGTTTCCAATCAGTACGTGATGGAACGATCGGCCACCGTCAACGCCGCGGGGGGCGACTTCATGCTTCTCGGGCCGGCGTCTACTTGGGTGGTGCCGGAGAAGCCGCTCATCTCGGTGACCGCTGTCCGGACCGGCGCAGGCAAGAGCCAGACGACGCGCCGGATCTGTCAGATCCTCAAAAAGATGGACAAGAAGATCGCCGTCATTCGTCATCCGATGCCCTACGGAGACCTCGTGAAACAAGAGGTCCAGCGGTTCGCGTCCTACGAGGACCTGGATGCCCATGAGTGCACGATCGAAGAACGTGAGGAATACGAGCCGCACATCGCGATGGGAACGATTGTCTACGCTGGCGTCGACTACGAGAAGATTCTCCGCCGGGCTGAGGCGGAAGCCGACGTTGTGATCTGGGATGGCGGCAACAACGACTTCTCCTTCTACAAGCCGGACCTCTCGATTGTGGTCGTCGATCCTCACCGCGCGGGCCACGAACTCCTGTACTATCCGAGTGGCGTCAACCTCCGGATGGCCGATGCCGTCGTGATCAACAAGGTCGATACCGCATCGCTCGACGACGTCCACTTCGTGCGCGAGAACGTCCTCACGATGAATCCGCACGTTGCGATCATCGAAGCCGCCTCGCCGATACAAGTTGACGACCCCTCCGTGATTCGAGACAAGCGTGTCCTCGTGATCGAGGACGGTCCAACCCTCACGCACGGTGGCATGGCGTACGGAGCCGGTGTGCTCGCTGCGAGGCGATTTGGTGCCGAGGAGATCATCGATCCGCGTCCGTATACCGTCGACTCGATCTCCGAGACGTACCGGAAGTACCCGAAGATCGGGGCGCTGCTACCGGCGATGGGCTACGGCGAGAGCCAGATCAAGGATCTTCAGGAGACCGTGAACCGAACCGAGTGTGAAGCGGTCGTGATTGGGACGCCGATCGATCTTGGGCGGTTACTCACCTTCGACGTGCCGGTCACGCGCGTCCGCTACGAGCTGCAGGAGATTGGGCTGCCAAACCTCGAGAAGATCATTGAGCGGAAGTTCCCCAACCTGTAGCCAGACGGCCATAGGAAGCAGATGTGCGATGGGCCGGGCTCCTGCGGAGTCTGGCTCTCGCTCTTCCGGCGCGGCCTAACGCAGGTTCCGAAGACCGAAGAGCAGGCCGAAGCCCGCGCCGAGCGCGGCGCCGACGCCGACGCCGAACGCGACGTCGCGAAAGATAAGTCCGATGACGAGCCCGACGAGCGCGCCGAGCGGGATCAAGATCAGTCCGTGACGCCAGCGCGAGCTGCTTCGCTTAGACATCGACGGTCTGGGCGTCCGGACGGTCCTCGGCGAGGACCGAGCTGAACGCACGGACGACGCGCGGATCGAAGTGCGTTCCCGATCCGAGACGCAACTCTTCGAGCGCCTGCCTCTTGGTCAAGGGCGGCTGATAGGGTCTCTCCGAGGTGATCGCGTCGTAGGCATCGACCACGGCAATCACTCGCGCCTCGATTGGAATCTCCTCGCCGCGCATCCCGTCCGGGTATCCCGTTCCATCGTAGCGCTCGTGGTGAGCGCGCACAATCCTGGACGCGATGCGGAGGAACGGCTTCTCTCGAAGCATCTCCTCACCGTGTGCCGGATGGGCGCGCATCTCCTGCCACTCCTCGTCGGTCAACGCACTCATCTTCCCCAGGATCTCGCTTGGCACTCTGACCTTACCGATGTCATGCAGGTAGGCGGCGTACGAGAGGTTGACCAGTCGCTCGCCGGACAGGCCGAGGCGTTCGCCGGTCAGGATCGCGAGGCGCTCCAGCCGATGACAATGTCCCTCGGTCGCCTCGTCCTTCTCTTCGACCGACCGAGCAAGGGCGAGCATCTCGGACACCTCCTGTTGGATCAGGTGGTAGCTCGGCGGCGAGGAGACCATCAGCACCTCGGTGTTCTCCTCTACGCGGAAGAAGGCACTCTCGGGCAACCCGGCGTGGTAGAAGTAATCTCCGGTGTGGATCTGTACGTCCCCTTCGTCCTGGACGAGGGTGAGAGCGCCCTTGAGAACGTAGATGAATTCGAAGCCCGACCAGTCGGACGCCTCATCGAAGTAGATCGGCTTCCCGGCCGGGATCGAGTGTCGCGTGACCTCGACCGCGCGGTACGAGGCGAGGAGTTCCTGGTTTGCCTGGGGTCGCTCGCTGACTTGGTCGCCTCGTCCTCTCCCTATGGTCAGTCCGTCGATCAAAGCGTTCACCTCTTGTGCCGTGTGAAGGCGGGCCAGGCTTCTCCGATTCTTCCTCACCCTGGGCGAGAGCAGACGAATCTGCCGCCGCGAATCCGGCGGGCCGGGCCGGGGTTCGTATGGTACCCCATCCAAGGTCGTGCGCAACGGCCTAGGGTTGCCTGAAGTTGCGACAAGAAGCATGCGACGAGCCTCTCCCCCGAGAGACTCGTCGCACCAATTCCTTCTCTAAGTTGCGTTTTGCTACTCCGCCATCGGCCCGCCACCGATGTGAAGCGGAGCGCTGCACAGAATCGGTCCACCGCCGATGTGCAGCGGAGCCGCAACGATGGTCGTGGCAGCAGAAACCAGCAGTAGGGCTCCTAGCAGCAGTGCAATCCAACGTTTCATCACACGGCCTCCTTCTTCGTTCAAGATAGAGCAACCCCGCAACTCAGTTATGCCTCGCGAGGGTGGGTCCTAGACGCTGCGCCTCAGACAGCGGCTGAGGCGTTGTAGGCGCCTGCGGAACAACCTTCCGTGTTCGAGACGATGGCTTCAAGAGCCCATCCCCCTTCAGGCTCTAGTCCGAGAGGCTGCGTCGGCAGTACACGGCAGGCGGCGAGCCTCTGTAGAGACTCGCCGCAACGAAATTCTTGTTTCGGATTCCTGTGACGCTACTCCGCGCTTGGCCCTCCGCCAATGTGAAGTGGTGAACGCAGCGTGGCGGCTCCGCCGCCAACGACGGCCGAGTGCGGGTTGGCCACGAGGGGAGCCCCGGCTTGGGGAGGTAGGCTCACCAAAGCGGGAGATCCTACCGACAACAGCATCGGGCCGCCTCCGATGTGAAGCGGGGCAGCGAGCGTGACTGCGGCGACCGAAACCAGCAAGATAGCGGCCAGCGAGAGCGCGATCCAGCGTTTCATTTAGACGACCTCCTTAGCATTCATGGTAGAGCAACTCGGTACCCCGGTTATGCCTTATCCGTCCTGATCCTAGACGTCGTTTGTCAGGCGATCGTCCTCCGAAAGCGCGAGGCATCTGCGGCTCGTGCCACATGGCCCGCGGACGCCGTGGATGTCCCGTTGAGACCGAGAGTCCCCCCAGATACACTTCAAGGCTGGATTCCAACAGCACAATCACTCTTCGATATTGCGGACAGGATCGCACGACCAGGGAGGAAAGAAGGAGCGCCATGGCAGACAAAGCACAGCGGATGATGTCGATCGACGGAAACACGGCCGCCGCCCACGTCGCCTACGCATTCAGCGACGTTGCGGCGATCTACCCCATCACGCCGAGTTCGCCGATGGGAGAGATCGCTGACACGTGGGCCGCCCACGGGCGGAAGAACCTGTTCGGCCAGGCCCTGCAGGTAACCGAGATGCAATCGGAGGCCGGCGCCGCCGGCGCCGTTCACGGATCCCTCGTCGCGGGAGCGCTGACGACAACGTTCACCGCCTCGCAGGGGCTGCTCTTGATGATTCCTAACATGTACAAGATCGCCGGCGAGCTGCTCCCCGGCGTCTTTCACGTCTCGGCCCGCGCCCTCGCCAGCCACGCGCTGTCGATCTTCGGCGACCACTCCGACGTGATGGCCACGCGCCAGACCGGATTCGGCCTCCTCGCGGCGGCGTCCGTTCAGGAGGTCATCGACCTCGGCATCGTCGCACACGTCTCGGCGCTCAGATCGAAGGTCCCGTTCGTTCACTTCTTCGATGGGTTCCGCACGTCGCACGAGATCTCCAAGGTCGACGTCGTCCCCTACGAGGAGATGGCCAAGATCATGCCGTGGGATGCGGTCGAGGACTTCCGCCGCCGCGCGATGAACCCCGAGCACCCGCACTTGCGTGGCACGGCGCAGAATCCCGACATCTACTTCCAGAACCGCGAAGCGGCGAACAAGTACTACCTTGCAGCTGCCGAGATCGTCGCCGAGACGATGAAGCAGGTATCGGAGCTGACCGGCCGGACGTACAACCTGTTCGACTACGTCGGCGCAGCCGACGCCGAGCGGGTGATCGTCTCGATGGCCTCGTCGTGCGACGTTATCGAGGAAACCGTCAACCATCTGACCGAGCAGGGCGAGAAGATCGGCCTCGTCAAGGTGCGCCTCTACCGCCCGTGGTCGACCGAGCACTTCTTGAAGGCGATGCCCAACTCCGTGAAGAAGATCGCCGTCCTCGATCGCACCAAAGAGCCTGGATCGCTCGGCGAGCCGCTCTACCTCGACATCAAGAGCGTCTACCAGGGTTTCGGCAAGGACGTCCTCATCGTAGGTGGCCGCTACGGCCTCGGCTCGAAAGACTTCACCCCGGCGATGGCCAAGGCGGTGTTGGACAACCTCGCGCTCGACGAGCCGAAGAACGGGTTCACCGTCGGGATCGTTGACGACGTCACCCACACGTCGCTTCCGCTGCCGGCCGAGATGGACGCCACCCCCGAGGGCACGATCCAGTGCATGTTCTGGGGCCTCGGCGCGGACGGGACCGTCGGCGCGAACAAGAACGCGATCAAGATCATCGGCGACAACACCGACATGTACGCTCAAGGCTACTTCGCCTACGACTCGAAGAAGTCGGGCGGGATCACCGTCAGTCACTTGCGCTTCGGCCCGAAGCCGATTCAGTCGTCGTACCTCGTCAAGACCGCCGACTACGTCGCCTGCCACAACCCGGCCTACGTCGCCAAGTACGACCTTCTCGCCGGGATCAAGGACGGCGGCACGTTCGTGCTCAACTGCCCGTGGGATCTCGACGGACTGAACGAGCATCTGCCGGCGTCGCTCAAGCGGACGATTGCCGAGAAGAAGCTCAAGTTCTACACGATTGACGCGGTCAAGATCGCCGGTTCCGTCGGCCTCGGCGGACGGATCAACATGATCATGCAGACCGTCTTCTTCAAGCTCTCCGGCGTTCTCCCGGTCGACGAGGCGGTCGCGCACCTGAAGAAGGCGATCGAGAAGGCCTACGGCAAGAAGGGCGAGAAGATCGTCCAGATGAACAACGACGGCGTCGACGCGGCGCTCGATCCGACCAACCTGATCGAGGTCGAAGTCCCCGCCGAGTGGGCCTCCGCAACCGGTCAGCCGGGGGTGCCCGAGATGCCGCAGTGGGTCCTCGACGTCATGCGGCCGATGACGTTGCAGGACGGCGACAAGCTCCCGGTCAGCGCGTTCGGCGCCGAACTCGACGGTTCCTACGAATGGACCGGGCCCGACGGCTCGTTCCCCGTTGCCACGACCCGGTACGAGAAGCGCGGCGTCGCGCTCAACGTGCCCGAGTGGATCGCCGAGAACTGCATCCAGTGCAACCAGTGCGCGTTCGTCTGCCCGCATGCGACGATCCGGCCGTTCCTCGTCACCGACGAGGAAGCCTCCTCGGCGCCTGAAGGATTCGACACGATCCAGGCGATGGGCAAGGGGATGGAAGGCTACGGCTTCCGCATTCAGATCGACCCGCTCGACTGCGTCGGCTGCGGCAACTGTGCCGACGTCTGCCCCGGAAAAGGCGGCGAGAAGGCGCTCGTGATGAAGCCGCTCGATACACAAGTGGCGCAGCAGCCGCTCTACGATTACGCCCTCACTCTGCCCGTTCGCGACGACGTGATGGACTGGAAGACCGTCAAGGGCTCGCAGTTCCGCCAGCCGCTGTTCGAGTACTCCGGCGCCTGTCCCGGCTGCGGCGAGACGCCGTACGTCAAGCTGGCGACCCAGATCGCCGGCGACCGGATGATGATCGCCAACGCCACCGGCTGCTCGTCGATCTACGGCGGAAGCGCCCCGGCCGTCCCCTACACCGTCAACGAAAAAGGTCACGGTCCAACCTGGGCGAACAGCCTATTCGAAGACAACGCCGAGTACGGCTTCGGGATGGTCCTCGCGTTGAACGCGCGTCGCGATCGTCTGGCACGCCTCGTCGAAGAGGCCGCCGCCGAAGCGTCCGGCGAGCTCAAAGACGCGATGACCGCCTGGCTTGCGGTACGGAATGACGCCGAGGGATCCCGAGAGACCGGTGATCGGTTGGGTGCCCTGCTCCAATCCCAGCCGGACAAGTACCCAGAGGTTCTTGCAGGGCGGGATCTGTTCACCAAGAAGTCTGTCTGGGTCCTCGGCGGCGACGGCTGGGCGTACGACATCGGCTACGGCGGTCTCGACCACGTCGCGGCGATGAACAAGGACATCAACGTCCTCGTCGTCGACACCGAGGTCTACTCGAACACCGGCGGGCAGTCGTCGAAGGCGACGCCGACCGGCTCGGTCGCCAAGTTCGCCGCCTCCGGCAAGAAGACCAAGAAGAAGGACCTCGGCCGGATGCTGATGACCTACGGCTACGTGTACGTGGCCTCGGTCGCGATGGGCGCCAACAAGAACCAGTGTCTCAAGGCGTTCCTCGAAGCCGAGTCCTACCCGGGGCCGTCGATCATCATCGCCTACGCCCCGTGCATCAATCAGGGCTTGAAGAAAGGCATGGGCAAGAGCCAGGAAGAGGAGAAGCTCGCCGTCGAAGCCGGCTACTGGCCGCTCTACCGCTACGACCCGCGCCTCGCCGCCGAAGGCAAGAACCCCTTCCAGCTCGACATGAAGGAGCCAGCAGGTGACTTCCAGGACTTCCTGATGGGCGAGGTCAGATACTCTTCACTAGTGCAGAGCTTCCCTGAGGAAGCAAAGCGGCTTCATGCGAAGCTTGAAGCCGAGTATGCGGAGCGATACCAGACATACAAGGAAATGGCAGAGAGCGAATAGCGACTCTGCCGGCGAAGCATGCAAACGGGGCCATCGATCGATGGCCCCGTTTCCTCTGTGGGTTCGAGAGAGACGTTGTCCAGTCATTCGGAGTCGCCTACCTAGTTCGTCAAGCCAGAGAACGGGAATTGCACGGGTCCTTCAGCTCACTCCGCGTTCCCCGCAGAGCGCCGGGTTTTCGCCGCACAGCAGTTCCGAAGAGCTGCTGTGCTGTTGGTGCAGGACTGCAGGTGGTCTGCTCGGTCGCGCGGTCAGCCAGCGAACACTCGATCTCTCGCGTCACAAGCCATCGTGGGATCGTGCGCGTTGGGCAGTTCTAGGATCTTCTTCGAGCCGTCACGCAGCTGGCGGTCCAGGGTGACGATGTGCAGGGACGCCTTGGACGCATCGAAGAAGTCCATGAGGTACTTCGCTGTAGCCACAACTATCAGGTCGGGAACAGAGACGGTCTTGCCATGTCGGAAGTACAGCTCGTAGAAGCGATCAACCGCGACAATGATATCGCGTGTTGATGGGATGTCGTGATACGAGATGTGCCTCCCCGCCCTTCGCAGCTCCTTGACGGGGGTACTGATCCGGCTTCGAAGGCGGCTACGGTAGTAGTTGTAGTCCTGGGAATTGCGAAACCAGTTCTCCTTGTAGTACTTCTTCGCCAGCACCTTGAACGCCTCAGCGATGCAGATGTCGGGGATGTAGACGCGAGCTCTTCGCCTTACCAGCTGATCCTCAATCTCATCCCACCACTCCGCGCAACGAACGATTCGATCGCGTTGAATGCCTACTGGAGCCCTGTCTGGTGGGATAAACCTGTTGGCAAGGAAGCAGGCATCCACAACGAACCAGTTCTTTTCGGTTCTCGGCCTTCTGCTAATCTTCCTTACGCGTGCCATATCTGATAGCGGCGCCCCGCTGCTCTGCTGCTCCGCGAGCTATCCCCGAGAGGCCTCAATCCCGCGCGCATAGTACTCCGCACCCCCACGAATCGTGACGCGGTCAAAGACAGTGTGCTTGCTGTCGACAGCGCCGAGAATCTGCTCAACCTCTTGCCCTGCTTCGTCGAAGACCCGCAGATCTATCCCTCCATCGTTCCCGATCCGCAGGACAAACCGATACCAAGTATCCTGAAGCAGCTGAACGCTCTTCTTCTCGATCGGCAAGGGCTTCTGCTCATCCCGGCGCTCTATCCAGAGTGCCTTTCCTTGCTGGGTGAGACAGAAGCCGTAGCCATCGCCGTTCCCATTCTCAAGTGCTATCCTATCGGCTGGTCCCCCTCCTCTCGTAGACGGGTGGAGGATCCAGGCGGTCAATGTGAGAGGACGGTGAGCAGGCTCCTCAAGCCTTCTGAAGCCTCCATTGGGGTCTCCAGAGCCAACCTTCTGCAAGCAAGGACCATCTGTGTCTGGACAGTCGCTCGCCAGGACAACTACGCCTTCACCAATCGCCTCCCATTCGTCGGCGGATGAGCCATCATCTCGAAGGAGTGGCCGATGCGTCGGCGAAGTCGGGCGCGCTGGTTTCGTCGCGACGTATGTGATGAATGCCGCATCTTCCGAGCGCCCTGGAGTTCTGGACAAGTCCGAGTACAGTGTGACATCGGTAAACCCGCACTCCCGGAGGATCCCTGTCAGTTCGCCTTCGTCGAACGCGTACAGCTCGAACTCCCCGATTGTCTTCTTCTGGAGACTGGACCAACTCACATCCCCGCTTCCATTCTCGTAGCATGCCCAGATCACCCGCTTGCCGGCCGCATCGATGTCCACGGGACAGCCCCTGACAGTCGTTCCGCAGTACATCACGCGGCGCCGGGACGAGCCTGCGGTTGGGTTGTCTGCATACTGCGACTCCGACGCGAGGATCCTCGTGAAATTCCTCTCATCTACGACAAGGATCCCGCTTGGCTTCAACACCCCATAGAATTCCTGGATGGCCCGTTTGATTGCTCCTATTGTCGGAAGCAGACAGATCGAATTACCCAGAACCAGCACTGCCCCAAAGCGATCAGGTCCATAGACGCCGCGTAGCTGGGTCCAATCCGATCCGTCAAGCTCAAGACCTGCTATTGCGTGGTTGGCCCCGTACTTACGCGCGACCCGTCTGAAGCTCTCCTCGAATTCGTTTCCTCTAACTCGCCAACCGTCATTCCGCAGCATGACGATCTCACAGCCAACCCCGACGGCAGCATCCAGTATCTCCTCACCCTTCTTGGCCGAGAGAACCTGATCAAGGAACGGTTTCAGATTCTTCACACGTCGATCCGGGTATACGTACTCCTCCCACATGCTCGCCAGATTCGGGTCTACCAGCACTGGGGGACACTCCACAGCTGTCGCGGATGATTTGAGTTCTTCCAGATACCTGGAGCACGAATCGAATATCCCACTTCCTTGTGTGGCCATAGAGAGCTTCACGTCTCCGCTAGGCAAGGGTGTGAACAAGAGAGCATATTGGCTCTCCCACAGGCCGATGTCTGTCGTCCGGAGGTCGAGTTCTTCCGCCTTCTTTCTCGCGGCGCCCGGCGCCACATGAAGCAGCTGCACATCGTTGTCCTTGTGCCACCTGTAGAACTCCTCGAATCTATCCTTGCTCCTTAGCCAGTCCCGGCGGAGGTGTGCGCGGGTCGCGAGAAGTATGCGGAAGGAATTCGAGTCCGGTCTCTTCTCTCGGTTGCGCTTGTGTTCGTCGAGGTAGTCTGGATACACGTCGTAGTACCTGCTCGGTAACACGCTCTCGACGCCACAGTAGACGCCTCGTCCCTCACGGAAGCAGCTCGTCGTGAAGTAGTCAAGATCAGACTTGCCCATGTCAGTTCCGGGCGGATCCAGAACCCCCTTCAGGCTGTGGTATAGCTGGTCGAGATCTCCTCTCAGGAATCGGATGATCACTTCGCGCCCGGGAGGCTTGGCAAGACCGTCAAGCCGCACTAGGTGCCGCATCATTGACGCAACTGAGAGAACGGAGTTGATTCTTACTACCAGGAAGCCAACCAGCCAGAGCACGACGATGAAGCCAATGTTGCCTGCAGTCCCCCCAGGAAACGAGACGTGAGCAAGCGCCATGCCTCCTCGAACCGAGAGCGACACGACAAGCGGCAGGAGGAGAGTGACAGATGGACGGAAGAGCTGCCGCCTTGCCCAGTCAAGACCCCTGCGCACACGGGGACGGGGATGTCGGTTTCTCCCTTCCTTGACCATCGTCCTCCTTCTGCCTTGGGCGATTGCCCTCAACCCATCTTCGGTTCTTCTCATGCTACTCACATAGGAATGCTCCTGCAATCGGAACACCTGAGAGTTCGAGGGGCACACCCTATCTCCCAGGCAGGAGTCCCAGGGGGGGGGAGGAGCGAACGGGGTCAGAGCTTTATTTTCGAATGGCAATCCGGTAGACTGACTCGCTATGGCACGACCATTGCGTATCCAATTCGAGGGAGCCCTCTACCACGTCACCAGTCGCGGCAACGCCCGCCAAGACATCTTCCTGGATGACGAGGATCGAAGTGCCTTCCTAGCCACTCTCGGCGAGGTCGTCGAGCGGTTTGGCTGGATCTGCCATGCCTACTGCTTGATGTCGGGGAATTCCGGGGGACACAATACTTAATTGGCAAGTGATGAGTTGCGAGGTTCGGGGTCAAGTCTTGTTCTTCGACGTTCCGATTCCGTTCGTCTCCGGGGTCAGATCATCCGTTGATGCCGGGGGCAGATCTTGATTCTTAGGGTTTCGAGAGGCGAGAGGTAGCCAAACTCATCGCTTCGTATCTCGGTTTGCACTGCTCAACCATCAGCGTGATCGCCTAGCAGCAGGACTCCAGAATTCGCAAATAAAGCTCTGCTCACCCTCTTCCCTCTTCCTCTTCACGGGAGACAGAGACCAGCGGCCGACGTGTACAGCGCTTGGCACCGAGACATCCGCGAGACGCATGTGGGTTTCCATCAATGGCAAGATACGCACATCTGACCGTGATTCGAGACATCAAGGAGGGACACATGAGAATCCATCGGCCCCACACTCTCGCTCTCCTACTCTTGGGAGTTGTAGCCATCTCTCCACTCAGTGCATGCGGAGCGTCGAATGGTTCAGAGAGCGTCCCCTTCTCGACAGAGAACACAGCGGAAGCTTTTCGGCTCTGCAACTTGCACGGTCACTCGGACATGGTTACCTCAGCCGTCTTCCTCGGGAATTCGGGGGTGCTGGCATCGGCGGGAATCGATGGGACGATCCGGTTGTGGAATGTCGAGTCAGCGCAGGAGGTTCACTCGTTCCAATCCCAAGCCGGAGATTGGAGCAACGTGTTTGCCTTCGTCGACGACCGCCTTGTCTCCTCGATCAACGCATCCATCCGGCTATGGCGGGTCGATCCTTGGGAGGACAAGACACCTGAAGGACTGGCGAGCGAAGGCACGGTCCTGAGTATCGCGGCAACCGCCAACGG
>Ga0272441_10004736_pt1 | contig 24283 bp, 23 predicted proteins | sample SSMProp6N_FD_193582 | JGI IMG/M metagenome (GOLD analysis project Ga0272441, IMG submission 193582) | Marine sediment archaeal communities from Little Sippewissett salt marsh, Falmouth, MA, United States - SSM-Prop-6N | ecosystem: Environmental > Aquatic > Marine > Wetlands > Sediment ...
ACCAGACGGTCAGGTCCGGCCCCACAAACCCGGTGGAGATTCCGTTGTTGCAGGTCACAGAGACGACGTCAAAGATCACGAGGGTCGTATCGATATCCGGCTGTTCAAAGTGCATGATGACCACAAGAGAGAGGAGTATCGACAGAAGAAAGAGAATAAACGTGAGCATATTCCGGGAAACAAGGAATTCAGCCTCTGCGCGCTGAAAACGTTTCCCGTTGTAGTTGAGAGAGAGCATGGCCCGTGAACTGAGAAATGACCTGCGGAACCAGTATTTGATGCCCTTGAGACCGATCAGGAGACGGGAGATCTTCACCCCGCCCGCAGTACTGCCGGATGAGCCGCCGATGAATACCAGCATCGTAAGAAAGAGCACCGACACCGGCTCCCAGACAGTCAGGTCTGCGGTCTGGAATCCCGTTGAGGTAACGGCTGCTGCTGCCATAAATGCACCATGTATTGCTGCAGACGACTCATTCAGCCCGTTAAAGAGGATCAAATCACCGGTGATGATGACAAAACCCAGCGCAAAAAGCAAAAAGAGCATTTTTGCCTGTTCATCCTGAAACACGCCCACTTCCCTTTTCCGGTACATCAGATAATAGATCTTGAAGGGAAGTGCCCCTGCGATCATCACCGGAATGATCAGCAGTTCGAGGAGCACGTTGTTATAGGACGGGATGCCCCCGGAACGGATGGTAAACCCGCCGGTAGATATCGCAGTCATCGCAATGTTGACTGCATCCCAGAGCGGCACTCCGGAGCAGAGGATTAATAGCACGCCTGCTGCAGTGAGTATCAGGTATATCCGCCACGTCTGTGCGCCCTGCTCCACCACACTCGGCATGAAGGCATCGCTGCGTCCCTCCATGCGCTCACTGCTGTAGAGACGGTGGCGTGAGACAGAGGAACGGTTGAGGAGGGCAACAGTGAACGCCACAATTCCGATGCCGCCGAACCACTCCATCAGTGTCCGCCAGAATTTCAGGGTCTCGGGCAGGGCATCGACGTCGCGGGCCATCGTCATCCCGGTATCCGTCCACCCGCTCATTGCCTCAAAGAACCCGTCAATGTAGGGCATGCCTGCACCGAAGACAAAGGGGAGTGCACCGACGAGGGCGCAGATCAGCCAGATGCCTGCCACCGAGAAGAGGGACATGGAGAGACGCGGTTCCCGGTCGGTTTCGGGCAACCGGATCAGAAGCGTCCCGATACAGAAGAGGACCACCGGCACGGACGCCATCGGAAGGAGCATATCAAATTCCCGGAATATCAGGGCCACAACAAGCGGGATACAGGTCCCGGCACTGATATAGCGGAGAATCGTGCCCATATCCGTCGTCAGTGTCAGATACTGGTGAAGGCGGTCCATACGCATGTACTCATTGCAGGAGGGCGACTATTATGCTTTTGTTCCGGGACGACTAGGATTCGCTGTCCGCAATGCAAAAGACTGACAGAAATAGGGAAATGAAGAGTTTTCCGGGTTCCCTCTTCAGCGGTTTACCCAGAGGTTGTGCACATTGCAGCACTCAAAGGCCTTGACATCGGTGTCGGGACAGGGGAAGAACGCCTCTGGTGCGTCGCCCGGGTTCAGGTAGTGGAGCATGAAGTCGTCGCCCGCGAGGACGCCAATCCACATGATGTAGTGCTCTTCTGCCATGGGGTGGGGTGTTGACCCGACCGTCACTTTGATGCCCCCCTCTGCCTTCTCAACGATGGGGACATGCTTCTCTTTCGCAAAGTCCGCCGTCTGCTCGGAGAGACGCTCCATTGCGTTTCCCGCACAACTGACCACCAGATCTTCCGGGGACGGTGCCATGCACATGTCGGGGTTCATGACCATTACCGTGCCGCTGCATCCGGGGCACTTATAAAATACTGGATTTGCTGCCATCATCTTCACCTTTCTTCAGACGAGGGAATTATCCTGATGACGTTTATAGATTTCGTCTGCAAGGCGGTTGACCGCTTCAAGGTCCTTCTCACCCGGTTTTCCTTTGATATAAATCGGCTCCAGCATCTCTGCCGCGAGTTTCGGCATCATCTCACCGAGTGTCTGCACGGTCTTTCCTCCCCACCCGAACGACCCGATCACCGCAGCGTAGCGTGCCTTTGGTTTGAGGATATTCGCGAGAAACGCGATATTGGCGGCTTTTGGGTGCGGTCCGAAGTGGACGGTGGGTGAACCGATGACGATGGTTGTCGCATCGATGAGGTCCATTGCAATGGTGCCGGATGAAGCGGTGCCGAGGTCATAGGGGCGCACCTCAATACCCCGCTCGATGAGTGCGTCCGTGAGGCGTTCCACCATCCACTTTGTACTTTGGTGCATGGAGACAAAGGGGATCACCACGAGGTTTTTTCCCTCTTCTGAGGACCATTCGCGGTAGAGGGAGAGGACTGCGTCAGGGTTGTTGTATATCGGCCCGTGACTCGGGGCAATGATCGCCGGGTCAAGAGCTTCCACTTTTTCAACATAGCCACGGATCTTTGAGCGGAACGGCTGCATAATAATCGCATAATACCGTTTTGCCGCTTCCTGCAACCGGGACGAACCGTCTGCAAAGAGGGATGAACACGCGAGGTGTGCCCCGAAGAGGTCACAGGAGAAGAGGACGCGGTCCTCCGGCACCCAGGTGACCATCGTTTCCGGCCAGTGCACCCAGGGCATGGCATAGAAGACGAGTGTCTTGCCCCCGAGTTCGAGGCAGTCCCCGTCTTCTGCGGCAAGAATCCGCCCTTCGTCTATCAGGAGCATCGAACAGAGCAGCTCCTTGCCCTTCTCTGTCGTGACAACGGTAGCCATCGGGAAGAGCTCAAGGAGCAGCGGGAGTGCACCGGAGTGGTCCTGTTCCGCATGGTTTGCGATGATATAGTCAACAGCACCAACCTCTGCCCGGATGAGGTTTGCCACATACTCCTCATCGAACCCTGCTTCAACGGTGTCGATCAGGGCGGTCTTCTCACTGCCCCGGACAACATATGCATTATAGGTCGTCCCGTCCGGGAGCTCCATGAGGTCGTCAAAGGCCGTCCGGTGCCAGTCAATCACACCCACAGACGATATGCCGGGAAGGATCTCACGCACGACCATCGCTCAGTTCACCTCGGCAAATTTTGTTTTTGCCGCCCCGCAGACAGGACAGTGCCAGTCGTCCGGGAGGTCGGCAAATGCTGTTCCGGGCGTTGCTCCCTCATCTCCTTTCTTCGGGTCGTAGATGTGCCCGCATACCATACACTTCATCCGGCTTGTTGCATCCATTGAATATTCTCCTGTTCCTGGATGCCCCGCGAACCACAGGGACAACCGGAACCATCTGCTGAATGGTTACAGCATCATTCTTTAAATGGATTATTATCGTATTTCGAAAAAATTGCCGCAAAAAAACACCCGCAGATGCAACCCCTGATGCACCCGCCAGATGCATCACGCAGAGCGAGGAAAACCCGGTGTAAAAAAACCGCGCCTCTGCTTCACAACTCCCCGATATCCTCATTCCAGACATCCGGGTGCGCTGCAATATACCCGCCGAGCATGTCCACGAGTGCCGGCCTATTGAGGTTCACCACTTCAACCCCATGCTCCCGCAAAAACGCCTCCGCACCGGCAAAATTGACCGACTCACCAACTACCACCTTCGGGATGCCGAACTGGACGACTGCCCCCGCACAGAGATAGCACGGCATTAACGTCGAATAGAGCACCGTATCCTGATATCGTCCGATCCTCCCGGCATTGCGGATGCAGTTGATCTCCGCGTGCATCAGGGGGTCATCGTCCTGCACCCGCCGGTTATGCCCCCGCGAGATAATGGCGCCGTCCTGCACGAGGACTGCCCCGATCGGGATGCCCCCTTCTGAGAGACTCTGCTGTGCTTCGCGGGTTGCTTCCTGCATGTATGTTTGATCTTCATCCACGGGAAAACACATCCGTTCGTTTATAACTGTTAACTACCATCACGTTAGAAAACAACCCTAAAAAATGCTCCCATGCCCGGACGCAAAGGAGAAGGGTGCGACTCGCTGGGACACTGCCCCTTCCCAGTCCCGTCTTCAATCCTCCTCATCCTCCGCACAGTCCAGCTCCGCGACAATCACAACCGGGTCTTTCACCTTCCGCACCATCTTCAAAATGCGGGAGAGACGTTCCATCCCGATAAAGTGCTCCGCCATCACATGACCCAGAGGGGAGAGCACAATCTTCCCTTTGCGCTCCCGGATATAGCCCTCCTTCTCCAGCAGCGGCCAGACGTCCTCGAGTTCGCCGACCATCGTATTGCAGATCTCGGTGAGACACTGCCGCTCCCCACCGCAGACCACCGCATTTGCGACATACTCTTCAGACGACCCTTCGATATCATAGACCGGGGCGACCTCCTCCATCTCTCCTTTCAGGAGACGGATCGCGACCTCCTCTTCCGTGCCGCCGCCGGACTCCCGTGAGTACATCCCACCGGGTTCGGCGAGGATCACGACCTTCCCCAGGTCATGGAAGTCCGGCCGGCCCGCACGTCCCATCATCTGGGAGAACTCCTGCACCTTCAGCCATGAGATTCCCATCGCAAGGGCATCGAAGATCACCTGCGAGGCGGGGAAGTCCACACCTGCGGCAAGCGCTGCCGTCGTGACGACTGCGGCAATCTCCCCCTTCTCAAAGAGCTTCTCCACCTGACGGCGCTCCTTTGCAGAGAGCCCCGCATGATAGGGCATCGCCTTCTTGCCGATCGCTTCTGCCACCGTGTGGCAGCGGGCCCGTGAGTTGGTGAAGACGATCGTCTGCCCCTTGTATCCCTTGGACGAGGTCTTCTGGTACTCCTCGAAGACCATCTTCTTGATGAGACTGATCTTCTCCTTGCGGGGCGTAAAGATCAGGTGACGCTCCAGACCCACCGGCCGTTCGTCATACCGCACCAGTTCACTGCGCAGTTTCTCAGCGAGAAGGGAGGGTGATCCGATGGTGGCGCTCAGAAAGAGGAACTGTGCATGTGGTGCGACATGCCGGAGGCGGGCAATGAGCCCGTCGAGCCGGTGGCCCCGCTCCGCATCCTCGAGCATCTGCACCTCATCGATGACCACCGTCCCCACCTTCCCGAGGCGGCGGCCCATACGCAGGTGGTGGTCCACCCCCTCATAGGTGCCGACGATGATATCAGACTTCATACTGCGCCGGGCCTTCACCCGTGTCTCCGGGATGTGAATGCGTGACACCCCGGTCAGAAGCGATACATTCTGGAATTCACCATACCGTTTCGAAAACCGGCTGTATTTCTGGTTCGCAAGCGCGACAAGGGGCACTAAAAAGAGCATCGAACCCCGGCCCTCAGTGTGATTTTTAATCCCCGCCATCTCGCCGATGAAGGTCTTGCCACTCGCGGTCGCTGCGACCACCAGCTGGTCTTTGCCCCGCAGAAGACCGGCATCCACACAGAGCTGCTGCACCGGCATCAGGCGATCCACCCCGGACGCCGTCACAAACTCCTTCGGGAGCGGCAGCGTCGCAAGCGGCTGTGTCTTCGTAATGGCATGGGGTTCGAGCCGGTCAAAGAGCGTCTGGGACGGGGCGGCCTCCTCCGGCATGAGCATCCCGAAGACCCGATCAAGGTCCCGGTACATCTCCAGCATATGCTCCAGATGCCCGATGGACTTCATCCCCATCCCCCCGAGATACCCTGCCTCACGGCGGAGTTCATTGCGGGCACAGCCCAGACAAATCTGTTCACGCCCGTACTTCACCGCATTCTTCGCCTTCAGGGGAGTGATCCGATCGTTTAAGAGACAGGTACGGCAGACACGGATCACCGTCACCGGAAGCTGCAGATCATCGCACATGGAGCGAAACGCCTCGTCCTCTCCCGTAAGATAGATCTTTTCGCGCCGGAACAAACGCAGCAGGTCTTTTGTGGGGACATGACGTGGCTGGCGCCTGCCTGCTTCACGGTAGCGAAACGACTTCGGCCGGTAGCCCTTGCCCGTCTTTGAGAGTTCGAGATCACCGGTGCCGGACACACGCCGGCCGTCATAAAAATAAAGGCGGTATGAACCCCGCCGCGGGTTGACAATAATACTCATACGATGCTCAGATCGCAGATCTCATAGGAGAGACCCACACCCTCAAGCCGTTTCAGAAAGCCGGTGAACTCCTCATCAACGATGACCATCGCACAGTTAATGCCATGGAATGCGGCCTCAATCACGCCTTCGCGGGCACCGAAGAATGCATCCTCTGTCACCCCGACCCCCTTCAGGAGCACCTTTGCCTCCAGACCGACGGCACCGATATAGTCCATCTCTTCGAGAGCATCAAGCAGGCGGTCAGGAGAGACACTGCGTGATCCGCCCCGCTGGATACGCGGCACCTTACAGACACGAACCGTTCCCTCTTCAAGGGTGATGATCCCGGAGAGTCTTGCCACCCCGACATCTTCTCCGGGTTTTGCCGCATCCGTTACCTCACCCATTGCAGTCTGCTCTGTTTTTGATGCATACAGGAGTCCGCCCTGCATGAAGACACCGACCGACTCTCCTTTGGCAAGAGGCTCTTTCGCGATTGCGGTCCAGACCGAGACCTCCTGAATTACGTCGCCTGTTACATACTTCAGGTAGTTGTCCAGTGTCTCTGCGGTGTTTGTGACCCACTCCACACCCTTCTTGGTGACATTGTAGCGGCCACGGCCGTTTGAGTTCACAAACCCGTCATCCACCATATCACGGATATACTCACTCACGGCCTGCGGGGTCACCCCCATCTTTGCCGCGATCTCCTGCTGCCGGATCGATGGCTGATGAGCAGCAATCTCCACTAAGATCTGAAACCGGGTCGCCTCACGTTTGCTCTTCAGCACCGTATAGTCCGGATCATCACTTTGGATCTTCAAGCAGTACCAGCCCCTGGCCTTTCACATCAAGATTTGGCATCCGTTTTGCGAGCCCTTTGATATATACCGGACTCACTTTGTACTTACGGGCGAGGTCATTGTATGATGTTGAACCGGCCCGTACGTCCTGCTCAAGGTTGTCCACCATGCTGCGCAGCTCTTCATCCGTTGATGTCGAAATGTAGAGCAGGTCTCCAAGGTCCTCCATGGAACACTGGAACCCGGCCCGGAACCGACTATATGTTGTTTTGTACTCTTTCGAGGGCCGCTCCCCCGGCTGTGGCATCCGCCACTGCTCCTCAATCAGATTTCCTTTTTTCAGAAGTGCGAGGCATTCTGCGATGCAGTCGGTGCCTATTTCTTCGCATATCTCCGCTTCGGTCATCCATTGTTTTGAAAGGAGGTCATAGGCTTTCTTAAACTTTGAATTATTAAACGTAACAATGAGAGGAACGATTTCGAGGGGATCATTAATGATTCTGTTGTGCCCTGTCAACGTAAAAACCCATGTAATATAAGACGTATAAACCAATAAAGATTCTCTAGACATAAAATATGCAAATCAAAGGGAAAATATCAATTAAAGGCATCGTACAGGGGGTAGGATTTCGCCCTTTTGTCTATAAAACCGCGAAAGACCTCGGGATGCGTGGCACTGTACGGAACCTGGGCAGTGAGGTGCTCGTGCATGCACAGGGAAATAATTTTGAAGAATTTGTGCACCGCCTCTCCAAGGGAACCCCTCTCTCCCGCATCGACTCCGTCACGGTGACCGAAACAGACGAACCCGTCCCGGACGAATTTGTCATCCTTGAGAGTGCAGCAGGCACCCTGTCCGGCTTCATTCCGGCAGATGTCGCCACATGTGACGAATGTATCAAAGATATCTTCACCCCAGGCGGCAGGTATGAGAGTTACTGGGCTACGTCCTGTGTGAACTGCGGACCTCGCTACAGCATCATCTGCGCCCTCCCCTATGACCGGGAACGCACGCGTATGGACCGGTTCACCATGTGTCCGGCATGCGACAGCGAGTATACGGACCCCAACTCACGCCGCCACCATGCCCAGACCATTGCCTGTGCCGACTGCGGGCCGAAACTCTCCCTGCTGCGCCCCGACGGCACCACCGTTGCAGGCGACCCCCTCCGTACCGCTGCCACACACCTCGACCGCGGCGCCGTCGTCGCCATCCGCGGTCTGGGCGGATTTCACATCGCCTGCACGGTTGAGGCGGCAGGACGTCTGAAGGGCACCCTCGGACGCCCCGAACAACCGCTTGCCGTGATGGCCACCGCAGACGAAATCCGCCGGGTGGCAGAGATCTCTTCTGCTGAATGGGACCTCCTGTCCGGCCCCCCCCACCCCATCGTCGTGCTGACGAAAAAAGACCCGCAGGCCCTGCATGCCATCTCCAAACTCCATACGATCGGCTGCATGCTGCCCTACACCGCACTCCACCACCTGCTCTTTGCAGACCTCACACACCCGATGCTTGTGATGACCAGCGCCAATGCGCCCGGATACCCGATGATCACCGACACCGCGGATGCCTGCAAAAGACTCGCCGGTCATGTGGACTATATCCTCACCCACAACCGCGTCATCCAGAACCGGTGCGACGACTCGGTGGTGCGTGACGGGAAGATCCTCCGTCTCTCCCGCGGACTCGCCCCCAAACGGGAACGCCTCGACCTGGGAGACGCCTGCATCCTTGGCACCGGCCCGGAACTCAATGCAAACATCTCCATCTACCAGGATGGGTTCTGTGTCACGTCCCCCCACGTGGGGAATGTACGCAACCCGCCCACCCTTGCATACCTGAAGGAGACGGTGGAGCGGACCGCACACCTGCTGGGCGCCGAATTTGACGTGATCGCCCATGACCTGCACCCGCAGTTCCTCTCCACCCGCTATGCCCGTGAACTCGCAGAGGAGACCGGCGCCACCCTCATGCCGGTGCAGCACCACAAGGCGCACATCGCCGCCGCGACGACAGACCCCTGCGTGGGCATCGCGATCGACGGCGTCGGATACGGGGAAGACGGCACTGTCTGGGGAGGAGAGATCTTTGCAGGCGCCATCCCGGACTTCACCCGTGTCGGCCATCTGGAACCTGTAATGATGCCAGGCGGCGACCTTGCCACCCGTTATCCCGAACGCATGCTTTATGGCATCCTCCCCGAAGAGGAGATCGCCGGACTGCTCGCATCCCGTGGGTGGGACGACACCACACTTGGCGTCCTCCAAAAACAGGTGGCACGGCGGTTCAATGTCACTATCTCATCGAGCACCGGACGGGTGCTCGATGCCGCAGCAGCGCTCCTCGGCGTCTGCCGGGAACGCACCTTTGACGGCGAACCGGCACAGGTACTCGAGACCACTGCGGTGCCGGGCACCGCCACCCTCTGGGACCGCGAGTTCACCCAGGAGCAGGGACGGACCATTCTCTCCACCTCCGCCCTCCTCAGGGAGGCACTCTCCCGGATGAAGACCGAACGTGCGGCAGACATCGCGGCATCGTTCCAGCACACGCTTGCAACCGGGATCGCCGAGATTGCCATGACCGCGGCAGAAGAGAAACAATATAAAAAGATTGCGCTTAGTGGAGGTGTCGCATACAACCATGCCATCGAGCACACCATCCGGGAGACCATTCAGGCATCCGGATACGAATATGTCCTCAATACCAATTACCCGCTTGGAGACGGGTGCATATCATACGGGCAGTGCGTATGGGCAGGCATTGCCCGGAAGAGAAACTGATCGAAAGGATATTCTTAGATATTTGCTGATCCGAGCACATGTTCAAGGATTTCACGGAGATGTGCAGAACGGTAGGGTTTTTTCAGCACCGCAGTAAATCCCTGGCGATACAGGTCATCATAATTCATTTCTGAAACAAAACCGCTTGTCACAACGGTCCGCACGCCGGGATCAATTGCCTTCAGCTCGCTGATTGCCTCTTTTGCGCCCATGCCTTCGGGGACCGTAATATCCATTATCACCACATCATACGGATTCCCTGCAGCAAATTCCCTGCGGTATTCCTCAACAGCTGTTTCGCCGTCCGGAGCTGCCATCGGAAAATACCCCATCTTTTTGAGCAGAATGCAGGTAATCGTTCGGATATTCTCCTCATCATCCATGATGAGGATCTTTTTGTTTGTCCCTGACACGCCCCTATCGCTCCCCATTGTTCTGACCAGCCATGTTGCACTATCCTCTGTTGCGATGACTCACATACTAATTGACATGCCATATTGCATATCAAATACGTTCACAGAATACGCATGTCATTGATATATACATTTGCATAAAATCCGGCCCCAGAGAAACCCGAACAGCACACCACCCCAGCCCCCGACACCGCAGTGGCGATGATAACACCCGCCAGTCGTTCAAACACCCGGACAACCGGCGCCTAAAACCCCGCCAAAAAAGAATTGCCGCTGGCAGAAACAGTGAGGGAAAGAGAAAATGAGAGAAAGAGAAAAAAATCCGGGAGACGAAGATTCCCGGAGATCATGGCGCCAAAACGCCGACATTCACCGCAGCGACCCTTTCGGCACAAAGGCGCCCTCAACAAGAGATCGATCCATCACATCCGGCACCACTCCCGTCGTTGCATACCGGTACATGATTGCAACGAATATCCCCTGCAGCGCCCCGTAGAGGACAGCAGAGACCACCCAGAGAAGAAGGGACAGACCAATGACCACCAGCCCCACCTCCGCTGCACCTGCAATGAGGGCAAGCATACCCGCAAACAGCAGAAGAACCGCCGGGATAAATATGAGTCCAAGGGAGAACGAACCCACCACCGTCTCACCCCATGTCGACCGAAAGAGTTTCCACGACCGCTGAATCGCCGCAATACCACCCAGATCATCCACCACAATCACCGGAATGACAAAGAAGGTGGCAAGCGACCATGCCGCCCCCAGCAGTGCAGATACAAGCGAAACGAGGAGATTGTCCCCATCACCGCGGATGAGACGCAGGATGAGACCCACCGTTGCTGCAATAAGCGTCCATGAAAGAATCTTTCCGATACGTGAAGACGCTGCATGGATCCCATCCATGAACGTCGGGTCACGACCATCGAGACGAATCAGAGCACAACTGACGAGGGCCGTGTTGAAGTAGATCACAATGAAGTAACTCACGAAGTAGAAGAGAAACAGGAGCACATACCAGAGAGGCGAACCCCCGGACACGCTCGCATCACTCAGGAGCCCTGCGAAGAAGAGCGGCACAAGAAACGTCGCCACCACAATTAATGTAACAACCCCCGAGAGAATCGGGAACAGAATCATCTCCCGGTCTTTTTTGAGAATACCAAAGGTCTCTTTGAATAACTGAAACCCGCGGCCAATACGCGACATCATCAGTCATCGGACGGCACAGTATAAATGAACCTCGATTTACACAAAATTACGTCGGCAAACAGAACCAGACAAAGAAAACAGGACCTAAAACGATTCGCGGGAACTGAAAAGAAAAAAAAGGTTTAGCCGAAGAGAGCGCCGAGACCGGCCATGCCGCCCTCTTCGTCCTCTTCTTCCTCTTCCTCTGCCTCTTCTTCTTCTGCAGGTGCTGCCTCAGCTGCTGCAACAGGTGCTGCTGCTGCAACAGGTGCTGCTGCTGCCTTTGCGACAGCCTCCTCGATGTCAACACCGTCGAGTGCTGCGACGAGTGCCTTTACACGGGAGTCCTCAACTTCGATGCCTGCTGCTGCCAGAACTGCGGTAACAGCTTCTTCAGTTACTTCCTTTCCTGCGTTGTGCAGGACAAGTGCTGCGTAGATGTATTCCATTTCGTATTCACCTCAATTATGATATTATTCAGTCATCCCTTTCAGGGCCTTTGCCTGAAGTGATGCACGTCCGATAATCAGTTCAACAATGTCTTTCGAATATATTGCGGCCTCAACACCAAGGTTGCGGGCTTCGCCTGCAGCCTTTGCAATGATTGGCTCAATCGTCTGCGCAGTCGGATAGGCTGCGTAGACACCGAGATTGAATGCCTGCTGGGCTGCCAGAACCACATTGTTGTAATATTCAGTCTCATCGATTGCCAGCGTGGACGGCTCATAGAATGCGCCATCGTAGAAGGCCACCTGAAGGCTCAGACCAACGTCAATCGGCCGGATATCAAGCTTGGACAGGACATCTGCCTGCTTTGCATTGATCTCCTCGCCTGCCTTGACGAAGACCTTCCTCTCGCGGATGACAACCTTTCCGCCTTCAATTGCGGCAGGAAGACCTGCCTGCTGGAAGACACCAACGATGGGGCCCGGCTTAAAGCTGGTGGGACCCTTCTCGATGACAATGTCCTCAGGGGCAATATCGCCGGGGCGTGCCACCATCTTGGTCATCGTCTGCTGGAGCTTCTTGTAGAGCTGGAACGGATTGTCGTTTGTATAGATCAGTGCACTCTGCCCGTCGATGTATGTGTTGATCCCGTCAATTGGCGCGCCCATCTGAGTAAAGGCGTGCTCAATGAGGGTGTTTCTCGTCATGCGCAGGATAGCCTTGCCCCTGAGGTCACGGCGCATCTCCTGCATCTGCTTTGCGGGAATGCCGTGCAGGTCTACGAGACCTGTGAGGCGGTATTCCTCCGCAAGTGAGCCAATCTGATCAACCTCATCCTGTTTCCACTGGGGCAGATTTGTCGTATATAATGCCATTATATAATCCTCACTGCCGGACCCATGGATGTCTTCACATACACTGACCGGATATTCATTGCACCGCTCTCCAGTGATGCCTCAACCCTGTGCAGTACCGCATCGATGTTCTCTGCGAGCGCCTCTGCATCCATACCGGCAGTACCGACCTTCACGTGGAAGGTGGTCTTGTCCTTTGTACGGAACTTGACAGATTTGCGCAGACGTTCGACCATTGGGCCGACATCCATCGTTGGCGGAACAGGGGTGGGCATCTTACCGCGGGGACCGAGACGGGTACCGAGCCAGCGACCAACAAGTGGCATGGCAGCGGTCTCTGCAAGGAAGAACCGATACTCGTCCGCAATCCTGCGGGCTTCACGGGGTTCTCCTCCCAGACGCTCGATCTCTTCAGGTCCGATGATGAGGTCTACACCTACAGCTTTTGCCTGAGTGGTGATATCTCCTTTCCCAAGCACACAGATCTTCTGAGGCTGACCTGTGCCGTTTGGAAGAGCCATCGTCTCATCAATACGGTTTTTTGGCTGCGCCATGTCGATGTTCCGGAGATTCACTGAAATTTCAATGCTCTCCTGGAACTTCCGTTCAGGCGCGGCCTCCATTGCCGCTTTCACGGCATCCAGAATCTGGACCCTATCAACCATTCATTTCCTCCATAGTTCAGCGACCCGTAATACGGATCTTCTATAGGTTTTCATAGTCTATTCACTGAGAATGCTGTCGTATTCGCCTGCATTGATCTTCGGGAAGATCTCCTTTGGATCCATCCCTTCGACCGTCACACCGACACTCACGCATGTCCCGATAACCTCTTTTACGCGGCTTTTCAGGTCATACGATATCATATCGTCAGTCTTCATACGGGCAATGCGAACAGCAGCCTCGAGCGGAAGATCCCCTACCTTCTGGGTGTTGGGTTCTCCTGAACCCTTCTCCAGACCGACCTCTTTCATGATGAGGGCAGTGGTGGGAGGGACACCTACGGAAACCGTGAAGTTCTTCTTGTCGTCGACTTCAATGGTCACAGGAACCTGCATTCCATTGTAGTCGGCAGTCTTGGCGTTGATCTCGTCAACGACCGCCTTCACGTTTATTCCGAGAGGCCCCAGCGCCGGTCCTAGTGGAGGACCGGCTGATGCCTTTCCGCCGGGTACCAATACCTCGACTACTTCTCCCATTGTAATATCACCAGGCCTCGATGCACCTGTCAACAGGTAACACTCAGCGTGGGTCAGTACAGGTCTGCATACTACCACTTAAACCTACGGGCATGCCCGCAAAAAATGAGGGAAGAATTACTCTTCCGATGATTTTTCAATGACGCGGACGTTATCCCCGCGTACGGTAATCGGGATGGGAACCATCGATTCATACAGTTCAACCGTGATTTCCTCTTTTCCGGCGTCAACACGCTTGACAACTGCTTTTTCACCCTTGAAAGGCCCTGCAATGAGCTCGACAATCGTGCCCTCATCGATACCGCTCACCGCCGGTTTCGGCTCAAGGAAATGTTCAATCTCGGCAAAGTCAGTCTCACCCTTCACCACCGCACGCGCATTGGGTATCAGGCGAACGAGTTGCTCCATCCGGGCATACTCGTCAGGCGTCTCGATGAAGACATACCCACGCACCTCATCCGGCGCCATGATCGAGGTGATGACAAACTCATCGTGGTCCTTCAGCACCTCGACGATGTCATCGACTACCTTCCGCTCCTTGTTCGCGGTCGTCTTGAGCGCGTAAATCTTGTTTCCGAACTCACTCGCCATTGTCATCACAGGGTAGCAAATGCCATTAACTCGTAGACGATAAACCCAATCAGTCCGATGATCAGGATACCCATTGCAGCAACGAGTGCGATTTTATTAAATTCTTCACGGGTGGGTGTCCGTGACAGTTTCAGGACACGCCAGTATTTCTTGAATATTTCTTCATTAACGGTATTTAAATCAGCCATTGTTCATGTCACCTGAGGAAGTCGATATCAAACTCCGTAGAGGTTTTCTGCCGCGAGAACATCTCACTGCGCCCATAGATCTGCGGCGAGTTTACCCCTGTTACGACAAGCATGGTGCGCATCCGGCCCTGCATATCGGGATCCACCTGGGCACCCCAGATAATCCGTGCTTCCGGATCGATGCGTTCGTAGACCTCCTGCACCACACCTTCCGCTTCAGACATTGTCATATCCGGGCCGCCGACCACATTGACGAGGGCAGCAGATGCACCTGAGATATCAACGTCGAGCAGAGGGGAACGCAGCGCCTTCTTGACGGAATCTGCGGCCTTGTCTTCGCTGTCACTCTCACCCATACCGATCATTGCCACACCGCCACGTTCCATGACGGTTCTGACATCAGCGAAGTCAAGATTGACAAGACCCGGCTGGGTAATAAGTTCAGTGATTCCTTTTACTGCACGCATTAAGACTTCGTCAGATACCTTAAATGCTGCGTGCAGCGGGAGACGCGGGACAACTTCAAGCAGGCGGTCATTCGGCACCACAATGACGGTATCCGCGACATCCCGCAGTCGTTCGAGGCCCGCTTCCGCGTTCTCCATACGGATTGCACCCTCCGCAGTGAAGGGGAGCGTGACGACCGCAATGGTCAGTGCACCCGTCTCCCGTGCGGACTTTGCGATGACAGGAGCGGATCCGGTACCGGTGCCGCCACCCAGTCCTGCGGTGATAAACACCATGTCACAATCCGCCATCGACTGGTTGATCTCCTCAACAGTCTCGAGGGCGGCCTCTTCTCCGACCTGCGGGACTGAACCGGCGCCAAGACCACGGGTACGCTTGCGGCCAATGAGGATCCTGGTATCCGCCTTTGTCCGGATCAGGTGCTGGGCATCCGTGTTCAGTGCAACAAGGTTCGCACCATGGATACCCTCCTCGCTCATCCGTGTCATTGTATTCGAACCACCGCCGCCACAGCCAATGACCGCGATCCGTGTCTGAAGGTCTTTGAGGATCTCCTCCAGCTCCAGATCACGTTCGTTGGACGCGTCAACGATAACTCCGGACTCCTCATTTGTCCGTTTAATTGCCTCTTCTACGATTGATCTCATAGGTAGTTCTCCAATCCCGGGACGTGGATCACCCGTTCAGTCATGAGAGAGACCATTTCCGGCGTAATTATTGTGCCGTCAATCTCGATCTCCTGTCCTGCCGCCAGTCTGCCGAAAAGCGGTCCCTTCGGAACCCCCAGAGTGCATGCTTTTTCCGGGTCGAAACTCATTTTTCGGATGATGAGATGATCATCACCGGCGTGGGCAGATCCATCGCTCTTTAAGATTTTGACGCACGATGATATTAAAAGATGCAGTATTTGTGATTCATGTCTGCGCCAGGTGAAGAAAACCGGCAGAGGAGCGCCCCGCCGGGACACCACCATTGCAACGGGCATTTCAGAAATATCCTGCAAAATCTGCCCCTCATTTTGTTTGAGTGCCTCTGAAAAGAGGTCGACAGGAATACGGACCAAAACCGCCTCACCGTCACCACTCAGTCCCGCCACACGGAGCGTTGCGCCGGGCGCTTCTGTCTCTGCCGCATCCCGCATCCCGAGATAGGTCATAAGAGGGATATCCCCGAGCATCCGCAGTTCACTCTCTGTTACACGGGGAATGCCGCATGCATCGATGAGCGTTGAGATGTGACTCAATACGTCCTTTGCAAGAGCCTTCCGGTCGATATAGGCCGCAACGGCACCGGTCATCTCTGCCATCTGCCGGACCATCGCGGCGTCCATGCCGGCGACTTCCCGTGTGTGGGCGATATGGCCCCATGCCGCCCTCCCGGCAAGCGCGATGTCGGTCTCCCGCGCCGCATAATGGTTGCCGCCGAATCCGATGAGAGGGATGACGTCCCCCGGACCACCGGTGAGGACCGAGACCAGAGCATCGGCAACTGCCGCACCACAGGCAGGGTCCGTCCATTCCGCTTCCGTGCTTCCGATTTCAATGAAGAACGAAGGAGTGGAAAGCCCCGTCGGGCCGTGATGCGTCACCTCATAGGAGACACGGAACCCCTCCGGGGCACGGGGAACAAGGGCGCAGAGGGCGGCATGCATCCACGCAGGCGCAGCGCGGGAGAGGGTGCGGGGTTCCCCGCCCAGTGCCGCATCGCCATAATTGCCGGTGACATGGACGGTCAGGGCAGGCACCGGGTTTTGCGAAGTGTGCCGGGAAAGAAAGATGATGAGGTCTGCGTCTGCCCGACGGTCCAGATCCTCCTCATAGATGAGGCGACCCGGTGCGGTCATAAACCGGAGGGTATGCCCCGCAAAGGTGCATTCCTCACCGTCATTCCCCTCTGCACCGACACGGGGGGCGAGGTGTGCGGCGATATTGCAGCCTGCAGGATCAATTTCCGAATGAATAAGGGCAATTTTCATCGTCGCTCCCCTCTTCCGACCGTGTTGACGGCCTGTATAACCGCCTCCTCAGCAGACATGCAGGGCACCACCCCGGGGATCTCCCACGACCGGAGGCCAAAGACCGGACGGCCGAGTTTCAGGGCCATCGCAATCTCCGAGAGCGTGCCGTATGCACCGCCCACGGCGATGACGGCGCCCGCTGACGAGACCACCACCGCGTTGCGTGCGATCCCGAGACCCGTCGGGATGGTGACCGTGCAGAAGGGATTGGCCCCGGAGACATCACCGGGGAGAATTCCCACCGCAATCCCGCCGGCACCTGCCGCGCCCCGGCAGGCGGCCTCCATCACTCCGCCGCGGCCGCCGCAGACAAGGATTGCGCCTGCTTCTGCAATTCGTCTGCCCACATCTTCTCCCGCACGCTCTTCTTCTGCCGTGCATGATGCGGCTCCGACGACCGCAATCTGGAGAGGATGCGTTTTATCCATTAGCTTTTTCATCTCCTGTAAGTCACCCATCATTCTTCTGTACACATGTACTTTCACGCAAATACCTATCTTTCTGCAGATACAAAATCTCAGGACATATACTCAGAGGAATTATTATATGAGAGAGGTCACGAGCAGTTTTAACGCAGAGGAGGTGGAGGCCGCAGTCCGCTCCTTCTGGGACTCAGACGATATTTACGCACGGGTCAAGCAGCAGCATGCGGGAAGCCCCCCCTGGTTCTTCGTGGACGGACCCCCCTATACCACCGGCCACATCCATCTCGGGACTGCATGGAATAAAATACTCAAGGACGCGATTCTGCGCTTCCGCCGTATGCAGGGCTATGATGTCATTGACCGGGCGGGCTACGATATGCACGGTCTCCCGATTGAGGTGAAGGTGGAGCACGAACTCGGCTTCTCGTCCAAAAAGGATATTGAGTCCTATGGCATCGACCGCTTCATCGAGAAGTGCAAGGACTTTGCCATCACGCACAAGGAGATCATGTCTGATCAGTTCCGTGACCTCGGTATCTGGATGGACTTTGAAAACCCCTACCAGACCATCACCCCCGACTACGTGGAGGCGGCATGGTGGACTTTGAAGCGTGCGGAAGAGAAGGGCCTTCTCGACCGCGGATACCGGGTCGTCAACCTCTGCCCCCGCTGTGAAACGGCAATCGCGGATTCAGAGGTCGAATACTGGGACGAGACCGACCCGTCCATCTTTGTGAAGTTCCCGGTTCAGGGCCGCGAGAACGAATACCTCGTCATCTGGACCACCACCCCGTGGACCCTTCCCGCAAATGTTGCAGTCGCCGTTCGCGACGACTTCACCTATGCACGGGTCCGTGCGGTGAAAGACGGAACGGAAGAGGTACTCTGGATCGGCGAGGAACTGGTCGAGGACGTCCTCAGAAAGGGACGCTACCAGGACTTCACCGTCCTTGAGACCGTCACCGGAGACGCCCTGATAGGCATGCACTACCGCTCACCCCTCGAGGAGCAGGTGCCCATCCAGAAGGACGTCGAACACCGTGTCGTCTACGCGGACTTCGTGACAATGGAGAACACGGGCCTCGTGCACATGGCGCCGGGCCACGGGTGGGACGACTCCATTGTGGGCCAGAAGGAAGGGCTCGCCTCCCTCTGCCCGGTGGACCAGGCAGGCATCTACACCGCTGACGCCGGTATCTTTGCCGGGAAGTTCGTCAAGGACGCCGACCGCGATGTGATGGACGCCCTCGGGGACCACCTCCTTGCAGAGACGACGATCACCCACCGCTACGGGCACTGCTGGCGGTGTAAGACCCCGATCATCATGATCTCCACAGAACAGTGGTTCCTTGCCGTCCCGAAGATCAAGGAGAAGATGCTCTCCGAGATCGCCCGGGTGAAGTGGCAGCCCGACTGGGCCGGCTCCGCACGGTTCCATGACTTTGTGGCAGACGCCCGCGACTGGTGTATCTCACGCCAGCGCTACTGGGGTATCCCCATCCCTGTCTGGCAGTGTGATGCCTGTGATGCCCGCACAGTCTTCGGCACAGTCGCGGAACTCAACGAGGCGGCAGGCACCTCCCTCACCGATCCACACCGCCCGTATGTGGACGACGTGACCATTCCCTGTACCTGCGGCGGAACGATGCGCAGGGTGGAGGATATCTTTGACGTCTGGTTTGACTCCGCGATGGCATCCTGGGCGACCCTCGGGTTCCCCCGGGAAACCGCAGAGTTCGAGCGGCTCTGGCCCGCAGCCTTCATCACCGAAGGACAGGACCAGACACGCGGATGGTTCTACTCCCAGCTCGGCGCCTCCGTGATCGCCTTTGACCAGGCACCCTATGAGACAGTCCTCATGCACGGCTTTGCACTGGACGCAGAAGGACGCAAGATGAGCAAATCGTTCGGCAATGTGGTCTCACCCGAGGAAGTGGTGGAAAAGGTCGGTGTCGATGTGCTCCGCCTCTATGTGCTCTCCGCAAGCGCCCCGTGGGACGACCTGAAGTTCAACTGGGAGGGTGTGAAGACCACCAACCGGACCATAAACATCCTCTGGAATGTCTACCGCTTCCCGCTGCCGTATATGATCCTCGATGCCTTCGCACCGGAGACGGCAGAAGACGGCACCTGGGATGGCGAGTATGTCCGGACACATCTCGCAGAGATGCCGGAAGAAGACCGCTGGATCATCTCCCGCGTCAACACGCTCGCCGCACAGGTGGGAGACGAAATCGAGGACGGGATGCTCCACCGGGCCACCCGTGCCTGCCTCACCTGCATCCTCGAGGATGTCTCCCGCTGGTATGTGCAGCTGGTGCGCCCGCGGATGTGGCTGGAAGAGGACGCACGCGAGAAGCGTGAGGCATACGAGACGATGTACTACGTCATGCGCCGCATCTGCTCCGCCCTCGCACCGTTTGCACCGCACATCACCGAGAATATCTATACCAACCTCCGCACCGAGGCAGACCCCGAGAGTATCCACATGCTGCCGTGGTTTGCAGGCGACGCCTCACTCGTCGATGCTGACCTCGAGGCGGCGATGGATGTGATCCGCTCCTTTGACGAGGCATCCGCCACCGCCCGGCAGGAAGGCGGCCGCAAACTCCGCTGGCCCATCGGCGAGGCCTTTGTCCTGACAGAGAGCGATGCGGTTGCAACCGCCATTACCGCGATGAACGATCTCGCCTGCCAGCGTGCCAACAGCCAGGCCGTGACTGTCGTCCGTGGTGCGTGGGACCGCATGGGATGGGCCGCAGAACCCGTGATGCGGGGCATCGGCCCTGACTTCGGGAAAGATGGTCCGAAGGTGAAGGCAGCCATTGAGGCGGCCGATGCAGCCGCCCTGAAGGCCGCTCTGAAGGCAGACGGCGAGGTGACCGTCGGAGACTACACGATCACGGAGAAGCACATCGCCTTCTCCGAGAAACTGCCGGAGAACGTCTTTGCAGCAGAGATGAAGGACGCCACCGTCTGTGTGGACATCACCCTCACTCCCGCCCTCGAGGGCGTTGGTTTTGCCCGTGAAGTGGTCCGGAGAATTCAGGAGATGCGCCGTCAGCTCGACCTGAATGTCGAGGACTTCATCACGGCAGACGTGACCATCGCAGACGACCGCGTGCGTGACCTCCTCACCGGCGCACACGAGGACGTCATCGCAGGAGAAGTCCGGGCCACCGCGCTTGCAATCAGAACAGATGCAGGCGAAAGCGGTGACGGCGGTCTTACGACAGACTGGGATGTGGAAGGAGTCTCTATGACCATCCACATTCAGAAAACAGAAGACTAAAGATACCCGTGCGGGTATCCGGTCTGATGCGAAATCACCCGTGTGATTTCAAAAAAAACTATTTTTCAGGTTTTTTTCAGGTTTCAGTACTGCCGCCTTCACCCCTCTATGGCGAGATGTGAACGGAGCCAGTCCTCCCCTGCAGCATCACTGAAGAGCGGGAGGTCATCATCCGTCACCACCACCCGGCGCGTTGTTGCGACGGTCTCATCCGTCACCGGATTGTACCCTTCTTTGACGACTTCTGTGCGGTAACAGGCAATGCCGCGCCGTTCCCACGCAGGTGTCTTTGCGAGGTTCACCCCCCGTTCAAACATCATCTCATGCATCGCGGGGCCTTTCATCCCACGCAGCGCACGCGCCGCCTGGGTCGCCGTCATCCCTTCCCGGATCAGCGTCTGCTGGCAGTAACCGTTGATGTGATTGCGCCATGCCTCACGCTGACGCATGGTGAGGTAGGCAATGGTCGCAGGCATATCCACGAGGATGACACGCGAGTCAAAAGCAACCGGTTCCGTGAGTCCCAACGCAAGCGTAAGGGCACTTGCCGCATACGATGCGCAGACCGAATCGATCTTCTCCACCCGCCCCCCAAAGGGCACAGTGGGGAAGAAGAGCGAGATCTCATCTGAGAAGGTATAGGCAAAGGATGGTTCCAGCCCGGACGAGGAGAGCAACTGCTCAGACACCCGTGCCATCGCGTCCGAAAACCTGCGGTCAAACGGTTTTAAAAAGCCCATATCACGGGTAAACCGGTGAAACGCCCGCCCGTCCAGCCGGACAACAAAGGGGGCAAAAATGGAGAGCGTGCTAAATATCTCACGTTCCTGCATGGCCGCGATCCCGTTTGTGTGTGCGGCAGGAGGGACAAAAGAGGCATCCCCCTCCGCCCGCCCGGAGGCATCAGTCTTCAATGATCTCAGGACGGGACATGCCCGCGAGGTGACGGATAATCACAACATCATTGACCGCACGGATGATCCGGTACGGTATCTTTACCCCCTTGAAATTGGTGATGTCAAATACCTCCTGGTTCACGTTCCCCAACGCAAGTGATTCCATCTTTTTGGTATCAACATTGATGATCACGTCGTCCACATCTCCCACATAGACGGCCTTCTCGGTATACACCTTCTTCCCGAACAGCTCGGTTATTGCGCTCTTCATCGTAATCATTGGAAGATATAATCATTAAATATTAAAAATATAATCCATTTCCATGGACGGTTCCTTTGAGATCGGAAAACTGGCAGGCATTCCGATAAAAATTCACTATACTTTCTTTTTGATCATTCCGATCTTTGCCATCATCATCGGCACACAGATTGAACTGACAGTCTCCCTCGTTGAACAGGTTTTCGGCCTCACAGAACCGATCGACGCCTCACTCATCACCGAAGGGTTTATGCCATACATCTTAGGCGTCCTCGTCGCATTCCTTCTCTTTGTGGGCGTATTCCTCCACGAGATGGCCCATTCGGTGGTCGCCCTCAGGAAGGGTATGAAGGTCAGTTCGGTCACCCTCTTCATCCTGGGGGGCGCATCCGAGATCGAAGATGAGGTCTCCCCCCGGCCCCGTGACGAACTTCCGATGGCCATCGCAGGGCCCCTGATGAGCCTCTTCATCGGCCTTGTCTCAGAAGGAATTGCCTACGTAAGTCTCATCTCCATCCCTGACGCGGCGGTCGCCGGTCTCTTCTTCTATATCTTCGGCTACCTCGGAATCCTCAACATCGTCCTCTTCTTCTTCAACCTCCTGCCGGCATTCCCGATGGACGGGGGGCGGGTGCTCCGCGCCCTCTTAGCCATCTGGCTCCCGATCGAGAAGGCGACCCGCATCGCCGCAGAGATCGGACGCGTGGTTGCGATCATCTTCGGCATCATCGGTCTCATCACCTTCAACGTCATCCTCATCCTGATCGCGGTCTTCATCTATCTCGGCGCGGGTCAGGAGGTGACGATGGTCCGCTACACGCAACTCCTTGCGGGCGTCAAAGTCCGCGATGCGATGACGAGCCCCGTTGCGACCGTCCCCCCGGATATGCCGGTAACAGTAGCGATGGATTTGATGTACTCCACTCGCCACCTCGGGTTTCCGGTGATTGAGCGCGGTGCCCTTGCAGGCATGATCACCCTGCACGACATCCAGACGGCATCCGGCATCGACCGGGACGCACTGCAGGTGCGCGACATCATGACGCGCGAGGTGATCACCATCACCCCGGACCATGACCTCTACGATGCCCTGAAGATCCTCGCCCCGAACACCATCGGCCGCATACCGGTCGTTGAAGACGGACAGGTAACAGGCATCGTCACCAGAACGGATATCCTCAAACTGATGGAGATTCGGGAAGTGAGCGGCACTGCACGGGGACACGTGGTCAGACCCGGACAGTAGTACCCGGGCAGTAATATCCAAAAAAAGGTTCAGAGGGTCAGATACGGGTCGAGCGGGGTCTCACCCGCCACCGCCCGGAAAGCGTCAAGCGTTGCGAACGGGCGTTTTGCAATGATGGTGACCGCCCGTTTCTTTCCGATGCCGGGAATGTGCCGGAGTGCTGCCACAGGCAGCGTATTGACGTTGACCGGCACCGGAATGGCCGTCACCGACCGCCGTCCGTGACCACAGACGACCGCATCCACGACCGTCCCGACAGCAGTCTCACCCGGCATGCCGGTGAGGATAGGGTATGACCCCATCTGGCGCCCGAATGAGACCCTGCCGCACTCCTCCACATAGATATCGCGCAGGAGCGTGCCTGCGGGGAAGACCCGCTGCAGCATCGGGACATCAAAGGTCTGGCGCACCCGTTCCCGGAAGGTGCGGAACCGGGCGTCATGCTGCCCCAGCGTATTCTCCTCCCATGCACGCGTGCCCTCAAAGGGCATCAGCTGACGGATATTAACCCGCCGCACCAGATGACCTGACGCGAGGAGGTCTGCCAGAAACGCCTCGTTTTTGTCATACGTCTCTTCCGTCTCGCCGGCAAGGCCGCAGACAAAGTTCAGGCCCGGCAGGAGATGGGGCACGCCCCTGTCACGGACGCCCCCCATCTCGTTGACGATGGCAATTGCATCCATCACCATTGCTGCGTCCGCCTTGAGATTGTTTGCAGAGACCACCGCGGGGTCTGCCGACTCCATCCCGAAGGCGGCGACGTCCCCTGCCGTATGGTAGCGGACGATGACTGAGAGCGCCTCACGGGCGGCGTCCGGGTTGCGGGCGATGGTGCCGGGGTTGACATTGTCGATGTGCAGGGTCATGAGGTCCGGTGCCGCCTCCCGGATGCCTGCAAAGAGCGTCTCCAGTGCCCCGGCATCCGGGGCGGGGAATTCCTTCTTCCCCCACGTCCCGTAGGCCAAGAGGTCCGGTTGCCGTCCCAGCCGGAAGTGCACGGCACCGTGGCCGGCAAGGGCTGCACACTCCGCATGGACGTCTGCTGCGGGGCGGTACTGCGGCGGGCCGTAGAACGGTTCGGTGCAGAACGAACAGCCGCCGGTCACCGACCGCGAACAGCCGCGTGCGGTCTCAATTTCACAGATCACCCAGG
>Ga0272441_10004737_pt1 | contig 24283 bp, 26 predicted proteins | sample SSMProp6N_FD_193582 | JGI IMG/M metagenome (GOLD analysis project Ga0272441, IMG submission 193582) | Marine sediment archaeal communities from Little Sippewissett salt marsh, Falmouth, MA, United States - SSM-Prop-6N | ecosystem: Environmental > Aquatic > Marine > Wetlands > Sediment ...
TCATCCGGGTTGAGCGAGCCGAGATCGACAATGCCTTCTTCAGGCGTCCAGCGCATGGCGATGCCGAAGGGGCCCTGCTCGGGAAGCGCCCGGCCGGAGATGACGTTCCCATCGGCCGAGACGTCGAACGGGAAGATGTAGGGGAACTCTTCGGTGGCCTCGAGGACTTCCAGTTCGCCGTTCACCCAGCGCACACCGATGCTGCCGCAGTTGCCGACGATGGTCGAGCCGTCGGCGGAGACGCCTCGTGCGCTGGAGGAATCGCGGAGCGGTTCCAGCGGCACCGAGCCCTCCTTGGCGGTCCAGTAGAAGGCGCGCTCGTCGGGGTACTCGCCGCTGGTTCCCACGACGACCGAACCGTCGCCGGAGACGCCCCAGATGACCGTCCTCGCATCTCCCTCCAGCGGGGGGATGGGCTTGAACTGCTGGGCCAGCGCGATGCTCCCGCACAGGAGCACGGCGGCAACGAACCAGAATCGCTCGGTGGTGCACATGATCACGTTCCTTTCTCTGTTCCTGACTCCTCAAACGAGCAACTGACCCCCCAGGCGACGCGCTCGGAGGCCGCCGGTGTGGTGGCGAGTGCGCCGATTGGCGGTATGCCCCCGTTTGTATCTGCATTGATTGGGCTGTTGGACGACGGCGTAGCAGCCGGACGGCAGCGCGCACGGACGCTTCTCATGCATTGCCTCAGCGCTGAGCGCCCGGCATCGCGTGAGCAAGCCTTCGGCACCCCGGTGACTCAGGAACATGCGCTGACTGGACACGGAGTCACCTGCGTCAGGTCATGGTCGCCCCGCGGAACCATAGCGATAGGAACAGGATACAGCGGGGCCGGTGGGCATCCAGGTGCTCTTGTGGGTTTTTTTGAAAAAATTTCACTGAAATCTCGCCGCGTTGGGGACAATACTGAGATCGCAGGACGGCCCAGGTTCCCCTCGTGCCCTCGGGCCGGAAGATCGCCTGCGGTATGGCTTGGACTTGGCCGCGACCGAATGCGGCAGCGCAGAGGTGCCCCGGCGATGCAGCCCACAGGCGGAAAACCCGTGCCCGACCCGGAGACGCCGGTCGCCGAGGAATCGATCCCTCGCCGCGCTCTCGCTGATGGCGGAGCCGGGCCCGGGTGGCCGGCGTCTGGGCAAGGCGGTAGGCTCTCGACGCGGGGGTCATCCGCGACACACCCGCCGGAAAGCAAACGTCCCGCTGCTCCTTGCCCCACGTCAATGGCTTCGACATCCGAGTCGTTCGAACAACTTGCGCCGAGGATCATCCAGCAGCTCCGGTCATCGCTGTCGACGGTGATCGAGGCGGCATCCTCCACCGGCCCGATCCGGAAGGCGACGGATCTCGAGCGCTCATTGAAGCTTCCCACGACGCTGGCGTGGAAGGTGTTCACCGTCGCGCAGGCCGAGGCGCCGCTGGCCAACGTCGGCAACATCCCCGGTCCGGAAGCGATGAACCGTTTCTTCGCGGCCGCGGCGCGGCACGGCGTGCCGGACCACCTCGTGGCGGCCGCGCGCTCGGCATTCGCAGAGTTCGAGGATCTGGTGAAGGTCCACGCGGAGACGCGGGCCGCGCTGGATTCGATGATCAGCGGGCTCGGCCACGAGGGGTCGAACCGGATCGACCTGCAACACAAACGCGCCGCGTTCAAAGCCTACAGCCACATCTGGGGCGTACAGGCCCGGACGCAGTTGTCGTGCTTCATCTTCCGCCCCTCCCGAGGTGATCCGTCGCGGCTCGATTTCATCGGCATCCGCGGCCTGATCGGGCTGTGGCGGCTGCGACGCGAGGTGTCATGGGTCATCTCCTCGGCGCGCGTTTCCGATGACGACGGCAAGATCCGGCGACCGGCGAGGATCAGGCCGATCGACGAGCCTGATCCCCAATCGCCCGACGTGTCGGTGCTGAGGGAGTTCTGCAGCCATCCCATTCCCGAGTTCCGCAGCGTTCCGACGGAGTCCGGTTTCATCAACACGCTGCTCGAACCCACGACGATCGGAGCCCGGTCCGAGGTGACCTGCCTCCTCGGGGACACCGCCTCCGAAGCGATGGCGCGATATCGGGACGACCACAACCGGGAGCACGGCACGCAGAGCTACGTGCGCACGCCGTCGGAGGTGTTGATTCACGATGTCATGTTCCCGCCGGGCACATTCGCGCCGACGGAGCCGCGTGTGTGTGTGTACGGCGATCAACGGGGCGTCGACCCCGCAGTACCGGGTCGTGAGTGCGATCTGCTGGCGATGCGTGAAACAGTCGCGCATCTTGGCCGAGGGGTCGCTGTGCTCCGCACGCCTGACGTGCCGCGCTATCCGGAGATGGTGCGCTACGCGTTCGAGCGAACCGGCTGGGATGGCGATCATTTCGACGTGTATAGATGCCGGGTCGAGTACCCGGTCATGCCGTCATCGGTCGTCATGCAGTTCGACCTGCTGGAGGCGCCGTGACCGGGCCGGCTCGACGAGCCGGCCGCGGCGGTCAGCGCGAGGCGGGGGCGGCGGTCTCGACGAGCCACGCCGCCTGGGCGCGGTGGCGGCCGAGGCCCGGGTCGATCAGGTCGTAGCGGGTGCAGCGAACCGTCGGCGCGAGCAAGACGTGATCGATGTGATAGAGCGGCAGGCTCTGGTGGAAGCTCGCCCCGTAGCCGTGCCCGGCATCGTCAAAGGCGTGCCGCAGGCCGGGCATCGCCATCGACAGGGCCGCGCTGCCGCGCGTCATGTTGAAATCGCCCACCACCACGTCCGGCGGGGGAGCGTCGTCCTCCGTCTCGGCCAGGAAGGAGCGGACCTTGCGGGCGATGGCGGCCCGTCCCAGCCGCGGGTTTGAGGGCAGATCGACGAGATAGAGCGTGATGGGTCGGCCGAGCACTTCCGTGGCATCGAGCTCCAGCAGCACGATGACGATGCCTTCCTGGACGGCCAGCCAGCGCCACTGCAACATCTCCAGCCGCGTGAGTATGACGAACGGCCCGATGTGCAGGGGACGCCGTTCCTCGCCCAACCAGTCGCGCACTTTTTCGGTGTACGGGACGCGGACGGCGTTGGTGAGGATTGTCACATCGCCGTCCAGCGCCACGATGCGGCCGGCGAACGGCCCCTCCGGTTCCTCCCTGGCCTTGCCCAGATTCCAGTGCACGAGCTTCAGGCCATCCGGGTCGGTGGAGCGGAGGCTGAGCAGGTGGTGCTCGAAGAGGGCGAAATAGCACGCCAGCATGATGGTGATGTTGAGCCATATCAGCCGCCGGCGTCGCCGCACGCGACGTCTTCTTGCCGGTCGCGCCGCGCAGAGCAGTCCCAGACACGCCGCGAGCAGGGCCGCCGGCGTGGGAATCCACAGCAGCCACTGGCTCCACGCATATCGATCGCTCACCACGCGACCGATTAGCCAGGTGAGGATCGCCGCCGCCGCCAGAAGGCCGAGGAGGAAGAGAATTGCATTCAGAAGAAAACGCAGCACGGTCTGTTCGCTCGTGGGCTGAGGGGGCCGGCGGCCGCGGCCGGGAGGAAACGGTGACGATTCATACGGATCGTGCGCGGGAATCGTGCGGGCGATGCGGGAATGTCGGGAAGCCCGGGCCCGGCCGTCTCATCCCCCGTAGGCCAGCGGCGCCAGCAGGATGCAGACGATACCGACAAGGACGGTGAGGGGTCCGCCGAAACGAAGGAAATCGCCCCACCCGTATCCGCCCGGGCCCATGACCATCATGTTGGTCTGATAGCCCACGGGGGTGGCGAACGCGGCGGAAGCGCCGATGGCGATGCAGACGGCAAAGGGCAGGAACGGCTGGCCGTGGTCGGTGGCGAACCGGAAGGCGATGGGGAAGATGAGGGCGGCGGCGGCGTTGTTCGTCATCACGCTGGTCAGCAGCACCGTGACCAGGTACACGCCGGCCAGCATCCCCCGCATGTCCATCGACACGGTCCATCCGAGCACGGTATCGGCGATCGCCGACGCCAGGTGGGTGTTCTCCATGGCCCGGGCGATCCCGAAGGCCGCGCCGATGACGATGAGCACCTGCCAGTCGATGACCTGCCGGGCCTGCGTTCCCGTGCAGCAGCGGGTGACGATCATGAGCATGGCCGCGCAGAGGGCCGCGGTCATGACCTGCTCGGGCCGGAGGGCGATGGCGGCCACGAGGCCGGCGAGGATGAGAATGGCCACCCAGGCCCGGCCCCAGCGCGGCGAGGCGGGGACGTTCAGCTCGCTGACCAGGTAGAACGCCGAGGAGTTGCGATGCTGCTCGGCGAAACCCGCCGGACCCTCCAGCAGCAGCGTGTCCCCCGGTCGCAGGACGATGTCGCCGATCTTGCCCTTGATGCGCTCCCCGGCTCGATGCACCGCGATGATCACCGCGTTGTAGCGCGTGCGGAAGGCGCCCTGGCGCACGGACTTGCGAACCAGCGGGGACGCCTCGGAGACGACCGCTTCGATGAGGCGGCGATCCGGGCGCGTTGATGAGAGCTTCTCGATCTGGTCCGTGTCGGGGACGAGCCCCTGGATCTGCTGGAGTTCCACGACCGATTCCACGACCCCCACGAAGCACAGCCGGTCATCGGCCCGGAGCACGTGCTCGGGGCTGACGGCGACGAGCCGCTCGTCCTTGCGCTCGATCTCGCTGAGGAACAGGCCGCGAAGCTGGCGCAGGCCGGCCTGCTCGATGGTGCGGCCGATGATCCGGCTGCCCGGCTCCACCCGCATCCAGACCGTATAGCGGCGGGGGTCCTCGCTGACCGGGGTCTGCCTGGCGTCTGCCGGCAGCAGGCGCCGGCCGGTGAGAATCATGTAGGCCAGGCCGATGAGAAGGGCGGGAAGACCGACCTTGGCGAGGGTGAACATCCCCATCGGCTGCATCAGGCCCGCCGCCCCGTTGTTGGCGTGTTCGATGAGCAGCTCGTTGACCACGAGGTTGGTCGAGGTGCCGATCAGCGTGCATGCCCCGCCCAGCATGGCGGCGAAGGACAGGGGCATGAACAGCCGCGAGGCATTGAGATTGTTGCGCTGCGCCCAGCCGCTGAGCACGGGCAGGAACATCGCCACCACGGGCGTGTTGTTGACGAACGCGCTCAGGGCCGCCACCGGCGTGAGCAGGCGCAGTTGTGCCATGCGCAGCGATTTGGGCCGGCCGAGCAGGCGTCGGGTGATGGTGGTCATCCCCCCCGTCTCCCGCAGCCCCAGTGCGACCACGTAGAGCAGGCCGACGGTGATGACGGCGGGGTTGGCGAAGCCGCGCACCGCCTCCACCGGCTCCAGCACGCCCGCCAGGAGCAGCGCCGCCAGGGCGCAGAGGAACGCCACATCGGCGCCGATCCGGCGCCAGACCAGGGCCGCGATCAGCAGCACCAGGATGCCGGCCGTGTAGTGCGCTTGCCAGGTCATGGCCGATTCGTTTCCAGCGACCGGAGGTGAATATCGGCTAGGCCACCGCGGCAATCCCGAGGTTTCCGATGGCCTGGACAATCCGGCCGTGCAGCGCCGCGGCGGCGCAAACGATGCCGCGGTTGGCCTCCAGCCGCCGTCCGCGGGTGAAATCCAGCCTTCGGCCGGTCATATCCGTCACGATCGCTCCCGCCTCGGCGGCGATCACGCTGCCGGCGGCGTGGTCCCAGATCTTCTCCACGTAATCGGCCCGCGTCGGCAGCCGCAGATAGGCATCGGCCTGGCCGCGTGCGACGACGGCGTACTTGCACTGGCTGTCCAGCCTCACCGGCGCCGCGGCGTTGCCCAGCGCCTCGACGATGCGGGCCACATCGGCCTGCTTGGAATGCTCGGCCTCGACCGATTCGCACAGCCGGATGGGTCTGTCGTTGTCCAAGGCGGCCGCGGCGGCCGGCCGCAGCGCCGGCGACCCATCGCCGGAGGCAATCTCCCACGTCCCCTCGCCAAGGGCGGCGGCGTACATCACGCCCTCCGCGTCGGCTTCATCGAGCGGGCGGGTCTGATCGGCGGGCAGGTTGGGGCAACCGATGACACCCAGCACGACCCGCCCCTCCTCGATTCGCGCCAGGGCGATGGCGTACTGCTGGCCGCGGAGGAATCCCTTCGTGCCGTCGATCGGATCCAGGGCCCAATATGCGTTGGCCGAGGCGTCGTGATCGCACCGGTCAATCGCTTCCAACACCTCGCCGGGCGAGGCGCTTTCCCGAACGAGGCGCACCGCATCGACGACGGCCTCGAAGACCGGCGCCTGCTCGGGCCGCCGCAGAACCTGCGCCCTCTCCTCGCCCACGATGAGCGTCTGCGCATCCTGCTCCAGGAGGTCCATGGCCACGATCGCCTGGACGGCGAAATCGGCCACCGTCACCGGCGAGCGATCGTCCTTGGTGATCCTGCGAATGTGATCCAGCCCGCCGTGGTCTTGCTGGACACTCCGCGCCGTGCGGCAGCAGTGCGCCACCGTTTGAATTGCCGTCTGCAAGAGCGGGTGCTTCATCCTCATGCCATCCCTGACGATCGACTGACCACCCGGCCGGTGATTCTCGGGTTGGCCGGGAGGAGGGTTGAGATCGACCCATGATACCTCCGCCGGCGGAGACGGGTTCATCGGGCGGTGGCGGCACGATGCGTTCGGCCGCATCGCGGGCGCAGCGCATAAAGACGCGCCTGCGGGGAGGTGCAGGCGCGTAGGGGGGAGGGGGTGATGGGGGAATAAGCACACTTGAATGTGCGGATCGCTCCTTATGAAGCGGGCGGGGTCCAGGTGGACTTGAATTCTCTCATTGCCGCCTCGATCTGCTCTTCCAGGCCCTTGAAGCTCAAGGCCTCGGCGAGCATGTTACGGAGATTCTGCTGCGGCCCGTTGAAGAAGTCAAGCAGATCTTTCTCGAACGGATGGACCTGGTTCAATGTAAGGTCATCAAGCAGGCCCCGCGAGCCGGCGAAGATCGACAGGCATTGGTCGATGGCATCGTAAGGAACGTACTGGTCCTGCTTGAGGAGCTGGACCATGCGCCCGCCGCGATCGAGTTGCCGCTGGCTGGCCGCGTCAAGGTCTGTGCCGAGCTGCGCGAAGGCCTCCAGCTCGCGGTAGGCGGCCAGGTCCAGCCGCAGCGAACCGGCAACCTCTTTCATTGCCTTGATTTGCGCGTTGCCACCCACCCGCGAGACGCTGATGCCGACGTTGATGGCCGGCCGCACGCCCCCCGCGAAAAGCTCCGGCTGGAGATAGATCTGCCCGTCGGTGATGGAGATGACGTTGGTGGGGATATAGGCCGAGACATCGCCCTCCTGCGTCTCGATCACGGGCAGGGCGGTCAGCGAGCCCCCGCCGTGCTCATCGGCGAGCTTCGTCGCCCGCTCCAGCAGGCGGCTGTGCAGGTAGAACACATCGCCCGGGTAGGCCTCGCGGCCCGGCGGGCGCCGCAGCAGCAGCGAAAGCTGGCGGTAGGCGTTGGCCTGCTTGGACAGATCGTCGTAGATGCACAGCACGTGCTTGGGCGTCTTGCCCTCCTTGCCCTGCCACATGAAATATTCGCCCATCGCGCAGCCGGCGTAGGGGGCGATGTATTGCAGAGGCGCGGGGTCCGCAGCGCCGGCGATGACCACGATCGTGTAGTCCATCGCGCCATGCGCCTTGAGCGTCTCCACCACGCCCGCTACCGTCGATTCCCTCTGGCCGATCGCCACGTAGATGCAGACGACGGCATCGTCGCCGCCCCACCAGGCGCGCTGATTGATGATCGTGTCCACCGCGATGGCCGTCTTGCCCGTCTTGCGATCCCCGATGATCAGCTCGCGCTGTCCACGGCCGATGGGGATCATCGAGTCGATGGCCTTGATGCCCGTCTGGAGGGGCTCCTTGACCGGCTGGCGGAAGGCGATGCCGGGGGCGACGATGTCCAGCTTCATGGTGACGCCGGTATCAATGGCCGGCCCGCCGTCCAGCGGGTGCCCCAGCGGGTCCACCACGCGCCCGAGCATCGCCTCGCCGGCGGGGATCTCCAGCAGCCTTCCCGTGGACTTGACGGTGTTGCCTTCCTCCACGGCGAGATAGTCGCCGTAGATCACGGCCCCGACGGTGTCCAGCTCCAGGTTCATGACCTGGCCCATGACGGGCCCCTTGTCGGTCACGAACTCCAGCAGCTCGCCGGCCATGGCGCTGCTCAGGCCGTAGATGCGGGCGATGCCGTCGCCGACTTCGACCACGCGGCCGACCTCGGAGATCTCCAGCTCGGTTGAGAACTGCTCGATCTCCTGCTTGATGACGGATGTGATTTCGTCGGTCTTGATCTTCACGATGGTGATTCCGATGTGGGGAGGCTCTTGGCTGTTGGCGGGGGAGTTGTTGGTTATTGGTTTTTGGTCATTAGTATTGGGTCGTCCAACGCGTCCGATGAAGCCTTGGCTCTTCGCGCCCCGGCCTCAATCCTCCTTGGGCGCGACCTCGTACACGATGGTGACCGCCGCGGAGATGTCGACGTCGCCGGCCTTGATGGGCGGTGCGATGGCATAACTCGCCCGTCCGGGATCGGCGCCCGGATCGCCGAAGATGCTGCCGCCGCCGCGAGGCCAGAGGTCTGCTTTGTGCAGGACGATCGACTTCATCCGAACGAGCCGCACGCCGGTCGCGTCCGCGAGCACCTGAGCATCGCGCTTGGCCTTTGCAGCCGCGCCGGTGATGGCGTCAGCGCGGTGCGCTTCGGGGTCCTTGAGGGTGAACGTGAGAAACACGGAATCCGCACCCGCCGCGACGATCTCCTGCAGAAACGAGGCGGCCTCGCCGACGTCGCCGCTCCGGGCCTCGATGGAGTTCTCCACGTGGTAGTAGAGCAGTTCGCTCTTCCAACCGGCGGGCACCGGATAGTCGGGCGGTTCGGAGTAGCATGGCTCAATTTCGAAGTCGCTTGTCTCGTAGTCCTCTTCGCCGACGCCGAGCTCACCGAGCGCTGCGATGACGCGGTGCATGCGTCTGGAGTTGTCATCCATCGCCGCCGTGAGATCCTTGTCTCGACTGACAACATTGATGCTCAGATGGATCTGGTCCGGCGGCTTGGAGAGCTTCGCCGATCCGCGAACGGTCAGCGTGGTGGGTGCGGGCGAAGCGTCGGTATCGTCCGCCGGTGCGGGCCGGGCCGCAGGGCCTGTGACGCACCAGGCGACGAACAGAATGACGGCAAGCGTGTGGTGGCGCATCACGCATCCCCCTCGCGCGGCGAGATCTCGTAGACGATGGTGACGTTGGCGGTGACGGTGACATCGCCGGGCGTGATGGGCGGCGCGCCGCCGCCTTCGGCCATCGCCCGCGCCGGGGCGCCGAAGTCCATGTTCACCGGGCGGACGGGCGTGTAGTCGACGCTGACGGCGACGATGCGCACGAGGGTGAGGCCCGCCGCGTCGGCCACGATCGCCGCGTCTTCCCGCGCGTTTTTCGTCGCCTCCCGCAGCGCCTCGGCCCGATACTTGCGCTTGTCGGCAAGGTCGAAGCCGACCACGTCGACGGTGTTGGCCCCGGCCTCGTTGGCCGCCCCGATCACTTCCCCGGCCAGGTCCAGTTTCGTGGTCTTGACCGTGACGCTGTTCGTGACCTCGTAGCCGATGATCTGGGGCTTCCAGTCCGGGGCCGGCTGGCGCGGTCGACGGGAGTATTGAGGCCGGATCTGGAACCGGCCCGTCTGGTACTCATCCTCGCTGAGTCCGACGCGCTGAAGCGCCACGATCACGGCCCGCATGCGGTCGTTGTTTTCCTGGAGAGCCTCATCGGCATCACGATTCTCGGTGATCACGCCGACTTTCAGGCGCATCTGATCGGCGGGCTTCTCCAGCTCCGCCTCGCCGCGCACGGTGAGCTTGGGGGTGTCCTCGAGCTTGAGGCCGTTATCGTTGTCATCCTCGTCGTCGTCCGCGACGGCGGCGGAGCACAGTGAAATCGCCGCCAGGGTCGCGATAAGCAAACAGGAAAGCCGCCTCATACTTCACCTCCTTCATCGATGATTTGACTGAAGCGATCGCGGATCGTCGATGCACCGGCGGTCATCAGGTTTTGTTTGAAACGGCGCAGGCGGGTGGCGACGGAACCGTCCAGGAGCTGGTCACCGATGCGCAGGGTCAGTCCGCCGAGCATGGATTCGTCCGTGCAGGCGTGGAGCACGGGCTCCCTGGCCATCACCTCGCGGATCCGATCGCCGATGCGGCGCAGCTCCCGGTCGCCGACGGGGGCGGCGGTGTAGACATCCACCTCGATGCGGCCGTGCGCTTCCTGCACCATCTGATCGTAGGCGGCGCCGATGGCGGCCAGGTGTCCCAGGCGTCCCTTGGCGTTGAGGACGAGGAGGAAGCGCAACATCAGGTCGGTCACTCGATCGCGGAAGATGCGCCCCAGGACGGCGCTGCGCTTGTGCTTCTCGATGATGGGCGAGGCGAGAAACTCGGCGAACGCCGGCTGGGTGCGCGTCAGATCGCAGAGCTGCGCCAGCTCCTGGCCGACCTCGACGATCTTCTCCAGGCCGCCGGCCTCCTCGGCCAGCTCGAAGAGGCTGCTCGCGTACACGTGGGCCAGTGCGTCAGTGTGCATGATGAAACGTCAGAACATCAAAACGTCGATACGTCGGAACGAAGAGATGCGAAGAGGCAAGCCTGGTCGGAGACCCACGGCGCAACGATGCCCTCCCCTCGATGCCATGATGCCACGATGCCTTGACGCCATCCGCATCACTCCTCCCGCACGCGTCCCAGTTCGCGCAGGGATTCCTCGACCAGCCGCTGCTGGTCTTCGACGGAGATCTCGCGCTGGAGGATTTTGCCGGCCAGTGCCGTGGCCAGGGAGGCGGCCTCCATGTGCAGCTCCTTGATCGCGGCGAGCTTGGCGGAGTTGATATCCTCGCCGGCCCGCTGCTTCATCTCCGCCAGCTCCGCCTCGTTGCGCTTGCGCAGCTCGTCGGCGGCGATCTTGGCGTCGCCCCTGGCTCGGGCGATCATCTCGCCGGCTTCCTTTCGGGCGTCCGCCAGCGCCAGCCGGTACTCGTCCTGGGCGGCCTTCGCGTCTTCTCGGGCCTGCTCGGCGGCCTCGATCTCCCCGCGGATCTTGTTGGCGCGGTCGTTGAGCCCGCCCACGATCTTCGGCCAGACGGTGGCCCGCAGGATGAGATAGAAGACCACGAACACCACGATCGAGGTCAGCGCCGGGAGGAGCTGAACCGCCACCGGGTTGCCGTCTTCCGCTGCAAAGAGAAGGAACATGGTCACCTCGCGCAAAGCGCTCTGTTCACCGGCGATGATGAGCCGGGCGCGCCGCCGCCGCGGCGGCCGGAGGGGCCGGCGAAGGCATTCGTCTCCGTCAGCCGGCGAAGATGGCCGCCAACAGCCCGACCACGACCGCAAACAGGGCCACGCCCTCGACAAGTGCGGCGGTGATGATCATGTTGGTGCCGATGGGGCCGGCCATCTCCGGCTGGCGGGCGATGGACTCGACGGCCCCGCCGCCGATGCGCCCGATGCCCAGGCCGGCGCCGACGACGGCGAGTCCCGCGGCGAGGCCGGCGCCGATGCCCAGCCCGTAGCCGCTGCCGCCTTCGCCCTTGGCCTTGGTGATCTCCATCGCGGCCGTCTCCGCGGCGGTCATGCCCGCCTCCGGCTGAGCGGCCGCCGGCTGGGCCGCGAAGGCCAGGAGACCGAGGAATGCAATCGCCAGCATGGCAATGAGTGTCTTCATCGTCTTAACCCAATTCTCCGTTTGCGGCGCCGTGCGTCGGACGCCGTCACACAAGTGAAATGTCCAGAGGCCGGCGTGGCTGAGCGCGCATCCACCCCTGACCGACAATGATCTCCCTCATGCCGCCGCCATTCGCGCCTGCGGCTCATGTTCCGCCTCGTGCTCGCCGTGATGCGAAAGCTGGCTGATGAAGACCGCGGTGAGGAACATGAACACAAACGCCTGCAGGAAGGCGACGAACAACTCCAGGAAATAAATGGGCACGGCGAACGCCCCGGACACGATCGAAACGCCGAAGAACGCCCAATAGCTGTGCAGGCCCTGGTAGGCCATCAGGCCGAAGAGCATCAGCGTGGCCACCAGGGTGTGGCCGGCGAGCATGTTCGCAAACAACCGGATCGCCAGCGCACAGGGCTTGATGATCATGCCCATCAGCTCCACGGGCACCATGATGGGGGCCAGCCACCACGGCGCGCCGCCCAGCAGGTGGCCCAGCCATCCGCCGAGACCCAACTGGCGGATGCCATGGGCCTGAATCACCATAAACGAGATGAGGGCCAGGCCGGCGTTGATCGAGAGGTTGCCCGTGGCGGTCCCGCCGATCACCGCCCAGTGCGCCCCGTGCCGGAGGCGGAACGACCCGCCGATGATGCCCTGAAGGTCCAGCAGCGGCAGGAGGCCCAGCAGGTTGTTGATGAGGATGAAGAAGAAGAGCGTCATCAGGTACGGCAGGTAGGCGCCGGTCGCCTCGCCCAGCAGTGGGCGGAGCATCTTGTCCCGCAGCGTCTCGACCATGACCTCCACGAGCTGGCCCATCCGCCCGCGGGTGATGAAGCGATCGTTGCCCTCCGCCTCGGGGCCGGTGGCGATGGTGCGGGCGGCCAGGCGCATGGCCAGCAGGGTCAGCAGGCCCGCGATGATGAGGGTGACCATGTGCATCGTCAGGACCGGCGAGCCGAGAATCGACCAGTGGGCGGTCTGCTCGAACAGCGCCTCCTCGCCGCCCACGAGCGGCCGGTCCAGCACATGGCCGAGGGGATTGATCTTTTCGCCTGCCGCCAGGAGGAACATGAGCGGACTACTCCGAAGGCTCTGCGGAAGCTGCCTGCCGAGCAACCGGCGGCGCGCCGCCGGGCGGAGCCCATCGCTTCATGTGCGAGCCATACACCCAGACCACGCCGGCCAGACCGGCCCAATACGAAACCACCAGACACAGCCACGTGCTGACAGTGTCGCCGAAGGAGGCGGAGTATAGCAGGAAGCCTCCGACGAGGGTGAGCAGCATCTGGAGCAAGGTTCCGGCAAGGAAGACGAACGGCCAGCGGTCGGCGGGGCGCCTCCGCCAAGGGGCGATGAGGAGCATCGATACCACGGCCGCACCCGCCGCGGCGGCTCCGGCAAGCCCGGCGCCGAGGGCCTGATGCGCGCCGGCCCCGACCGCGGCCGTCACGCCCGCCCAGCACGTGGCGACCACGATGCAGGCCACCGTTGGGGTCAGCAGCAGCCGGCCGGTCGGAAGCGTGATGATCCGCTCCGGTTTAGTCGTGGCGATCATTCTCGTTTCCGGGCCCATCCTGTTGTTTCTTGGGCGGAGGCTGTTTTGCGCCGGAGGCCGCTTTCTCCGGCCCGCGCGCCGCCGCCTCCCGGGTGGATTGTCTCTGGGCCTTCAGGGCCGAGCGGATGAAGTCGACCATGCCCACCACGACGCCGGCCACCGTGCCGATCACCAGCCACAGGGGGCTGGTCTTCAGCCAGTAATCCAGCAGCCAGCCGATGAGCAGGCCGGCCACGATGTGGCTGGCCAATTCGATCCCCATGCCGCTCATTCGCCACAGCGGATTGCGCTTGTCCTCCCTGGATGATCCGGACCGGCTCCGCCACGGGATCATGCGGTCCTTATACCACAGGGCGGTGGCAGGGCCGTCCCGGCCGTGCGGATCGGGTGTATCGGGACGGTGGCACGGCCGTCCCGGCCGTGCGGATCGGCCGGGCTCCGGCGCCCGTCCCGCCAACTGGTTGGCTCATTCCGGCCGGCCTTCTAAGATGCCTCCCCGGCGCCCCTGTTCACGCCTATTCGCGATGGAGCCCCCATGGCCATAGCCGACCACGACATCATCGATGTGACTCCCCGGCACCTGTCCCGGGTCGAGAGCCTCTTTGTGCTCGCCGTCTTCAAGGGCCTGGGCACCACCTTCCGGCACCTGCTCACCAACTTCGGCCGCGACGGCAAGAACAAGAAGAACATCTGGGTGGTGCAGTATCCGGAGGAGAAGCGCGATGACCGCCCGGTCGTCGAGGGCGGGCAGGAGCGCTCCACCTTTCGCGGTGTGCATCGGCTGAACCGGGATGAGGACGGCCGGGTGCGCTGCGTGGCGTGCTTCATGTGCGCCACCGCCTGCCCGGCCAACTGCATTCACATCGTCGCCGCCGAATCACCCTGGCCGGACCGCGAGAAGTACCCCAGGCAGTTCGACATCGATGAGCTGCGCTGCATCTACTGCGGCATGTGCGAAGAGGCCTGCCCCTGCGATGCCATCGAGCTCACCCCGCACTACGAGATCACCGGCCTCAGCCGCAACGAGATGATCTTCGACAAGGTCAAGTTGCTGGAGGTCTTCGATCAGACGGTGGATGAGAAGCCGATGTAGCACCCGGCGCAGCAGAGGGCGTCTGACCCGCGACCGCGAGAGAGCGGTTTCTTCCGATGCAAGCGGGCTCGACAGGGAACCCGTCGGCGACCGTCCGAAACCGCTCTCTGACGATCGCGGATCCGGACTCGCATCTGGCAGGTAGGGTGCGTCGCCCCGGGGAAGGAGAAGTCGAGATGAAGCCAGCGGCAGGAGCTTCCGCCCCTGCCTCTGTTCACGAACGAATTACCGGCAGTTCTTTTTCTGCGGAGTCGTCGGGCGCGTCGCGGGACTCTTGGGGGTGGGCTGTGCCGGTTTGCTGCCCGGCCGCGACTGCGTGCTCGGCTTCTTCGGAGTAGCCATGGTGGCTCTATCCTGGATCCTGCCTTCTTACCGGCCGCGCCGGGCAGGGCGGGCGCGGACGGCGATGCCCGTTTCGAGGCCGCCGCATGATCGTAAGCCTGCGGCATCGGGGCGATCGCATCGCCGATGTGCAAACGATGTGCCGGATCCAAAGCGCGCCGGGCCTGAGATTTGAAGGTGCCTGTGCGCCGGACCGCAAAGGCCTTCCGCGCCCGCGCCGATGCGGTTCGCGCGCTGCGGCCGATCGTACGCGGCAGCGTTGTTGCGATTATCGCGTTGGCCAATGCGCTCCCCGCGATGCCAAACTGGCGGCGAACCGGATGCCAAAACGGCAGCCGCCGTGCACCGACGTGAGGCGGCGCGCAACACCACGCGTCCCACGGCCAGCGGGCTTCGGGTGCCATGGCCAGCGAGCGCAGCGAGTCGGCCGTGCGTTTCGCCCTAACCGGCGCGTGCGCACCGCCGACTCCCACGCCCGGAATGGGTCGCTGGCGGTGGCGCCCGACACACCGCTCGCGGTTCGCCTCTCAATCCCCATCCCCATCCCCGCCCGCCTCCGGCATCGGCTGGCGCTTCGCGCCGCATTCGGGGCAGCAGTCCTCGTCCTCCGGCAGCCCCCGCAGCCAGTAGCCGCAGTTCAGGCAAACATCGTAACCGCGCTCGCGCAATGCACGCCAGACGGCAGGGCCAGCGAGCGTGCGCATCCCATGAGCGAGTACGACGTAACCGCCGACGATCAGCCACGCCGGGGCAACCACGACGAGGTGCGGGTCGACAAGCATGAACAGCGCGACCGTCGGAGCGATTACGAGCAATACGAGCGACAGAATGAACTTGAACGGCACCCGCACGCGGCCCAGGTGTCGATGTGATCTCCGATGCAGTTGTCTCCGCTCGGTGCGGGACAACGTGATCTCCGGATCAATGTAATCCAGTATGAGCCATCGCCAACTCACCCTTGCACCTCCGGCATCGGCTGGCGCTTCGCGCCGCATTCCGGGCAGCGGTCCTCATCCTCCGGCAGCCCGCGCAGCCAGTAGCCGCACCGAGGGCACACATCGTAGCCCACGAGCCGCAGAGCGCCATATGTTCGGCGTCTGCCGAGCGCGTAGTCAGCGGCGGCAATGAGAAGCCAGATGGCGGGGTAGAGAGCGCCGAGCATCAGCGCAGCCAAGAAGCAACCCCCGATTCCCACCATGCGCGGAGCCAGGTATGACAGGAGCACGAACCAAAGGACCAATGCAATCAAGCCCAGACTGAATCCGATTGTCTGTGCGCTGAGCGTCCGGGGCGAATGCAGATGACGGTATGCTCGCGTGAACCTCCGTCGCTCTTCGGTGGAGAGCCGAATCGCCGGTGGAACGTGATCGAGCCACAGCCACCGAAGATTCACCTCTGCACCTCCGGCACCCACGCTGTCGTACGGCCGCCGAGCGTGATGTATCGGATCTTCTCGCCGCGATACGTCACGGCTTCGCTGTTCTTCCCCCATCGCCGATGAAACAGCCACGCGCGCGGGAAGCGCTTCTTGTCGGCATCCACCGACACGGCCTTCTCGATGATGCGCTTCAGACACGAACGCACGCGCTTCGCCTCCGCTTCGCTCAGCGAAGCAGCGCGCCGGCGCGGATCGATCTTCGCCTGATAGAGCACCTCATCGGCGATCGAGTTCCCCACCCCCGCCGCGAACGACTGGTCCAGCAGCAGCGGCTTTATGATCGCGCTGCGGCGGCGCAGCAATTCGACGAAGCTCGCCGGCGAAGGCAGATCCAGCAACGGATCGAACCCCAGCCCGCTCAGCGGCGGCTCGCTGAGCGGATCGCTGCGCAAACGAATGCGCCCCAGCCGGCGCTTGTTCGTCATGACCAGCTCGCCGCCATCATCGAAGACGAGATGGATCTTCGCAAATCGAGGCGGCCATGCGCGCTCGATATCGTTCTTTGGGCTCGATGCCAGTCGAAGCGCAGCGCCGTCCGGCGTCACGAACCCGCCCGTCATGCCGAAATGAAACACCGGCCACGGACGCTCATCGAGCTGGAAATAGATGTGCTTGCCGCGTCGATGCACGGCGATGACCCGCCGTCCCGCCAGCGCCCGCCGCCAGCGCGCCTGACTGACCCCCTCGAACACGATCGGGTCCCGCGCGCACTTCACCTTCGCAATCACCCGTCCCGCGGCAACTTGCTCAGCCAGCCGCCGGCCGCGTTCAACTTCAGGCAGTTCAGGCATGGGGGAAAAAAGGCATCATGGAAGAAGGCATCAAGGCATCAAGGGAGAAGGCATCAAGGCATCATGGCAGGAGGCGCTGTGTGAATGTGCCAATGTGCCAGTGTGCCAATGTGCTAATGTGCGAGTGTGGCATTACGGTCGAAGGTCATCTGCGCGCCGCGCAGGCGCAGCGCCTCGGCTTCTTCTTCCAGGCGGAATTCAAACGGCCCCATGTTCGGCGGATCGGGCGTCAGCAGCAGCCGATCGCCATCGAGGCGCCAGGCGCCGCGATGACCGGCGACGATGCCCGGGTGGTCGATGTCCATTGAGGCCGGCGTGAACGTGTAGCGCAGATTGCCGCTGATGAACAGCGTTCCCTTGTCCGAGGTCCACTGTCCCAGCAGGTTGTCCTCCATGACCGGCGGCGGCCGTTCGGTGGAGAACATCGGCTGCATCTTCGGAATCGTCAGGGCGATGCGGCCCTCGATCCGGGAGACCTGCACCCGAATCCACTCGGTCTTCAACTCCTCGTACGGCTCCAGCCAGAGCACGGCATAGCTCTGCCGCGACCACTTGCCGCGCTGAATCGGCTTGTGGTAGCGGTTCATTTCGCCGTACAGCGCATAGAAGCCGATGTCATCGAGCCGGAGCATCTGCCGTCCGTTGGTCCACCACTGACCAAGCTCGTACTCCTCCATCGGATCGAGCGACAACGGCGTGTGCACGACCGGCGGGGGCATCAGATCCTCCGTCGATTCGCAGCCAAGCAGAAGGAAGGGGATGAGAAGAAGGAGCGTGCAGCGCATGGCGGCCCTCCAATCGGCGGAATACCTCTCCGGCGCGTCATGGTACTCATTTGGGTGGGTGCGGGCGGTCGAAAGCGCGTTGCCGCCGGTCCGGGGCCGTTACATGAGGGGCAGGCTCGCCTTCCTCTCGAGCTCGGCGGTGGGCCGGGCGATGAGGTCGTAGCCGTCGGACTCGACGATCGTGCACCGCACCAGCTCGCCGGGCGCCAGCGGCTCGATGCTGCGCACATAAGTCACCGAATCGACCTGGGGCGCCTGGTGATAGCACCGCCCGACAGAGAGATGCATGCTCCCCTCTCCCTCGGGGAGAGGGGTTGGGGGTGAGGGTCGCTCGTCCTGACCACCACGCCAGGCTTGCGAAACGCCGCTTGCGGCTTCGCGCCCCCCGGACCGATCATCACCCGCATCCGCCGCAGCCGCCTCGACCTCCCCGTCGATCAGCACATCGAACTGGCAGCGCTGCTCGGCCACGTACCGGGCGTTCTCGAACGCGATGGCCTGCTGGGTGAGCATCAGCTCCTCTTCACGTCGGGCCTTGACCTCATCGGGCACGTGCAGGGCTGCATCGCCGTCCATCGTCCCCGCGGGCGTGCCGTCCTCGCGCGAATAGCGGAACACGCCGAGCATGTCGAACTGGAAGTCCTCGATGAAGTCGAGAAGTCGGCGATGATCGTCTTCCGTCTCGCCCGGGAAGCCCGTGATGAACGTCGTGCGAATGGCCAGGCCGGGAATGCGATCGCGCAGCCTGTTGAGCAGCGATTCCTGCGCGGCGCGCGTCGTGTGGCGCCGCATCGCCGACAGCATGCGATCGGTGATGTGCTGGAGCGGCATGTCGATGTAGTTGACGATGTTGGGCAGGGACGCGATGGCGTCGATCATCTCGTCCGTGAAATTCGTCGGATAGGCATACATAACCCTCACCCAGCCGCCCCCGGCCCCCGGAAGGGGGCCGCGCTCCGCAACGACAGCGTTCAGCGCTTCGAGCAACCCGACAAGGTCACCGCGCGCCACGCGCTCCCGGTTCTCGGTCCCTTCGTCGCTTCGTCGCTTCGTCGCTCCGTCGCTTCCCCCGATATCCCGCCCGTAGCTGGTCGTGTCCTCTCCGATGAGATTGAGCTCGAAGGCGCCCTCGCTCATAAGTCGCCGCGCTTCGCCGATGACCACTTCCGGGGGCTTGCTCCGCATCTTGCCGCGTATGGACGGAATGGTGCAGAACGCGCAGTTCTGGTTGCAGCCTTCGCTGATGCGCAGGTAGGCCCAGTGGCGCGGCGTGAGGCGGAAGCGGTGCGTTTCATCCTCGTAATAGCCCAGACCCCGGCCGTCGGCGCCGCGGACGGTCAGGCCCGCGGTGGGCAGGTCGCGGGCACGCGCCGCCTGGAGAGCGTTGGCGGCGATCCAGTACGGCGGGCGATCGCCGGGCGATGCCGCCGCGCGCTCGCCGCGCACCGCGTCGACGATGTGATCGCGATCGAAGACGCCGATCATCGCATCGATCCTCGGCGCCCAGTCGAACAGCTTTGCGCGGTGGCGCTGCGGCAGGCAGCCGGCGACGACGATGCGCCTGACGCGTCCCGTTTCCTTGCGCGCGATTGCTTCGTGGATGGCGGCCAGCGATTCCTCCTTGGCCGCTTCCAGAAAGCCGCAGGTGTTGATGACGATGCAGTCCGCCTCATCGTGATCGGAGACGAGCGCCAGGCCGGCCTCGGCAAGCGCGGCGAGCATCGTCTCCGAATCGATCAGGTTCTTCGGGCAGCCGAGACTGACGAAGGCGATCCTTTCGATCGGGTGTGTGCCGGACTGCGCTGATGTGGCGGCCATATCGTTGGGGCCATGATAGGCGCGGCCGGTTTTTCCGGGGGCGCGAAGCCGCGAGCGGCTGAATACCGCCGGTCGCGTCAGGTGTAGAGGCGGTGCGTGCGGATGTAGCCGATCACCACCGGGTCGAGCAGATCATCGACGCGTTCTCCTTCCACGAGGCGGCGGCGGATGGCCGTGGCGCTGATGTCCAGCAGCGGCGTATCCACGAGCCAGGCGAGCCACCGCGCCGCTTCATCCGCTCCGTATTCCTTCCTCATAGCCTCGCCCAGCATCTGTCGAGTCCACGGCGGCCGGAGGATGATCGCCGGCGCCGCGACGCGGAGGATGTCCGGCCAGTCCTTCCAGTGGTGGAACTCCAGGGCCTGGTCGGCGCCGATGAGGAAGCGCAAATCGGCTTCCTTGCCGAACTGTTCGCGCAGGGCCGCGACCGTGTCAATGAAATAGCTCGGACCGCCGCGATCGAGTTCGATTGTCGAGATCTCCGCGTCGCGGACCTCGCCGATCGCCAGTTCGAGCATGGCCAGGCGGTGTTCGGCGGCGGTCAGCGGGGCCTGACTCTTCAGGGGGCTCTGTGCGGCGGGGATGTAGATGATGCGCCCGCATCCCAACTGCCGGGCGACGAGGGCGGGCAACTGAACGTGCGCGCGGTGAGGCGGGTCGAACGTGCCGCCGAAGATCAGGATGCGCTGCGGCTTCTCGGCCATGCTCGACGATCATACCTCCTTCAATAGTCCTCGAAGTGATGCGTCTTGATGATCACCACCAGCGCCATCGAGCAGCCGATCAGGATGATGCTGCCCGTGATGGGCGGCCTCATCGGCACGAGCATCCCCACGATGAGCGTGCCGAGGATGATCGCGGCCCAAGTGAAGAGAGTAATGAAGGCGCTGATGAGGATGCTGGTGGTGCCGGCGATTTGGTCCATGTTCCGGGCCGAGATGCGCCCGACGACACCGGCGGCGATGAAGATCAGCCCCATGGCGAGGAGCATGATCAGAAGGGTCCACCGGCTGCCCACGCGGGTGGCGATCCAGGTGCTTCCCGCGAGAATCGCCGAGACGACCGCGACCCATCCCACCAGGCAGATGAGGAAGCGCAGGGTGAGAGCCGCGGCGGATCGCCGCAGGCCGCGGACGACGGTCCAATCCTCCGGCAGCACGGCCCGCTTGACCTCGTGCGGCTCGAATTGGCGGCCGCACTCGGGGCAGATACTGCGCCCGGCGTCAATCGTCGCCACCAGGTCGTAGCCGCACTCCGGGCACAGGGGATGACGGCGGATGAAATCGAAGCGGGACTTGGCCATGCGCGATCTCCAGACGGCTCAGGCATCGGCGATCGTAAACCATACGATGGATCCGAGGGCGCCGACGAGCGCAGCGCCGTACACCACGAGCCACACGTAGCCGGAGGCGGGTCCGAGGGCCAGGGTCATCACGTGCGCGCCGCCCAGGATGGCGGCCACGGCGGAAACGAACGCCAGGCCGGTGACGACGGGACCGGCGAATCCCGCCTGATCGACGAGCTTGGTGCCGATGATGGCCCCCAGGCCCGCTCCGATCGCCATCGACACCACCGCGCCGTAACAGCCCATATAGATGAGCGGAAAGAAGGAAGAGACCCACAACACGCCGCACCACAGCCCGCCGGCGATGATGGTCTTGATGGCGAGCCACAGGATCGTGTTGCGCAGTCCCTTCGCCGCCGTCCAATCGCCCGGCCGTCTTTCCCGATCCAGTTCACGCAATTCAAACTCATAGCCGCATTCGGGGCAGATGCGGTGACCGGCATCGACCGTCGCGCTGAGGTCGTAGCCGCAGCCGGGACAGAGCGGATGGCGCGGGGCTTTCGTCGTTCGTTCCTGCACGTTCGGACCTCCACCGGCGGGTTGCCCGTCGCGGCCGGCTGATGATCGGTCAGTGCGGCATGGCCATGTTATCGATGAGGCGCACATCGCCCACGCGGGCGGCGATAAGGCCGCGAGCCGGGCGAGCGTAGGAATCCACCGGCATGAGCGTCTGCGCATCGCGCACGACGGCGTAATCGGTCTCCAGCCCGTGGTCTGCAAGTGTCTGCTGCATGATGCGCTCGGCGGAGGAGGGATCATCAGCCCGCCGGGCAGCGCGCAGCGCGCCGGAAAGGCCCAAAGCTCTCTCGCGCTGCTCGACCGTCAGATACGCGTTGCGGCTGCTCATGGCCAGGCCGTCGTCTTCGCGGATCGTCTCGTGGGCGATGATCTCCAGGCCCGGCCAGCGGGCGGCTTCCCGCTCGACCATCGCTTGGAGGACCAGGAGCTGCTGGTAATCCTTCTCGCCGAAGACAGCGAAGCGCGGCATGAGGAGATCGAAAAGGCGGGCCACGACCTGGCAGACGCCGGCGAAGTGGCCCGGGCGATGGGCGTCCTCCAGACCCGGTCGCCTCGCCACCTCCGGAAGGGCCGGGACGGGAATCGGCGCCTCGGGCGGGTACATCGTCTCCACATCAGGTGTGAAGATGATCTCCGCGCCGGCTTCCTCGGCGGAGGCGATGTCCTGTTCCAACGGGCGCGGGTAGCGCCGATAGTCCTCGCCCGGGCCGAACTGCGTGGGGTTGACGAAGATGCTGACCAGGACCGGCCCCGGGCAGGCGGCGGCCCGGCGGATGAGCGCCAGGTGGCCCTCGTGCAGAGCCCCCATCGTGGGTACGAAAGCCCCGCCATGGAACGGCGGCAGCTCGTTGATGGAGGAGATGACCGGCATGCGGGGAAGCCTCGCCGCTCTCTGCGGCCCGGTCAAGGCGCTGGCGGTGGCGGGGGAAAGCGGGCTGGGCCCGGCGCTGCGGGCAGGTCGCCGCCCTCGCCGTGGTGGGGTGTTCGGCGGCGACTTCCAGCCGACCGGCCCCGGCGGGTGGTGATAGAATTAAAGGAACCTGAATCGACAGATTTGCCTGCCGTGCGAGGAGACGATCTGGGGCCTTGTTCGGGAGAAAAACCTCCCGGACGGTGGATTTTCGAGCCCGGTTTTCTAGAATGAGACTAGAATTCAATTGCATTCAGCCGATCTGGCGTTCCGGCCTCTCCCGGCCGGGACGCGGCACCGGCGGCGGGGGCGGATGCGAAGAATGGAGACGGCCGCCATGGCATTGAAGCTCCCCGTTTACATGGATCACGCCGCCACGACGCCCGTGGACAGGCGCGTGCTCGAGGCGATGCTGCCGTATTTCTGCGACATCTTCGGCAACGCCGCCAGCCGCAATCATTCCTTCGGCTGGGCGGCCGAGGAAGCGGTCGACGAGGCGCGGGCCCGGGCGGCAAGCCTCATCGGCGCCCAGCCCAAGGAGATCATCTGGACCAGCGGCGCCACCGAGTCCAACAATCTCGCCGTCAAGGGAGCAGCCCGGATGTACGCCAAGGCCGGGCCGGGCCAGAGCGGCCGCGGACACATCATCAGCTCGGCCATCGAGCACAAGGCGGTGCTCGATCCCGGCAAGCGGCTGCAGCGCGAGGGCTTCGACGTCACCTTCCTCGAGCCGGGCGGCGATGGCATCATCACCGCCGACATGGTGGAGCAGGCGCTGCGCCCCGACACGATCCTCGTGACGATCATGTGGGCCAACAACGAGATCGGCACGATCAGCGAAGTGCCGGAGATCGGCGCGCTCTGCCACGAGCGAGGAGTCATCTTCCACACCGACGCGACCCAGTGGGTGGGCAAGATGCCCGTGGATGTGCAGCGCGACAACATCGATCTGATGAGCTGGTCCGGCCACAAGATCTACGGCCCCAAGGGGGTGGGCGCGCTCTTCGTCCGGCGCCGCAAGCCGCGCGTGCGGCTCGAGGCGATTCAGGACGGCGGGGGACACGAGCGCGGCATGCGCTCCGGCACGCTCAACGTCTCCGGCATCGTCGGCTTCGGCAAGGCCTGCGCGCTGTGCCAGGCCGAGATGGAGCAGGACGCGGCGCGGCTCCTGAAACTCCGCCAGAAGATGGAACGAGAACTGACAAGCCGGATCGAGGTGGTGCAGATCAACGGCCACCCCGAGCGCCGTCTGCCGCACCTGTCCAACATCAGTTTCGGCTTCGTGGAAGGCGAGTCGCTGATGATGGGCATGAAGGACATCGCCTGCTCCTCCGGTTCGGCCTGCACGTCGGCGAGCCTGGAGCCCAGCTACGTGCTCAAGGCCCTCGGCGTGGGCGAGGAGCTGGCCCACAGCTCTCTGCGACTCAGTTTCGGCCGCGCTACGACCGAGGAGGAGGTCGATTACACGATCGAAGCGATCGTCAAGGCGGTGGAGCATCTTCGCTCCCTGAGCCCCCTCTACGACCTCTACAAGGAGGGCGTGGACATCAGCAAGATTGAGTGGCAGGCGCACTGATCCGCCGCACGCGGCGCCGGGAATAAGCGCCGCGGGGAGACGGTTATTCGGAGGCGGGCGAGTCCCGCCGCCACTTAGAGGAAACAGCCAATGGCCTACAGCGAGAAAGTCATTGATCATTATCAGCACCCGCGCAACGTCGGCAGCTTCGGCACCTCCAAGGATGTGGCCGAGCGCAAGGACATCGGCGTGGGCATCGTCGGCGCCCCCGAGTGCGGCGACGTCATGCAGTTGCAGATCAAGGTGAACGAGGACGGCCGCATCGAGGACGCCAGGTTCAAATGCTTCGGGTGCGGTTCCGCCATCGCCTCCAGCTCCCTGGCCACGGAGTGGATCAAGGGCAAGACCGTCGATGAGGCACTGCAGATCAAGAACACGCAGATCGTCGATGAACTGAGCCTGCCCCCGGTGAAGATCCACTGCTCCGTGCTCGCCGAGGATTCGATCCGGACCGCGATCAAGGA
>Ga0272441_10004738_pt1 | contig 24279 bp, 22 predicted proteins | sample SSMProp6N_FD_193582 | JGI IMG/M metagenome (GOLD analysis project Ga0272441, IMG submission 193582) | Marine sediment archaeal communities from Little Sippewissett salt marsh, Falmouth, MA, United States - SSM-Prop-6N | ecosystem: Environmental > Aquatic > Marine > Wetlands > Sediment ...
TGGTGGCCACCGACGGCACCGTCGTGGAGCGGACCATGTATGACCCATACGGCCAGGTGACGGTGCTCAGCGCCGACGGCGCGAGCTCAGGCCGTTTCGAGCATCTTCGTCCACCGGCCGATGTGGCCGTCTTCGTCGGCTTGGTCTTTCTCGATTATCTTTCGCGTGTCGTCGTCCCACTCGATGGTTTCTAGCAGCTCCGCGTAATGGTGCACGGCCTTGCTCTCGACCCAGATACCCGTCTTGAAGATCGCCTTCTTGCCCAGGAGCCGAGAGCCGAAACCGAAGACAAAGCCGACCAGCCAGTACGCCCAACGCAGGATGCCGGGCCGGAAGCCATACTCATACAGCTTGACTTGAAAATCCTGGTAGTGGGTCATCTCGTTGCACATGGCCGCTACCAGTTGGCGATTCACCTCGCTTCGCGCCTTCGTCATCTGGAACTTGTAGATGGTCTGGGCCATGAGCTCCAACGTGTGCAGGGTCCGCAGGCCCTTCCTGATCGCACGGAGCCGCTCTCGGGGGAAGTCATCGCCTCTCAGGTTGACATCGTCCGCCCGCATTTCCGGCCGGATAATGGCGATGTCGTACTGCGAATGCGTTGCGGCGTCCTGCTCCGGACTGTGTCGCGTCTTCATAGAGCGTCCTTTCCGGCCGCCTGTTTTCTCTCGTAAAACCCGGATCAATTTACGGGGAGGGGGTCAGCGGGGTCAACGGCAATTCCCCCTTGACGGCGTTTGGCGATTTGGTAAAATGGTCATGACGGGCGGCACAACGTTGCCTGCCGATGCGGCCCAGGCGAGCCGCAACCAAGGGGAAAAAGGCATGAACGCCACAACGCGAGCCCGGTACGAAGCCCGGGCCGAGATTCTGAAGGCCCTCGCCCACCCGACGCGCCTCTTCATGGCCGAGCAGCTCTCGCGCGGCGAGCGGTGCGTCTGCGACCTGACGGACATGGTCGGGGCCGACATGTCCACCGTCTCGAAGCATCTGGCGGTCATGAAACGGGCCGGCGTCGTCGTGGACGAGAAGCGCGGCAGCCAGGTCTTTTATTCGCTGCGTCTGACCTGCGTGCTGAACTTCCTGCGGTGTGCCGAGGAGGTGCTGAAGGCCGACGCCCGCGACCGGACGGCGGCGGCACGATAGGATCGCGATCGGGGTGCGGGGCGCCACGGTTTGCTTGCCAAACCGTGCGGTGAATCCGGCGGCAGCGATTGACAAGCAATCGGTGGCACCCGCGAAGCGGAGTGCATCGGCGCCGGCGCCGCCGGCGCCTTTTCCGCCACCAAAGAGTTGGCGAGTTGGCCAAGAAACCATAGATTCGCGAGCTGGCTGCGGCGGGCTCATGCGAGGACTGTCATGAAGAACTGGAAGACGTTCGCAATCCTGGTGGCCGTGTTCCTGGTGGCCTACTTCCTGCCGCTGGGCAATGAGAAGGTCCGGCAATCGATTCTGGAGGCGTTTCGGTTGCTCCAGTGGTATGCGTTGCACCACACGCTGGCGTGCGTGGTGCCGGCCATGTTCATCGCGGGGGCGATTGCGACGTTCCTGTCGCAGGCGTCGGTGATGCGCTACCTGGGGCCCAAGGCGAACCGCCCGCTCGCGTATGCGGTGGCGTCGGTGGCGGGGGTGATCCTGGCGGTCTGCTCGTGCAGCGTGTTGCCGATGTTCGCGGGCATTTACACCATGGGGGCGGGCCTCGGCCCGGCCAGCGCGTTCCTGTACTCGGGCCCGGCCATCAACGTGATGGCCATCTTCCTGTCGGCCCGTGTGCTTGGGCTGGACCTTGGCGTGGCCCGTGCGATTGGGGCCGTGGTCTTTGCCTTCGTCATCGGCCTGGCGATGGCGGTCGTGTTCCGGCGGAGCGAGCGGCAGCGGACCGCCGCAGCCGTGCAGATGCCCGACGAGGCCGCCAACCCGCGTCCGCTTTGGAAGACGGCCCTCTTTTTCCTCGCCATGATCCTCTTTCTCGTGTTCAGCGACTGGTACAACACGAACGACGTGACGGTGGTGATGGCCGACGGCTCCCAGGTCCGGGCCAACGTCCGCTACAGCACCCGCGACGCACTCGACATCCAGGCGTACGAGGCCGACGGGCACCTCGGGTCCGAGGTTCGCCGCCTGGACCGGGCGACCGTTGCCCGCATCGAGCCCGAGCCGGGGTTTGTGACGACGGTCCAACAGAACAAGTGGATCCTGGCGGGGGCGATGGGGCTGGCGGTCCTGGCGATGGCGTGGCGGTGGTTCCGACGCGACGAACTCCGCGACTGGATGCAGGCCACGTGGGACTTCGGCCTGATGATCGTGCCGCTGCTCTTCGCCGGGGTTTTTGTGACGGGGTTTATCGGGGGTCTGATACCCGAGAAGGCCGTGGCGGGCCTGGTGGGCGGCAACAGCCTGCTCGCAAACTTCGCGGCGTCATTCGTGGGCATGATCTGGTACTTCGCCACGCTCACGGAGATCCCTGTCGTGGAGATGCTCACGCGCCTCGGCATGGGTCGGGGCCCCGCGCTGGCGCTGCTGTTGGCGGGGCCGGCCCTATCGCTGCCGAGCATCCTGGTCATCTACAAGGTCGTCGGTTTCAGGAAGACGCTGGTCTTCTGCGTGTTGGCGGTCGTGATGTCCACGTTGGTGGGGTGGTTGTTCGGCATGCTGGTGGCGTGAGGGCCGGACCGATACGGCGGATCCGCCGTGCCGACCGGGGATACCCGGATTGCGAGGGACCGATGAACGAACTGGATGCCGTGTTGCGAAGCCTCACGTTCGGCTTCTTCGGGAATGGGCGGCACAAGACGACGCTCGATCGCCTCATCGAGGTCGAGGGGGCGGTCTTTCTGGACGTCCGGTCGGCCGAAGAAACGGCCCGGGCGCCCCTGCCGCTCGCGAACGACGTCCGGTCGATGGCGATTCCGATTCACGAACTCCCGGACCGGTGGCGCGAAGTGCCGCCCGACCGGTTGGTGGGCGTGTTCTGCGCCAGCGACGTCCGCTCGAGCATGGCCTACGCGTACCTCCGGGCCCGCGGCTACGAACACGTCCGCGTCGTCACGGGCGGGTACGCGGCCCTGACGGACGCCCTGAAGCCGGGACGGCTCTGGACGCGCTCCGCCGGGGCATCCCGGACCCGTGGCCGGGGCGTTGGATCGGGGGCCTCCTGATGCTGCGTATCGTGCTGACATCGTGCGCGGTTCTGGTCATTGCCGTCGTCATGGCGATGACCGGCCGGGGGGGCGGCAACTTCTACGTTCCCCTGCTGGTCGCCGCGGGTCAGCCGATGCACCAGGCCGCGGCGAGCGGCCAATTCATCCTGATCGCCGCCGCCTCCATGGGAATGCTCGTCTTCCACAAGCACCGGATGGTAGACTGGAAACTGGCCCTGGTCATCGACCCGCCCACCGACGTCATGGCGTTCGTCGGCGGGTACACCTCGCACCTGGTGAGCGGCCTGGCGCTGAAGATCCTCCTCGCGGGGCTGCTGGTGGTGGCCGGCGTCTGCATGTTGCTGAAGGTGCGGGCGCGGCCGGCGCCGGGGCCGGCCCGGTTCGGGTTCTGGCGGCGCCGCTTCGGCGACGAGGAGTACGTGGTGAACTTGTGGCTGGCGCTTCCGCTGACGGCGGCCGCTGGCCTGGCGGCGGGGGCGGTCGGCATCTCGGGAGGCTCGTTCAAGGTGCCCCTCATGGTCTTGGCGTGCGGCGTGCCGATGCGCGTGGCCGTCGGGACCTCGTCGGCCATGGTGGCGGCGACCGCCCTGATGGGGTTCCTCGGACACGCCTCCGTGGGTCACTTCGATTACACGTGGGCGGTGCCGGTGGCCGCCGTCGCGGTTGTCGGCGGATTCGTGGGCGGCAAACTGGCCGTCACGACCCGCCCGAAAGTGCTGAAGCAGATCTTCGCGGTGACCACGCTGGCCGCCGCCATCTTCATGATCGTCAATGCCGTACTCTCGGCGTGACCGGGGGCGGGCCTAAAGGAGGTGCGGTTGTGATCGCGATTCAGGTCCTGGGCACCGGGTGCCCGAAGTGCGCGAAACTGGCCGAGGCGGCCAAGGCGGCCGCGGACGGCCTCGGCATCGAGTACACTCTTCAGAAGGTGACCGACATTACCGAAATCATGGCGCTGGGCGTCATGATGACACCCGCCCTGGTGGTCGATGGCCAGGTCAAGGTGGCCGGCAAGGTGCCGAGCGCCGACCAGATCAAGGCCATGCTCCAGCCGTAACCGGCCGCCGATGACTCCCAGCCGGCCGCGCGGCGGACCAAAGACAAGAACGTTTCAGGCAAAAGGAGAGCGGTTATGGCATCAACGGTGAGCAGACGAACGTTTCTCGGAGTGGCAGGGGCGGCGGCCGCCGCCGGAACCGCAACCCACGTGCAGCAGGCAAACGCCGCCGAGCCGAAGGCGCGGCCGGTCAAGATCGTGGCCGTCGCGTGCAGCCCCCGCCGCGGCAAGACCACCGCCCAGGGCCTGCGAATCTGCCTGGAGGCGGCCCGCGAGGTGGACCCCGGCGTTACGACCGAACTCGTGGAATTGGCGGGCCTCACCATTCCGATCTTCGATCCCGCGGCGCCGGTGCCGGACGACTTCGAGAAGGTGGCGGCCATCCTGCGCGACCCCAACGTCGGCGGCGTCATCGTCGGCACGCCCGTCTACTTCGGAAGCATGACGTCGCTCGCCAAGGCGTTCCTGGACCACTGCATGGCCCTCAGGAAGGCCGGCTTTGCGCTCTCCGGCAAGGTGGCGGGTGTTCTGGCGGTCGGCGGCGCCCGCAACGGCGGCCAGGAGTTGACCATTCAGACGGTCCAGGCCGCCCTCATGTGCCACGAGATGCTCGTCGTGGGCGATAAACGACCCACCGCTCACCGCGGCGCCACCTTGTGGAACCAGGGGGACGACGTCAGCAACGACGCGGTCGGCATCCAAACAGCCAAGAACCTCGGCCGGCGCGTGGCCGAGGTCGCCCGGCGCATGGCCTGACGGCCCGCGGGACGCGGGAGGAAGCGGCCAAGCCGTATTCCGGAAAGGGAGTTATTCGCATGAAAGCCAAGACCATCGTCGGCATCGTCCTGCTGGTTTTTGCGGCCGGGAGCATCGGGTATCTCGTCGCCAACGAGTTGACGGGCGGCAGCACCGGCGACGAGACCCCGGCCGACCCGTCCGGCGACGCCCACGTCGCGCCGCCCGACGCCGACCTGCCCGATGACGGCGTCGTCGTCACGTACTTCTACGGCGGCAAGCGGTGCCCCACGTGCATCAGCATCGAGGCCTACGCCAAGGAAGCCGTCGCGCAGGGGTTCCCGCAGGGGGTGGCCGACGGCACGGTCATCTGGCGGGCGGTCGATACCGACCGGGAGGAGAACAAGCGGTTCGTCGAGCATTACGACCTGTTCGCCAAGGCGCTCATCGTTTCCCGCCGCGCCGGCGGCCGCGAGGTGAACTGGGAGTCCCTGGGCGATATCTGGACGCGCGTGGCCGACAAGGGCGGTTTCCTGGCCTACGTCCGCGGCGCCGTGACCGCGTACCTCGCCCAGATGGACGCGGAGGCTCCGTGATGGGCGCGCTCGTGGCGGCGACAGTGTCGGCCCTGTGGCTGGGGATACTGACCTCGATCAGCCCGTGTCCGCTGGCGACGAACGTGGCGGCCATTTCGTTTATCGGGCGGCGGCTCGACCGGCCGGTGGCCGTCGTCCTCTCGGGGCTCGTCTACACCCTTGGCCGGACGGTGGCGTACGTGGCCCTGGCGCTCGTGACGGTGGGCGGCCTGCTGGCCGTGCCCGAGGTGGCCCGGTTCCTGGAATCGTCGATGAACAAGATTCTCGGGCCGGTGCTCGTTGTGGCGGGGGTGTTTCTGCTCCAACTCGTGCCGGTGTCGCTGACGACGTTCTCGGCGGGCGAGCGGTCGAAGTGGCTGGCCGAGCGCGGCGGCCTGGCGGGGGCGGGGCTGTTGGGCATCCTCTTTGCCCTGGCGTTCTGCCCGGTCTCGGCCGCCCTCTTTTTCGGGAGCCTCGTGCCGCTTGCCCTGAAGGCCGAATCGCGCGTCCTGGTGCCGATGGCATACGGCATCGGGACGGCCGTGCCGGTTGTCGTGTTCGCGGTGCTGGTGGCGCTGGGGACGCAGCAGATGGCCAGGGCGTTCGGCGCACTTCAGAAGGTGGAACGCTGGGCTCGCCGCGCAACGGGCGTCGTGTTCCTCCTGGTGGGCGTGTACTACACGCTGGTTTTCACGTTCGGCCTGGCGTGGCTCTGGCCGTGGGGGGCGTAGGCGTGTCGGGCAGGAAACCAGCCTGGGCGCGCACGCGGTCATTCCGAGCGTGGCCGGCGGCTCGGTTGAGATGACACGTGGCGTATCCGCCACGCGGTGGCCTGCCGTCGTCCCTTCCCCTTTTTCATTGCACGGCGCGGCGGGGGTGCGGTAAAGTAGCCGGCGCCGGCGGAGAGCGCCCACCCGGGCCGCCGAAGGGGCAAGTCCCGCGGGATGAAACTCTCAGGCAAACGGACGTCGGCGATGGACCTCTGGAGAGTCTCCGGACACCGAAGGGGCAAGGCCGCATCGGCCGATCTCTCAGGTCCCAGGACAGAGGCCACACGGACCAGCTGCGCGTGTCCTGGAGCCCTTGTTGTGGTAAACGTCCGGAGAACGTGCCTTCCCGACCCTTCCGCCCCCCGCACGGCGCCGGCGCACGGCCGGGCAAGACCGGCCGTGGCCCATGGCGTTAACGCACTGGCGGGCAAGCCGCCTGTGGTACATGGCAGAGTTTACGGTACGATGCACCTGATTTTTCGGAGACCCGTCCCATGACACAAACGATGAAGGCGCTCGTCAAGGCCGAGCCGAAAGAAGGCCTCTGGCTCCAGGAGGTACCGGTGCCCGAGGTCGGCAAGAACGACGTGCGCATCCGTATCGCCAAGAGCAGTATCTGCGGCACGGACGTGCACATCTGGAACTGGGACGCCTGGGCGCAGAAGACGATTCCCGTACCGATGGCCGTCGGGCACGAGTTCGTCGGCGTCATCGACGTCATCGGCGACAACGTCGAGGACTTCGAGCCGGGCGAACTCGTCAGTGGCGAGGGGCACGTGGTGTGCGGCCGGTGCCGTAACTGTATGGCCGGACGCCGCAACCTCTGCCCCAACACGAGCAGCGTGGGCGTGAACCGGCCCGGAGCCCACGCCGAGTACCTGGTCATCCCGGTCACGAACGTCTGGCCCGCCAACGAGGACATCCCGCTGGACGTCACGTCGTGTTTCGACCCGCTGGGCAACGCCACGCACACGGCCCTGTCGTTCGACATGCTGGGCGAGGACGTGCTCATCACCGGGGCGGGGCCCATCGGGTGCATGGCCGCCGGCATTGCCAAGTACGCCGGTGCCCGGTACATCGTGGTCACCGACGTCAACCCGTACCGGCTGGACCTGGCCCGGAAGATGGGGGCGACGCTCGCCCTGGACGTCCGGACCGGCACCATCGCCGACGCCCAGGCGCAACTCGGCATGAAGGAGGGGTTCGACGTGGGCATGGAGATGTCGGGCAACTCCGACGCCTTCCGGTCGATGCTCGAAAACATGTGCCACGGCGGCAAGATCGCCATGCTCGGCATCCTGCCCAGAACCGAGGTCGACTGGGACCACATCGTCTTCAACGGCCTGACGATCAAGGGCATCTACGGCCGCGAAATGTACGAGACGTGGTACAAGATGACCGTCATGATCCAGGGCGGCCTCGACATTACACCCGTCATCACCCACCGGTACCCCTACACCGAGTTCGAGGAAGCGTTCGAGGTCATGCGGTCCGGGCAGTCCGGCAAGGTTGTCATGGACTGGAGCGAGTGACGTTTTTCGGCGGGTCGGTTTTTCAACGCAGAGATCGCGGAGAACGCGGAGGAAAGACAGAGAACGGCGGAAAAGATAGTTGAAGAGAACACAACGCCAGCAAGAGAAACGACGCAATCGGCAAACGGCTTAAGCCCCGCACGGGACGCCACAGTTAGCCGCCGGTCTTGACCGGCGCGTTTGGGAGCCACACATGTTCAAGGCCCTGAAGGACAAGGTGGAAGCCGAACTCGAGGCGATTCGCCAGGGCGGCCTCACCAAGGAGGAACGGCTCCTGGCCGGCCCGCAGGGGGCGCGGATCACCGTGACCGGCGGCCAGGAGGTCCTGAACTTCTGCGCCAACAATTACCTGGGCCTCGCGAGCGACCCGCGCGTCATCGAGGCCGCCCGGAAGAGCTACGACCGCTGGGGCTTCGGCCTCTCGAGCGTCCGGTTCATCTGCGGCACGCAGACGTTGCACAAGCAACTGGAGGAGGCCATCAGCCGGTTCCTCGGCACCGACGACACGATCCTCTACAGTTCCTGTTTCGATGCCAATGGCGGCCTGTTCGAGACGTTGCTCGGGCCGGAGGACGCCATTCTCTCCGACGAACTCAACCACGCCAGCATCATCGACGGCATCCGCCTCTCGAAGGCCCAGCGGCTGCGCTACACGAATGGCGATATGGCGGACCTGGAGGCGAAACTCCGGGAGGCCGCCGGCGCCCGGGCTCGCCTCATCGCCACCGACGGCGTGTTCTCGATGGACGGCACGATGGCGCCGCTCGACGGCATCTGCGACCTCGCGGACCGGTACGACGCCGCCGTCATGGTCGACGATTCGCACGCCACCGGCTTCATGGGCCGGACCGGTCGCGGCACGCCCGAGTACTTCGGCGTCATGGACCGGGTCGACCTCGTGACGAGCACGTTCGGAAAGGCCCTGGGCGGGGCGTCGGGGGGCTTTACCACCGGTCGCCGCGAGATCATCGACCTCTTGCGCCAGCGGAGCCGGCCGTACCTGTTCTCGAACACGTTGGCGCCCGCCATTGCCGCCACCACCCTGACGGTGCTGGAGATTCTCTCGGAATCGACCGACCTGCGCGACCGCCTGGAATCGAACACCCGCACGTTCCGCTCTGGGCTCCGCGAACGCGGGTTCGACATTCCCGAGGGCGATCACCCCATCGTACCGATCATGCTCGGCGACGCCCGCCGGGCCACCCGCATGGCCTCCATGATGCTCGAGGAGGGGGTCTACGTCATCGGATTCAGTTACCCGGTCGTGCCGAAGGGGAAGGCGCGCATCCGCGTCCAGATTTCGGCCGCCCATTCGGACGCGGATCTTCAGTTCGCGATGGACGCCTTCGCCCGCGTACGCGATGCGTTAGACCGTTAACCGCCGGCCTTGCCCGGCGCGCCGGCCCGAGCCCGCCGCGGGAGCGGCGGGGCACGTTCATCCGGCATGGCACGTGCCAAGGCCGATGCACGTGACCGGACGCTTCCGCATCCGGCTCGAAGCGCGGGGCCCGACGCTATCGTCGAACCAAGGAACGCCGCCATGCCCAGCAACGCGAAGCCGTTTGCGCTGTCATCCCGGGCGTGCCGGACGCGGCGGCAGCCGATCAGCGGTCTGATGGCCCAGGCCGTGGAGAACCCCGACGTCATCTCGCTGGCCGCCGGCCTCGTCGATGACGCGACGCTGCCCACCGCCGAGGCCGCCGACCTCCTCACCGCCATGCTCGCCGACACCGGCGCCGGCCGGGCCGCCCTCCAGTACGGCACCACGAAGGGGCTCTTGCCGCTTCGCGAGGCGCTGCGTGCCCACCTCGTGCATCTGGACGGCTGGGACCCGGCCCACATAGCCGCCACACCCGACGACCTCGTCGTCGCCACCGGCAGCCAGCAACTCCTGTTCATCCTCGGCGACATGCTGGTCGACCCCGGCGACGTCGTCATCGCCGGTTGGCCGAGTTACTTCGTGTACACCGGCACGCTCGAAGCCCTGGGCGCCGAGGTCCGGTGCGTGGACGTGGACGACGGCGGCATGGTGCCCGAAGCACTGGAAGCGCTGCTGGGTCGGCTGGACGCAGGCGGCGCCCTGCCGCGCGTCAAGATCGTCTACGTGGTCAGTTACCACCAGAATCCGACGGGCATTACGTTGGCGGGCGACCGTCGCGAGCGCCTCCTGGACATCGTCCGCCGCTATTCGCGCGACCACCGCATCCTCGTCATCGAAGACGCCGCCTACCGGGAACTCACCTTCGAGGGCGCCCCGCCGCCGTCGCTGAAGACGTACGATCCCGAGAACCGCGACGTCGCCCTCTTGGCGACCTTCAGCAAGACCTTCTCGCCCGGCGTCAAGGTGGGGTACGGCCTGTTGCCGCGCGACCTCGTTGAACCGGTGGTGCTCGCGAAGGGGAACCACGATTTCGGGTCGGCCAACCTCTGCCAGCACCTCGTGCTGCGGGCCCTCGAGACGGGGGTGTACCAGCGACACGTGAAGCGGCTCTGCCGGCGCTACGCCGAAAAGCGCGACGCCATGCTGGCGGCCCTCCAGACGCACCTCGGCGACCTTGGCCCCCAGGTCCACTGGACCCACCCGACCGGCGGCCTGTATGTTTTCCTGACGTTGCCGGAGGCGATTGAGACGCACAGCCGAAGCCCGCTCTTCGCCCGGGCCCTCGAGGAGGGCGTGCTGACCGTGCCCGGCGAGTACTGCTACGCCGCGGACCCGACGCGCACCGTGCCGCAGAACACCATCCGCCTCAGTTACGGGGTGTGCGAGCCGGACCGGATCCGCGCCGGCATCGCGGCCCTCGGCCGGGCCGTGGCGCACGTGCTGGAGAACCCGTAGGCCGCGGCGCGCCGCGGCATAAAAAGACGCGCATCCCGCCGCATGCCGAAAAAAGAACTCTACCGATTTGACACGCTTCTATTTCTGATGTAATCTAGTGTGGTGTTTGCGCCCGGGGAGAGCGTCCACATAACCGGACCCGCAGGGGCCGTCCGTTCAGCGGGCCCTCGGTTGCTGGGGGGGGGGAGCGATGGCACGTCCGCTGCGTACCGTGTCGTGGGTTGTTTCGCTGGTTCTGGGGTGCTTGGCCCTATGCGGGCCACGTGTGGCCCCGCATGCGTTCGGGGATCTCATCGACAGCACCTGGACCTCGGGGTCGGGGGACTGGAGTGCGGCGGCCAACTGGTCGAACGGCGTGCCGAACGGGGTCGGCCATGTCGCCCGGCTCAAGGGCGCCCTTGCGCGAACCGTCACGATCGACGCCAGCGTACCCGGCCAGGGAGCGACGGCGGGCACCGTTTACTTGTACGGCGTCTCGGCATTCCCCGGCTTCTCCCTGGACGCGGCGCCGGGCAAGTCCCTGACCATGGACGTATCGGTCGGCGATGCGCGGATTGAAGCCGCGGGCCCTCGCGGAAGCGATATCCACGCGCCGCTTGTTCTCAACGACACCACGCGGTTTTCGACCCCAGGCACCCTCAAGATCAACGTCTGGGATACGATTGGAGGCGGCCGGGCAGACGCCGGCCTGACGAAGACGGGTTCGGGAGACATGGCCCTGTACGGGCAGAATTCGTACCAGGGGCCTACGCACATCGAAGAAGGGTCTCTTGCCGCCGTCTACCCGGAGAGCCTCGGCGTGGGACCCGCGTCAGTCACCGTGGCCGACGGCGCCACGCTCTATTTCGGCCTCGCCACGCCGTCCGAGCCTTACGTCAAGGAACTGATCCTGGAGGGGGGAGAGGGCGCGGAAGGCCTCGGCGCGTTGTCCGGTGCCGGGACGTGGGCCGGACCGATCACGTTGGCCGGCGATGCCGCGGTCGGCATCCCGTGGCAGGACTTGCAGTTGATCCTGGCGGGTCCTGTAAGCGGCCCGGGGAAGCTGATCAAGTGCGGGGAGGGTGACCTCGTTATCAATAGGGCAAGCACCTGGACAGGCGGTGTCCAGGTGGCGGAGGGTCGTCTGACCGTGCGTGCGCCCGGCACGTTCGGCACCGGACCGGCGCCCGTGACGGTGGAGGAAAGCGGCTGCCTGACACTCGAAGGCGGCACGGCCTCGGACAACCCCCTGATCCTCCGCGGCTACCTGGAGGGCAACGGCGGCGACAACCAGTGGAACGGAACCGTAACCGTTGCCGACCACCCTCGCGTCTGGCTCCTGGACGGCTTCGTGACCGTCAACGGCCCCATCGATGGTGACGGTACGCTGGAAGTCAAGGGCAACCCCGATAGGGCGATTTTCGGCGGCACGCTGGTCCTAGCTGGCGCCAGCACGCATACCGGCCCCACCATCCTGGATGGCGGGACCCTGGAAGCGTGCGACGGCGCCGGCCTCTCCATCGGCAGCAACCTGGTGTTTGACGGAGGCATCTTCCAGGGGCACGGCGAGACCACGTTCACCCGCAACTTGGGCGCAGGTCCCGGCGAGGTCCAATGGAGCGCCAGCGGCGGGTTCGCGGCGCGCGGCGGGAAGATGACCGTCAATATCGGCGGCCGGACGAGGCCGCAAACCCTCGTCTGGGACAGCACGCCGTGCTTTCTCCCCGATGGGCGTTCGTTGACGCTCAACGGCACCTCCAGCGACAGCGAGGTCGAGTTCGTCAATCCCATCAACCTGGGCGGCAAGAGCCGCACCTTCGCCGTCCCCGACAACCCGGATTCCGGCAGCGACTTCGCGACCGTGTCCGGAATCCTCACGAATGGAGGCGTGGAAACGGTCGGCGACGGAACCGTCGTGTTCGCCGTCCCGAACGCGTATACCGGAGCAACCGTCCTTCAGACGGGCGCGCTGCGCGCCACCGATGGCGTCGGCCTGCCCTCGAGGAGCAACCTGGTGATCTGGCACGGCGTGCTGGAGGGCAACGGTCCCACGACGTTCACCCGGTCCCTGGGACCCGGCTCGTCCCAAGTCCAGTGGGATGCGACGTACGGCAGCGAGGGGGGCTTCGCCGCCCACGGAGGGAAGATGACCGTCAACCTGGGCGGCCAGGCCGCTAAGATCAACTGGGGCAGCACACCCTACTTCGTGCCGAACAAGTCGGCCCACAAACTGGGATTCGGGTCGGCCACCGCCGACGCGGAGGTCGAGTTCCTGAACCCCATCAAGACGAACGCGAACAGCGAGTTCTACGTCCGCGACAATCCCCACGCCCCCGGCGATTTCGCCACGCTGGCCGGCGTTATCTCCGGAGGCCAAGTCACCAAGCGTGGCGACGGCACCTTGGTGCTCTCTGCACCGAACACCTACACCGGCATCACCCAGGTAAGCCACGGCGCGCTCCGGGCCCAACTGGGTGTGGGGTTGCCCACCGACAGCCGGCTCTCCCTGCTGGGAACAGGCGTGTACGAGAGCAGCGGCACCACCTCCTTCACACGCAACCTGGGCAACGCGTCGGGCGAACTCACGTTCTACGCCGGCGGCTTCTCGGCCCACGGCGGCCGGTTGACCGTCAACATCGGGGGGCGGCGCCAAACGCTGGTCTGGGGCGTTACCCCCTACTTCCTCCCCGATGATCCCACGGTTTACTACGGCATCCTGACCTTCGGCTCCGCCACCGCCGACAGCGAGGTCCTGTTCGAGAATCCCATTGACCTCGACGGCGAGCAGCGCGAAATCCACGTCCGCGACAACCCCTTCGCCGACGGCGATTTCGCCACCCTTGCCCGTATCCAGGGCAACGGCCAACTCACCAAGACCGGCGCCGGGCGACTCGTCGTCAGCGCCGACACCCGTCGCGACGGCGTCACCACCGTCGCCGAGGGGACGCTCCAGTATGCGTCCGGCGCCACCTTCCGCGGCGGCCTGCACGTGGCCGATGGGGCCGTTTTCGACGGCGCCGGCCTGCGGAACTTCCGCATCGAGACCGGCAGCATCCTCAGCGGCGACGGCGACATCACGGGGTCCCCGGTCGTTTACGGAACGGTGGCCCCGGGCGGCAGCGTCGGGGCGATGGAACTCAGCGGCCTGACCCTGAAGCCCGGCGCCACGCTGGCCATGGAACTCGGTGGACCGCTCGGCCAGCGGGTCTGCGACCGGTTGACCCTGCTCACGGGCCTCTTCATCGAGCCGGGGGCAACGCTCCACGTCACGGCGGCCGACCTCCTGCCGTTGGACTGGGGCGACGGCTTCACGCTGCTCGACGTCGGCGTGTGCACGGGCGAGTTTACAACGCTTCTCCTGCCCGAACTCGACCCGGGGCTCGAGTGGAACACGGACGATCTGTACACGGGCGGCACGTTGGTTATCATCCCGGAGCCGGCGACGGTCGGGTTTGCCGTTGCGGGACTGGCCTTGATCCTGGGTCGATGGGCCCGGCGGCGCCGATAGACGCAACGCGCGGCGGGGCACGTTCATCCGGCATGGCACGTGCCAAGGCCGATGCGCCTAACCGGCCGCTTCCGCGGCCGGCTCGAACAGCGTTCGCCACCGATAACGAAAGCGCGGCGGGTACGGAGACCCGCCGCGCGTCATCGCTTCGCAAAGCCGTTTGTCAGATGTGCTCCACCTCGATGCCCGCCAGCGCACAGTACGCCTTGTACTCGTTCTCGAGCTCGCCCCAGACGAGCAGTTGGTGGAAGCCTTTCGTGTCGCGCGAGTCGGCCACGCCGTCCACGGTGCATTCGACGCTGGTCCGGCATCCGCCGGAGGGCGGCGTGTCGATGTTGGCCAGAATCTCGCCGGTGCCGAGGATGATCTTCGTCGGCCCCACGAATTTCATCAGCGTGATACGTTCGCCCACCGGCCAAAGGACCTGCATCGCCACGCCGAGGTTCGATTCCGAGTGGCTCCGCAGGATGAACGGTTCGGGGTCCTGGTCGCAGCCCCGGATGCGTGCGCCGCACGTGCAGTGGGCCGCCATCAGCGTGTTGCGGACGGTGTTCGGGGCGGGGTCCTGCATGAACCCGGGCCGGTTAAAGAGCAGGTGCGTCAGCCGCTCCGACAGGGCGGCGTTCCAGTCGGCCTCGCACGAGCCCACGATGCCCTCGTCGCGGAAGTGCGAAAGCGCCAGACACGGCGGCTGGATCTTCTTCTGCCCCACGGGACCCAGGCAGTCCATCGAATACCCGTGGCAGTTTTCCTTTTCCATGAGTCGGCGGCAGGCCATGTAGTTGACGGCGGCCGCCAGGAGGTCCTTGCGGTCGGGCTCCACGATTTTCTTGGCGTGTTTCTGGTACCAGTCGGCCATTGCCCGGACCTCGTCGCTCTCCTGAATCTCCTTATGGGCAGCGTAAAAGTGCTCGTGCGGCACGTAGTGCAGCGTCGTGCCGATGACCGCCTGCGGCTTGTCGACCACCTGCTTGCCGCGCACGATGCACAGGCGTGTCTGGGCCATCTCGCGGACGGTCTTCAGCATCCGCACGGCGGTCGCAAGCCATTCGACGTCCTGCGTGGCGCCCACGAAGGCGTTCTTGGCCTTGCGGCTGTGCTGGAGGTGGCCCGTGAACGACGTGCCCATGGGTGTGAAGACGACCGTGGGCACGGGGTTCTCGCCCCGGCTGTCGAGGAAGGTGTTCAGGTACTTCCACCCGGCGTTCAGCGACATGCACGTCAGCAGGACGCCGTCGGGCTTGGCCTGCTTCACCTTTTCGGTGAAGGCGGCGAGGCTCTTGGCGTCGCAGATGGTTTCCTGCTGGATCGCGACGTCCACACCGAGGTGGGCGGCGGCCTTCTCGATCGTCTCGGTGTAGAGTTTCTGATGGCCCGCGATGTCGTATGCCGCCCCCGGCCAGCCCAGCCAGTACGCCTCGACGTCCGGGTGCGTGAAGGCGGCCATGATGCGGCATTTGCCCTTGGGCTGTGGGGGCGCGGCCAGCAGGCTGGACGCCGTCTCGAAAACGCCCAACTGCAGGGCGGCGGCCGTGGCGCCCAAGCCCTGAAGGAACTGTCGGCGGCTGACGGGAAGCGGACAGCGGGACGTCTCGTTCGGCGCAACCATGACGGGCCTCCTCATTTGTCGGCGGGACTGCCGTATCCGATGAATGGGCGCCGGAAACCGGCGCGGCCCTCTCTTGTACACCCGCCCCGGCGGCGGCGTCAAGGGGCCACCCGGGCCGGTCGTGCCCGGCCTTACCGTGCGCGGCCGCGAGGATGCCATTGCGGCCGCGGCCCCCACTTGGTACGCTATGCGCCGTCGAAGGTCGAAAACCGGAAGGAACGGTGCCGCAAGGAGGAGGAGTCCCATGGGTAAGACGGTGGCTCTGATACTGTCGGCTGTTCTGTTGGCAGGCTTGGCGGGGTCGGCTGCAATGCGGACATCGGCCGCGGCCAAGGACGAACCGGCCAACCTCGACTCCGACCCACACCTGGCGGCACGGTGGACGTTGGACGACACGTCCGGCACGACCGCCGCCGACGCCTCCAAACACGGCCGCAAGGGCACGCTCAAAGGCGGCTTGTCCTTCGACAAACATTCCGTCGCGGGACGGGTCGGCAAGGCGCTCGCGTTCGACGGCAAGGCCGGCGTCGTCGAAGCCGCCGGGTACAAAGGCGTAAGCGGCACGCGGCCCCGCACCGTGGCGGCCTGGATCAAGACGAAGTCGTCCCGGGGCGAGATCCTGGCCTGGGGGCAGGCCGACTTCGGCAAGATGTGGACCTTCGGCTTCATCCGCGGACGCGTTGGCGTAACGCCCAGCGGCGGGTACCTTTACATGAACGACCCCGTCCACGACGATGCGTGGCATCACGTGGCCGTCGTGGTGGAAAAGGCCGAACGCCCGAACCTCCACGACCACGTCAAACTGTACAGGGACGGCGAACCGGCGGCCATCCACGACATCGGCTTGCTGGACCTGTGGCCGATCGATACCGGCAACGCGATGGACGTCCGAATCGGCGCCCGGTTCAACGGCCTTATCGACGACGTTCGCATTTACGACCGGGCCTTAACGAGCAGCGAGATCAAGGCGCTGGTCGCGCCAAGCAAGGGCAAGTAACCGTCGCCGGCTGACTCCGGGGGCGGGGAATGTGGCCGGTCGGGGGCCCGGACGCAACGAGTCGAACAATGCCGAAAGGAGAGAATCGGATGGAGAATCCACGAGTCACCCGCCGCGACTTCATGGGCACGAGCGCGAAAGCCGCCGTCGGCATGGCTGCCTGTATCGGCGTTGCGGGATCCGGCGTAGGGGCGGCGGCCGCGGCCGCCAATACCTCGAAGATCCTCAACTACAACCCGAACATGGAATACCGCCGACAGGGCAAAACCGACCTGATGGTCTCGGCCGTCTGCCTGGGCGGGCACTCGCGGGCCAAGGGCAAACTGCGCCACGACATCATCAGCCGCTGCATCGACGTGGGCATCAATTACATCGACGCCTGCACCTACGGCGAGGTTTGCCGCGACGCCGAGGCCCTGAAGGGACGACGCGACAAGATGTACCTGTCGCTGTCGCATTGCGGCAAGGAAATACGCAATGAGAAATTCCGCACCGCCAAGAAACTGCTCGAATCCCTCGACGAAACGTTGAAAGGATCGAACGAGGAGTACACCGACCTGTGGCGCATCACGTGCTACGAACCGGGTGGCCGGCACAGCTTCAACACGGCCTGCCAAATGGTCGAAGCCCTGGAAAAGGCCAAGAAGCAGGGCAAGGCCCGTCATATCGGGTTCTCCACCCACGATCGCCGGTGGATTGAATTCATGATCAAGTACTTCCCGCAGGTCGAGGTGGTGTGCTTCCCCTTCACCACCATGAGCAAGACCGCACAGACCGACAGCCTGTTCCCGGCCCTGAAGACGTGCGACACGGGCGCCTTCGGCATCAAGCCCTTTGGGGCCGGATCGCTGTTCCAAGGCGACACGGAGGAAAGCAACCGCCGCGCACGGCTCGCCATCCGCTACATTCTCCATTCGAATACGGTCATCCCGATTCCCGGCATGAACAGCGTCGAGCACGTTGACAATGTGGCCAAGGCCGTCATGGAACGCCGCCAACTCGACCTGAAGGAGCGAGCCGAACTGGATACCGCCAGCCGGCGGATGTGGGCCAACCTGCCGCCCAACTACCAGTGGCTGAAAAACTGGGAGTACGTGTAGAGACCCGCGACCTGACGACAATCCGCACCGACACCGAGGGACGCCTCGCACCGCCACGTCCCACGGGCCATGCGAGGAAATCCGTGTGCGATACGCCCTGCTGATCGGAGTTTCGGCAATTGCTGCCGTCCTGATGGTCGCCTGCGAACGTCAACAGACAGGCCACACACGCCCGGCGCCCCAGGTGGGCGACGCACCGCCAACCGGCAAGACCTCCGGCGACGAGGAACCGTTGCTGCTCCTCGATGATGACCGGCCACTGCTCCTGGACGATGACGCGAATCCGCCGGGCCCACCGGCCGGGCCTGTTGCCGACAACAGCCGCTGCCACGTCTGCCATCTGAACTACCAGAAGGAGGAACTCGCCGTCGTCCACGCACGGGCGGATATCGGCTGCGCCCGCTGCCACGGCGAGTCCGACGAGCATATCGCCGACGAGTCGTGGGCCTCCGGCGGAAACGGCACCGCGCCCGACACGATGTTCCCCAAACCGAAGATCAACTCCTTCTGCCTCGGGTGCCACCCCAAGGGCACGATCCACGAGGAAGGGCGGCACAAGGAATTCTTTGCCGGGGCCCTCAAGCAGAAGCACTGCACCGACTGCCACGGCGACCACCGGTTGCCTGAACGCAAGTGCGTGTGGAAGTAGCCGCCCACGTGGCAGAAGCGCGCCTGAGGCGCGCATGGCTTGCCCCCGCCGCCGCTACCTGCCCAGCGCGTCGAGCACGTTCGCCACGGTATCCGCGGGCTTGACCTTGTACCAGGCGGCCTGGATGGCGCCCGTCTCGTCCACCAGGAAGGCGCTGCGGATGATGCCCAGGTGGGTCTTGCCGTACAGCGTCTTTTCGCCCCACGCGCCCCAAGCCTTGGCCACCGCGTGGTCGGGGTCCGAGAGCAGCGGGAACCCGAGCGTGTGGGCGTCGTCGAACCGCTGCTGCTTCTCGGGCGCGTCGGGGCTGATGCCGACGGCCGCCGTGCCGACCTTTGCGAGGTCGGCCTCGGCGTCGCGGACGGCGCACGCCTGTTTGGTGCAGCCGGACGTGCCCGCCTTCGGGTAGAAGTAGACGAGCAGTTTCCTGCCCGTGAAGTCCGCCAGGCGGACGGTGGCGCCGGCCTGGTCTTTCAGGCTGAAGGCGGGGGCCGCGTCGCCGGGTTCGAGTGTGGCCATGGTCAGCCTCCTTGTGCGTTGCCGGCGGACGGGGCCGGCTCGGGCGTGGCCGGGGGAGGGGTGGCGGGGGCCTCCTCGGGCGCCGGCGTCTCGGGTTCAAGATGCGCGGGGTCGAATTCCAAGGCCGCGAACCCGCTCGACCGGTGGGCCACAAGGTCGGCATCCTCCGGCGGGGCGCCTTCAGGTGTCGGCGCCTCGCCCCCCTTCGGCTTCCACTCGAGCAGCAGACACTCGACGCCGTCGAGCGACTCGACGACTTCGAGGCCCTTCTCGATGCCCAAGACCGCCATGGCCGTGGCCAAGCCGTCCGAGAGGGCCGGGGCCTCGGCCACCACGGTGGCGCTTGCGAGCCGGGTGTCCACCGGCCGGCCCGTCCGCGGGTCGATGATGTGGCTGTAATGCGTGCCCTGAATCTCGTACCCGCGGTAATAGTGGCCGCTCGTGTCGATGGCCTGGTCCTCGAGGTGGACGGCCGTGTAGCGCCGCGACCGGTCGTCGGGGTGCCGCGGATCCTGGACGGCCACGCCCCACCGGGGGTCGCGGCCGAACCGGACCATGGACCGAGGCCGGCGGCCGAAGGCGTAGATGTCGCCGGCGGCGGCCACGAGGCCGGCCGTGGCACCGTGCAGCCGGAGCCGCCGGGCCATCCGGCCGGCGATGTACCCCTTGGCGATGCCGCCCACGTTCAGTTCCATCCCCTTGCGGACGCCGACCGTGTAGATGGTTCGCTGGAGTTCATCGGGGTCGGGCGGCGGGTCGTCGGGGGCCACGATTGGCAGGTCGTTGAACCGTTTCTGGATCAGGCCCACGAGGGTTTCGACCTTGTCCATGCCCACGAGCCGGCAGGCGGCAGCCAGTTCCTCGTCGGTGGGCGGCCGGTTCCGCTGCTCGGCCTCGCGCCAGAGCGTCAGGAGCGGACCCACCGTCGGGTCGAACACGCCGCCGGAGGCCTTCCAGGCGTCCTTGGCGGCCATCAGGCAACTCACCGTCAGCGGGTCCACGTTCACGTGGAACATGCCGGCGGCCTCGTTGATCTTGTAGATGTCCGACGCCTCGGTCCACCGGTCCAGCCGCAGGGCGCACGCCTCCATTTCACGCCAGGCGGACTCGAGGCACGTACGGGCGGTCCGCTCGTTCGGGGCGATGACGCGGACGGTGATCTCGGTGGTCATTGCCGCACGCGTCTCGACGAGTTCCACGGGCTCCCGCCCGCACCCGGCCAGCAGGGTGACCGTTGCCGCCAGGGCGACGAGCGCCCACGCCTTTCGAGCGCGCGCCGCTGGAGCCCGGTGCGGGAGCACCGGATCACGTCCGTCTGCCGTGGCATAGGCCCAGGTCGACGAGGCCGACCGGCCGCTCCCGCGGCGGGCTCGAACGGCAACGCCCCGAACGCGTCGTGTGTTAGAGAGCTCCATACCTGTACTCCGCCTGGCACGACCCCTCGCGGCTGACCATGCACGGGCCCACCGGGTGGGCGGGCGTGCACACGTCTCGAAACAGCGGGCACGCGTGCGGCTCGATGGCCCCGCGGATGACGTCGCCGCACCGGCACCCGTGCAGATCCGTGGCGGCTTCCTGCGGTGGCCAGGGCAGGTCGAGCGCGCGGGCGGCGTCGGCCTCCGCGAACGCGTCGCGGACGGCCATGCCGCTGGACGGAATCGACCCCAACCCGCGCCACGTGGCAGCGGCCGGCTCGAAAACCTGGTCGATGCGGGTGAGCGCCTCGGGGTTGCCCCCCTCATGCACCGCCTCGGGATACACGTTTTGGACGCGGGCGTCGCGGTCGGCCAACTGCTTCAGGATGGCCGCCACACCCGCCAGAACCTGCTCGGCCGTGAAACCCGCCACGACGCACGGCCGTCCGTACCGCTCGACGAGCGGCCCGTACGCCTCGGCGCCGATGATCACACTGACGTGCCCGGGGCACAGGAACCCGTCGATGCGCACGTCGCCGCCGGCGAGCAGGGCGTCCATGGCCGGCAGCATCCACTTGTGCCCGGGCAGGATAGAGAAGTTCGCGAGGCCCTCGGCTTGGGCCTGCGCAACGGCCACGGCCGTGCCGGGGGCGGTTGTCTCGAACCCGACGGCCGCAAACACGATTTGCTCGCCCGGCCGCTGGCGGGCCAGGTCCAGGGCCTCGAGCACGCTGTAGCAGAGCGCCACCCGGCCGCCCTCGGCCTTGCGACGCTCCAGGCTCGAGGTCGTGCCCGGCACGCGGACCATGTCGCCGAAGGTGGCCACCGTGACACCGTCGCGGCCGGCGAGGTCCACCAGCAGGTCGATCGTGCCTTGGCTCGTGACGCACACCGGGCACCCGGGGCCGCTGATGAGGCGGACCCGCTCGGGGAGCAGGCTTCGGAGGCCCGACCGCCGGATCGCCACCGTGTGCGTGCCGCACACCTCCATCAGGGCGATCGGGTTTGAGCCCGGCACGGCGCGCGCGGCGCCGGCGATCTCGGCCTTCAGATGTTCGATGCGGGTGTCGTCCATGGTCGGCGTTTGCCCGAAAGGGATCGCGGCGCACCCGGCTCGGGGAGTCAGGCCAGCCCTTCCAACTCGTCGAACAGGGCGTTCGTTTCGGCGGCGTCATCCGGCGTGAGGGTCGTGATGGCGAACCCTGCGTGCACGAGGACCCAATCGCCGACGTCGGCGTCCGGCACGAGCAGCAGGCCGGCCCGGAGCCGGTTGCCGCGGATGTCCACCTCGCCCATGCCGTCCTCTTTGGAAACGATTTGTCCGGGTATGGCTAAGCACATCGGATCGTCACCTCGTCGGCGATTCGCTGATTCGCGCGGCGGCCACGTACGCCTGCCCCAGCGCCACACCTCCGTCGCCGGGCGGTACATCCCGGTGACCATACACCTCGAACCCGTCCGATTCAAGGGCGGACGCCAGCTGTTCGCTGAGCCCCCGGTTCGCAAAGCACCCGCCCGACAAGCACACCCGCACGAGGCCCGTCTCGTCGCGGGCACGGCACGCCGCCGCGCACAGCATCCGGGCCACCGTTACGTGGAAGCGCGTGGCCACGGTTTCGGCCGAGGCGCCGGCCTCGGCGTCCGCCACGACTTCCCGCACCAGCGGAAGCGTGTCGAGCACCCACGGGCCGGCCGGGATGTCGGCGGCCTCCGTTATCTCAAACGGATACGGGTCGGCATCGTCCCAGGATTGGCGGGCGGCGGCCTCGAGTTCGACGGCGGCCTGCCCCTCGTAGGTGTTCTCGCCGCACACGCCCGCGAGCACGCTGACGGCGTCGAAGAGGCGGCCCAGGCCGCACGCCTGGGGTACACCCCTGCTGCGGGCCAGCATCTCGGTCCAGACGCCGCGGTCGTCCGCGAGGGCCGAGGCCAGGAGCCCGACGCGGCGCCGCTCAGCCTGCGTCGGGCCCAGCGCCGTGACCAGCAGGGCCCAGGCGGTCCGGACGGGATGCCGGACGGCGGTGTCGCCGCCCGGCAAGGGTATCGCCCGCAAGTGCCCCAGACGCGTGAAGGCCGCCGCCGAGGCCCGCAACACCTCGCCGCCCCAGACGGTGCCGTCCGGGCCGTAGCCCGTACCGTCCATCGCCAGGCCGATGACCTCGCCCTGTAGGCCGTGCTCGGCCATGACCGAGGCCACGTGGGCGTGGTGATGCTGGACGCCCATGAGCCGCTGCCCCTCGTCCTGCGCCCGGCGTCGGGCGTACCGCGTGGAAAGGTACGCGGGATGCAGGTCGTGGGCGAGGACGGCGGGTGTCGTTTCGAGCAGGCGCTCGAGTTTCTCGGCGGTGGCCTCGAAGTACCGGGCCGCCAGGGCGTTTTTCAGGTCGCCCACGTGCTGGCTGACGAACGCCTCGCGTCCGCGCACCAGGCAGAGGGCGTTCCTGAGTTCCGGCCCGACGGCCAGCACGGGCTCCGCCGCCTCAAGCGGCAGGACGAGCGGCCGGGGGGCGTACCCGCGTCCGCGCCGGAGCACGAGCGGCCGGCCCCGCTGCACCATCGCGACCGAATCATCGCACACCGTGTGAATCGGTCGGTTGTGCAGCAGGTACAGGTCGGCAATGCCGGCCAGACGCCGCAGGGCCTCGTCATCCTCGCGGCAAATGGGTTCCTCCGAGAGGTTCCCGCTCGTCATGACCATGGGCGGAAAGTCGTCCTCGAAGAGTAAGTAGTGCAGCGGCGCGTACGGCAGCATGAACCCGAAGGACGAACTGGCCGGCGCCACCTCCGGCGACAGGTCGTGGCCGGCCCGTTTCGGCACGAGCACGATGGGACGCTGAATCGACTCCAAGAGCGCCCGGGCCGGCTCGTCCAGGTGGGCGCGGCGCGCCACGGCGTCCGGGTCGGCCGCCATCATGGCCAGCGCCTTCTGGTCGCGTCCCTTGCGGCGCCGGAGGTCGCGGACGGCCTCGTCGCTGCGCGCATCGCAGGCCAGGTGAAAACCGGTCAGCCCCTTGATGGCGACGAGCCGGCCGGCCAGGAGCGCCTCGCGCACCGCCTGCACGGGGTCCGCCCCGCGGACGGGTCGGCCGGCCGAGTCGCGCAGGTCCAGGTGCGGGCCGCACACCGGGCACGCATTCGGTTGGGCGTGGAACCGCCGGTCGGCGGGGTCGTCGTACTCGGCCTGGCACGCCGGACACATCGTGAACGGCGCCATGGTCGTGTTGGGCCGGTCGTAGGGGATGTCGCGGATGATGGAGTACCGAGGCCCGCAGTTCGTGCAGTTGATGAACGGGTACCGGTGCCGGCGGTCGTTGGGGTCGAGGAGTTCGCGGAGGCAGTCGGCGCAGATGGCCATGTCGGGCGAGATGAGGGCCTCGCGCCGACCGCCCGCCGAGGCGGCGATGCGGAACGCCGTTTCGCCCTGAGGGTCGATGGCCTCGGGCTCGACGGACGTGATGTCGGCCAGGGGGGGCGGGTTGGCCTGGAGGGTGGCCAGGCAATCGGCAACGGCGGGGGGCGGACCCTCCAGTTCCATCAGCACGCCTTCGGCGTCGTTCAGAACCCAGCCTGCCAAGCCGCGCTCCGTGGCCAGCCGGTACACCGTTGGCCGGAACCCGACGCCCTGGACGATGCCGCGGACGCGGACCCGCCGACGGACGGTCGGCGGGGCGGGATCCGAATCGCGGCACACGCTCATGACAGTTCCTCGGCCTCGGCACAATCACCTATTCTAAACCGGTAGGCCGGCCGGGACAAGGCGGGCCGGGTGCGCGGCAACGGGCCACATTTTCCGTGCAACGCCCCGCCGCGGCGCCCGTCAGTCATCCCGGGGACGGT
>Ga0272441_10004739_pt1 | contig 24277 bp, 28 predicted proteins | sample SSMProp6N_FD_193582 | JGI IMG/M metagenome (GOLD analysis project Ga0272441, IMG submission 193582) | Marine sediment archaeal communities from Little Sippewissett salt marsh, Falmouth, MA, United States - SSM-Prop-6N | ecosystem: Environmental > Aquatic > Marine > Wetlands > Sediment ...
CCCACTGCCAGTATGGAACGGTTCCTACTGGTGCGAGATCTTCGAGAAGGTTAGCCACCTCTCTAGCATTTGAGTTAGGCCCACCGAATACTTTTATTTGCGTGAGTGCTGGTTCCATTAGACTGTGGCTCCTATCTGTGGTGATATGCGTGATTTGAGAAGTGGCGTCTGTCCGCTCTTCTTCTTGTTCTTGATCCGTTCGAGCTCCCTTCGTAAGAGCTCGCCTTTAGTCACTTTCTCGACCAGGATTGGCATTATCGCCTGTGGCGGTTTCTCTCCGAGCAGCGCGACTGCCCTTTCGTACTGTTCGGCCCAAGCTTTCGGGCCGATAGGTGTTGGCTTTCCATCTTGCAAGCCGTACCACTGAACGATGTAGAACATTCTCTTTCTCCTTTCTATGTAGTTTGTGTTGATACTGAGTGTTCTACTTCAGCGCGCTATAGTGCTTGGATATACTTCAGTGTGCCTACTCCAGCGCGCTTCGCTTGCCTGTCTGTGAGATGTTGGCCGCGGTAGGTCTCTTCACCATGCGATGCCTACTCTAGTTTCAGCTGCGACTTGTTAGCTGTAGGACGGCCTTATCTTTGGACCTACTCTAGCGACCTGCGGTCGTCTATCTAATGCTTTGTGAGTTGGCTTCTCCTTCTTCCACGTCCTGAGATCGCCGCTGGATTTGTAGCCCCTAGCCCCTAGCTCCACCCATGCCCAAATCCTTTTTCGTGTGACACAGTTGAACACTTTGAGCGAGCCGATTTCTCTGAAACGGTTTCTCTGATCGCTCTCAAAGATCTCTCTTCAGAAATATTTTTCTACTGAGAGAGTCCTTCTAAAAAATTTTTTACTTAGAACAGACTCACTGAACGCTCTCAACTTTGTAACACGGAATCAGATTTGGGCCCCCCATAGAGCTAGCAGCTAGGGGCTACAAATAAAAATGGTGTTACACAGTTCAAAACGCTAGCTTGTGCTGAGAAGTGAAAAGCGCTCACAGAGCGCAAAAGAGAAAGGGGACCGAGCAAGTCTGTAACTCGGTCCCCTTAGGCGCTACAGGATAGAATCAATCGTGAAGCCGTGCGTCGGGACGCTTGCAACAATCTGGCTTGCGATACACTCACCGCTTTCGATGTCCCAGAAACGCTGCACGATCTCGAGACACGTTCCATCTCCCTCACCGCTCGTGCCGACATGATAGTCAACATGCACAGCTCCGTCGAGACTCATCTCGTAGGTTTTGTCTTCAGGCATGATAGGTACTCCTTCTGAGATTGGAATTATGGCTTGGCCTGTAGTAAGCTACAGACTCTAAGCTCCATGATAAACGAAAAGGGACCGGAGCCATTTTCTAGCTCCGGTCCCAAGGTTGGAACGCTTAAGCTTCCATCATCGCTTTCATCATCTCGAGCGCTCGGGCTTGCTGCTCGGGCGACAGCTTCGAGAAATCCTTGATAGCCTTTTCCGGTGTCGGGACGGCCGTTGAGCGGGACAGCTTTTTGAACGTTGCGAGATCGATCGTGACGATCTCGCCGTCGTTCAAATCCTCGCGTTCGATACGTTCGCGCAACGTGGGAGCAAACGCGATAATGACACCTTCAAGCATCGCGGTGTAAGCATCGACCGAAAACTGCTTTTTGGCTTGCTCGAGAAGCCCCAACTGGTCTTGGACAACGATATTGACCTTGCGGGAATAATTGTCCTTCAACGCCTTTTGATCCTCGGGGCTCGCGCTTTTGAACAGCTCCCGATCGTCCGCATTCCATCTAGCTTTCTCAAGCGTAACGCGACGGTTTTCGAAACGGATTGTAGCCATGGTTTTTCTCCCATGATATGGTATAGCAAGCCATAAGGGCTTGCCTTTGCGCCGTTGTGGTCCTGATGTCAAAGAGCAACCGGAGCGGTAAAGCTGCACGGGCTTCCCGTGCTCCGGATTATATGCGATTCTTGCCAATCCCCTCGCATGATGCGGGCCAACTAATGCCAATACGTAAACCGTTGATTTTATTGGATTTACATCAATCGAGTTTTCACGATCGTCAAATATTTGACGTTACCTTTCAAACGTATCGTTTGCACAATACTGATTTCATTGGATTTACCTGCGTCAAAAAACCGTCGCTCCATTTGTCAAAACATTGACGCTTACATTCCTGCGGTTTAGCGACAACAAACCAGTTGGTAAGACAACGAACCTACTCCATCTCAAACAAACTAAGTTGTCACGCCTCCAGCCTGCACCCGAGCTAGTCCTAACAGCCCACGTTCCCGTCTTGCCACTTCTAGCTGCGTTCGTTCCTGCGACCTAACAAGTTGGGTGGGTGGGCTCGGGGAACGGAGATTCCATGCATTCCCCCCAAGACTTTATAGAAAATACGCCTATCTAAACCAATGGATTAACTTTCAACTTCGGGACGATAAGTGTGGAACATTTTATTACACAGTTGCGGGCGAGATCTTAAAAAATTTTTTCTACCAACAAAATACATTGTCTGTAGATGGGAAAATATTATAAATTATAGCTTGACTTTCCAGACTGATTCTAGTATAATCGCGTAAACAATGGGAGAGTAAAAGATCGTGGCCACAACTTGGACAATTCAGCAATGCCGTCAGCAGCATAAGGAGATCAATCGGCTGGCTACTGCAGGCTATAAAGATAAAGAGATTGCTGATATGTTGCACATAGCGCCTGCGACTGTCCGGAATACTCTTGCGAGTCCTGTGACAGCGGAGCATAGACGAGAGCTGGAAGCTATGCGGGATGCAGCGACAGTGGATATAGCCAAAGATATTAAGTTGATGGCTCCTGCGGCGCTTGAGATCCTGAATAATATGATCCACTCGGAAGATACACAGAATGCTGTTAAGGCCAAAGTGTGTCTCTCGATATTGGATCGGGCTGGCTACGGACCTGTGCAGAAGATGGAAACGCTGAATGCAAATGTCCACATAACGGCACATGATCTGAATGAGATAAAAGCGCGTGCGAGGACAATGGGAATCTTGCAAAAAGAGGAGAAGAGTGATGAAAGAACGATTGCTGGAACTGTTCACAAAGAAGACGACGATCGCGAGCCTGGGATTGATAGCAGTGGGCCTACTGATGTTGTTCGGGGTGAAACTTCCGGATAACGTGGCTGAGGGTGGGGTTACTGCTGGAATTGGTCTCGTGACTTTGTTTATACGTCTCGCGCTGCTGAAGATGACACAAGTTGTAAAAGAACAGCCCACCGAACTGGAGACCAACCGTGAAGACTCTCGCTAGACGCTCTCTCCGCTCGACTCTTCTCCTCATTGGATTCCTGCCAACTCTCCTGATGGTGGGCTGTTCTACTTTCTCCATGCAAGGTCTGGATAGTACGGGGAAGGTTACTTGGTTAGTTGAAGAGAGTGGCGCACCGTTGCTTAGTAGAACTGCTGACTTCAGCATTACGACTACGAGAACTGATCCAGTGACGGGAGTAGTTGAGACTACTACGATTGGCCGGAACACGGATGAGAATGCGAGTGGTCAGGTTGAGATGATGAAGGGCATGATGCAGATTATGCAGATGCTCCTTAGTACGAAGATTGCACCAGCTACAGGAGTTAAGTAAATGTCTTTGCCTGAATGGTGGAAACTGGCAGCTCTGGGAATCTTTATAGCAGGTGTTATCTTCCAGGCTGGCTCGTTTTGGATGGGGACTAAGGCGGCGGATAAGTATCAGGCTGCAGCTTTGAAGCAACTGACAGAAGCCCAGCAGCGAGCTTCTTCACAGCTGAAGACGGCCATAGATTCGCTGAATATGACCGTGGCGAATTTGCAGGGATGGCTCAACGATATGAATGACCGCCTGAAAAAACTCGAGATTTGTCATAATAAGCGCCATCCGGAGGATATGTGATGGGAGCAGGGTCGCTAAATCTGTATATCGATCAAGGTAGTACGTTTAACTTGCAGCTGTCGATGTTCAACTATCTGCATGAACCTGTAGATATGTGGAGCACAGAAGACGAACTTCCGCTGTGGATCGTGCGAGCGTATATCAGGCAGCGTTATAGTAGCGACGAAGTTGCTGTTCGGCTGACAGTTGGAAATGGTAACATTGAGTTCCAGCCTAATGAAGATACTGGGATCTTTACCATAACACTTGGCTCAGATGACACGGACCTTCTTGACTTTCGCTCGGGTGTGTGGGATCTGGAAATGGTTCCCGTCGTTCCTGCGTTGTGTGATGAGATTGAAGTTCCTGGGGACATAGCCTCGATAATGTACGATACGACGGCGAAGACGTTGACTGCCGTTGCGAAAGATGTTGAGGGAGTTCCTACGTATCCTGAGGGGCTGTTTGAGAACTGGAGCGCTAACGATATCATCTTGCTGAATGATGCGGCACCGACACCAGATGTAATTGAGTACCACGATTTGTCTTCAGTTACTGAAGACGACAATGCGCGTAAAGTTCTCACGATGAAGAAGGCTCCTAGCACAAGTGGCTCAACACAGAGTGCGAAACTTACACAACTCTACCTCGACGAGACGGCGGTTATCCGTCTGGCTGAGGGTATCGTGATTGTATCTCCTGCGGCAACGAAAGACTAACGATGGCTGAGTTCGGACAGAACAGATACAAGATTTCAACTGCTCAGGCGTATGATGGGGATAATATCTCTATTGCTGCCCAGGTGGTTGACCCCGTGATGGTCCCAGTTGAGCGTAGGTACATTCTGCTGGGAACGGATCCGGATAATCCTACGCCTGAGGTTAGTGGGCAGGAGATATCTCAGCAGCTGGAGTTGCTCGATGGGCAGCTGAAGGCTGGTAAGCACGTTGATCCAGGTGATGCAAACGAAGTTTATACCAGCGACTACACTGATGCAGTGAACAAGAAGCTGCAGCGAGCCATTCAGTTCACGGGTGCAGATATCGGCGGCGAAGGTAACGTCTACAAGAGCATGTTCGTAGATTTGGGAGATAATCCTAAACTGAAAGGTCTTAACGACTTTACGTTTTGTTGCTGGATGCTTACTGAAACCGATCTTCTTTCTACCTACGTACACGATCCCACTGACGACGAGGACGAGAACCAGTTCACGCTGTTCGGTGGTGTAGGTATGTGGTTCTGGTTCCACAAGAACACATTAGGGCAGAAGATGATGTTCGCCGCTATGCGGGACGACTATGACCACATAAGTGGTTGGTACTACCGGATGGACGATGTGGGCATTGACGTGGATGATGGAGACTGGCACCACATAGCGTTTATTTTTCTACGTTCTTCTGGAACTATGCGCTTCTACCATAATGGCTCAGGTGTGGATATGTCTCCACAGTCTGGCGTTGGTTGGGATTTAGTGGCTGACCAGGTTAGCCCTACGTTCACGGGCGAGGGACACGTTTGTATTGGCGGCTTCGATCTTGCGAGCCTTGGCAACGCGAACCACTTTGATATGAGCTGGCATTATATGGGCTGGCTAGACGACGTACGTTTTGGACATGTGGCGTGGTCAGACACGGAGATCGAAGCCGTCTATAACAGCGGGGATGGGACTGAGTTTGAGGCTGATCCTAACAAAGCCGACGTTGCAGACTGTCAACTGCTGCAAGCTACTTTCGCAGATCCTGACGGCGACAAAGTCATCGACAATCCGTATACAGAAAATTACGGAGGAACGGGTCAGCTTAAGGGCACCAAGACAGACACGGAGCTGCACAACTATGACACTGTCTATGGACCTGGTGGAGTAGGCGTTGAGATTGCTGACTGTTGTTACTTTAAGCCTGGCTGGAATACTCGCATTTACTACGAGAACATTCCTGCACAGGTTCCTGAGCTAGAGGGCGAGCCTCTGGAGTTTGCGTTATCTTTGTGGATGCGACCAGAAGACGAGACTTTCTATGCTAACACGCGGCTACTGATGTGTAAGCAAGCCAAGGGTTCTGGGTATAAAGACTGGAGATTGGCTGTAACTGGCGGAAGCTCTAATGACTACTTGGTAAATATAGACTTTAAGTTGTGGGGTGGAGGAGCTGACAGGTACGTACAGGTGAAGTCTGCTAATCGCTGCTTCCACGAGTTCGATCAGGGTGAAGAAGTAACAACGATAAAGACTCCTATCTGGCGCCACATCGTGATAAACGTTCTTGCAGGGCAAAGTAAGAACCCCGCGGATATGATTAAGATCTACGTGGATGGCATACAGGATCGCCAGGTGTGGAGCAAATACCACCGATTCAAAGATCCTGAAGATCGCGGAGACCTGGTAGTTGTCGGCGGGAATGTTGGAAACACGAACGGAATGAAAGGCTATATGGCCGACGTTCGGATGTTCAACAGAACCCTTTCGTATAATGAGATTCAGTACTTGTACGGAGACGGAACTGGAACCTTCTCTTTGAGTGGTTCTGAGTGGGACGTGCGATACAAGACGCTGGGATATTGGAAGATGAACGACAATCGGGCAACGTCCCGAGTTCGGAACAACCACTATGCGCCAAGATCCTGAAACACTCGAGCTGCTGGCTAAGTGCTATAGCTCTACTGCGGACTTCGCACGGATAGTGTTTCCGGGCCGTTTTAAGTATCCTTTCAGTGACGAGATTCACACGCACATCTTCAAGCTTACGGACAATAGAAAGATCCAACTCAAGGCGATTGCTGCTCCTCGTGGAGCTGGAAAGACTTCGATCGTAGGACTCGCAATCCCAGCACGGAAGATTCTATTTCGGGAAGTTGACTTCTTGGTGTACGTAAGCTCCACAAATACACATGCTGTGCAGCAGACTGAAAACCTAAAGTACGAACTTTCCACGAATCAAACCATCAAGAAACTCTTCGGTACGACGAAGACAGATAACTGGGCCAAAGACCAGTGGGTAGTTAGGGTGGGTGGAGATGGCGATTCGCACGAGGTAAATGTTCTCCCCCGCGGTGCTGGCCAGCAGATTCGTGGAAATAACTGGCGAGGCAACAGACCTAATCTCATTATCGTGGATGACCTGGAAGATCCAGAAGAAGTCGTAAACGAGGACATTCGGAAGAAACAGAAAACCTGGTTCTTTGCGGATCTCGTAAACGCTGTCAACATGACAGATACAGATTGGGAAATCATAGTCATCGGGACGGTCCTTCATGAGGCATCTCTCTTAGAGCACCTTCTAAATAACAAGAACTGGGCCAGCACGAGACTCGAGATCTGTGATGATGCGTACTGTTCTAAGTGGCCCTCGAGATTTACAGATGACCATATTAAGAAAATCGTCTCAGGATATAGAGAAACTGGAGACCTTGACATCTTTGCGCGAGAGTATCGCAATCAGCCTATTTCGTTTGAAGATGCCACGTTCTCACCAAAACTCTTCAAGTCGTATCGAGAAGGACCGGACTTCAAAGATCGTAATCTCATAAACATCGTTATAGTTGATCCTGCGAAGTCTGTAAAAATGCACTCAGATGATAGTGCGATTGTAGGAGTTGGTATTGACACACGGGGTCAAGTGATCTACGTTCGGCGCGTTATTGCTGGCAAGATGTACCCTGAGGAGCTGTATCGAAACATCTTCTCTATGGCAGCTGAACTCAAAGCTCAGACCGTAGCGATTGAGGTAACTTCTTTGCACGAGTTCATAACAGCTCCTCTGAAGAACGAGATGATCCGTACAGGCCACATCTTCAATCTGGTCGAGCTGAACGCTCGCAAGTCTAAAGAAGATCGCATTAAGATGCTCGCTCCCTTGTATCGTCGAGGGATGATATACCACGAAGAAGCTCAGTGCGCGCAGCTAGAATCTCAGCTGATAAGCTTCCCTCGTTCAACTTCTTGGGACGTGATGGACGCTCTTGCGTATGTTATCCAAGTCATTGACAAGGGAGATCTATTCTTCCAAGCTGACAACCTTGCGATGGAAGAACTAGCCGAGCAAGAAGACGACGAGTTTCGGGAGCTTGAGGAATCTTACGACTTTGAAGAGGAACTGGTAGGCTGGCGGTTAACTTAACGCTGGTATCTTAGTAACATTTTGTTACAGAGTTGTGGAGTATTAGATGCCAATTACGATTACAGGTTCATCTGGTCTGGGCGGAGCTGGGAGAGATCTTGGGTCGCTGCAGGATAAGGATTATGGCTATGTGTATCCGGGTGATCTGGATCTGCGGCCGAGTTCTGATCTGCACAAGAAGCTCGTTAGTGAGATCATGAAGAGAGCTCAGGCTGCCAGGAGCGTGGTTTCGGATAAGTATGATAGTTGGCAGAAGATCGATGATATGATGAACGCTTATATTCCGCTGGACGAGTTGGAGCAGAAAGAGAAAGATGCGGATGAGCGGACACCTATTCAGATATGCGTTCCCGTGGCGTATGCTGCGCGAGAGACGCTCTTAACGTACATGAGCGCAGCTTTTATGAACGGGCCGATCTTTAATTATGCCCCGGTGGGACCGGAGGATACGTCTAAAGCCGTGAAGCTGACGGCGCTGATTGAGCATCAGGTGACGCAAGGAAAAGCTGCGCTGGAGTTGTTTACGCATTGGAAAGATGACTTAACATATGGTCTTGGCGTGGCTCATCCGGCGTGGGAAGTTAGGAAGGCTAAGAGGACGATTCGGCGGACAGAAGAGGGAATTGACCCAGTTACGATGCTGCCGACGAGTACTAAGTGGAAAGAGAAAGTGGAGCGGGTTATCTTTGAGGGGAACGTGCTTCATGCGATAGATCCGTATATGTACTTACCTGACCCGAACGTGCCGGCGGACAAGGTCCAAAGAGGGGAGTTTGTTGGCTGGCTGCGGCGGGATAACAGGATGAATTTGCTGGCGGATGAACAGACCGATAAGCAGATGTTCAATGCGAAATACTTGAAACATTTCGATGGGCGGTCTGTGCTGTTTAATGAAGGTGGTTCGCAGAGAAGTGACTTGACTAGGAGTGGGGATAACTACGATAGCTATACGCATCCTGTTGACTGTGTGTATATGTATCTGAAGATTATCCCGAAAGAGTGGAAGCTGAGTGAGAAGAACGTGCCAGAGAAGTGGCTGTTTGTTGTGGCAGGGGATACGTTGCTGCTGAAAGCTGCTCCGCTGAACATGGACCATGATATGTTCCCGGTTGGAGTGTGTTCTTCGAACTATGATGGCCGGTCAGTTATTCCGTTGAGTAGGATGGAGACGATCTATGGAATGCAAGAACTGCTCAATTGGATGTATAATAGCCACATCACGAACGTCAGGAAATCCATTAACGATATGCTTGTGTATGATCCGCAGGCTATTTCCACGAAAGATATTACGAACAGGAAGCCCGGTAAACTGATTAGGACTAGAAAGCCTTTCTGGGGGCGTGGGGTTAAAGATGCTATTATGCAGCTGAATGTGAGTGACGTTACACAAGCTCACGTGTCAGATGCTATTATGATGGCAGATAGTATTAACCAGTATAGTGGTGCGACTGATCCGCTGAGAGGAATGTTCAGGAAGACGAGTGAGCGGGTTAGTGCGACGGAAGTGAGCCAAGCTCAGAAGAGTTCGATGAGCCGGCTTGAGACAATCGCACGGATAGTGTATATGCAAAGTCATCATGATCTTGCTTATATGTTTGCGAGCCAGACGCAGCAGTTGATGGAACGAGACACGAGTCTGAGGGTTCTTGGAGACTTGGCGGAACAGCTTGGGATGGAAACAGATAAGCCTGTTCCGGTTTCGATGGAAGATATCTCGCTGGACTATGATGTTGTTCCGCATGATGGAACTATTCCTGGGAACGAGGACCCACAGATCTGGGCACAAGTGTTGCAGACAGTTAGTTCGAGCGAGCAACTGACAGGAGAGCTGGACGTTGTTAGACTTTTCAGGCACTTGGCAAGACAGATGGGCGCCAAGAACATAAACGATTTTATCAAACGGCGCCCAGTTCAGGCTAATGTGATGCAGCCAGAGCAGATTGAGCAAGGAGTGCAAGATGGCAACCTCGTTCCCCTCCAGTGAAGAGGCTGAGTTTAAAGGCTCGCTGCAGAACTACTTTGAACTTGTGCAGAATCCAGCCTACAAAGATATAATGGAGTCTTTGCAGGCTAGACAGACTGCATTGCAAAAGCATTACAGACGTTATGCCGCCGTTGGCGATATGCAAAATAGTGCGTTACTTGCGGGGAGAGAAGAGGAAATTGAGTTTATTTTAAACTTCGCTGATACAGCGATAGAGAGTCTAGAACAGAAGGAGGACGAAGAGAATGGCTAGTGAAGAAGTGACGCCGGTGGAAGAAGAAGTTGTGGAACAAGAAGAGGTGGTAGAGGAGCAGCCTGAGATTGTAGAAGAGGCTGATCCTGAGTTGGAGATGTTTGCTGATGAGGAGCCGCCTGTTGAAGAAGTGCCTGAGGTGGCGGAAGAGACTCCAGAGGTGGCGGAAGAGCCTGTAGTTGAAGAGGTTGAGCCTACACAGGAAGAGATGCTGGCGGCTCAAGTTGAAGCTCTTCAGGCGGAATTGCAGAGCTTGGCCGCCTTTCAGCACTCACAGCAATCGACGGAAGTACCAGCGAACGTGCAGATGGTGCAGCCGGAAGCTCCGCAGCAGGAAACTCCGACAGTTGAGGCGAATGTTCCCCAGCAACCTGCTCCACAGCCACAAGCTGCTGCAGAAGTTTTGCCGCTGGTTCAGGCTGAAGAGTATGATCGACTCTTCGCAGAACCAGAAGTGATGAACACAGTGCTGAATCGCACTATGCACGTTGCGGCGAATCAAGTTCTCCAGCATATTCCTGCGATTGTGCAGAATATTGCTCGGGAGCAGCTAGTTTTGCAGAGTTCTATCGAGGAATTCTACAAACAGAACGAGGATTTGCGGCCAGTTTCCAACTATGTTGGTGTTGTGGCGAACGATGTAGTGGCCAAGCACGCTGATTGGAACCTGGCGCAGGTGTTGGATGAGAGCGCGAAGGTGGTTCGAGCTAAGATGCGGCTGAATAAGAAGCTGGAGAGTGATGCTCCGGCTGTTGCTAAGACTCCGACGGCCCGCGCGACTCCTAAGAAGATGAGTGAGGACGAGAAAGCATTCAAAGAGATGCTTGCACTCGATATGTAACAAACTAAGGAGAAACGAAGATGGGAAATGTTCTTGCTGAAATGGGAATGGCGGGTCAGCCCGCTGAAAACGTTAATCGAATTACTGCGACGGGTTCGATTAACGTGTACGACCAGGTGAATATCGTTGACACGTCGAGTGGTGCGGTGGCTGTGACGCTGCCAAGTGTGGCTGAGGCGAAGGGTCGTCTGTATAGCTTCATTAAGATTGGTGGCGGAACGAACGCGCTGACGCTGCTTACGCTGTCTGACGACGCTCCGACTATCACGGCGGTTGAAGCTCTGAGCATGGAAGATGACAACGACGGATGTGTTCTGTACAGCGATGGTATTAGCTGGTGGATCATGGCGTCGCAGCAAGCGGACTAAGGATCAGTCTTATGCGGACTCTGTTTTTAGTGGCTCTCGTGTTACTAGCGGGAGCCACTGCTACAGCTTGGACAGGAAGCTCTGTTTGCGATGAGACTGAAGCTCATTGGAAACTGAATGATAGTGCGTATGGTGTTAACGTAGATGATTCGTCAGGCGTTAACGACGGCTTGCTGCGTGTTCGTGCTCAGACCAAAGATGTTGCCACGAGCGGTATTGTGGGAACTGGTGGCTTTGCGCTGGCTAGGCAGTGGGTGGATTGTGGAGAAGCTGTTGCTCTAAACAATATGTTTGTGAGTGAGCTTTACACGAAGTGGGTGTTCAGTTGCTGGATTCGGACGAAGAGACCTAGCGAGACTATTCTTGCTCAATGGGGAGACTCGACCGATGATCAGTGTTTTAGGCTCTATATCAATTCCAGTGGTTACGTACAGTTCGAGCAGCGTGATGAGGACGGAGTTTTATATTCTACTGTGGGCCACACTTCAGTTCTTGGCGGAAGTAACTATCATATTGCTGTAGCTATTGAGCCGCCAGATGCGATAGTGTATCTTAACACGCTGAACGATTGTTTGACGACTGGAACCAGCTCGACGGATTGGGAACAGACGCTTTATCACTTGAGGATTGGAAAAGCGGATGGGTCGTACTATACTGAGGGAGACTTTGTTGGATTGCTGGATGACCTTCGTGTGATAAATTGCACGGATTTCTCTACGACAGAGATTGCTCAGGTGGTTGCAGATCTGTATAATAGCGGAGACGGGACGGAAGAGTGCAGCACTACTTCTACTGCGGATTTGACTTATGCTGACTACGCGACAACGGCTACGTATGCAACGACTGCTGGAAGCGCGACGACTGCAACGAGTGCGACAAGCGCAGATACAGCAACGACGGCAAGTGTTGCGCTTGTTGCTCTTACGGCTTCGACCGTTACTAATGCTGCTACCGCGGATTATGCGACAGCTGCTGGGAGCGCTGGGACGGCTACTACGGCAACTGTGGCACTTGACGCCCAGACGTTGAATGGTGAGAGTGGTAGCGCTTTCGCGGATGCTTCGCATACTCATGCTGCGACAGATGTGATAAGTGGCACGTTTAGTGATAGTAGAATTCCGACAACTGTGACGAGAGACACTGAGTGGAACTCTGTTGCAAAGATTGAGACAAATACTGGTGAGGATATTATCACTAGTGATGAGATAGGAGCTTACGATGACTTCACCACGTCTTCCATTACAGGAACAGGTAGTGGGCTTTCTGTTGGAAACCTTGTATATCTCGATAGTACGAGTACTTGGACTCTGGCGGATGCTGACACGACTCCTGCGATGGCTGTCGTCACGGACAATTCGACGATAAGAGTGCAGACGGATAATATTTGCTACGTGTGTGTTGACTTGAGTGGTGCTACTATAGGTGATGTGTTGTTCTTGTCCCACTATGCTGGCTACGCGACAAGTGATCTGATGGATGAGCCAGGGATGTATCAAGTGATTGGTACGAGTCTTGAGACCAGAAGTGGCTCTGGACTTGTTCGGTGTTTGATTTCGATAGATAGAAGCCCAATATGGAGGAATGAAGAATGAGGAACATTATTGTAGTTGCGTTGCTGCTGGTGGTTTCGTACGGATTTGCACAGCCTGTAGCTATCCAGAAAGTGACGGCTAAGAATGTCGCTACGGTGTGGAATGAGGTTAAGACTTCTCGGACGCTGAAGCAGATTTCAGTTGCAGCGTATGACGCGACGGCTGAAGAGTGCGCTGGTCTGAAGTTTGATGATCTTGTAACGACTGAAGCTATTGATGCCTGGAGCGATGCGAACGTGGCGTTGATAGGGAACAAGATATACGGCTCGGCTGAAACGTATGACCCGCGAGCTATTTGGAGTCTGCAGCGTATAGGTGCTATTACTACTCCACACATCAAAGCTTATGCTGCAGCGCAGTATGCGTATGGCCTGGCGTTGGATGAGAATGTTGTGGGAATCGGGCAGGCTTTTAGTCAGGCTGCAGAGTTTGCTAAGGGTGAGGCTTGCGAGAACCGGACGCTTATGAACTTGGCGCTATACAAGGCTAGAGCGTATATCGTGGCGAACCAAGTAAACAAGGGTCTTCTTGTGTACGCCAGAGAAGTAACTCCTATGTGGACCACACGTGATCGGCTGCTGTGGGGCGCGTGGGAGGACAACCACTTTCCGGTGGACACATTGCCTGACGGCGTACGTGCTAATGTTCGTAAGTTGCTGTTGAGGATGGCAAACGCAGCTGTCACGTTCTCGGGACAGACAAGTGATGCCGGAAAGGCTGCTAGGGCTAGAGCTCGCGCACAGGTGTATCTGGACAAAGCTGCGATTTATGGAGAAGGCTTGTGAGAACGCTACTGTTTGTGCTGATAGCTAGCTGTGGCTTCTGTGCTACAACGGATACTATTACGACGCCGGTTGTAGGCTTGAAGTCTATTGGTCGCACGGATGCTGCTAAGTCTTTCAAGAAACTGAAAAAGGGCTCTCCGGATAGTTGGAGAATGAGCGAAGCTCCGGCGGATGCTAACAGGTTCTACAGTTATCTTGTTCGTACTTATGGGCTGAATTCTGCAGCAACCCAAGAGATGCTCAGGACTATGAAGATAACGAATAAGCCTGAGTATGAATATGAGATGCTTCGTACTGCGGCTATAAACAAAGATCTTCCACGAGCTAGAGCTTGGCACGCGAGAGTGTTAGATCGACCGGAAGACTCCAGCGAACCAGTTCATGCTTACGCAGATGTTTTCCTGATGACTACGCTGTGGGAGACTAATCATCTTACTGAAGCGCGTGAGATGGCTGAACGTATGATGAATAATGCGAAGTATGAGAAATGGAGAAAGACGTGTTATCACGTACTCAAGCGCTCGCCGCGCTAATAGTTCTGGTTCCAGCTCTTGGTTTCGGTTGGGCTACACCTACGCCAGTTCCTACTCCGACTGAGTCCGTCTCTGTTCCCCTGATGACAGTGCAGCAGAATGCGAGCGGGGACTATGTTGGAAAGCGTAAGGAATGGCCGAATACTGAGATTGCTGGTAACGAACTTACAACTAGTATGACAGTGTCGTTTGTGGGTTCTAGTATTCCTACGATCAATGGGGATGAGATTTCGACTGGATCTGGTGCAAGTGGAGATGTGGTCGGGCCTGCGTCGGCCGTGGATAATGAAATCCTAATATCCGACGGAACGACCGGCAAGCTGCTAAAAAAATCCAACGTCACAATCGACCCGAGCACGAAAAACATTACTGCTTCAAACTATGAAATTTTAGGAAATCCAAACACTGGAATGTATGGACCCGGAGGATACATCATTCATCTCAAATCACAGGGCTGGGTATTTTTAGAGTCCAAACGCGACCACACGTCTCTAAATTATGGAGGCTTCCCCGGGTACCAGTTTTATGTTTTGGCCGACGACGAAAGCACAAAACTGTTTCTTGTGGACGATGCCACGGAAGGCTGTGAGACATACGGCTCGCTTACAGTAGGATCGATCACAGCCGCAACCGCTGGCTATATTCTCGACGTTGTCGGCAATGCGCTTTTTCAGAATGATGTTGTCGTCAATGGACGAATCACAGCAAACGATCTGTTCACGCTTCCGCTGCAGACGCCTACTCCGTCGCCCACCCCGGAAGTCGGTACATTCTGGTTTGACGGAAGCGATCTTCACATTTTGAAAGCGGGTGGGTGGTCTATTGTTGACCCTAGTGTTACCCCAAATCCGACATGGGCTACGGAAACAGCTTCGCCAACGTCCACGCCCTACGTCCTCCTCGACAACGGCACGAAGCGAGCTGATAGCGCGTTTGGCGGCAGCGGTGGCGGTCTAGCCTTTCCGTCTCCTGCGCCAACTCCAAACGGCGCAGTTTTGACGTATGACAGCGGTGCAATCGGATACTCGTCTAACGTGTTCATCAGCGCGGCTGGGTATCTCAATTCGCTGGCATTCCAAGGAACATATGTACATAACCCAAGCAATACCTCATCACAATTTACACTCGGGCGAGATATTATTCTGACAAATAGCGGCGTTGGTGTCTGGAAAGCATTCACCAGCGTTTTCTGCGTAAATTTCAACAATGCCGATTACGATTTTGCCGTTGATGGTGATACGGTTGAGAGCGTTTTTTACGTGGATGCCAGCGAGGATCAGGCGGAGGCTACAAAACTTGTCGTCGGCACCGGAACGGCTATTACTGCTGGAAATGTGTTCGAGTCTGTCGGCAATAGCCACATGGACGGAGATGTTGTCGTCAGCGGAGAAATGACAGTTACCACCGCAACGCTCAATCAGATGGTTTTTACTCCGACCACTCCGACGCCTGATCCTGTTGACGGGCTTGTTTACTACAACGGCTCGGCCCTGCGAGGGTATCAAACCGGAGCGGGTTGGGGAACATACGACTTTACGCCAGACACGCCATAAGGAGGAAAATAAATAGTAACACAACGTGTAAGTATAAAACAAACTACGAAAGGAAAGTACAAAGATGCAAAGATTGCGAATGTTCTTACTGGGTGGGTTCTTTCTGTGTATAGCCTTTATTGCTATGGCTAGTTTTCAGGGAGATCTGCTCAACGCGGGAATCGAAAGCGATGGTATTAATGTTACGATTCCCAACGGAAACCTCACGTTAACGACTGGTAACTTGGTTCTGTCTGCGGGAGACCAGACGCTTACGGGAGACACGACACAGGTAGGAGATCTTACTCTAACGGGTGATGTTACTACGACTGGTGACGTCACGATGAACAGTGGTGATCTTACTCTGTCAGACGGCGATGTGGCTGTCACAGGTAACACGGCTCTAACTGGTACTCTAGGGGTTACTGGAGCTGTGGCTACAACTGGTGCTGTTACGTTGAACAGTGGTAACTTGTACCTCTCAAGTGGAGCACTTAGCGTTACAGGTAACATGAACTGGACAGGCCGGACTAAGATCACTCCGACTACGGTTAGTGTGACAAGTCCAACTGTAACGTTCTCGTGTGTTGCTGGTAGTATCTTTGTTATTACTACGGATGAGAGCCAGACAGGCTTCTATCCTACGAACGGGACGGTTGGTCAGATCTGCACGTTCATCGGAACGAGTGATTCTGCGACAGTTCAGTTCGACGATGGCACGAGTATGGCCCTCAGTGGTAATGCTACTCTCGGCGTTGGCGACACTCTCACAGTTTTCTGCGACTCAGCTGAGCACTGGGTTGAGCTCGCTGAGGGAGCTAACTAATGAAACGCTTTACGCCGTTCGTATGCAGCCTGCTTCTTGTTAGTTCCGCGTGGGCAGTAGATACTCGTTTGCATGGAGACTATCGGGAGTACGCTACAACGGGTACAGCAACTACAATGAGTGAGACTTTCGATCCTCCAAACCACGTCAAGCTTTTGGAGATTCGTGTAGGTCTCTTTGGAACTGCCAGCGACACTGTTACTTGTATGCTGGACTCTCATCTTGGTGTTAACTATGATACGCAAGTTACCGCCTTCACTGCGTCTGCGGACGGAACCACAACGACGGGTCTCAAGCAGCTTGACCCACCTGTTATTCTGAACAAAGATGATGCTCTTGTACTGACTTCGGGAGACTTTAGCACAACCTATACACTACAGATCTTGTATGAGATCTTAAACTAAGGAGATTAGAAAATGGCGACTTTTCTTGGAATGCGTGGCACGGGTGACTGGACGACTGTAGCAGACAATCGCCCGATGAATTGGCGGAACAACATCTTCCGCCTGTATCCTAATGGCTCTATGCCTCTTACTGGTATCACTAGTATGATGCGCACGGAGTCGACTGATGATCCGCAGTTTCACTGGTGGGAAGATGTTCTCCCGACTCAGGCTGGCGCGATCACGGGTCTTTACACTGACTCGATCATGTCTGCGGCTTATGCGAGTGGCGGTGTCGCGGGTACGGTTCTGTACGTGAAGTGTGCTGAGGCTACGGCTCTTCAGATCCGGGCCGGTCACGTGGTCGTTCTTCGCGATTCGGACGACTACAACGTCGACGTTATGGCCAAGGTCTTGGATAGCGTGGCTGATGGCGCTAACTCGAAGATCAGTGTTAAGCTTCTCGAGGCTGATGACAATGCTACGGGTACTTCTCACGATCTGTCCGACGCGGACCGTATCCTGGTTGCTGGTTCCGTGAATGCTGAAGGCGCGACGCGTCCTACGGCTATCTCGCGGGAAGCGACCAAGATCTACAACTACACGCAGATCTTCCGTACTCCGGTCGAGATCACGGGTACGCAGATGTCTACTCGTATTCGTCCCGAGGGCGATGCGTGGAAACTTCAGAAACGCGACGCGCTGGAACTTCACGGCATGGAGATGGAGAAAGCCTTCATCTGGGGTATCCCAACTGAAAACACTGGCACGAATGGTAAGCAGGAGCGCACCACGGGTGGCCTTCTGCACTTCACGAAAACCTACGCCAGCGACAACGTTGCGGACTACACGCTTGAGACCGATTCTGCCTACGCCTCGAAGACGTGGAAGACGGCTGGCAAAGATTGGCTCAACACGTACCTTGAGCAGATCTTCCGCTATGGCGACATGGAAAAGCTGGCTCTCTGCGGCTCCGGCGCTGTTCTTGGCCTCAACATCTTGGCCGAAACCTATGGCGATATTCAGCTCAAACCTGCTGAGACTGCCTATGGTCTGAAGGTCATGAAGTGGCTTACTCCCTTCGGCGAGATCAACCTGAAAATCCATCCGTTGTTCTCCTACGAAGCTACCAACCGTAACTCCATGCTGATCGTTGAACCGAAACGTATCAAGATGCGTCCTCTGAAGGGCCGTGATACGAAGTACATCAAAGACAGCGATGGCAAAACGGACGGTCTCAGCGAAGAGTGGCTCACTGAGATCGGTTTCGAGTACAACCTGCCTGAAACTGGTGGCTACTTGAATGGCGTTGGCCTCGACAACTCGCAGTAATTTAACTGCGTAACAAATTGTTACTCAGTTTATTTAGGTAAGGAGATAAGGACAGATGACTCTGCAACACGTTCGCGATGACTTTATACGGATTACCGGCCGTTATGACCTGGGCACAATCAACGGAGCTGATAATGGTGCTAATAGGTTCGTAAACGCGGGACAACGATTCCTTGACACGCGGCGTCCGGTGGAGTCATCTGTCCGAATCTTTCAACAAGATCTGGATAGTGGAGAGTATACACTGACTGTGCAGGATTTGAGGTCAGTATTGAAAGTGTTTCTGCATAACGCGGATGGTAGGAGTGAGTTGGAGCCCGTTAACTATCGGTATGTTATTAAGAACTATGGGACTGAGCCGTATAGTGATATTACTGGTGGGACGCCACTGTATTACTGTTCGCGGATACCAAATTTCTTGAGTCCGGAGTTGGAGTATATTAACTCTGGAAATCAAGATGAGCAGTTTACGTACAACCAGGAGATGTATCTTGCCGCGACGGATGTTGGTAAGGCGAAGATACTGATTTTGCCGCCTGCGGATGAGACGTTTACGGTAGAAGTTCATGGCATTTTCTTCACGGCTGATCTGGTAAATGATGAGGATGTTAGTTACTGGACAGAAGTGAACGGAATGCTCTTGTCTCAGGCTGCTGCGTATGTTTGCGAGATGTTTTATCGAAATACTGAGGGGATGAAAGATCACTTGAATGCGATGGCTCCGTTCCTAGAGGGGCTGGATCATGATGTCGTAGCTGAGGAGCTTGAGCAATATGGCGACTAAATGGGCACAGAAGAGAACGAAGGGTAGGATTTTTAATAAGCCGAAAACCTGGAAGTCGGGAAAGAATCTCGAGCCGGTTTACGATACTACTCCCCAGAGTGTTGTGTTTAAGAAGGTGGAGAATGGGGAGAAGCTGCATCTGTGGTTGGTTCCTCAGAGTGGGATAGTTAAGGATTTCAGTGTGTTCGTGGATGTGTGCAATTCGCTGCCTGCAAGTTTTACGTTGCATATGGTGAGACGTGGGGAGGATGAGAAGGACACAGAGCGAACGTTTACTATTCCGATTGAAGAGGATAAGTACCTGGCGCTGACAGAGGAGTTTGAAGTGCTGAAGGGTGACATGGTTTATGGTACTATAACTGCTGCTCCGGCGCTTGAAGTGGTGATAGAAGGTGTTCTTATCTCTTTCGTGTTCGTAGGAGCTAGCCGGCAATGAGAACGTTTCAGCTGGAAATACGAGAAGAACTGACCAAGGGACTTCGGCCGGATAGTAGGATTCGTGGGAAGGCTATGATGCTGTCGGATGGAAGTAACTTTGTTCCACATGAGGTGGGAGTAGTTCGGCCGGATGAGTTGACCGCGGTTAGTGGTTATAGTGGAACTTGGCCGCTGCCTGCGATCTTTGAAGGATCAAGAAATCAGTTCATAGTGGAAGCTGATGCGTTGTATGTGGATGGGGTTGAGCAAACTGTTTATGACTTGAGTGCGGGAACGACTACGACGTTTACTTTTGTGGATAAGCCGCACTTTGTCGATATGGGAGATGCGTGGTTCTTTACAGATGGAACTACGATGCTGCTAAAGCCGAACTATGATCCTACGTACTTTGACGTGGACTATTATGGTAAAGTTTTCAAGACAACGGCTTCTAATGTTCCTATGACTGGGACGTACCATAAGGGTAGAGTTCTGACTGGCGGGATGGTGGGGAGTTACTTTCCGTGGACAGTTACTAAAGACTGTGTTGTGTGGAGTAGCATTGGGGGCGGAGACGTGTTCTGGCCTTTTATAAGTGTTGTGGATTCTAGTAGCGATTTGTATAAAGAACACTTTGACAGGAATGAGTGGGGCTGGGCGCACGTTCCGTTTGCAGGAGAAGTGCTGGCAGTTAAGACGCTGGGAAATGATGTGGCTGTTTACGGGACGGAGGGAGTTGGGCTGCTGAGACAACAGGCGCAACCTATGCCAACGTTCGGTGTTCATTCGTACGGAAGTGTTGGGCTGCTGGGTAGGAACGCGGTGGCTGGAGACAGCGGTTCGCACGTGTTTCTGGATAAGAATTCAAATCTCTGGAGTTTCCGTCTGATCGAGGGTTTTCCTCAGCTGCAGAAGATGGGCTACCAGGAGTATATGGAGAATCTTGGTAATGACCCAGTCTTCTCATTCTGTAGTGGTTATGGATACTTTTACCTTTGCGGCGCTGATGGAGCCTATGTTTATTCTAGGAATGGACTCGGAGTCTCCAACGAACAACCTTCTGGTGTTGGGCTGTCGAACGGCACGCCAGCAGGTATTCTCTTTGGAACCCAAAGTTCTTCGGTCTCTGTCACGGTCGGCCCGTTTGATATGGGATTCGGAGCAGACAAGAGATTGGACCACGTGTACGTAGATTATAGTGGTCTGTCGAATGTGACAGTTACGGCACTTAGCAGGATTGGAGATAACGTCTGGAGCCAGATGGATGCTAAAAGTGTTAATCCTGTAGGGGTGGCGTATATTGGGTTAGCTGGGAAAGAGTTCAAGCTAGTTGTGAGTGGTACTGATAGTGGAGATGGGAGAGTCTCGGGTATTGCGGTACAATATCAAGTACCCGATAAGAGAGCTATTCGGAGTAACTACTAATGTTCATAAGATTGCACACAGATCAGGTACAGAGATTCTGGAATCTGCTGGTGACAATGGTAGAGAACAGTGTTCCTCCGATTGCTGAAGGTGGGATGAATAGAGCTAACAAGGTTTGCGCTGAAGTGTATAAGGGAAACGCTGATGTATGGATTTCAGCGGAGAGGAAAGACGGAGAGGTTGTTACGCATGCAATGGTTCTTACAACGATTACATGGGATAGACTTAGTGGAGTTAAGAACTTGCTGGTCTATGGTGTGTATTCGTGGGGAGACCCAAGTGGATTTTTGAATGCTAAGTGGAAAGAAGCTGTTGAGACGCTCTGGAAATACGGTAAGAAACACGGGTGTAATAGGATCGTTGCGTATACGAATGATCTGAAAGTGCTGGAGCGGGCTAAGGCGTTCGGTGGCAAAGAGATTTGCAGGCTTATTTCTTTTGAGATAGGAGAATAGCTATGGGCTTAGGTGGTGGTGGAAGCGCTGGTGGTGGCCAGGGCGTTCCTGTTCCTGTTGAAGAGACACAGGAGGTTGTTTATCAGGAAGATGTTACTACATACTTGCAGCATTGGTTGAATGATGTTGGTTGGAGTGACGATACTGATACTAACCATATCAAAGATGCTATTGAGAACAATCCTTTTGAGGGAGCCGTTCCGTATGATCCTGAAGAGGATATTGATGAGATGGTCGGTCGGTACTATGAGTACGATAGCCAAGTCAGTGCGATGGACCCTGTTAAGATCTGGAAGCAATTCTATGATCTTGCTCTGGAAAAGGCACGAGTTCTAGAGGATGGGGCGGACGTTGATACGCTTAGTTCTATTTATGAGGATAGGGCCACTGAGCGATATGCTAGATCTATTGCAGCCTTTAATGCTGGGATGGCGGATATTAACGCCGTGCAGACCAGTACGTTCGTATTAGGGCAAGCATTTTTACAGGGGCAGCTTCAGCAGGACTTGGATAAGTTTGACGCTTCTATTACACTGGATAGGTTGCGTACTAAGCTGGCTGTTATCTCAGAGTCTATGCAGCAGCTTATGAAGATGTTCGGTGTTAAGAAAGAGCTTGAGTCGAACAGTGTCAAGATGCTAGGTGACCTGAATAGGCTGAAGATGCTCGCTGGGACAGATTACTTTGCGAAAGATTTGGACTTGGATGTACGTGAGACGCTGTGGCCACTTACGTTGTATCAGTATGGGGCTAATGTTATGAGTGCTCCAGTTGGTGCCGCAGTTACTTCGCAGAAGGCTTATGATTGGGACTTGCGGCCTAGTGGCTTGATGGGAGCAGGTAGTACGGGGGGAGGTGCGATGGGTACTATCAGTGGTGTACTTGGTGGAATGGGTGCAATGGCTACAGGTATTGGTGCACTCGGACAAGCTGGGCTGCTTGGTACTACGACTGGTGCCCAGGCTGCGGCCAGATAAGGAGATAGAGATGAGAGTATTTTTAGGCCTTGTGTTGTTTTTGTGCTGGTGGTTTTCTCCCGATATAAGTGGGGCGAGTTTAGCTTTTCTTCCACTGTTAGCTATTCCAGCGATAGGAGCACTGGCTAGTGGAATAGGTACTGCTGGAGCTGGTATTGCGGGCTCTATAGGTACCGCAGGAGCAGTAGGAACTGGCTTGGCTGGAAGTGGCACCGCGCTCTCGGGTGCTATGGGATTACTCGGTTCTGGTGCAGCAGGAGCTGGGGGCTTAGGTGCAGCTGGTCTAGGTGCTGCTAGTGCTGGATTGACGGGAGCCGCTGGGGCAGCAGGAGCAGCTCTTCCTACAGTTCCATCTACGGGTGGTATGCTTGCTGGGGCACTTCCAAAAGGTGCAGCTGATTTAGCAGGTATGGCTATTCCTGGAAACGTGGGAGGTATCATTGGTGGAGGTGGTACGTGGGGTGGTGGGCTACCAGCTACCTTTGGAAGTGGCTTCGGTGCTAATGCTGGTGGTATTATTCCTGGAGCTATGGAATGGCTAGGTGGCGTAGGAGGTGGTGGCGGACTGGGTGGTATGTTAGCGCACGGGGCTCAGGGATTTAATGCTCTCCCGGCTTCGCAGCAGGCTATGATCGGTGGTATGGGTATGGCTACAATGGGTAAGATGGTTGGTGGTGCTCTTCAGAGAAACAGACAACAACAATAGGAGATAGAAATGGCACTTTCAATGAACACAGGTACTACAGGTCAGCCTGGTATGCAAGTACAGATTCCGCATGAAATGACTAAGGCGTTGTTGGAGTCTTATGTCCAGCAGCCACAGGGTCCTAAGTGGGCACACAACGTGGGGCAGATTGGCGGAGTGCTCGGACAGTTGGGCGCTGCGTTGGCACCGGATCCCAATGGGTGGCAAGCTAGGCTTGGCTCGATGGTCGCACAGCAGGCTCAGACGCAAGCAGCGGATAAGAATCTGAAAGACCAGATTGGTAAGATGCTGGCTATTATGACCAAGAGTAAAGAAGGTCTTGTCGGTGGGCAGACAGAACAGCCCAGCGCGCAAGCTCAGCAAACACAAGTGCCACAGGCGACTCAGATGCAGATGCCTACTACAGCTCAACCAGGCAGCGGCTACAGTCCTCCAGCTTCTGCTGCAGACTACTCAGGCCTTTCGCAACTTGAATCCAATATGCGTAACTACTCGAGGTTTTAATCATGGCTGAGAACGCTACACCGAAAATGCCGAGTATGAACTGGGGCCAGCTTCTGGAGAAGGGACGGGCGGAGCTTGAGAAAGAACTGCCGCAAGTTCAGCGTCTTCAGGTACAGCAGATTCCTGTGGCGTCAGCTCTTCAATCGCTACCTCCAGAGTTATTCATGCCGCCGAATAGGGGACTGGGAATACTGAACACTCCGCCTAGTGCTATACCTAATCCATACCAGCATATGGCTGCAATGATGGCTATACAAGATGCGCCGTTGCAGAAGGTTATGGATGTGGGTAGGTATAACGAGAAGCTAGTAGGACTTCAGGATAGTCTGGCGAATAACCAACTTATCCGAACTGGCCGTATCAGGGAGTTAGCTGGACAGGCTGCGGATGATAAGGTGCTTGGACCGAATAAAGCTAGAGCCTTGCAAGCTGCGCAGAATGCTGGAATTACTACGAATGAGTGGCAAGCTGCCAAGGCAGGCACTGATCTACAGTCTCAGCTAGATTACAGAAACGCGCTGAAAGATGCTGCGCTGGCAGAAGCTAAATATAAGGCTGCCTATAATGATTACAAGTTAGCAGAGGCCAAGAGACTGGCCTCTAAGGAG
>Ga0272441_10004740_pt1 | contig 24270 bp, 17 predicted proteins | sample SSMProp6N_FD_193582 | JGI IMG/M metagenome (GOLD analysis project Ga0272441, IMG submission 193582) | Marine sediment archaeal communities from Little Sippewissett salt marsh, Falmouth, MA, United States - SSM-Prop-6N | ecosystem: Environmental > Aquatic > Marine > Wetlands > Sediment ...
TGCTGCTAAAGCACCAAGCATGACAATATTCTTTGTGATTGCATCCCCTGACTTCTTAGCTATTGCTAAAGCATCAAGTTTAAAGAGTGTTGCATAGGAGGCAATTTCGTTGAATACTTTTTCAAGGTCTGGATATTTTTCTCCACCTACAGCAACAGTAAAGGGTATAACAGGATGAATATCAGTTACTACTTTTGTGGTTTTATTAGCATAGTGAATATTTCGCAAAGCCTCGATCGGTTCGGTACTCAGAATAACTTCAGCAGATCCTGTTGCCACCAGTGGACTAGCAACATCTCCCATACGTACGGTGCAGATAACTGCGCCACCTCGCTGCGCCATCCCATGTATCTCTGATACGTACACATTAGTGTTGGCATTGATAGCGGCTTTACCAAGGATATTTGCTGCGGTAATCACCCCTTGTCCTCCCACACCAGTTAATACAATATTCACTTTCGTATTCAAGTTTCCACCTCCTTCTCTGAGATAGCCCCAAAAGGACACACTTGGACGCAATTGCCACATCCATTGCATTGAGTTTCATCAATATGAACACTACCATCTTCTGCATAATAAAAGGCAGGACAGCCAAAATGTCCAATGCATGTTTTACATTGTCGGCATATTTCTTGATTAATATGGAAGGTCGGTACTTGAGTTCCAGCTCTTCGTTTTTTCTGTACTTCAAGAAGGATACAAGGAGATTTGCTCACAACAACAGCTGGTCCTTTAAAGTCTAGTGCCCGCTTAAAGGCTGCTGTCGTTTTTTTAAGATTATTTGGGTTGACAATTTCAATATGTTCAACACCTAATCCTTTTACGACATCTTCAACCCTAATAAGTTTTGCAGGTCGTCCCATGCCATCATATTCAGTACCAGGGTGTGGTTGATGCCCAGTCATGGCAGTAGTCCGATTATCAAGAATAGTGATGACACAATCATGATTATGATGAACAGCATCAATTATAGGAGGAATACCTGAATGGAAAAACGTAGAATCTCCCATAAAAGAGATAATCTTTTGATCAGTTGCGATAGCAAGACCACATGCCGTTCCAGCATTGGATCCCATACAAAGTAGCAGGTCTGCTGTTTCAAGGGGCGGTGCCTTTCCTAAGGTATAGCATCCGATATCAGTAGGATAAACGGTATCCTTTGGTGCTGCTTTTTTGACGGCATAATAGGTTGCTCGGTGAGGACATCCTGGACAAAGTGCAGGAGGACGACTAGGTAATTTAAGATGCGAAGTAAATGGTTTTGGTAAAGGATTTTTTACTTTGAATATGGAAGATAGTACTTCTGTAACAATATCGGGATTGAATTCATATAAACGTGAAAAATGACGTGTCGATTTGCCAAATATTTTTACTGAAGATTCAATATCATGGGCAAGAGCCTTAAATTGATTTTCTAAGATGGGTTCAAGCTCCTCAACAACGATTAGAAATTTACAAGATTGGATGAATTTTTCACAGACTTTTCTTGGAAGTGGGTGTGTCATGCCAAGCTTTAATATTCGAACATCAAGCTGTAGCATTTCAGCTGTTTCTTTGACATAATTGTACGATACCCCTGAAGTTACTATTCCATAGTCTTTTGGTCTACCAATATTTACTATAAAATTAAAGGGAGATTTTTCTGATAGCTTCTCCGCTTTTTTTATTTTTTCTAAAAGGATAGGATGCTTTGCACGGGCAGTGACAGGAACGGTTACTAATAAAGGATCTTTTTCAAAGTATCCTTTTTTACGTGGTTTCTGTAATTTGTTTAAGGTGACTGGACCTCGTGCATGGTTTAAGCGTGTTGTTGTTCTAAGAAGAAGAGGTAATTGAAGTTGTTCAGAGATATCAAAACCTATGCGAGTCATTTCTTTAGCTTCTTGTGGGGTTGATGGTTCGAGCATAGGCGCATTAGCAAATAAAGCAAAAAAGCGATTATCTTGTTCATTCTGTGATGAGTGACAGTAAGGATCGTCAGCTGATACAATGATATGTCCGCCCCTGCATCCCACATAGATATAGGTCATAAAAGCATCACTTGCGACATTAAGTCCAACATGTTTCATACAGGTTAGAGCCCGTAATCCACTAAAAGATGCTGCTGCAGCAATCTCCAATGCCACTTTTTCATTCGTAGAATATTCAAAATAGAAACTAGGATCTTTCTGGGCTTTTGTTGCTTGTTTTGCTATAGCTGAAAAGGTATCTGCAATTTCTGATGAAGGCGTTCCAGGATAGGTAGTAGCAACATCAATACCAGCCTCTAATGCACCTCTAGTAATTGCTTCGTTTCCAAGCAATAAGATTTTCTTTCCAACAGCATCCTCCAATATCTCCATCATGATAAACACCAAATAAACAGAGTTTGTTTAATTGCCCCAAACAGGGGTAAAGGAGAACAGAATATAAATCTAACTCCTTTTTGTGAAAAATCCTTAGGAGAGAACATTCAATTTTTTTATAAAAAAACAACGATTAATTGTAGTAGCTACATATCTAGTTACATATTCATCTGCGAAAAAGGTACTTAAAAGAAAAATGAATTTGAAGGCTCGGAAGGAATTGAGCTGGTAGTTTTATCGCATCCCATCCCTCCTAGTGAGACCAGCCATCCTTCTTTTTTATTACAGAAGTATTAACTCCCGTACCCATCAAAAAAGTAACTAAAATACGAAGCTTTATCAACTCATTTTTCATTACGAAATCTGGTGGAGAGGAAGAGTACATTCACTCACTGCATATCGGGATAAAATGCAGAATCCTTATCACCAACACTTTTCGAGACCCCAGCAATGGAGGGATATATCGATATGGGAGCACAGGAAAATATCCTCTTAAACGAACCAAAAAATGCACCAAAACAAATTCCGTTATTCGAAGAAGAAGACGATGGTAATCTGGTTCCCTATAGAAATGAAGATTAGAACTTTCGCGAAGGAATCAATATAAATCCGTTATCTTATTTTCTACAGAAATGAAAAAAAAAGTAGCTTTAAGCATTGCTGGGTCAGATCCATCTGGTGGTGCAGGCATACAGGCAGATTTGAAATCATTTTCTTATATTGGAGTCTATGGTCTTACTGCCATTACCTGTGTTACAGTACAAAATACGCAAACCGTCAAGAAAATTGAGAAAATACCTGTAAAGATAGTTGAGAGCCAGATAGATACACTTTATGATGATTTTACTATTGATGCTGTAAAAACTGGTATGCTCTATAGTAGCGATCTTGTAAGATGTGTTGCAAAGAAAGTGAAAAAATATGACATTAATCCTATTATGGATCCTATCATGGTTGCCACAAGCAATGATTCCCTTTCTCAGAAAGATTTACAACAAGCATTCATAAAGCATCTTCTTCCTCATACCTACATAATTACAGCCAATATCCCCGAGGCTGTTATCTTATCTAATAGAAAAATTTTTTCTCTAGATGATATGAAAAAAGCATGCAAAATCATTGCTGAGTATGGTCCTAGATATGTTCTTATAAAAGGGGGGCACCTTTCCAACGACTCTGCTATAGATCTATTATATGATAACACACAATTCTTACAATTTTCATTGCCAAAAATTCAGGGAAAAAAAGCACATGGCTCGGGTTGCAGTTTATCTGCACTTGTTACAGGATTTCTTGCTTTAGGAGAAGCCGTTCCAGATGCCATTCAGAAAGCAAAGTATATTGTATGGAGTATGATTCAAAACGGATATTCTCCAGGAAAAGGGTCTGATGTTTTAAATCATGCCTGTGTCTACACACTACCTCCATCACTACAAAATACCCACCATATTGAAATGTGGCTAGCATTAAAGAAAGCTCTTCAAAAGGTTACTGCTATCCTTCCTCGAGAACTCATCCCGGAAGTTGGAATGAATTTTGGCTATGCAATTAAGAACGCAACTCACGCAGAGGATGTTTGTGCTCTTACTGGTAGAATTATTAAAACTTCCATATCAGTAAAAGTATGTGGAACTCTCGATTTTGGAGGATCAAAGCACATTGCATCAATTATTCTTGCTGCCATGTCATATGATAAAACCATACGATCTGCCTTGAATATTCGTTTTTCAGAAAAGACGATTGATCTCTGTACAAAAGCAGGTATGAAAATCGGTTTTTTTGATCGAAAAAATGAACCACTATCGGCCTTATCAACCATGGAATGGGGAACACGAGAAGCTATTTCGCAGTTCGGCAACATTCCTGATATTATATTTGATAAAGGAGGTAGGGGTAAAGAACCAATGATACGCCTTTTAGGAGAAAATCCACAAATTATTTTCCAAAAATTACAAAAAATACTTCAAAAAGCAAAAATAACAGAAGATTCTACGAAATCTTTATAAATACTCGTTTTGATAATTACAGAGTAATATCTCTAGAATACAGGGAGGTAAAAGTTATATGACAGCAAAAGAAGATGCATCAGAAGAAAACATTATCTATGTAGGAAACAAACCACCCATGAGTTATGTACTCGCTGTTGTAACTCAGTTCAATAGTGGCTCCAACGAAGTTATTATCAAAGCACGGGGGCGAGCCATCAGTAGAGCTGTTGATGCCGCAGAGATTACGAGAAATAGGTTTGTTACAGATGCAAAAATCAAGAATATCGAGATAGGAACTGAATCAATTACCAACGAAGAAGGAAGAACCTCTAACGTCTCTTCAATAGAGATATCGTTAGCAAAGTAACGGAAGTATTGTTCAGAGAATAATACTTCTCATTTTTTCTTTTAACAAATTAGAGCATATGCTCTTAATAATCCTTCTTTTTTATTATACATTCACAACTGCTAACGATTTAAGTGCTGCATTAAATGTTGCACTTGGACGCATTGCTTTTGTTGCCAGTTCAATATTTGGTTTATAGTATCCACCTATGTCAACTGCTTTTCCTTGTGCTGCCATTAACTCCTTTAATATCTTGGATTCATTCTCTGCAAGTTCTTGTGCAAGTTTTGTAAACCGTGTTTGTAAATCGAGATCTTTTGTCTGTTCAACTACTGCTTGTGCCCAGTATAAGGTAAGGTAGAAATGACTTCCTCGGTTATCCAACTCATGAACCTTTCGGGAAGGAGACTTGTTGTTTAATAAAAATTTAGCAGTTGCTTTGTCAAGCGTTTCTGATAAAATATGAGCTTTATGATTTTTGGTTGTTGCGCTTAAATGTTCCAATGATACCGCAAGAGCGAGAAATTCACCAAGTGAATCCCATCGTAGATGACCTTCTTGCAAAAATTGCTGAACATGTTTTGGAGCTGAGCCACCTGCCCCAGTTTCGTATAATCCACCACCATTCATCAGAGGCACTATGGAATACATTTTTGCACTCGTTCCCACCTCAAGAATAGGGAATAAATCTGTCAAATAATCACGTAATACGTTTCCTGTTACTGAAATTGTGTTTTTCCCCTCTTTCATACGTTTTATTGAGAAGCGCGTCGCCTCAACTGGAGACATGATATGGATTTCCAGGCCAGTTGTATCATAATCTTTCAAATAGTAGTTTACTTTTTCTATGAGTTGTGCATCATGTGCTCTGTTTTTATCCAGCCAAAAAACAGCAGGCCATCCTGTTGCTTTTGCTCTATTTACCGCAAGTTTAACCCAGTCTTGAATGGGGAGATCTTTTGCTTGACACATACGCCAAATGTCTCCTTCTTCAACAGTTCGTTCGAATAATGTTTTTCCTGAAGCAGCAACTACCCGAATGACTCCATTACCAGGGCATTGAAATGTCTTGTCGTGGGATCCATATTCTTCTGCTTTTTGTGCCATCAGGCCTACATTTTGAACTGTTCCCATTGTGGTTGGATCAAATGCACCATGTTTTTTACAGAAATCAATGACCTCTAGGTATACTCCCGCATAACTGCTATCAGGTATCACAAATTTTGTGTCATGAAGCTTGCCATCTGGGCCCCACATTCTCCCTGAATTCCGAATGGCAGCCGGCATAGATGCATCGATAATCACATCACTGGGTACATGCAGATTTGTTATACCTTTATCAGAATTCACCATCGCAAGTTTAGGTCTTTTTTCATAACATGACCGAATGTCACCTTCGATTTCCTTTCTTTTTTCTTCAGGTAAAGTTTTAATTTTTGTATAAAGATCACCTAACCCATTGTTCGAACTGATGTTCAGTTCTTTAAAAACAGACGCATGTTTTTCAAAAACATCCTTGAAGAAAACAGAGACTACATGACCAAAAATGATGGGATCTGAAACCTTCATCATGGTGGCTTTTAAATGTACAGAGAACAGTACATTCTTTTTTTTCGCGTCTTCTATTTGCTCCTCAAGAAACACCCGTAAAGCACGTATGTTCATAACTGTCGCATCGATAATTTCACCATCAATAAGCGTCAGCTTTTCTTTCAGAACTTTTATACTCTTGTCTTGAGCAACAAACTCAATTCGGGCATTCCCTGCTGTAGCTTTTGTAATTATTGTAGATTTCTCGTTAGAACGGAGATCTCCGCTGCTCATATGGGCAACATGTGATTTCGAATCTTTTGTCCATTCTCCCATTGGATGAGGGTTTTCTTTTGCGTAACTTTTTACAGGACCTGGGACTCTTCGATCAGAGTTTCCCTCTCTTAAAACAGGGTTTACTGCACTTCCTTTAATCTTATCGTATCTGGCTTTGATTTCTTTTTCTGCATCGGTTTGAGGGCTCTCTGGGTAGCTTGGTAGCCGATATCCATGACCTTGGAGCTCTTTTATTGCTGCTTTCAGTTGAGGGACTGAAGCACTGATACAGGGGAGTTTGATTACATTTGCCTCTGGTTTTTTAACTAAATCACCTAAAAATGCTAAATCATCGGATTGTCTCTGATTTTCAGTGAGATACTCAGGAAACTTTGCGATAATTCTCCCTGTAAGCGAGATGTCTCTTGTTTCAACGCAAACGTCTGCTGCCTCTGTAAATGTTTTGATGATGGGGAGAAAAGAGTAAGTTGCTAACGCTGGCGCCTCATCAACTTTAGTATATATGATTTTGCCAACTTCATTCCTCATTTGCATTCTTCTCCTTAAAATTTTTTATTTTATTTTTTCTGGTTTATCAGGCATTGTATACTGGATGTCATCCCATGGGTGTCGATATAAACTTGATTTCAATCGTTTTTGATCCATAATATGACCCATAAAACCAATACTTCGGCCAAGTACAAAGAATGCATTGAGAATTCCAAGGTCAACAAACTCTCTAACTTCTTCTCTTGAATATCCTATGCCTCGCAACATATCACAACATAATACGCCAATGCAACCGTCGACGTTGAGAATCAGGTTGTTTCTTTTTGATGTAGTAAGTTTCTCAACAGATAGAGCATAGTCAAGTGTTTCTGTTATAGGGAAGTTTTTCTTGGCGAAATCTACCATGATTGTCACTCGAACATCAGGGTTTGTTACCGATTTTATACGATGTCCTATACCTTGGATGTTGACATTTTTGCTTTTCATATCTTTAACCATAAAGCTTGGTTCTTCACCGGCATAAAGATATTGGGTGAAATGATCCGCAGATCCTTGGACGGCACCACCAAATCGTGGTCCAATCGTCAGCAGTCCACTGACCAGCGATGAAATAAGGTCTTTCCCCGCTCGAGCTGCAACAATTGAGTTGTGTGCACCAGAAACTGCTGGTCCATGATCAGCAGTGAGAAGTATCACACGTTCAATGAATTCTCGTGCCCATGGCGGCAGATCTTTTTTAAACCAAAGTAGGCCAATTACTCCGCCAAGTCCCCATTTGTCTTTAAAGATATCACTGATCTTTATACCGCAGTATCGTAACTCTTCACCGCGGTCATCAGATATTGTTGAAATGAAATTTGCTGATTTGCGAATAACACCTTGCTTGAGTGCTACATCATAGTCAAGTGGTATTGTTGGTGGTTCAACATCGGGTATTGGTTTGTGTTTTCCACTTTTCACTAGTTTTGTATAGGCTTTTTTTATTTGTTCGTCGAAATCATCAAAGCTTTTAGGAACATATGCACCTGCTTCTTTAAGGGCCTTGTTTTTTACATCAGACGTCTCAAGTTCAGCACCAGCTCTTGCTCCAGCATGACCAAATTGAACTTCTGCTGGGAACACCTTTGAGCATGTTCCAATACACCACGCTACCACTGGTTTTTTAATCCGTCCTTTTTTGATGGCTTCAACGACTTCGTATTCATCTGTTCCACCGACTTCACCAAGGAGTACCATCATTTTGATATCTGGATTTTTTTCATATCTCATCATATGATCGATAAATGTTGACCCCGGGTATCTGTCTCCACCAATGGCAACTCCTTCATACACACCATCGGAATTCATTGCAATGATGTTGTTGAGTTCATTGGAAAGTCCACCTGATTTTGACACATAGGCAACACTACCTTGTCGATGAAGCTTGGATGCAATAATGTTGTCTAACATCCCTGCTGTGTTTCCTATTCTAAATCCACCTGCTGCAATGCCTCCAACAGTTGCAGGACCAATGATCCATTTCTTTTTTTCTTTTGCAATTTTTATAAGCTCTTTTGTTCGTTGTTCAGGTACACCTTCTGCAATGATTGCAACAGAGCGTATTGTTTTTGTTTCAAGCGCTTCCTTGCTTGTTGGATATGCTGATCTGAAACTTGCAAAATTTACCATAAAATCTGCTTCTGGATGCATTTTTGTCGCTTCTTTAAGTGTTCGAACCATTGGTATGAGTATTTCTTTGGTTCCCCAGAAACATTTATGCATTCCATCACGGGTAGGATTTACTATTACAACAACAGATGGTTCTTCACGTCTACAAATATAATCAAAATCAAGCATGCGCTGAATTGCACGCGTTTGAAAACCGAAAACAATTGCTTTTGTGTTTTTATCCATTATAATATAATCAGGTCTTTTTGTAGATTTTTTGGTTTTTGGTTTATTTTCTGTCACGGTAATCGCCTCCATTAGTTACCCCCTAAAGCCATATCTACGATACGTGTCATATGGGTCTCAGGTCCATACACATCAATTGGAATTCCAAGTTCTTTTCCTAGATCTTTCATGATTCTCAGTCCCTCCTGATAGTTGGGTCCACCACGTCGTACATAAATTTTTACTTTTGTATCTTTGAGTTTCTTTTTGTAATCACGAAGTGCCATAGTAATACCGGTAAATGTTTTTGCAACATCGGTAAAGTTTGCGATACCTCCGCCGATGAGTAAAAACTTAGGTCGTCCTTTAGGGTCTTTTTCACGGGTCAATAAATCAAGAATTGTTTTTGCATATTCATAGGTGAGATCAGTTGTAGGATTTCCACTATATTCTCCGTAATTTGCAAGTTCGTCTCTGTAGCCTAAGTCAACGATGGTATCTGTGTAAATAACACTGCCACCGCCGCCAGCAACCATAGTCCATACCCGTCCTTTTGGATTTAAAATAGTAAGTTTTAATGACGCACCGCTTTTTTCATCCATCATCTTGACGTATTTTTCTTCTTTTGATAGTTTTCTTCCAAATGGTGCAGGAAATGTAAGATCTCCCCATTTCATATTACTTTCAAAATGACCTGTATCGTCAATTCGAGCAACAAGATCTAGTGGAACAATATTTTCTCCTGCTACAACAAAGGGATTTATTTCAAGATATGCATAGTTGAGCTCTCTGTAGAACTTGTACAATCCTTTAATAAAGTCTGCAAACATATTCTTATGTTCTTTTGGTGTATCCTTTGGAAGTTTTTCAGCAATATTTATTTTATCGATATTATCAGTAACACCAATTTGGATTTCAGCAACAGTTTTCCATACACTTTCTATATCAACGCCACCATGATTTGAAAAATAGATGGTATCTCCTTCACGATTGCTTTTTATAGCAACATAGAACTCGCCTTTATGTGGAACATATGGTTCAATGAGAAAATGAGTAAGTGTACCTGTTACTTTTCCCACTTTGGTTTCTTTATTCATTCGTTCTTTTATCCATCTTTTTACTTCAGCAAAAGATGCGTTTGCCTTAATCAGTCCATGTTTTCCTCGTTTTCCAAACAATTGATCAGGTTTCACCACCAGTTTTTCCTGACTAAGCCATTTATACTTTTTAGGTAAATCGTCAAGCTTGGTTTTGGGATCAACAAGGACGACTTTTCCAGGATACTTTATGGTTTTGTTTATATAATCTGACCAATATTTTGCAAGCATTTTCTTTCCATCATATTCTCTTATACCTCTTTGCGCCATCTTTTTATCCTCCTACGCAGTTGTTTTCATACGTGTCTGATGTTTCATAAAGGAAAGGGTTCCACCAGCGAGAAGGATCTTCTTCTGCCGATCAGACAATGCGTATGCTACTTCCATTTTTTCCCCGTTAGTTTTATTTTTCATGATAAGCGTTCCCCCTTGTTCGATGATAGTGCGGATGTTTGGTATTTCAACTTTATCTCCCTGGGAGATCTTATCGTAATCCTTTTCATTTTTAAAGGTCAAGGGAACAATTCCAAAGTTAATCAGATTCGCAGTGTGAATTCGTTCAAATGACTTTGCAACCACTACTTTGACTCCCATATACATAGGGCAGAGCGCCGCATGTTCTCTTGAGGAACCTTGACCATAACTCAACCCTGCAATAATGATATTATGTAGGCCACTTTCTTTGATGGTTTTTGCTCGTTCATAAAACGTAGGATCAACAACTTCAAAGAGAAACTCCGAGTATTTTGGAACGTTTGATCGATATTTCATTTTACTACCTGCCGGGATTATATGATCTGTAGTAGTGAGATCCTCAACTTTAATAGTGACTTCCCCCTGAATACTGTCAACCAAAGGATCACTTGTTGGCGGATTTCCGATATTTGGTCCCCGGTAAATCTCTACCTGCTTAGGAGCATCCTTAGGGAAAATAAACATACTGTCATCAATGTAGAACTTTTCTGGTATGCTGATGTGTGGATACGTAATACCCATGTGTTCAAGTTCTCGGGGATCAGTCATTTTTCCAGTAAGTACTGCTGCAGCAGCAGTTTCTGGACTTACAAGATACACATTTGCACTTTTCGTTCCCGATCTACCTAAGAAATTACGATTGCTTGTTCTCAAAGAAACTGATTCTGTTTTTGGTGATTGACTATTGCCAATGCAAAATCCGCAAGCAGATTCTGCCAGGCGTGCACCAGCTTTGATAAGAAGATCTAAACCACCATCCTTTTCAATGTTTTGTAAAACCTGTCTACTACCAGGTGCGATGACAAAACTTACATTGGGGTGTGCTGTTTTCTCCTTTAGAACCTGAGCAACTGTCATCAAATCTTTATATGAGGAATTTGTACAACTCCCTAAACAAACCTGGTCGACCTCCATGCCCTTCAGGTCTTTCACTTTCTTGACATTTCCTGGACTGTGAGGATAGGCAGTTAGTGGTCCAATTGTACTTAGATCTAGATCTATTATTTTTTCATAGTCTGCATCAGGATCTGCTTGTAATTCTTGCCAATCTTCTTCTCTCCCTTGGGCTTTCAAAAATGATCTTGTTATTTCATCGCTTGGAAAGACAGAGGTGGTTACACCACATTCGGCACCCATGTTGGTAATAGTAGCTCGTTCAGGAACAGAGAGTGTTTTGACTCCTTCTCCCCCATACTCAAATACACAACCTACATTACCTTTAGTAGTAAATAACTCAAGCATCTTGAGAACTACATCTTTTGCAGAACACCACGGATTCAGTTTACTTTTCAGATTTACTTTGATGACTTTTGGACAGGTGAGATAAAAAGGTCCACCAGCCATAGCAACGGCAACATCAAGACCACCGGCACCAATGGCAACCATGCCAATACCACCACCAGTTGGGGTATGGGAGTCACTTCCAAGAAGAGTATGTCCTGGCTTTCCAAATCGCTCTAAATTCACTTGATGGCAAATCCCATTCCCAGCTCGAGAATACACAATGCCATATTTTGCAGCTATGCTCTGTAGATATTTGTGATCATCAGCGTTTTCAAAGCCAATTTGAACAGTATTGTGATCAACATAACTAACTGATAAGTCTGTCTTGACTTTTGGAACGCCCATAGCTTCAAATTGGAGATAGGCCATAGTTCCTGTAGCATCTTGTGTAAGTGTCTGATCAATTTTGATAGCCACTTCAGTTCCAGGTTCCCACTTACCTTCTATAAGATGATTTTCAATAATTTTTTGAACAATACCTTTTCCCATATAAGCTGTCCTCCCCGCTTTACTCTAAGAGATTAAGGGTATAAGGAGTAATAATAGAATACTACTTAAATTATTTGGACTTTCAACTAAAAACTTTCTTATACCAGAAGCTTATTCAGGCACGTTCTTAAAACTGTTAGAGTAGGGAGGTAATTAGAAATGTTAATGATTGTGAGATTGTATCCTAAAACTGATTTAAGCAGAGTATGGAACTATATTGAACAAGAAATAAAAGATGACCCCACAAAACCTTATACCCCACTGTATGCAACCCAAACTGAAGGAATGTTAGATGTTGGTTTAATTTTTGATGTCAAGGAACCTGATAATCTTGCAGATTTTATCACTCAGGATATTATCAAATGTGATGAGGTTCATCATACGAAAACTATCTCTCTAATGAAACCTGTCTTTTTCCCCATTCCAAAGAAAAAACCAGAAAATATTCTACGATTTGTCATTCGTATCTATGCACACCCCCGCCATTACAAAAAGACTTATGACAATTTAATCAATCATCGATATCCGTTCAATCTTTTCCCGATATATATTTCCTACTCACTTGGAGATGAAGATATTATTATGAGCGTTGCAGCAGACTCACAACAAACGGTTAACAAATTTGTAAGAGAACATATTAGAATGATGGACGGTGTCGATCAATGTTCTTTCTATCCTGTTTTTAAAGCAAAGCGATTTGCTCCTTTAAAGAAATTAATTGAAGAACAAAAAGAGCATCTTGCTGAGAAGGCAAGAGGCACACCTTCTGGAGAAATAGACTTCGAATTTGATTGGGTTGAAAGTTTTGAAGAATATGCAAAACTCACAGGGGCACTCCCTGGTGATATTTAAACGATGAAAAAGGTGAAAGGATGTCACAAGAAGATATTGCAGTACTTCTAGATGAAAAACGTGTTTTTAAACCAAAAGAAGAATTTACGAAAACCACTAATGTAAAGCAATGGATGGAGAATCATCACATTAAAGATCTCAACGAACTCTATACGAAAGCTGAAAACTGGGAATGGTTCTTTGAAGAAGTTGCTAAAGATCTTGTTGAATGGTACGAACCATACCACAAGGTTGTGGAATGGAAACCTCCAAATGTACAATGGTTTATTGGTGCAAAGTATAATATTGTTCATGATGCCCTTGACAAGCACGTTAAAAGTTTTCGAAAAAACAAAGTTGCCTTCATCTTTGAAGGAGAACCTGGTGATGTTAAGAAATTAACCTACAATGATTTGTATATCGAGGTTAATAAACTTGCAAATGCTCTTAGAAAACTCGGCGTTAAAAAGGGAGATCGTGTCGGTATTTATCTCCCGATGATACTCGAGTTACCTATTGCAATGCTTGCCTGTGCAAAAATCGGTGCTATTCATTCCGTGGTTTTTTCTGGATTTAGTGCCTTAGCTTTTCGAGATAGAGTGAATGATTGTGAAGCCAAAGTCGTTATAACTTGTGACGGTTTTTGGCGACGTGGCAGAAAGGTCTATCTTAAGGAACAGGCCGATGTTGCCCTAGAAGAGGCACCAAGTGTAAAGCATGTTGTTGTATGTAAACGAACAGGAGACGGCGTCCCTTGGGCTGCAGGAAGAGATGTCTGGTGGCATGATCTTGTTTTTAACTCGTCAAAGGAATGCGAAACTGAACATCTTGATGCAAACGATCCCTTATTTTTCCTTTATACTTCAGGAACAACAGGTAAACCAAAAGGGATAATCCATGCTCATGGTGGCTATGCTGTAGGAACAGCTTATACCCTAAAATGGGTCTTTGATATGAAAGATGAAGATATTTGGTGGTGCGCTGCCGATATCGGTTGGATTACAGGACACTCCTATATTGTCTATGCGCCACTTATTCTTGGGGCGACCTCTATTCTCTATGAAGGTGCGCCAAACTGGCCACAACCTGATCGATGGTGGGAACTTATTGAAAAATATCAGGTAACGCAGCTCTATACCTCCCCCACAAGTATCCGTCTCTTTATGAAATATGGTGAAGAGTGGACTAAAAAACATGATCTTAGTACCTTACGAATTCTTGGTTCTGTAGGTGAACCCATTAATCCAGAAGCTTGGATATGGTATTATAAGAACATTGGAAACGAATCGTGCCAAATCATGGATACGTGGTGGCAAACTGAAACTGGCCATTTCATTATCTCTCCACTTCCCCTGACTCCTCTCAAACCAGGATCGGCCACCCGACCATTACCTGGTTTTGCAGCAGATGTCTTAAATGAAAAAGGAGAATCAGTACAAAATGCAGGCGGCAATCTTGTCATTTCCCATCCTTGGCCTGGTATGCTTCGGGGCATTTATAAAAACCCAGAGAGGTATCAAAAAACCTATTGGGATAAATTTGATAGCATTTATCTTGCTGGTGATGTTACCCGAATAGATTCTGATGGATATTTTTGGGTTCAGGGTAGAGCCGATGACGTTCTCAACGTATCAGGACATCGGATCGGTAATTCAGAAGTCGAATCAGCCTTAGTAAGTCACCCTATGGTTGCAGAAGCCGCGGTCATTGGTAAACCTCATCAACTGAAGGGGGAGTCCATTACCTCCTACGTTGTCTTAAAAAGGGAGGCATCACCAAGTGATGATCTCAGAAAAGAACTTCGAGAACATGTTGGCAGAGAAATGGGAAAAATTGCTCGCCCCGATGAGATTTGGTTTGTTACCGATGTTCCCAAAACCAGAAGCGGAAAAATCATGCGACGAGTTATCCGATCAAAAGCTTTGGGTAAAGAAGTAGGTGACATTTCAACTCTTGCCAATCCTGAGGCTGTCGACGAGATTGGAAAAGCTCACTAACCTTTTTTCTTTCTTTTTTGCCAAATTCTTTAATACTGTGAACAAGTTTTTCAGTGTGATAGTACTTTCCATAATTTTCTCAATGGAGAGGTGACATGATGAATATGGAAGAGGGCATTGTAACACTTATTCGTAAAGCAGAAACAGAATTACCTCAAGATGTGGTTACATCACTTCAAGAAGCCTATGATCGTGAGGAAGGTATAGCAAAAACCCAGCTAGATGCCATTCTCAAAACTATTGCTCTTGCAAAAAAGACTAAGCGACCCATGTGTCAAGATACCGGCATTCAAACCTTTTTTGTGCATGTTGGTCTTCAATTTCCCAACATACATCTTCTCAAGCAAGCCATTAGAACTGGTGTACAAAAGGCCACTAAAGAAATTCCTTTACGCCCTAATACTGTTGATCCCTTTACTGGAGTGAATCACAAGGATAACACCGGCGATCATGTACCCTATATTACCTGGGACTTTGGTACGGGAGATAAAGTGACTATTACTGCTTTTCCTAAAGGAGGGGGAAGTGAGAATATGAGTAAACTTGGAATGCTTAAACCAGGAGTAGGTCTCAAAGGAGTCAAAGAGTTCGTGGTTGATGAAATGATTAAGGCAGGAGGTCAACCGTGTCCACCAACTGTTGTCGGTATTGGCATCGGTGGTGGTGCTGATCTCTGTCTCAAACTTGGAAAATTGGCTCTCCTACGACCAGTAGGGCAACGGCATGCAGATCCTTCTATAGCTATTATAGAACTAGAACTCATAGAACAGATAAACGCAAGTGGTATTGGACCTATGGGACTTGGTGGCAAAACAACAGTGTTAGATGTTCATATTGAAAAAGCCCATCGTCATCCTGCAAGCCTTCCTGTTGGCATTGCCGTACAGTGTTGGGCTGATAGAAGAGCCCATATGGTTATTCATGCTGATGGTAGCTGGGAGGTGTCATAGAATGGAATATCATCTCACCTTGCCTGTTCCTGAGAAAGATATAACAAAGTTACATATTGGAGACATTATCTATCTCTCAGGAACACTTTTTACTGCTCGTGATGAAGCTCATCAGATGATGCTTGAACAACACAGAAAGGACCTACCATTTGACCCGTCACAAATGGCTTTATATCATTGTGGTCCCCTGATGAAACAAACAAGTAAGGGCTGGAACGTTGTTTCTGCAGGTCCTACTACTAGCAGTCGTATGGAGATTTTTGAGGATACCTTCATTAAAACATTCAAGACAAAAATTATTATTGGTAAAGGCGGCATGGGAAAGAGAACACTACAAGCCCTCGAAAATTATACCAGTATATATGCTGCGTATACAGGAGGTGCTGGTGCCCTAGCTGCTGAAAAGGTAACTAGTGTTCCTGCAGTCTATTGGCTTGATGAGCTTGGCATGCCAGAAGCTGTCTGGATCTTTGAAGTCAAAGAGTTTGGCCCTCTTATTGTTGCCATGGATTCACACAACCAATCACTCTATAATTCAAAGTAAATCTTTTATGGTATCTCAAAGACACCAAAATAGGTGTTCTGCCCTTCGATAGTGATTCGAGATGTGTTCCATGATAGTCTATTACGATTGTGGTACTTTCAGGGGGTACACTGTAGGGGTTATAGGCTGCAAGAAGCATTTGTGTTCCATCTTCACTGACGATTCCCTTCCAAATAGGATCTGGTGCTTTTATCGAAAGTCCTATCAGCATTATTAGTCGATGGTACTTCAGGGGAGTTTTCATCTCCAGAAATATTTCCTTCTGTTTCGTCTGCAATAGTAGTATTGGTGTTAACGTCCTGTGCTGATTTCATGGTCTCTTGAATTGCTGATATGTACCTCATATCAATTTCCATAAAGTAACCTTTCACTTCATTCCATGTTGCTTGTGATGGTGGTGGCACTTCGTCTGGAGGAATAGCATAATGTTCCCAATGCCACTTTGGCGCTTCCCAATAGATAAAGCCGTCGACACCTTCTTCCAAAGCCATATTGATTTGGTCGCGTAAAACTTCATAAACTGGAAGTAACATCAAATAACTGTCCTCTGGATCTCCCCAATTCGTAGAGCGAATCCAAATAGCAGGTAGGATAGGGATGTCTGGGTTCATCTCTTTACAAAGGTTAATTGTCCAGACTTTCGCATGATAGTGAATCAGTCGATGTTTTTCGTCACCCCATGGTTCTCCATCTGGGTATGGATCATAAATGCTTGGGTTCCAATAATCAAATCGCTCCCAAGTTCTCTGAGCAGCTTTCCACCGTTCAATCCATGGATCAAGGTATTCTGGAACAGTGACGTTATAAGTGATTCCAGGCGGATACCACAAACCAGTGAATGGAAAACCCCACATACTCAACTTTACATTTGGACGTAACTCCAAAATGATGTCAAATGCTTCTTCAAGTTCATCTAAATTGTGTTCCCATATGTCACTTCCAACTTCTGCTTCTTTGAGTCTCTTACTATAATTTTTCTCGGCATCTAAGCAAACGTAACCACTGAAATTTTTATCAGGAATCTTATTTTCTATACTTTGCATCAGTAAATCAGGTTCAATATCACCTGAACCATCAGGGTCAAAGTGCACATGACCAAACATGATTACCCTTGGAACTTCAGGAAATTCTTCTGCAATTACTTCCTTGTCGACTACGTTATAATATCCAAAGGTAAATATATCGTTATCATTATCAAGTTCATCACTACACAAGGAGGGAGTGAGACTATCATCTTTGTTGTTATTTCCTCTTTGCAGATTACAACGAAACAGATTTTCGATAAGAGTTCTTATCATAGACTTCATGGAATCTCTCATACGTGTATTATTTGATGTTTGCAATCTAAGATCGTTCACCAAACCGGAGGCAGTAGTTTGATTAGAAGTGAGTATAGCGTTTGCTGGAAGTGTTGACGTTACCATACAAGATATTATAAATACAACTACAAGTATTTTTTTTTGAAATAAACATATTTTATTTTGCATATATTCCCATCTCTCCTTTTATCTATCTTATTATATATTTATATTTATCTATAAAATACGATGCGATACAGCGCTCCGTTCCTTCCCACTCTCTTACCTAACGCTATTACTATATTTTGTTGTTGTTGATTAATATACTTTCCTAGGAAAACTATCATACTGGACATTTTTCTGAAAGGTGCTGTGTAAAAAAAGAAAGTATCCCATCCCTCCTAACCGTTAGAACAGTGCCTAACTATCTCTATTCTGTCATCTGCACTTAATATACTTTTGTTGAAAAAATGACGAAATGATAAAATGTTATCCTAGAGTAATTTGTTCGAAACCTAATGACCATGCAGGAGATGACGGTTGTAAGATAAAATTGTCGTGCTCATAATCAACAAACAAGGGGTCGATTTCTAAAGAATGCTGATCAAACTCAGGCCAGGTTGATTTCCACCACTCTAGATTCCAATTAGGACTTGGAACCTCTGTATAGAAAAGATTGTAATCAGAAGCATCGACATTGTTCATGCTAGGTTCTGCACCTACACCAAATAGTTGGGCTGTTGCACTGGTAGAATAAACGATGTTTCTTTCTAACGTATTGCCAGGTATTGATTCATTTCTTCTTGGAAAAGAAAAGAATTTTTCACAATCTACAAAAATGTTGTTTTCAACGATGTTGGCGTTTGACCGATGGATAATAAGTCCAAGATAGGCTCGATAAACAACATTATTCTTAATTTGTTTATAATTGCCTTGTTCATCTGGATAAATGCCGGCAAGGACATGGTCATGAATATGGTGATTTGTTAATAAGATGTCATGGATTTTATTGTACTGAATGAGAGTATCATCAAAACCACCTATATGCATTCCCCCACCATCATTGAGAATCTGCATGATATTGTGAATGTGATTATATTCGATTCTATTGTCTCTATCAACTATCACATCAGGAGCATCCGAGACGATACCGATGTATCCACAATTGTAGATGTGATTATACGAGATACGGTTTTGGTCTCCTTTAAAAACTACGTCAATGCCAACCCCATCCATATAAATTTTGCCAAAATTATGAATTTCATTATTTGAAATTTCTACAGAACGAAAGACCACCCCTCCTTGCATAATACCACCAGATCCTAATGCATACATTTCATTGTCAATAATTTGTGTAAAACGTATATTGTGATTACGAAGGCCGTATGTTCCTGTATTTCGTATCGTATTTCCTTCAAAGATGATGTGTTCACAATTCTCCAACCGAACGGTTTGGTAGGATCCTGGTGTTCCACTACCAATATAGGACCCTGCATATCCTCCTTCAGGAAGAATCCAATCCGTATGTTCAAAAATTAAATCTTTAATTCTCACATACCTTATCGACCATTGCTCGCTTGTGAGTGTTAATCCATTCAGATATAATACCACATTAGTAATAGGTGAAATAAAGGTAGATTCATTGATGTCCTCTCCAGATTCAGGCCAATAATAGAGATGTGAGGTTGATGTATCCAAATACCACTCTCCTGGGCTATCTAAACCTTCAAAAACATTTTCTACATAATAACGGCCTGTTGTTGAATCGTAATCCCAATTGTATCCTTTTCCATCTGGCAGTCTTCCTTCAAAATAGACTTTATCTGTGCCTTCGATATGATCAATACGAAATCGAGTTTGTTTCCATCGCCTCATAGAAACGACTTCGACATCTTGGAGATTTATCCAAGTCGAATCAATATCCCCTTCATAGAATCGAAAGGCATCATATCGTGTGGTATAATCAACACTTTTTATCATATGATACGGAAATTCTTCATCTGGATTTGGGGTACGTGCTCGAAGCGCTCTCTGCCCATCAACATAAAGAGAATTAAAGGTTAGTCCATTTGGTAGGTCAGCAACATAAATAGTATCAGTGTAAGGTTCCCAGTCAACTTCTAACTGATGTCCTCCACTTAGTGATACTTCTTCTCCAGGGTACGATTGATAGGTTACGAGGCAGGTTTCTGTTCCAGAGTCTTCTGGCCGTATTTCAAAGGTATTTCCAAGATAATATGTACCTTCTCGAAGAATAATGGTATAGGGCGTTTCTAATCCGTGGACTTCTTTTATGTTTCGCAGCTCATTTCGTGCACGAGTAAGTGTTAAGAAGGGTTGATCAAAGGTTCCTGGATTCTCGTCACTACCTTGAGGAGAAACAAACAAATAGTGTTCTCCTTCTAGCATGTTAAACTCATCAGTATCCTCAAGACTTTCACACCCTGGATCTTCCGGATAGTCAATCAGGCCATCACCATCGTTGTCCAACCCGTCAGAACAGACAGTGATAACAACAGGATTTGTCTCGTTATTGTCCTCAAGACTTTCACAGCCAGGATCTTCCGGATAGTCAATCAGGCCATCACTGTCATTATCCACACCATCTGAACAGGCAGGAAGTGGTGGTTCTGGTGGCTCGATAGCATCCGATTCATTGTCGTCTTCTGCATCTTCACAACCAGGATCCTGCGGGTAATCAATAAGCTCGTCACCATCATTGTCTATGTCATCTGAACATGCTGGAAGGGTATGAGAAGGTTCCTCTGGGTCGGTTTCATTATTGTCTTCTATACCTTCACAACCTGGATCTTCTGGAAAATCTATCTTTCCATCCTCATCATTGTCCATTCCATCACTACAAGCAGAGGGATTTGTTGTTTGGTTGCAGGGCCCCCAATTGGTTAAGAGAACAATAATATCAAATTCATTGACTACATTGTCATTAGTCACATCTGCTGGACACCCATAACAGGTTCCCCATGAAGCTAGAACAACAAGTAAATCTTCAATATCAACAGTACCATCACCTGTAACATCCCCAAGACAAGGGCATTCATCATAGAGAATGCTATCAAAGAGATCACATAGATATGACTTGTCAGTAAGACCAACTAAGGTGCTTTGAAAGAGGTATTCTCCCTCTTCTTTTCCTATTATAAAAAACATGGTTGGATAGAGAGATACATCAAACCATTGCGCTATTTCAACATGCAGTTCAGCATCAATAGTAAAAAAGGTAATAGTAGATTTATAGTCCTCTTTAATCTCCTGAACGATTTCTAGTTGCTCCTGACTATAGGGACACCATGATTTATAGAACAGAAGAAACACATATCGTCCTTCGAGAAGCACGTCATCGATCATAATCTTCACTTCCTCCTGTGATAAGGAAGGTGATGAAGCCAACTCTTCTATTTCCTCATGACTCTCATCCTGTGCAAAAAGGGAGTCTGATGCTTGACTAAAAAACGAATCATAGAAATAATATCGTATCCCAAATACTGTTACAGTAACTATAAGAAAGGCAACTAGAGCACTCAGTGCTATTCTACCTGCTGCACTTTTCATCTTATTTTCCCCATTATTCCAATCAAATAATTTTTGAGAGAATCAATATTATTTAATTTGCCATATATTTATAGTTTTTTATCAAAACTATTACAATATTGAATTCTCCCATCTCTTCCATCTCACTATATACTTTTGGTGATAACTCTTTATATAGATATGGAGGAAATTGTGCGATATGAAAAAATTACATGAAATGTATCTTACAACTCCTTCTTTTTGTCTAATAGTTAAGTTTTAAAAGGAGAACTACTTTCTACCTATAAAAACACACGAGAAGAACCACACCCATGATTTGGATATTTGTCAGCATTGTAATCATTATTTTTCTTATTGTAATTTCTGCTTTTTTCTCAAGTTCAGAAATGGCTTTTGTTTCTGTCAATAAAGCAGTTATTGTTGATAAAGCACGAAAAGGTGATAAGCGAGCGCAGACTCTTGAGCGACTGCTCAAGCAGCCAGAAAATGTCATTAGTGCTATTGTTATCGGTAATAATTTGGTTAATATTTTTGCTTCAGTATTAGCAGGATTTGTTGCCACCTTCTTTCTTGGAAGTGTTGGTATCGGTATTGCTACAGCACTCATGTTTTTTTTTATAATCGTCTTCTCTGAGGCAACACCAAAAGCGCTAGCTATCCATAATGAACAGCTTGCCTTACGTTTTGCCCGTCCTGTAGCTTTAGTCACCAAACTTTTGCATCCCTTTGTGACATTATTGAAACTACTTTCCAATGGTCTTATCTATCTTGTCGGAGGAAAGACGAATGGTACTAGGGCAGTAACTGAAAAGGAAATCATGGCCATGATGCGACTTGGTGAGGAAGAAGGGACTATCGAAACCGATGAACGTGAAATGGTCAATGAAGTCTTTGAGTTTGATGAAACGCGAGCCTATGAAATCTACACACCAAAGGATAAGATTGCGTTTCTGAATAATAACGATACCGTAGGAACCCTTATTCAACAGTCTATCAAAACAGGCCTTTCTCGATTCCCCGTCTACCGGAAAAATCATGATGATGTCATTGGTATGGTCCATGTAAAAGATACCCTTCATATTACAGATAATTCTACGCCTCTTACTCACATCATACGCCCCATTTTAAAGATACATTCCCACATGAAAGTCGATGATGTGCTTCGAGCCATGAAACGCCAAAAGACACATCTAGCACTCTTACAAGATCAAAAAGGTAAAACCCTTGGATTAGTGACTATCGAGGATCTTGTCGAGGAAATTTTTGGCGATATCGTTGATGAACACGATAAAAAACTTTCATAATGACTCCGTGTTTTGTTTTTTGGTACTATCTGTAAAGAACCTTGGTACGAGTTGTACAACAACACCTTTTAAACAGAACCAATAAAAACAGATGTGAGGAGCGATTATGACTGAGAAACAACAGCAAATAAAAAAATTCTATGAAGATGCCATTTTCTATCATCTTCTGCATCAAGGGCATAAAATAAACCGAGAGTTAGTGAAACTTAAGGAGAAAGATATAGATAGTTTTTAATGGTGAGAGGTATGACATCTTTTATTTGGTGTTGGCAAAAAGGTGCTACTATTGTGTTTACCAATCAATTACGCAGGGCTGAACAAGCAATGCGGGAAGGATACTGCGTCAAAGTCAAACGAGAAAAACCACATATTATAAATAATTAATGCACGCTTCAGACCTATTCTTTTAAGGAAAACCCATGATAACTGAGTGTACGTTCAAATCTAAAATTCGTCATGGAGATGCTCCAGGATGCCGCTTAACACCACCTGATGTCGTTTGTCCTGGGGAAGAGAAGTGTATTCTCTTTCAAATGTATAAGAAACTCTGTTCTGATAAGGAATAGAAGCGTATTTCTTATCCTATACATCATCAATGATAGTTTGTCAACATGCTATTTTTTTCAAGAAAGTATTTAAAGCATGACAGATAAAGTATATCATGTCAGTTAATGACAAAGGTGGTGAAAAAAGAGAATGGATGTAAAGATAATTGGCATTGTGGTTATTGGAGCCGCTGCAGCAGCTGCAGGATATTGGCTTCCACCGTAGAATTTTTATTTTTATATTTTAAATATTATTCTACTTCTCAATCTATTATTAACTATTATTCTTGTTAATTTTATAATTCGGGCAAACTTCGAAGTTTATGAATCTTATCTGTAATAAGAAAGGATTGTTTTTTTATTGCACCTGAAAATTTTAAGTTAATTTCTTCCAAGATAGTACGTAATTCATTAAAATTCTTCACAACAAATTCTGGTTCTAGATCAGCCCAACCAATAGCTAAATTCATATATTCTAAATATGGTTTGTTCTTCAAATAATCAAAAACTGGTTTTTTCAATTTATGATCCTTAAGATAAATATCAACTTTAAAACGTTGAAGTTCCAACTTTGAAAGATCAACATTCACTCGAAATGCCTTAATAACTCCTGAATTGATCAAATTTTTAATTCTATAGTTTATACTTTGTGAAGAGTAACCAAGTTTTTCTGCTAGATCAATTAAAGGAATACGTGCATTTACAGTAAGGAGATTTAAGAGCTTATAATCTGTCTCATCTATGGCAACAGCGGTGCCCCCACAATTCATTGTAAACATCTCTCTCTCAGACTCTTCTTGTTCTTCAGTTAATAAATATGACTTTTTATAGACGTTAGCTTGGATATAGATTGATATTGAATACTCTTCAAAATAATCTTCATATAAATCAAGTGTTTTATCCCAAAATTGATAGAATTCAAAAATATCTTTAACCCATATAACTACATTCAAATCAATTTCACTTGTAGCTGTACCTACTACCCATGAATTTCTGTAATTTACAAAATATTTGATAATTTCTTCTTTTAAAGTTGCATTA
>Ga0272441_10004741_pt1 | contig 24269 bp, 17 predicted proteins | sample SSMProp6N_FD_193582 | JGI IMG/M metagenome (GOLD analysis project Ga0272441, IMG submission 193582) | Marine sediment archaeal communities from Little Sippewissett salt marsh, Falmouth, MA, United States - SSM-Prop-6N | ecosystem: Environmental > Aquatic > Marine > Wetlands > Sediment ...
TGGCGATGATTGAAACTCTTTTGGCGCAGACCGGCATTGTTGCGGGATCCTTTTCGTTGCGTTTTGATCATCAGAGCCCTTTTCTGCGACTTTACGCTCGCTTCAGCCGGATCAACCATATACTTTTCACTTACGGCGACCAGGGATTGTTTATGACGCGGCGGATATTTGAGCAGGTGGGCGGGTTTCCTGAGCTCCCGCTAATGGAAGATGTGGAAATCCAGAAAATTCTCCGAAGAATCGGACGCTTTGTCAAAATCCGCCATCCCGTGGTCACGTCCGCCCGACGCTTTCTTTTAAATGGAATCATCCGTCAACAGCTACTAAACACAGGTCTCGTTCTTCTTTATCATGCAGGAGTTTCCCCCGCCAGACTCAAACGCTTTTACCATGATCATTAACCCACTTTGGTGGAGCAGCAAATGCCTGCGGGAACAATTGCAGTCCGCCAACCCGCCTACTCCAAGATATGTGAACACCCCATTGGCATAGTGAAAAAATACACGATGCCCCGATTATTCCATTACCAGGTTCTCAAAATACATTCTTCTATAAAGCGGTCCGATAGGTACTGGTTCGCGATCTACTCACAATAACATTTGAATAGGGCTGACTACAACATATACTGGTTGCGTCAAAATTAGAAAGGTGCGTTATTCTTTGAGGATAGCGCACCTTTTTTGATTCAGCCTCGAATCAAAGCATAGCAGAAGAGTGCACCTGAAAGCCTTTTGCTAAACGCCTCTTTTACACCACTTTCAGGTGATTTATAGCGCCAGTCTTGCTCGCAAGCCAAAGACCCAAATCGAATCTTCCTGAGGGTTGAGGGCCGGATCGATGATCAGCTGCACGTCCGGAGTGATGGTCAACACCTTCACCACCTGGAACCGGTAGTAGATTTCGGCCGTGTACTGGTCGTCCATCCCCGGTCCGAAGACGTCCTCTGCAGGGCGGCTCCAGTTGAACCCTATACCCAGAACATCGCTACTATTGCCGGGATAGTAGCCAAAACCGGTACTGACCGAGCGTTCCCACAAGGCGCCGCCGTCTTCTGAGTATCCAGCGCGAAAGAACGGCTCCCAGGTGTCTGCGAACAATCGACTGAAGGAAAAGGCCACGCCCCACCCGTTGGGCACCTGTGCCTGATCGCGTTCATCAGCGTGCCATATGGTCAGGTGTATATTGTCGGAAAACCGTCTTTCCCACGAGCTGATCCAGCCGACCTCGATGTGGGTGAAAAATTCGTCCTCGCTGAAGAAAGAATTGATGCTGTCTCCGGGATTGGTGGGGTCCCCGTTGGCATCGGCGATGCCGGCGAGGATGTAGATGTTTTCCGTGGGCGTCACACGCACGGCCGCGCCCAGACCCTGGTCGGGTGCAGGGATAGTCGGGTTGGTGGTAAAAGCGTAGTTGTTGAAATCGGTCCAAGGATTCACCAGACCATACACATCGACGTAGTCGGTGGTGTCCACAATGCCACCCACAAAGGCCAGGCGATTATCCAGGAGATGCTGGTTCCAATAGAGATTCGTCAAGGCCCAGCCGATGTTGGAAAACGTCACGGCCGTCAGTCCGGCGTACCCGATTTCGCTTCCCAACCCTTTGGGAGCGATGTCGGTTCCCAGGCGGTGGCGGTTTTCCACCTTATATACGAGTGCCCCTGTGTTTCCCGAGTCTTTTCCGACAAGGGTCCATTGACCGTAAGCCCGGAAGACGCCGCCGGCCGCCGTGTCTTCTCCCAAACTATCGCTGGCCGCCTGAAAAAGAGCGTTGTAGTCGAACCCGAAGCTGAATCCGTATTCTTCTTCGATCCGATTCTTGAAATTAAAATATCTTTCTGAAAGATGGGGCACGGGGTCGGAAGCGCCCTTGGCTTCCCGGTCTTTGCCCAGCTGCCCGCCGACACTGCTCGGCCCCGCCAGTATGGAAACATTGCCCTGATCCGACGCTTCGGTGGCATCCGGCCTCGTCTTCGTTTCGGACGATTGGGCAATTGCCAGGGGCGCCCAAAGGACTACGAGCATTTGCAGAAAAACGAGACCCACGCATAAATACTTGCTCAACTTGCATCCCTTCTTTGGATTGCCCCCCTGGTGGGGAATGAGGGGCCTTTTTGGGGCATCGCCACAAAGGCGTCTGCAAACGGCTGCATTTTTCAGTTCATTGTGTTTTTGTATGTCTTCCCGTCTTTCATGATCACGATGAAGTTCTTGTCCGGATTCCCATTCGGTAATAGTTCTGACAATCACGTTGTCATCTTCCCGCTTATTGTTTTTTCACCGGCCGCCGTATGGGCTGGCCTGGAGCGGCATCGAGAAGCAGCTTGCCGTCGGCAACGACGAGGGTGCCATTGACCAGCAGTGACTGAACACCGACCGCCGGCTGGTTGGGTGCTTCGTATGTTCCGACGTCACTGATGGTTTCGGGGTCGAAAACCACGATATCGGCATCCATCCCTTTCTGGAGGCGGCCCTTTTTCTTCATCTGGGGAACAAAGTCCGCCAACGTCTAGGCAGGCATCAGGCACATCTTACGCAGGGCTTCCTGCATGCTCATCAGTTTACGCTCTCTCACATAAGAACGTAAGATCTTTGCAAAGGTTCCATTTGATCGTGGATGGGAAAATGTGTCTTTGGGCAGGGGCCACTCGTCACCCTCGTAGTTGATGACGTGGTTGTGTTTATCCATGAACATCCAGAACATCTCGTCGGATTCGATGAGAATTTTGGGATGGAGAATGGAGGCATCCAGCAGGGCCAGGTCGTCGGGATTACTCTCGTCGAGGAAATGCCAGGTGATGAAGGTCCCGGGGTTGTTTTTCTGGTAATCGGTTAATTGTGCCTCGGTCATGCGTTTGGTACCCAACTGAAAGTTTTCTGCGGTTGACCCCATGCGTTCACGCCAGCCTTCGCCGCTGAACATGGCCGCGCCGACTACGGTACTTGCAGCACCCCAGGGATACGCGCCGACCGAAATGTTAATGTTGTTTTCAAAAGCGTTGTCAATGAGCTTCAGCGTTGAATGGATGTCTTTGAGGGAAGAGCTGTTGATGTGACAGACATGCATATGGGCGCCGGTGATGGCGGCGTTGGCAATAAGTTCCTTGATTGCTTCAAATGAACTTTTGGGCTCCATATTGCTCGCATAGCGGACGTGGGTGAATGTTGCCACGTTCCGTTTAGCGGCAAGCTCGGCCAATGCAAAATACTCCTTTTGGCCGTAACCGGGGGCATAGCCGGCATTGATCCCGATACCGAGTGCACCTTCATCCAGCCCCTGCTCGACAAGTTTCAGGATTTGCTCCTGCTGTTCAGGTGTAGCGATATTCATCTTCCAGTCCATCCGTCCCTGGGCATCCTGGAAATACTTCGCGGTGGCTTCCGGTTTTGTTTCGGTGAAGGTGGCAATACGAGCAAATGTCCAGCCGGCTGCTGCTCCGTAATGGATTGGCAGATTCTTTTGTCCCTGCAGTTCATACCAGTCGGCAATCGGAACGACTCCGGACTCCAACTCAAGCATTGTCGTTACGCCCTGCATGGCCTGCATCCTGTAGTCGCCGATATTCTGCCCATGGGCATGGATATCGATAAACCCAGGCGCAACCACATGGCCGACGGCATCAATGGTTTCCTTGCCGCTGATCTCTTTCTTTGTAATTACGGCAATGGTGCCGTCTTTGATGCCGACGTTGGCGATGTCATCGTACGCCGTCTCCGGATCCATGACTCTGCCGTTGCTGATGACAACGTCGTATTCCACAGCAACCGCCGATGTCGCCAGTAAAAGCGAAGAAAGTACTAATAAGCCGCATAATTTTTTTATATCCATAATTTTCCTCTCTCTTTATAGCTGTTATCGTGTCTGTTTTTATACTTGGTTTTGATTGCTTGGTATTCAACAGCAAGGAAAAATTCTCTGCCGTTTGCCGGGCTTTTTTCATACCGGACAAACGGCAGTATTATGCTGTACATAGGTTATAAAGCTAAACCTTAGTCGTTATGGATGTCGGGCTGTGAATCAGGCGCTCCCATTTTGGTGGGTTGTGAACCAGGCACGCCACCACCAAAATCGACTGGTGAGGCATAGTAAGTATTGTGCCAACCATCTATTGTGATCGGTTCAAAGTGCTTTTCTCCAGGCTCATAGCGGACAGGCTGTCCAGGGTTGACTCCTTTCTGAACCTTCGAGTCTTTTACTACAATTGTACCGTTAACTACTACATAGGGGATACCAGTCGAAGGTAGGGTTCCCTTTTCATAAGTGGCATGGTCGGTTACCTTCTCAGGATCAAATATGGTGATGTCCGCCACCATTCCCTCTTGCATACGGCCTCGTTCCTGCATAGCTTTCAAGCCCATTTTACCAAGAGGTTGTGCCGAGTTATAGCTGGACATTGAAATGATCTGCATGAGTGGGATATCATTCTCCCTAGCCATGCGTAAAGCCTTTGCAAAGCTACCGGACGCACGGGGATGGGTGTTAGGTAAGTCTTCATATGAAGTATCCCAATTCAAGTTATCATCCGGGAGCATTGGCATACCGTCGGTAATTAAGGTTACACCGGGCATTCTTAGCCAGTCGAGGATTGCAGACTCGGGCATTTTGAAAACGAGTATCGGCCGAGTTGGCTCTTTCTTGAGCATCTCTTCCCGGCTCTTTTGAGTATACCACTCCCCGGTTGCCACATCCTGAAGGGTCTTTTCATATTCATAACCAAGCGTATCAACCCACATTTCAGGCTCGAGAAAAACTGCATTCAGAGCCGTGGAACCAGCAGCATAGGGATAAATTTCGCCCCATACGTTCAAACCCTGATCCCGCATCCGAACGAGCAACTCATGTACCAGGTTGTATCCGGGATTGTTGAAATGGCATGCAAGTGCAGGAGCATCAAGTGCCGCCGCGTTTGCAAGCAGCTCCTGAATACCGTTTGCCTCAGTGGTGTCAGTTCCTGGGGTGTAACGAAAGTGAGCACCGGTCTGTCGGCCATAGCTCCCTGCGAGCTTTTGCAATTCGAAAAATTCTCGTGGAGAAACGCCATCCCTCATGTAACCAAGAGTGGAACCTATACCAAGGCCGCCAGCGGCCAGGCCTTCATCGATAAGTTGAAGTATCTCATTACCTTGTTCGAGAGTAGGCCTTTCACAGCACCAGCCATTACCACGTCGGCTTTCTACAGCACTGCGAACGTCTTGACCTTCTGTGAAACCATCGATCGCTTGGGCACGGGCAAATTCATGGCCCACAGCCTGGCCGTAGTTTACCTGGTTTGCCCCCTCCCGCGACTTGTACCACTGGTCGATATACGGGCCGTGAGTTCCGATCTCAAGATCCAGAACTGTAGTACGACCATCACGTAGAGCGAGTTTGTTAGACCAGGGTCGGTCATAGTGCCAGTGGGTATCAATGAACCCGGGTGCAACCACATGGCCGGTGGCATCGATGCTCTCCTTGCCGGTAATCTCTTTTTTTGTGATGATGGCGATCCGGCCGTCCTTAACGCCAACATTGGCTGCTGCATCATACATGGTTTCCGGGTCCATGACCCGGCCATTGGTGATCACAAGGTCATAATCGGCAGCCAGAACCGACGCGGACACCATCAGGATTAGCGCCAAAATTACAAAAAGCATTCCGTGTTTTTTCATTTCGATCTCCTTTCATATTTGGATTGTCTTTCAGTCATCGTATCACTTGTTTTTCTGGATTGTGTTCTTGTAAATTTTCATTGATCACGGTTCAACCCAATTCCGCGATCAAACAACGGATATGACACCCCCGAAATCGAAAGTGCGCCATCAGAACGCCAGCCTGGCCCTGAGGCCGAACAGCCCGATCAGATCCTCATCCGGGTTGAGTGCTGGATTACCCAGGACCTGAACGCTCGGCGTCAGCGCGAAGTTCTCGGTCACCTGCAGCTTGTAGAAAATTTCTCCGGTGAACTGGTCATCGAGATCGGAGCCGAAGGTGCTCTCGTTGGGGCGCGACAGGTGTAGGCCCACGCCCAGCATGTTGCTGCCGCCCTTCGGCTGGTATCCGAACCCCACGGCGAGCGCGGCTTCGTAGAGGCTGCCGCCGTCTTCCGCCCATCCACCGCGGATAAAGGGCAGCCAGTGCTCTCCCACCATGATAGAGGCCGAAAAGGCGACACCCCATCCGTCCGGCGTTCCAGCCGCGGTGCGCTCGTCGACTGCCAGAACGTGACGTGGAAGTTGTTCAGGAAGAGCGCCGGCTCGTTCTTTCGCGAGGAGGTCCACCCGAATTCCAGCGATTTGAAGGTCTCGAAATCATCAAAGAAGGAATCGAACTCGCCTGTCAGATCCGTCGCATCCCCATTGGCATCAGCGATCCCGCCGATTGCATAGATGTTGCCTGAGATAAAACCGCCGACCATTGCCCCGAAAGCGCCGTCCGGAATGGCGCCGATGGTGCCGGAGCCGGTCCCGAAGGCGAGGTTGCTGAACGCGGTCCAGGGGCTCGCCAGCGCATAGACGTCAACATAGTCGGATACGTCCAGAAACCCGGCATAGGCAACCCCGCGGCCATCACTGAACCCCTGGCGCCAGTGGAGATGCGTCGTGCGCCATCCCTGATCGCTGAAAACGGGGGTGATGGAACCGGCGTATCCCAGTTCCGAACCAAATTGGCTGGGCGCTACATCGCTGTAGGCATGCCGGTGTTCGACCTTGAACACGATACCGCCCGTGTTTTTCGTTCCCCGGCCAAAGAAATCCCAGGTGCCGAAGAGGCGGAAAGCCCCGCTGGCCGAGGTATCATCGCCCAAGCTGTCGGTTGCCGCGAAGCCGAGGGCGTTATAATCGAGACCAAAGGAGAGTCCCGAACGGTCCGCGATGTCGGCTTTCCAATCCTCCCACGATTTCAGGAGGTTGGTATCGAGAAGATTGGGATTTTCTTCCCGATCGTCGTCCAACTGATTGTCGACGGCATCGGGGCCGGTGATCGCCTTGGCGGCCGGTCGGGTTTCGGTTGTTTGTGCCCAGACCAACGCCGGCGCAATAAAAAGCAGCGCCATGAGCACTGAGGTTATATTTATTGTCTTCATCATTGTCTATTTCTTTTAGAAGATCAGAGATGCCGCAGGGGCGCCATACCGTCGTCGTTACTGGTTCCCCGTGCTGTTTTTAGTGGGCCGAGACTTTGCACCGGAGCCATCAACGCTGATCGTCGGGATCATAAAATGTTTTTCCCACGCCTCGACGGTGATGGATTTGAAGTGGCCCTTATCTTCGACAGGGAAACGGATCGGCTGGCCGGCCCAGACCTTTTGGAACTTTGAGTTTAAATCGATCCATCATCACCAGAACTTCCCTTAAGCATCGTTTCTATTGTTTCTCAACTTTGGCATAGTTGGCCCGAATTAGCGCATAGTGGTTTTGCCGAAGTTCATTGACGAGCTCACTGACGTCATCCTCGGAGACACCAAGTTCTTTCAGAAGAATGTTTCCCAGAACGAGCGTACTCTCTATATAACTGGTACCTGCATGCTTGATACCTTTCGCGACCAGCTGATCTTGGTCGGCGAGCGTACGCACGCGTACAAAGACGTCCAGGTGGGGATAGAGACGACTTAAAGTAATAGCCAAAGCCTTGGCATGATCCATGTCCAGCGAGGTCACATAGGCAGCAGCAGCTTTATTAAGTCTGGCAGATTTTTGGGTGACAGAGCTATACATGTCACCGAAATGAACATTGCCGCCCAGTTGCTTACTCTGGCGGACGACATTGATATCCCGATCGAAGGCTATATGCGGAATATTAGCCTTTTCCAGCATCATGGCTATAAGCTGGCCCACCTCATCGTAGCCGACGACAACCACATGTCGTTCTAGATTGCCTGTTGATTGGGCTTTTGTACTGCTAGGCTGAGCCTCAAAGCGATTGGCCAGGTGATTACCCGCTTTCACCATAAACGGGGTCATAATCATACTGACGGCAACTATCAGCATCGCCAAAGTGTGCCCCTCGATGCTCAGTAGACCGGCGAGGGCCGCAGCGCCCAGAAGGACAAAAGTGAATTCGCCTATCTGAGATAAATAGAATCCGACTCGCATTGCAGCGGAACGGTTGATACCAAAAGCTAGCACAAGTCCAATCAACACAGCACCTTTAATGGCAAGCACAACGGGGACATGGACAAGCAGAGCTGCCCAGTCATATAGCAGGGCAGCTACGTCTATGGACATGCCGACGGCGATAAAGAACAGGCCCATCAAGGTATCTTTAAACGGGGCAACAGACGCTTCGATCTGATACCGGAAATCCGATGCCGATAGTAGCATTCCAAGGAGAAAGGCGCCGAGGGTCATGGAGATTCCCACATAGTCAACTGCCCAGGCGGCTGCAATGACTGCGAGTAACAAGACTATCCCAAAGGCATCCATCTGGCGTCGGCTAGCACAATAGCCTAACACAGCCGGCAACAGGTAGCGTCCGACAAAGAAGATGCTGGCTATTACCCCAATTATCAGTACGATTTTCTCCCATAAGGGAATAGCGCTCGTCTGTGAAGTCTGGTGCGCCAGAATCGGAACCAGAGCCATTATTGGAATAATCCAGATATCCTGTGCCATGAGAACAGCAAAGGTAGTTCGCCCATGCTCACTACCAAGTTCCCCACGTTCTCCGAGCGTCGCCATAACAATGGCGGTGGAAGACATGCTAAGGCCTAATCCTAAAATGGTGGCTGTTTCCCAAGGCACGCCGACAAAAAAAACTCCGTACGCAGCTAACATCGCAGTGGTAACAAGCATCTGAGCTGACCCTAAGCCAAATATGAGCCGGCGCATAGCCCAGACTTTCTCAGGGCGCATTTCTAGCCCCACTGTGAACATGAAAAGCACCACACCAAGCTCTGCGACATTTTGTAACTCCTCAACCGCTCGGACTGGTACGGGACCGGGAGTGTGAGGTCCGACGATGATCCCGGCAACGATAAAGCCCAGAATCGCGCCAAAGCCGAGTCGCTCGAACAAAACTACACAGAGAGCCGTCGCCGCGAGAAAGACCATGATGGCGAGAAGAATTGAAGGTATGTCCACAGATTTAACCTCTCTTATTTTAAGGTTCACGCGTCTACTTGCTATACCCCGCCGCCTTGCAACGATCCATTTCATCGTGAAACTCAGGTGCCTCAGGCGAAGACCATTGGCTAGGCCATAGCGCGGAGAACAAGGTATCGATGGTTATTGAATCGTGTACAATCTTTTTTGCCCGATCTGATGCTGGATACTTATGTAATCGCTGTGGAATTTTAGTGTAATCTTTTATCTCAAATTTTGGCAGCACCTTAACTCCGGCAAGTGGCGCCACATTGGCGGCGGACGCTTTAACGGGTGATAAAGCCATTGCAGCAGCTCCACCGACCCCTGTTGCTACGGTGGTTTTCAGCACCGTTCTGCGGCTTATGTCTTGTACCTTTTGGGAGTTGCTTTTCTCTTGCTTTTCAGTTGTTGAGCCGACCTTGGTGTGTGTGTCCTTGATCATGACATGTTCTCCTTGGTTTTAACATTAATAAGGGTGAGGCTTTAGTTTGCACTTTCTCAAAGAGTTATTTTCTTGGTTCAAGGCAGATTTAAACTACCGCTCCTCCAGTCTATCGGTCACTCGATGGTATTCTTGTATATCTTGCCGTCCTTCATTATCATTACAAAGTTCTTCTCGGCATCGGCAACGAGGTCGATATTTTCCAGAGGATTACCATCAACCAAAATCAGATCAGCATAGGCGCCTTTTTCAATCACGCCGAGCGGCCCCTGTTGGTATGGATTGCGAGGTCCACTGAGCATCAGCAGTTCAGCATTGTCGGAAGTGGCCATCTTGAGTACTTCATATGGGGTAAACCACAGCTTCATTTTTGCTAACAACTTGCCCTGTAATGCAGCTGAAGAGGGATCGAATAAACAATCGGTACCGAAAGCAATCTTTACACCCATTTCTTTGGCCATCTTGTAATTCCTAGACGTCCCATCGGTTACTTCGATGAATTTTGCCGTGCTGATTGGGTTATCAAATTTTAGCGCATCCTCGTCGTTCAACAGCGGTTGAGCGCTCAACCAGACGTCATTATCCTTCATCATCTGCAGGGTTTCTTTTTCTTGTATTAAATTACCGTGTTCGATCGACTTGATCCCGGCCTTAATCGCTGTCTGAATGGCAGCGTCGGTAAAAATATGGGCAGCCACATAGGTATTCCAGGTCATTGCCACATCAACAACTGCTTTCATTTCTTCGAAGGTAAACTCTTGCACATCCACAGGGTCATAAATCGAAGTAACGCCGCCACCGCCAGCGATCTTGATCTGGGTGGCGCCCATGCGTAATATTTCACGGGTGCGTTTTATCACTTCAGGAACACCATCTGCAATCGCAACAAGCCCAACACGCTCCCAGTATGGCAAGGAGTCTGCCGAATTTGAAGGAACATCATTCTTCCCATTAAAATCAAAATGACCGCCTGTCTGACTTATTGGAGGACCAGATATATACATGCGTGGTCCGGGATGCGTGCCGGCATCCGCAAATTTCTTTACAGCAAATGAATTACCGCCAATATCACGAACCGTTGTAAAACCGCGCATAAGTGTTTCTCTAGCACCGTACATGCCGGCAATCCCAACTTCAGCCATGTCACCAGTTGCCAGCGTACTCACCGGGATGTTCGCATAGTAGGTATGCCAATGCGCGTCGATCAGCCCGGGCATGAGCGTCCGTCCGCCGCCGTCGATCAAGGTCACATTGTCGGTCTGAACGACTGCCAACGGCTCGTTGGACACCGTCTCGATCAGGTTATCCTTTACCAGGACATACATGTTTTCATGAAGTTTTTCGGTTTTGCCGTCGAATACATTGACATTACTGATGAGTGTCAGTTTTGATTGCTGCTCTCCAGCCTGTGCGAAACCAGAAATAGTTGTGATGATAGCCATTAAACAGATTACGAAAATGTTGGATCTCATATTCTCTATTCCTTTTTGATGTTAAGTCGGCTACCGGCCTACGAGATTTGCCGGTAGTCTGCATAAATTAAGACTTGCTGTGCCGCAGGGGCGCCATACCGTTTTCGTTACTGGTTCCCCGTGCTGTTTTTAGTGGGCCGAGACTTTGCACCGGAGCCATCAACGCTGATCGTCGGGATCATAAAATGTTTTTCCCACGCCTCGACGGTGATGGATTTGAAGTGGCCCTTATCTTCGACAGGGAAACGGATCGGCTGGCCGGCCCAGACCTTTTGGAACTTTGAGTTTTTAACTACTACCTGACCGTTGACGATCACATAAGGGATGCCCGACGATGGCGTACCCTGCTCGCCACTCTTGTAGTTTGCGTTGTCAGTGACCGTCGCTGGATCGAAGATCGTGATGTCGGCGATCATTCCCTCCTGCATACGTCCACGAATTTGCATAGCTTCGAGTCCCGCGAGTCCCGTGTCCCCGAGGTGCTTCGCCGGCCAATAGGTTATCTGCGACAGAGCGAACATCAGCGGGACGCCCTGTTCGCGACCAAGGCGCAGCACCTTGCCGCGGGTGCCTGCGGTGCGCGGGTGACCCTGATATTCCGTGTACGGCAAATCCCAAGAGTCGACGCCTTTACCGGAATAAATCGAGTCCGACGCGACGATCATATGCGGCATGCGCAGCCATTGGGGTAGCCATTTCTTCCGATTGGGATTGAAGACCACCACGAGCCGATTGGGGTCCTTCGTCTTGGTCTGTTGATATTCCTCCTCCGTCAGGAATTTGTCCGCGATCGGGTCGTACATGGTCTTTTCGTATTCCAGGCCGAACGTGCCCTTGTAGATCTTGGGCTCGAAGAAATTCGAGGCGATCGAGGTCGAGGCCGCGTCATAGGGATAGTATTCCGACCATACGTTGTAGCCCTGCGCGCGTGCCTTCTGTAGTTTCTCCTCGTTTTCCCACCAGCCGTAGTCGTTGTTGTGGCACAGGGTCACCGGAGCGTCGAGCGCAATGGCGTTGGCGAGAATCTCGTCGAAGCCGAGCGGAGCCTCAGGGTTTTTGGGGCTGGCGTGAAACCTTACATGCGCGGCCAATGAACGCCCGTACCTTGCCGTGAGCTCCTGGGTTTTGTACATCTCGTAGGTGGTCATGCCGCCAGGCATGTAACCGACGGTCGAGGACACGTTGAGCGCTCCCTGCTGCAATTCCTCGTCAATCAATGTCAGAATCTGATTGAGCTGATCGAGATTGCTGCGGGTGTCCTGCCATCCGCAAGTCCCGTCGGCGCAGGCGGCTGCCCGCAGGCCGCTCAGAATCATTGGCGCGTCATACCAGCCAGCGATCTTGACCTCAGGATCATGGACGCGCAAGCGCGTCCCTTCCTGGCTCACGCCCGTACCGTAGTTGAGTGGCCAGGCGTCCTTTTTCGCGGCATACCATTTACCTACGTTGATGGCGCCGATCTCGAGATCCATGCCCGTGGTTACGCCGTCCAATGCAGCGAGCTTGAGCGAGAGGCCGTCGAGCGCGTGGAAGTGCAAGTCGATAAAACCCGGAGCGACGACATGACCGGTGGCATCAATCGTCTCGGCCCCGGCAATATCGTCGGCGGTGATGATCGCGATGCGGCCGTCCTTCACGCCGACGTTGAGCACCGCGTCGAGCATGGTTTCCGGGTCCATGACCCGGCCGTTGTTGATCACCAAATCGTAATCGGCAGCCACTGCCGGCATGACCACCATCAGGCTTAATGCCAACAAGCCAAAAAGTACTCTCAATCTCTTCATTTCGATTCTCCTTTTCTTATAAATGTTGTTTCTTTTAAGGACCGTATAGATCTGCTTTACTGAACCGTATTCTTGTAAATCTTGCCATCCTTCATAATCAGCTTCAGGTTTTTCTCAGGATCGGCGAGCAAGGTGATGTCTTTTAGAGGGTTGCCATCGACGATCAACAAATCCGCGTAGGCACCCGTCTCGATCACGCCAAGCGGACCGTCCTGATAAGGATGACGTTTGCCGCTGAGTTCGAAGAGCTCGACGTTAATTTGCGTGGTCTGCTGGAGGATTTCGTAACCGGTAAAGTACTTTGAGCGCGCCACGAACTCCTGACTCTGCATGTTGGCCAGTTCCATCGATCCCAGGATATCCGTGCCCCAGGTCATTTTGACGCCGACTTTTTTCGCCAGCTTGTAGCCGGACTCCGCGCCCGCCTGAGCCTCGAGATATTTATTTGCAGCTTCGCCGGTCATGCCGGCTTGTTCAGGGGTTAGGGAGAACGCAAGGAACTGGGTCGAGAAGAAGAGGTCTCTTTCCTTCATCAGCCGCATTGCTTCTTCAGAGGCGAAAAGTGCGTGCTCAATGGATCTGACTCCCGCCTCGATGGCATTCATGATAGATTCAGCACTATAGGCATGAATTGCGGCGTAGGTTCCCCATTTTTCGGTTTCTTTCACAATCGCTTTGAGTTCCTCAAGCGTGTACTCGGTTACGTCCAGAGGATCGTGAGCCCCGGTAATACTGCCGCTGCCGAAAATTTTGATCTGGGTCGCACCGCTCCTTAAGATTTCCCGGGCTGCCTTCTGCACCTCGGGTACGCCATCGGCGATCACCGTCCAGCCGCGAATATACGCCTTGTCGATCTGCCCCGTAAAATGTGGAGACAAGTAGAACATCCGGGTATCATAGTCTCCGTGGCCCGACGACTGCGAAATAAACGCACCTGACGGTAGAATGCGCGGCCCTTCCACGTAACCCCCATCGATAGCCCGCTTCAGTCCGAAAGACGGCCCGCCGCAGTCGCGCACCGTAGTGAAGCCACGCAGCAGCATGTTTCGCGCATTCACTGCAGCAAGCACGCCGGAGTATCCCTCCGGCGCGTTATAGATAAGATCTTCAATATCGTCGTTCCACATGATGTGGACATGTGCGTCCGTCAGCCCGGGAATGAGCGTTCGTCCGCCTCCGTCGATCATGGTCACATTGTCGGTCTGAATGACTGCCAACGGCTCGTTGGACACCGTCTCGATCAGGTTGTCCTTTACCAGGACATGCATGTTTTTATGGAGTTTTTCGGTTTTGCCGTCGAAGATATTGACGTTGCTGATGAGCGTTAGTTTCGGTGACGGCTGTTCCGCGGCCTGGGCGAAGCCTGAAATGCAGGCGATGATTGTAAGAACGGCAATAAAAAAAACGCTTGATTTCATATGGGCTCTCCTTTTTCTGTGTGTTTATTGTTGTTTAAAAGCTATGCCTGTTTCCGCTGGTTTCGTTCAAAACCGCGTGGGCGATCACTGCCGCAGGTTAAGATTTTTCAACGTCTGTTGAGTCTGTGCCATGGCCGTCACCAGACCTCAGCCGATCCCCAGCAAAGTGTAACGATCTTCTGACCTGTCCCCGATGATGGTGCAACTTTTTAAGTTAGAACCGGCACCGTCATCCATTATTATATCTGCATAGCCGCCCATCATTTGCCGGCAAGCTTCTTGGCGGCCGCGCGCAGGTATCCCGGAGAGTGATCGATTCCCGCGACTTTTTCGTCGTTGGTGGCAAGACCGAAGTACTGCCCGCAGAAATCACGCGCCGGATCAACATAGATGCCCTGACCCATGTTGCCGTGTTTGAACATGGCCCCGTCGGCAAATGCGTGATCCCACTGTGCGGTATTCATCAACGGCGTTTCGCCGAACCACTTTTTTCCGTACTCAAGTTCCGTGGAAACCTTGTAGGCTGAGGGGTCGCCCATGTTCTGGATGAGTTTCAAGAGCTTGTCGGAAATGACCTGCTCTTTGGCGACCACATGCCAGCTGGGGGTGTAAAGGAGGGCATAGCGCAGCATGTCCTCGGGCGTCGTGTTGTTCAACCCTCCGGCTATGGGTGTTCCATCGGGGGTGAGGCCGATGATGAAGGGATTTCTGGCACCGATCTTCGACCAGACGCGCTCACCCCAAAATGCCTGCCACGGCATCTGTGTGACATTCTCGGTGATGAGTACCAGAACCTGGGTATTTGAGGTGGAATAACGGAAACGGTCACCAGGCTTCTCATTAGGCAGAGGTTTTACATCTTTCAGGAGCTTGCGCCATTTGCTCGGGTCATCCCCGCCCCCTCCGAACACTGCTGTGAAGAAGGATGTGATCCATGATTTCGGATTCGTGAGACTTTCAAAGGTCTCTTCATTATCCACCCCCACGGACATGTTCATGGTGTTTTTAACGGTAATATTATCCCATACAGTCCCTTTGAATTCCGGTATATAGGCAGATACAGGTTTTTCCAGATCGACTTTGCCTTCATCCGCCAGTATGGAAAGCATCAGGCCTGCCGTCGTTTTTGCTGCCGACATCCACACATGGATGTCGTTGGGATTCATTCCCGGATAGGTTTCGAAGACGACTTTGCCCTTGTGGGCCATCATCATCGCCTGAACCTGACGGGGGCCGACGAGGTACTCGCCCAGCGGCGGGTTGGTCGTGCCATCCATATTGTTAAAGGTCAGGTTGAGCAGATCGGGTTGAATATTCCGCTCCAACATACTGAACTGGTCGGGTGCGGGCACTACGCGGGACTTGAAGAAAGATGTAATGTTGAGGTTATAGAAGATGGAATCGTCGTTGCCCGACTGCCAGTTGGGGAAGGTGTAGCGTTTGGTAGCCGCTTCGACAAAGTCGAGTGGCTGCGGCTTTTTCCATTTCGCCATTGGGCTGTTGACCTCCAGGGGCTTGGAACCGGAAGCACCTGCCAGCTTTAGTTTGCCGGCACCTTCTTTCGATAGTAATCCAGTCTGCGACTGTTTCATGTCAATTCTCCTTTATGATTTAGCTACTTTTTATTTTTTTGAACTGCTTATGACCGTCAACATCCGGATGTTAAACCATCGCCGTGGACGGTCATTTCAGGTAAACTCATGCTTCAATCATCCATTATTCATCGGCCACGAACTTGGCAGCACGACGCAAATAACCAGGCATCTTGTCTTCACCGTATGGCGGTATGTATGGGTTATTCGAAAAATAGACTCCAACGAAATCTCGTGCTGGATCAATGTAAATACCCTGGCCCAGGTTTCCATGTTTCCATAGCGCACCATCTTTAAATGTCGCATCAAACTGAAAGGAGTTCATCCAAGGCTCTTCACCAAAATCTTCAATCATTCCCTTGTATTTCGCTCCTGCAACAAAGGCATCACGGCTACCTGCAGTTTGTAATCTTTTTAATACCTCTGGGCTTACCACTGGTGCAACTGCTGCTTGTTCCCAGCTTGGGGTAAACAGCATACCAAAACGTCCAAAATCTTCTAAAGTAGTAGAAATTAGTCCGTGGGCAACACTGGTGCCATCAGGCGTTAGGTGATGTAACATAGCCCTTCGTGCGGTCATTTTACCCCAAACGCGATCTTCAAAAAGCTTAGCCCATGTTTTGTTTTCAATACGCTCTGCAATGACTACAAAAATTTGGGTTACAGCAGACGAATAACGGAAGCGTTCTCCTGGTTTTTCACCTTCTATCGGCTCAGCTTCTTTTAAAATGTTCAGCCAATTATCTACTTTACCTGTTGCTGGGTTAGGAAATCCGAATTCAGCAGTAAAAAATCGTACGATAATGGAAGTCGGATCAATGATCCCCTCAAGGGTTTCTTCCAATTGCAATGCAGTAGCCATGTTGGCGGCATCAATCATTTTTATACCGTCCCAATTGGTGCCCTTAAACTCCGGAAGATAATCGACTACTTCTTTATGCATATCGATTTTACCTTCGGCTTCAAGCTGAGCCATAATTAATCCAACCGTTGCTTTACCTGGCGACATCCAGGCATGAAGGTCTTCCGGATTCATACCCGGATAGGTTTCGTATACAATTTTTCCTTTGTGGATCATTAATACGCCCTGCACCCGGTGATTGGGATGCACAGCATATTCATCCAAACTCAATTCACCTTCTTTAACCGTGAATTTTACCTCAGAACCAATTTTGGATTTGATGTCTTTTTTCAAGGGTTTATAATCCATATTGGGAGCAGATACTGCAGTCGTCAGCATCTCGCTTAAATGCAAGTTGTAATAAATGGAATGATCACCTCCCAACTGGTAGTGAAAGTTTTCAAACTTCTCACGCGCATCATTGGCAAAATCCAATGGAAAGGGTTGCTTTGCCTCACTGATTGGAAAGGTGACTGTTGCACCTGGAACTTTGAGATACTTGGCCAATGGGTTATCATCACCCAAGGCCGGCTGGCTTATTGCGCATGTCATCGTCAAACTCGCTGCAATTATGAACACGATTGGTCGAACAGCGAATAGATTCATAATGTTTCTCCTATATTTTGAAAGAACCTTTAGTACGGTTTTCGACTCAGTCTTACAGAAAGGTGTTTTAAAATAGACCTTTGTGTCATAATCCATGCTGATCTTGCCTTTCCGGACCACGCCAAGTGCTCTTTCGGTATCATAGGCCAGACTCCGGACGAATAATGGTGTGGCCGACCACTATTCCAGCGACAATGGTCATAGCCACCACGAACATCTGCAAAAACTGCTGTGCACCTACCAGCAAATCCCCTCCAGCCATGGAAGCCAAACCGCGAAAACCGATGGTGCCACTTACCAGCATGACGATGGCGGGAATGAGCACGATCGAGGTCGGCCGTCCCGTTTGCCTGGACCAGAGGTTGGCAATGACCACGGCTATGATTGTGCCGAATAGATTTCCAAGGTTGGCGTCTAACATCGAACTTCCTGCCAAAATTCCTATATAGGCGATGCCAGACACCAGGACAGCCCAGGGCAGATCCCGGCGTGATGTCTGGAACGCCAGGCTTAGCCCAACGAGGAGCAGGGGAAAGAGCAGCTGCACCCAGACTTGATCGACAGGCGTCGTCGCTCCAACTGCGATCCCGGAGACCACAACGCTTGCCGTGACGATGCCAAGCCAGCCGCCAGCTATCTGCTTGACAAGGCAGACCAGGCCGCTCATCAGGTTTGCCGCTCCCGATACAATGTGCTGCGTTACCAGTTCCCCAGCACCGAGGCTGATTGTGTACCCCGGAAGGATGATCGCGACGGCCGAGAGGATCACCAGGACGAGATTAAGCTCTGGCACCCAAAGCTTGACGACGGTTGCCAGAACGCCCACGACGAAGGCGGACGAGAGCGGCAGCCACATTGTCGCGAAAGCTCCGATACGTCCGGAAAGCAAGACCACGCCGTAGACGAGCATACTGAACAGCGTTGCGAACAAGGTATCGAACCATCCACCACCCAGAAGCGGTGCCAGTCCCAGGCCGGTGAGGGCATAACCCAGCATGCTGGCAAACCTTCCCCACGGAGGTGGTACTTGTTCAATCATATCGATACGGGTAGAGGCCTCAGTGAGCGACAAGGTTCCGGCATTGCACTCGTTCAGCAGATCGCCTAAGCGGGCCAGCTTATCCAGATTGACATCCGGGGCCGGCGTAGCAATGACCTCGACGCGCTGAGGCGACTCGGGACCTTCCCGCAAGGCAAACACGATCTCCGACGGAGTCGATCTGAATACGCCCTGGTAGCCGAAACTTTTCGATAGCCCCACAAGGAACGACTCCAGCCGGGTTGATGTCGAACCATATCCATGGGCTGCAACGCCAACCTTGATGATGAATCGCCAGGCATCCTCGAAGGGAACCTTCGAACGTGCGTGGAACGCTGTTGTGTCGGATCCGCTATTCATAGCCCGCTTTTGGCTGTAATTGTTTTTCCGTGGTCGGAGGCATCATTCATCGAGGGATCCGATACCCAGGCATTCCATGCTGATCACGGAAATGGAGCAGTTGTTGAGCTGCTGCAATACCCCCATCAGCGCGGCCTGATCGGGAAGCGAACCGATGAGCTCCGAGTATGCCGTTCGTCCTTCCTCTTCAACGGTGGAAATCGTCATCCCCTGGAGCCAATCGGAACACTTCGGGTCCATACGACCGGTAATGCGGATTCGATACACGGCCGGGAGGGCCATTAGCGATTGTAAATGGGGCGTATCAGTCATTGGTGGTTTCCCGAGTTATTGGAAACAGCGTCCGTATGTTAAATCGTGTCCAGCCAGAAATGGTAAATTTTGGTTCAGAGCAAGGACAGAGCATTTCGGAGCCCGGAGGAATAGTGGCGCTATTTGTTTTAGAAACCAGGTGCTTCGCACCGGGTCCAGACGAACAACAAGAGGGGTTGAACCCTCCCCGCGGCAAGACGCGGGGAATGTTCTGCCTGTAACGGCAGTGCTGCGCGGCACCGTAACGATGAAAATCGATTTATAGTTAGCTCGCTAACGCGGTTCAGAAAGTGCGAGCCAGCCCAGGGAGCGGATGCGAGCGCTTATCAAATGGCCAACGACCTAACTGGTAGCCCTTGCCTTGCTAAAAGGCCTTAATTACGCCGCTCTGTGCCGAAAGACGCCGTTGATGTAACGTTACTAAATTATAAACCGAATGGGCTTTATGCAATTCCCCGAAAGGTGGTAAAAATGGGGTAGTGTGGCAGCGATTAACAAGGATAACCCCAACGCTGTAAAAGACGAAGGGTAAAAAATTGGGGATAAATCAGAAAATCAGGTTGAAACTGCAGGTGGGTGGAGTGGGCTAACCCTTGGGAGACAACACGCCGAGTTTTCTTGCGGCAGCAACGGCCTGGCGGCGGTCATTAACCTCAAGTTTACGGTAGATGTTAAAGTTGTGCTTCTTAACCGTTTCGGGAGAAACGAGCAGCCGTTGGGAGATCTCTTTGTTGGTAAGTCGCTCTGCGAGCAGTTTCAACACATCGATCTCACGGTTGCTCAATCCACTTGAAAGAATCGCATCTGCCACCTGTTCGGCTTGGGCGTGTTGGTCTAAAGAAGATATGCCCGTTGCCATTTCGGAAGGTTTTTTATCCCCAAATCCAGTTAAAATGCGACGGATATAAGGACTGTCAGGGCCCCTTTCCAAAAAAGCATTCAGCAGCTCAGCCATGACCGGACCGCGATCGAGGAAAGTTCGCACAAACCCGAGAGGTTCTGCCATGTGGAGCGTCTTTTCAAGGACTTCGAGCGCTCCTTCCAAATTCCCGGCGCATTTGAGTGCCACGGCCTTGGCGGCCAGGAACTGGATCATCTGCCGGGTATTGTGATGCTGCTCCGCCCGTTGCAGAGCGTCTTCGATACACTCGAGCCCGGTGCTGCAATCTTCCGGAGTCGCTTTATTGATGAGATATTCGGCACGGGTCAAAGAAGGGACCTCCAGCCAGAATCGATTGCTGTCAACAGTGGGTGAATACGCCTCCGGTTTGACCAAAACCTCTCCGGAAAGAATGGCCAGCCGGGTTTTGAAGGAATCCGAAATCTTCAATGAATAGGGGTCTTTCACCTCAACGGCAAAGTTCTGTGCCGAAACGGCATATTCTTTAGCTACGTCCACCTCTCCCCGTGCCCAGGCGACCAGCGACAATCCAATCAGCACATCATGGTAACTGCGCGTCATCATGCGGTAACGCAACTGTTCGGCGCATCGAAAGTGGTCCGCTGCAGTATCCACAAGGTTACGCTCATAAGCCACGCTCCCAAGAAAATAGTGAGCGTAGCCTCGCCAGTAGTCGGGTAGCGGCACGGATTCATTAATCGTTAACATTCGCTCAGCGCTTTTCTTAACAGCATTAAAATTGCCCTCGTAGTAATGGATCACTGCCTGGGTCGTAAGGAAGGGGCCGACATTCCGGCTGCCTGCGGCATAAGTCTCTGTTAACGCATCTTCCATCAAATGCAAGGCTTCATCACGTCGGCCGACAATGGCCAAAGAGGCGGCAGCATAAATGACCGCCAATGAACGCGTGTAATGATGATCTTTCGGTACAACGTCTAGGGCCCTTAGCGCATGCTGCAGGGAACCTTCCGCATCTCCCTGCCAGAACAGTTGAAAGCCACGTAGGGCATCGATGTCTCCTAAAAGTTTTCGAAACTTGGATACGGGAATAGTACAAGGGTTGCGCAGAAGCGCCTCGGCATTATCCAGTAAAAGCAGCATCCCGGCCAAATCCCAGCGGAAAAGCGTGCAATAGGCGTGGGCCACCAAAAGGGCCGGCCGCTGATTTTCGGCCGACTTCGGAAACATATCCAGCCATCGCCCCAGGGTCCGGCGGGAAAGATCGTTGTCGATGACCGTATGCAGGTGTTCAGCAACCACTGCCGTGGCGGCATCCACATCGCAGCCGGCGATATATTGGATGATCGCTTCCGAAATCATGCCCTGGCCGGCGAACCATTGCCCCGCCGAGCAGTTGAGGTGAAAACGGCGGTCATCCGGCATCCGGCGTGCTGTGCGCCGCAACAGAAGTTCACGAAAGAGATGGTGGTATCGATACCAGAGGCGCTCCCTGTCGAGGGGCACCAGAAAGAGGTTCCATTTTTCGATCCGTGCGATAACTTTTTTGCTGGGCTGTCTGCTATCCGCATCAGCCAGCAGGAAGTCGCAGAGTGGGGCGCAGAAGCGGTCGAACAGCGCCGTGACAAACAGAAAGTCGAGCACGTCTTCTGGCTGCCGTGAAATCACCTCTTGCATCAGGTAGTCCACGATCAGGCGGTCGCTGTCCGAGAAATTTTTGACAAATTCCTCAGGGTCGTCCGCATTTGCCATGGACAACAGCGCCAGCTGCAGGCCGGCTATCCATCCCTCAGATCGCTTTTGAAGTATGTCTATTGCTTCAGCCGTCAGCGTGGAATTCTGGAAGAATGTCCTTGTTTCTTCAGGTGTAAAACTCAGGTCGGCGGCCCGCAGTTCATTGAGCCATCGCTGTAGACGCCACCTTGCCATTGACCAGGGCGGGTCCATGCGGGTAGAGATGACCAGGTGGATATTTTCGGGCAGATGCTGCACTACTTGGCCGATAATTTTCTGCACTTCATCGGAAACAATGGTGTGATAATCGTCAAAAACGATCACCAAAGGCTTTTCAAGCTCAGTCAGGTCGGAAACGATCATATCGGCCAAATATTCCAGGGGCGGAAAATGAGGCGATGATAATGCGGGCTCCATCCGGGACCCGAAATCCGGGACCGCAGTCTGGATAGCGGCTACGACATACCGTAGAAACCTCTCTGGATCGCTGTCGCTTTTGTCCAGGGAGAGCCACACTGAAGGTCTAAGGACTTTATCCAACCATTGCACTGCCAGAGTGGTCTTACCGAAGCCGGCCGGCGTACAGATAAGCGTCACCCGCATGCTCAGTCCTTCATCCAAGCGTGCAATGAGCCGGGATCGCTGAACCCATTTGGCGCGAACCAACGGGCGGTTTAATTTGGTGCGAAGGATATCCATGTTGAGGATTTGTCTGTATTGGTTTTTTTTGTAATAACCTGATTTATTTTTATTTAGATATACTTCACATAACGTTGCTATGCTACGGTGGCCAGCAAATAGCTCAGAAACATGTGCAGGTCACTGTCGCTCTCTTCCAGAGATACCCACGCGTTAGGGTAATCGCATCCCGCTACCCATCGGCTGGATAGGGTGCTCTTACCGTAGCCGGCCGCGGCCGAGATCAAGGTCAATGGCCGTTTGCGTCCTTGCTCGAGTCGTTTGATCAGGCGGTCCCGCGGCACGATGTCAGGCGTCACAGATGGTCGATTAAGCTTGGTGTGTAAAAGGGCGTATTTCATTTCAAGTTTCAGATATTAAAATGACGGTATTACCTGTTGAGCCGCTACAATGCCTACCTGCCTGTTTCTAGCTGTTCACCAACCGCTCCGGGCGGCAACACCATTCATCGTCTGATTTGTTATCGAGTACAGAAAGAGTCGCAGTCAAACATCCAATCCCATAATATGAGCGGATATGGGATTAATCAATGACCTTTTAAATGTGTTCCACCGATTTCGACATCATTGATAGCGATAACTTAACAAACGTTTGATGCATCGTGCGGTTACTGTTAGTGACAACTCACCGCATCATATAAAACCGTTTGATTACCAGATCTATCATGTAACGTCCTTGCCAACTTTATTGAGATGGCGCCATTTTTGCGATGTGATATTCGGTTCATAACAATCACTCAAATTGAAAAAGGCAGGCACAATATGTTGTGTTCTGCCTTTTGAAATGATTTTTTAAGGTTGCTTGCCATTATCGTAACTACTTAAAATAATATTAAAATTGAATATACGATCTGGCTAAACCAATCAATTCATGTTAATAGGGGGCAGAACAGGTCCCCGATTTAAGAAAGCGGTCATAGACCTATCATTCCAACCATTCCTTAGCATTTCCAATAACCCCCATGCTTTCCAACGCATTGGCAATGACACAGACGCTTTTGATACCAAGTCCGCGGGTTTTCGTTAATTCCTCTGGGCTGCACTTGGCCAGCTTCTCAGGATCGCCATCGTAAAAATCCTTCCCCTTAAGGGCCTTCAATATTCTCGTGGCATCTCCCAGACTCCTCAGTTCCTTGATTATCAGTACCAACGGATCGTTTAGCGCTTCTAAATGGCGTTCATATTTTCTGACTATTTTCCTGGCACGCTCGGAACCAATCCCAAGACACCGGCCTATTTGACTGAATGATAGCCCTTTTTGGCAAAACTCGATTGCGCGCATTATTCGATTGTTCAGCACCTATGTCGTCCCCGTTATAACAGTACTTAATTTTCAATCTGCGGTCTCCTTTCCGATGATCACCTCTCTTCATTTAGCGAAATATGAACATCGCGATAAACCAGGTTATGATCGCAACACAAATAAAAAGCGCTCCGACCAAGTAAACCTTTTTATATTTTCGTAACTTGCCTGCCATCCCGCGTTCCAGAACCGCAATTTTCGGACGAATGGGGTTCACCCATACTGTAATCTTGGAATTGACTGGATACCGCGCTATCACGTCTTCTGCTTCCTTTTTCGGCCAATTGATATCAGCAACGATGATGCGCTGTGATTGATAGTTTTTTCCTTGATATTCATAATTATAGGTCACGGATGGCCGATAAAAGGTAAACGTAGTGCGGTGTGATCCTCCATGGCTGGTTCGTGTCTCTTTTTTGAATTCAGAGCTCAGGATAGTACCTTTGGCGGGGGTCCATGAGAGGCTTTGCTGCTGCAGCCGGTGCGTCCATGCCCCGTAAAGCAGAGTGCCGATTCCGCAGACAGTAAATAGAATTCCAAAAATATGAAAGAGTAGAGCGGGATCTTTGGCGCCAAGATAGAAAATGCCAACTGCTAAAGCGATAAAAAAGAGCCACCAAACCTTGGACCAAATTACCCAAAACCACTCCTTGAAAGATCTATAGTCATTTGGCGTCATCCTAATTA